>QXGG01146382.1_pt1 | contig 14377 bp, 12 predicted proteins | sample 1982491 | NCBI WGS metagenome assembly QXGG01 (sample SAMN09924614, study PRJNA488089) | Wastewater metagenome, whole genome shotgun sequencing project. | isolation source: South African research farm wastewater | place: South Africa: Irene, Agricultural Research Council, Animal Production... | reverse complement strand
CGCAGTATCGCGATGACTTCGCGTCCGCCGAGCTTGGCGCAAATTGGTGGGCATCTGCTCAACAGTACGTTTATTGATAATCTTGAATCAGATCTTGAGTTACTTGAGCGTTTAAATACCTTGGGTCATGAGCTGCCAGAGTCGCAGCGCAAACAGCATCTAGGCTTGTCGCCAGTGGATGTATTAGTGATATCGCCCAGCAAGAAAATTGATGATATTGCCGCACGACATCGGCATCAGTTACCGGCCTCATTGCGTTTGTTCTTGCGTGGCCCTGGAGCGACACGTGCCAGTGGCGGTGGCGTATTGAGTTACTTGTTGTTTGAGCGAGGCTACTGCAATGAGCTGATTGAGCTGGGTTACCAAGATGCGATGGCAAAAAAAGATGAGCTGCAAGCCTTTTTAGGTATCAGCTCATCTGCTGCTGTGCGTGGCTGTGATTAACTGCCGTCCGTATTGCGCTTGGTATCCCGACTGGCAACCTGTTGGCTGCGGCAGTTTAAATAGATTGAACTCTGCAACCACTGCTGATCAGGGTACCAAGAAAACATAAATTGACCGCCTTTAAGCTCATCAATTACGGTACGTGCAATTTCTGGACGCACGGCAGGACAGCCTTGGCTGCGACCAATACGACCTTGAGTTTGAATCCAGTCTGGATTGACGTACGCGGCGGGGTGAATCACGATGGCGCGTTCACGTGCGCGATCATTAATACCCGGCTCTAAACCATCCATCCGTAATGAATAGCCGTGTTTACCTTGATAGCTTTCCGATGTGCGAAATAAACCAATACTCGACTTATGGCTGCCGTTGGTGTTGGAAAAACTTGTGGCGAAGTTATCACCGGAGCGGTTGCCGTGGGCAACAAAATCGTTAAGCAGCAGTTGTTTGCTGTGCAGATCAAAAATCCACAAACGTTTTTCGCTGGAAGGCAAAGAGAAATCGATCACCGCTAAGCGCTTGGCTGGCTCAGCACCATGACTGAGGGCACATTCCATGGCGCTCAGCGCTGTTGAAAGTACGTTTGCGTCCAGTGAGGGTGCGGCTTGCTTTAGGACGTGGTTGAGTTGTGTAGGGAACGTTGCTGCAGTGGCTGACAAGGTGCATAAGCTTGAAACAGCCAGAAAAAAAGATCGAACAAGAAATGGACGAAGCATATAAATACTCTCGTGACGGCACAAAAGTGTGCTGTGTGGAACAGATTCGGTTTGGATATTACACTGCGCATGTATCTGTGTTGTGCTCATAATTGTGATACAACGGACTGTGTCAGCGTTTCGTTGAGTGCGCAGTGAATTCAATAAAGCGCATATCCTAACAGCTCATTGAATGGATCCAAACCCTTGCCTAGAAAACATACCTGGCTTTTTTTAGCCATCTTCGGTCTAACACAAACGACATTGAGTTGGGCGCAGCCCGATAACAGCGCACAAACATTGAGCGAAACGCTATCTGCGTTTCCACAAGTGTGTCAGCAATCAACCGCCAACCGTTTATCGGATCAATCGATTAAACGACTGCAAGCATTCTATCAGGCGAACGACTATGCACCGCTGTGGCAGGATGTCGCCCAGCGACAGTTGTTGGCTGAGATGCTGCGCGATATGCGTTATGACGGCTTAGAGCCTGACCATTACCAGTTGCAACGTGTGGCGACATTTGAACAACATGCCACACCCGTCGCTCAGCAATGTAATGAACTGTTACTGAGCCATGGTTATTTACAGGCCCTGCAGCATTTGCGTGATGGTGTCTTAGATGCAGAGCGTATTGAGCCGTATTGGTATGAAGAGGGTGTGAAGCAGCCGCAACGCAGTTCCGTGATTGAAAATGCAGTCAGCGGGTTGCAAGATTTGCGCGCTAGCTTTGCGCAAGCTCGCCCTCAATTGTCCGCATATCAAGCGCTACGCGAAGTCTTAAAAAGCAGCTACATTTTATCTCAACCCGATTGGGGCACTGTGGCAAGTACCGGACCATCGTTGCGCGTGGGTGATAAAGATGCCCGTGTGCCCAGCTTGCAACAGCGTTTACAGCTTGCAGGTTATTTAGAGACGACCGCGGATGAGCAGGTTGCCGCGCCAGACGTGTTAGTCGATGAAGCCTTTACCCTTGATCCTTTGCTTTACACTCAAACACTGGCAGAAGCGGTCAAAGCCTTTCAGCAAGATCATTATTTAGAAGACGATGGCATTGTCGGGCCTGCAACCTTGCGTGAGCTCAATATCAGTCCTGAACAGCGCTTACAGCAGGTGCGAGTCAACCTTGAGCGCTTGCGTTGGCTGGATAAGCAGCTTGAGCCCACTATGCTGCTGGTGGATATTGCGGGCGCGCGTCTGCTGTTTATGCGCGATGGCAACATTGTGTGGCGCACGCGCACGCAAGTGGGCACGGTACGCCGGCAAACCCCGTTACTCAAATCACGCATTACGCACTTAACTATTAATCCGACCTGGACGGTACCGCCGACCATTTTGCGAGAGGATAAAATCCCCGCCATTCGTCGTGATATCGGCTATTTGGCGCGCAGTAATATGAGCGTATTGGACTATCAAGGTAATGTGCTCGATCCGCACAGTATTAACTGGCAGTCGCCACCTGGTCTTATGTTACGCCAAGGCCCAGGCCCAAATAACGCTTTAGGTTTGGTGGCGATTCGTTTTGCCAACCCCTTTGCGGTGTACTTACACGATACGCCCAGCCAACATCTGTTTGGTCGTGCGACGCGTACGGTGAGCTCTGGGTGTGTGCGTGTAGAAGATGCACAGAAACTCGTGGACCACTTGTTAGTGGGTGCCACAGAGCAGGAGTTAGGGCGTATTAAGCAGATCCAAGACAGCGGTAAAACTCGGAATGTGAACTTACCTGCGCCGGTACCTGTGCTGCTGGCGTATTGGACGGTTGAGGTGGATATGGATAACCGCTTACGTTTCCGTCACGACAGTTATGGGCATGACCAGAAGATTGCTGCAGCCCTTGCTGCTGCGCAGAAATAAAGCGCACTCAATTCAATAGGTCAAAAAAAACCCCAGAAAGCCATGCAGCTTTTTGGGGTTTTTTATTGGGAGTTGCTGTCGTTATTCTTGAGGTTTTGAATCGTTATCCGCATCAAAATCAAATGAGCGTTCCAGCCAGAGCGCATTGATAATGGCCATGCTGCAGGCTAAAAGTACGCCTAAAATCCAAGTGAAATACCACATAAAGAACCCCTTTATCATTGTGAGCAGCGGTGCTGCTACTGCCTTCAGCCCGTGTGTCTATGGGCTTGATCACAGCACCCGTCAAGCAGGTGCTGTGATGGATCGATTAATACAAACCGTGTGATTTGCTCTCCACATCAGACATCTTCACCACGCCCCACATCTTGATATAGCTCCATAAGGTGTACATCAAGATCAGTGGTACAAAGATCCCTGCAGCAACAAACATAATCCCTAAGGTCTTATGGCTGGAGACCGCATCCCACATGGTTAAGCTCGATGCAGGATCAATGCTTGAAGGCATCAGGAATGGGAACAGTGCAAAGCCTGCTGTGCATAATGCCCCGATAATCATCAGCGATGAGCCTAAAAACGCTAAAGCTGAACGCTGTGTTGTGGCTGCCAGCAGGGCTAACACACCCCCTACAATACCGATCAGTGGCGCAACGCGCATGATGGGGTAGTGACTGTAGTTGGCCAGCCAGCCTGGATTGTTTTGCTCAACAATTTTACTGAGGGGATCAATCGCACCGTTAAAGTCAATCACTGACATCACGCTATAGCCATCAACACCCACCCATAACCAGACACCGGCACCGATAAAGGTCACCAAGAAGGCAGTTGCGAACAACTGTGTAGCACGGCGAGCGCGCTGCTGGATGTGTTCATCTGTGCGCATCATCAACCAAGCAGCACCGTGAGTGGTTAACATCGCTACACTGACTAAACCTGCCAAGATGCCAAAGGGGTTGAGTAAGCCCCAGAAGTTACCGGTATAGCTGATACGCATCGTGTCATCGAGCATAAAAGGTACGCCCAAGAACAGGTTGCCAAAGGCCACACCAAACACCAGTGAGGGTACAAAGCTGCCCACACATAAGGTCCAGTCCCAGCGTGAACGCCAGTTTGGATTATCCAGCTTGCTGCGGTAATCAAAGCCTAGTGGGCGCGTAAATAATGCAAACAGCACAATCAACATCGCCCAGTAAAACCCTGAGAAGGATGCTGCATACACTATTGGCCATGCAGCAAACAGAGCCCCTGCAGCAGTGACCAGCCACACTTGGTTACCTTCCCAGTGCGGTGCGAAGGTGTTAATGACCACGCGGCGTTCGGTGTCGGTTTTGCCAATAAAGGGCAGTAAGATCACTGCGCCCAAGTCAAAGCCATCGGTTAAGGCAAAGCCAATCAGCAAGACACCGACTAGAACCCACCAGATCAGTTTTAGAGTTTCGTAATCAAACATGTCGTCACTCCTTATGAGTTCTTCTGTGCGTCTTGTTCGAAATGGTAGCGGCCTGTATGCAAGCAGCTTGGACCTTTGCGCGCAAAACGAATCATTAAGAACATTTCAATAATAATTAACACTGTGTAAATGGAAGCAATTGCAATAATTGAGCCCCATACATCAGCGGTAGTGAGTGACGATGCTGAGAGGAACGTCGGTAAGACTTCACCAATAGACCAAGGTTGACGGCCCACTTCTGCAACATACCAGCCTGTTTGTACAGCCACCCAAGGTAAGGGTAAGCAAATCAGTGCGAACTTAAGCAGCCAAGGTTTGTGCTCTTGGTTGTGTTTTGTCGATGCCCAGAAGGCTAAGACAAACAGCAGTAGCATCAAGAAACCTGCCCCAACCATCAAACGGAACGCCCAGAAAATACTGGGTACATGCGGAATGGTATCGGCAGCCGCTTGTTTAATTTGCGCTTCAGTGGCATCAGAGATGTTTTCTGTATAACGCTTAAGTAACAAGCCATAACCGAGGTCATCTTTGACTTCATCAAATAACGCAATGTTTTCTTCTGTACGGTCACCGGCACGCAAAACTGCTAAGCGCTCGCTGGCGATAATACCGTTACGAATACGCACTTCGTGTTGATCGATTAAGTCCTTAATGCCCGTCACTTCAGTGTCTAAAGAACGCGTTGCAATGATACCCATAGCGTAAGGGATTTTAATCGCGTAATCGGTACTGTGTGTCGCCATATTGGGTAAACCAATCAGCGTAAATGCGGCTGGCGCTTCTTCGGTATGCCATTCGGCTTCGATCGCGGCGAGCTTGGTTTTTTGTACGTCACCAATTTCGTAACCGGATTCATCACCTAAAACAATGACCGACAGAATTGAAGCCAAACCAAAAGCTGAGGCAATAGCAAAAGAGCGACGTGCAAAGCCTAAATCACGCTTTTTCAGTAAGTACCAGCTGGAAATGGCCAATACAAAGATTGAACCCGTCACATAACCCGCTGCAACCGTATGCACAAACTTCACTTGGGCAACAGGGTTGAAGATCAAGGCGGCAAAGTCAGTGACTTCCATGCGCATGGTTTCATAGTTGAACTCTGCACCAACTGGGTTTTGCATCCAGCCGTTGGCTACTAGAATCCAGAGTGCTGACAGGTTTGAACCAATAGCAACTAACCAAGTAACAGCTAAGTGCTGGCGCTTGCTTAAGCGGTCCCAACCAAAGAAGAATAAACCAATAAAGGTTGATTCTAAGAAGAAGGCCATTAAGCCTTCAATGGCTAAAGGAGCACCGAATACATCACCAACATAGTGGCTGTAGTACGACCAGTTGGTACCAAACTGGAACTCCATGGTTAAACCTGTGGCGACACCAATGGCAAAGTTAATGCCAAAGAGTTTACCCCAGAAAAGCACCATATCTTTGTACACTTCTTTGCCTGTTAAGACATAGACTGACTCCATAATGGCAAGCAAGAATGCCAAGCCAATGGTCAAAGGAACAAAGATAAAGTGATACATGGCTGTCATCGCAAATTGAAAGCGTGACAGATCGATAAGAGATTCCGAGATCATTGTGCATACCCCCGGGGAGTGGTTGATACCGATATAGCATCCCACAGATATGCATTAGATAAATCTGCTGTATACCGTGAGTTGTGCTGCTGGTGAGTAAAGCGATGCATATTAAGCACTCTTCTAACATCTACGACATTCATATTATGTCACTTCTTACTGTGTTATGGACCAGTTAAGTGTAGTGACCTGTTGTCGCACTTCGCTGTGATGTGCAATGGCGTGAAGTTATCAGTGGTGGTGATGGGTGTAACGTACGTGTAAAAACTGCGTCAGATGGGATGTCGATACATATTCGCTCAGCCTGTGGCTGGGCGAATATGTGAAACGTGGATTAATGCTCGTTTAGATTAAAAGCGGTCAGTGTAAAAGTGGGTACGCCAATATCTTGCATTAACTGTGAGCCTTCAAGCTCAGGTAAATCAATGATTGCAGCCACTTCATAAATACTTGCGCCCATGCGACGAATCAGGCGTGCTGCTGCTACAAAAGTGCCGCCACTGGCAATAATGTCATCGATTAACAGTACTTTATCGCCTTCTTTTAAACTGTCAGCATGTACTTCTAAAACCGACTGCTCGTAATCGGTATCATACGGCTCACTTAAAACATCCGCAGGTAACTTGCCTTGCTTACGAAATAGAACCAAAGGTTTATTCAGTTCATACGCAATGGTTGAACCCAGTAAAAAGCCGCGCGACTCAATCGCACCCACATGAGTAAAATCACTGCCTACATAGCGCTGCACTAAACTATCAATCACCATGCGCATGGCTTTAGGTGATTGAAATAGGGGAGTGATATCCCGAAAAATAATGCCAGGCTTTGGGAAGTCAGGAATAGGGCGAATTAAAGATTTAATTGCGAACTCATCAAAAATCATATGTTGATCCTCTTTTGAACTGATCAGTTATCTAAGTTGCCGCCTGCTAATGCACAGATCTCAATTAGATTAATTAAATTGATTTCTTTACCTTCGGCGATTAACAGCTCATTTTGCTGGAAGCGAGTAAACACCCGCGACACTGTTTCTACAGCTAGACCTAAGTAGTTGCCGATCTCATTGCGCGACATCGCTAAACGAAATTGTTGTGGCGAATAACCGCGGGCCCGAAAGCGTGCGGAGAGGTTGACTAAAAAAGTAGCAATGCGCTCATCGGCATTCTTTTTAGAGAGCAGCATCATCATTTGCTGATCGTCACGAATCTCACGACTCATAATACGCATCAATTGACGGCGCAATTGTGGCAAATTAGCGCTGAGCTCATCGAGTCGCTCAAAAGGGATTTCGCAGATTGAAGTTGTCTCTAATGCTACGGCAGACGCAGGGTAGAACTCTGAGTCCATACCCGATAAGCCGACCAACTCACTGGGCAAATGAAAGCCTGTGACTTGTTCTTCGCCATTATCAGTGACGCTAAAGGTTTTTAAGCTGCCAGAGCGAACAGCGTACACCGAAATAAAAGGGTCACCTTGGCGAAATAAAAACTCACCCTTTTTTAACGGGCGTCCACGTTTTACTATGCTATCGAGTGCATCGAGGTCTTTTAAGTCGAGTGACAGAGGCAGGCAAAGTGTGGCTAAACTGCAGTCTTTGCAATGCGCTTGGTGCGGGCTGCGCACACTGATTATTTCTGCCATACACTGTGTTCCTGATCAAAAGAGTGAATCCATCATTAGCGTTAAGATTACCTGAGCCTGCACGAAGCTGCCACTGTGTTTGTACAGCGCTTAAGATACTGGGCTGTTATACGATCTAATGAATCCGTTCTGACTAGGATAATAACGTTAAATAACTTGCGTTCTAACTCCTGGCTTTAAAGTGGGTTGTGCCAAATACTGATCAAAGATTTGGCACACGGCAAGAGTGAAAAGACGTCCTTGCGGTGTCATGTGTAATGAGTCCTCGCTCAGTTGCAGTAGGCCGTCGTTGTGCATGCGCTGCAGTTGTGGCCATTCTTTGCTGAAGTAAGCTTGGAAATCAATGTGATAGCGCTGCTCGATGGTTTTGAAATCAAGCGAAAACTGAGTGTTGAGTCCGTCGAGTATATCTTTGCGTAGGTTGTGTTCAGCGCTATGTCGCACACCATACGCAGCAGGTAGCTGATGTGTATTGCAAGCGCTTTGATAGGCAGTATGGTCGGTAGAGGTGCAGTAATAGAGCTCGCCGAGTTGACTGATAGCGCCCGCACCGAACCCTAAGGTATCGCTGCTGGCACAGGTGCTGTAGCCCAGCGGACCACAATATAAAGCGCCGTCTTCTTGTGCCGTGCTGTACTCATCATCCGCCAATGCAAAGTAACCCATGCCAATATAACGGTAGCCGGCATTGGCGAGCTGCTCAAGTGAGTCGCTGAGCATCAGTGCAAGGTCAGGCGTGCTGGGAATATCGGTGGCAACAATACGCTGCTGGATTGGGTATTGCTCAGGTTGGTGCATAAAGGCCTGCAGGCGGATGCGGTCCGGAGCGAGTAAAAGTGTCTCTGACAGTGTTGTATTCCATGCCTGCGGGGTTTGCTTGGGTAAGCCATAGGTCAAACTGATACTCACCTGCCGAAATTGTAAAGTACGCGCAGCTTCAACAATCTTTTGCGTGTGCTCAACAGTGTGCAAACAATTGATGGCGCGTTGCACTTGTGCATCGAGGGCTTGGACCATGATATGAATGCCGTTAAAACCAATATCACGTAAGACGCCCATGGTAGCCCAGTCGGTTTCGCGTGGATCAATATCAATACTGTAATTGCAAAAGTTATGACTGACGATGTTGAAGTGTTGTTGTAAACAGCGCATTAATTGGCGCAGTTCCAGTGAGTTTAAAAATGTTGGCGTGCCACCACCGATATGCAATTGAGTGATGGGTGTTGCGGTGCGAATATGCGGTGCCAACATACGAATTTCGTGTTCTAAGCTCTGTAGGTAGGCGGTGCTGCGACTGCGATCTTTGGTGATTGTAGTTTTGTGTGTGCAGTTGTAGCAGGCGTTAGCGCAAAACGGAATGTTGATATTCAATGCTAAGGGGCGTTGTAGTGCGCGACTGCTGCGCAAGGCGCTATAGCGCTCAAACGCACTAATAGGATATTGGGCGTGCTCAGGTGCGGGGTATGAGTGGTACTGTGCATGCAGACGGTGGTATCTGCTAAATAGCTGAGCGTTCCAGCTTGTATTCGTCGCCATAACCCTGCTCCCTGATAGCCCATGTTTTGCATGAGTATAGGCGCTGGTATGATGCAGCCTCTTGATCTGTATCAGGCTGCTTTATGGGTAACGAAGAGCTTAGTGGCCCATCAGCCAGTGTTGGTGCGGGCCAGGTAAAGTCCAAAGACCATAAAAAATCACTAACAAACCGGCTGCATAACGGACATTTTTTTTGCGCAAGAATGCAGTGACACGTTCAGCGGCTAAGCCGGATGCCAGCAGTACAGGCCAAGTGCCTAAACCAAAAGTAAACATTAACAACGCGCTGGTGCTCGCATCGCCTTGGCTGGCTGTCCAAAATAGGGTGCTATACACCAAGCCACATGGCAACCAGCCCCATAAGGTGCCTAATAATAGGGCGTGCCCTGTGCTTTTAACGGGGAGCAAGCGACCGGCAATGGGTTGGATGTATTTCCAGACATAGCGCCCCGCTTTTTCGATATGAGTTAAGCCGTGCCACCAGCCGGCCAAGTACAAACCTAAGCTGATCAGCAGCAAACCCGCAACGATACGTAAAGCCATGGCTGCCGGTGTTTGTTCGACAGCCCAGCCCAGCAGGCCAAATAAGAAACCGGCTAGAGCATAGCTGCTGACGCGTCCTAAATTGTAGGCAACAATCATACGCAAGCGTTTGTATTGTTGCGCTTGAGGGATGCTTAAGGTCAATGCACCCATCAGTCCGCCGCACATGCCTAAACAGTGGCCGGCACCCAGCAAACCTAAAATAAATGCTGAGGCCAGAAGTGGCAGTAAATCAGCCATTGCGTTGAGTATCCTCTGAGTCAGTATCTTTGTCTGTGGCTGGCGTGTGCTTCATGCCAGCGGTGTGCATGGGGTCTTCATCATCAAATAATATGCTGTGCGCAGGGCCGTCTAAATCTTCGTATTGGCCATTATCAACAGCCCAAAAAAACAGGCGAATAGCCAAAGCTAAGATGAGTAATGCGGCAGGAATCATGACATAGAGAGCGGCCATTGAATGCCTCGCTAAAGTGAAATTAAGCTGACTCAGGTAGGTGAGTCAGGCGCAGAGCGTTGAGCACTACCAGTAATGAGCTGATGGACATACCAAATGCAGCCCATCCCGGAGTCACCCAGCCAACGGCTGCAAAGGGAATGATTAAACCATTGTACAGGGTTGCCCAACCGAGGTTTTCAATAATCACGCGGCGTGTTTTTTTGGCTACCGCTAGGGCGCTGACTAAACTGCCTAAGCGGTTGGAGAGTAAAATGGCGTCAGCGGTTGTTTTAGCCAAGTCGGTGGCGCTGCCCATAGCGATGCTGATATCAGCCGCCGCCAATACCGGGACATCGTTAACTCCGTCACCGAGCATCAGGACGTGACGTCCTTGGCGATGCAAGTCCTTAAGAACCTGTAATTTATCATCAGGCGTTAGACCACCACGCGCATCGGTAATATTTAACTCGTGGGCAATCTGCTGCACCATGGGCGAACTGTCGCCCGATAGCAGTAACACATCCCAGCCGCGCGCACGGCATGTTTGCAGTAGGGCAGGCGCATCGTCACGTAGCTTGTCGTCTAAGGCAAACCAAGCTAAAGCCTGCTCTGTATCACCCAGCAGCAACCACTGACCTTCTTGGCTGGGCATGTCGGGCGCTGAGTAACCGCCCAATTCACTGACATAATCAGGGCGGCCAATACGCAACTGACGGTCATGGACTTGGCCTTCCAAGCCAAGGCCTGGGGCACTTTGGATATTTTGCGCTGATAGTGTTGTACGACCAAAAGCACGGGCGATGGGGTGTTCAGAGTGACTTTCTAAGGCAGCTGCCAGCTCAAGGCATTGCATCTCATCGAGCTTGGCAATAGGCATGATCTGTTTAAGGGTCAGCTTGCCCTCAGTGAGGGTGCCGGTTTTATCAAAAATAACTGTATCTACTTTTTGAAAACTTTCTAGTACATGGCCTTTGGTGATTAATAAACCAAGCTTATGCAGTGAGCCTGTCGCTGCTGTCAGTGCGGTGGGAGCTGCCAGTGATAAAGCACAAGGGCAGGTGGCTACCAATAATGACAGCACAATCCAGAACGCTCGAGATGAGTCAATTTGTAGCCAGACAGCGCCGACGATAGCGGCAATAAGGAGCACGCTGATTAAAAACCATTGGGCAACTTTGTCAGCTAATTCCGCTAGGCGCGGTTTCAGTGATTGTGCGCGCTCCAATAAACGCACAATGGCCGACAGTTGCGTGTGCTCGCCTAACGCTAAAACATCAATCGTTAAAGGACCTTCAATATTCAAGGTGCCGGCAACAACCTGATCGCCCGGTTTTTTTGCTAAGGGTAAGTATTCCCCAGTCAGTAAAGACTCATCGATGCTGGATGTGCCCGTGGTGATACGACCATCAGCGGGAATCAAGTGACCGGGTGGCACAAGCAGTTGATCGCCTTGCTGCAGTTCACTGAGTAAAATGCGCTCGCTGCTACCGTCGCTGTTGAGTCGTAAGCATGAGGCGGGTAATAAATTGACCAGTTGAGATGTAGCCGCCGAGGTGCGTTCGCGCGCACGACGTTCAAGATAACGCCCCGATAATAAAAACAAAGCAAACATGCCTGCGGCATCAAAATATAAGTCGCCTTGACCCGTCAAGGTAGACCAGATCCCTGCAGCATAAGCACCCGCGATGGCCAAAGAAACCGACACATCCATAGTGAGATGGCGGGTGCGCAGATCGCGCAAGGCGCCTTGGAAAAACTCAGTACTGCAATAAAAAACAATGGGTGTGGTTAAAATCAAACTGACCCAGCGCAGCAAACGGTCCATGCCTTCAGATAGATCAAGATTAAACTCAGGCCAAGTGGCCATGGAGGCCATCATTACCTGCATCCACAACAGGCCTGCCACACCTAGCTTGCGTAAAGCACGGCGGTTATCAGCTTGCATTTGCTCGCTGACGGTATCGGGTTGCCAAGGGTGTGCGGCATAGCCGATATGACGAATGGTTTTTAGTAATTCAGATAGCGCAATTTGCTCGATATCCCAACGAATGGATAAGCGGTGATTGCTGAGGTTGAGCGAGGTTTCAACAACGCCTGGCAGTTGTTTTAGGTGTTTTTCGATTAACCAGCCACATGCCGCACAGGTGATGCCTTCAATCAGTAGTTTGGTTTCACTGATGTTGCCACTGGTACTGACGAAGGGTTTTTGAATATCTTCCCGGTCGAGTAATAGAAGTTCATCGGGTAGAACGCCGGGCAGGGCTTCGGGGTTGGCTGATGCTTCGCTGCGATGTAAATAATAGCTTTCCAGGCCGCCAGCAATAATCGTTTGCGCAACAGCTTGGCAGCCAGGGCAGCAAAACACACGCGGTTGATTGAGTACAACTGCGGTAAAAGCCTGACCGGTAAGCACCGGTAAATCGCAGTGGTAACAGGGTACAGGCGCAACCATAAGAGTCAGCTATCCGTCAGTGAAACAGCTTGCAGAGTGATATAAGCCATAGCGTTGTGGTGATTACTCACCCAACTCAATAGCCTGTCCGCTGATTAAAGTATGCTCTTCAAACAAGCGCCACTGTGCACCATCTTCTTGCCCTAAAATTTCCACAAAACGACGACCTTCAATACCTTCTTGCAAGAGGCCGCGGTACATATCAGTGCTAACCGGTTGCAAAACGATACGTCGGTCGCGCTTTTCTTGAGTGGGAGAAATTAAGTTAAGCACAATTTGCTGTGGGTGACTGTCACCTGATAGCTTCAGTTCAACTTGACCCAGATCGCTATCCAGACTGAGTGTGCCGGCGATATTTAACTCTTGCGCCAGTTGCTCGCGCTCCAGTGAAGTATTAATACCTTTACCAACATCGTAGTAATTATCCACGACCAAGCTGTCAGCATTACGGATGGCGATCGTCAATAAAGACAGTCCGAGCACTACAGAAAAGCTGAGCATACCAATGATAAACCAAGGCCAAAACTCTTTATACCAGGGTAAAACATTGTCTTCGGGCTGCATACAATATCCTTTAATTAACGAATGGTTGGACCAAGGAAACGACTTTCAGTCTTTCTGTTAATGTGACTTTCGTCTTCAGAATAGACTTTGAACTCAATTTGGTTGGTGCTTGAGGGTAAATCTTCAGGGTCAACCGAAATGGAGACGGGTATTGCAAGAATTTCACCAGCAGCTGCCATCACCTGTTGCTTGCCTTCAAGCGTTAAGCCGGGTAAACCTGTGGCTTCGATGACAAATACATGGTCTTTTTGGTCTTTGTTCATCACTTTGACAGTGTAAACATTCTCAATACGGCCTTCTAGGTTTTCACGGTAAGGCGTACGGTCTTTAATGACGTTGAGCTCAACTAAATTACGGTTAATCACCGTATAGCTAAATAAGCTGGTCATCACCAGTAAAGCTGTTGCGTAGCCAATTAAGCGTGGGCGCACCATTTTGGTTTTTTGACCGGATAAGTTGTGCTCAGTGGTGTAGCTGATTAAGCCTTTTGGATAATCCATTTTGAGCATGACATCGTCACAGGCGTCAATACAGGCGGCGCAACCGATACAAGCAATTTGCAAACCGTCACGGATATCAATACCCGTAGGGCAGACATGCACGCACAATTTGCAATCAATACAGTCACCCATGCCTTCGGCTTTGTAATCACTGCCTTTTTTGCGTGGACCGCGTTTTTCACCGCGCTCAGGATCGTAAGAAACAATTAAGGTGTCTTTATCAAACATCACACTTTGAAAGCGTGAGTAAGGACACATGTGAATACACACTTGTTCGCGCAACCAACCTGCGTTGAGGTAAGTCAGTAGGGTGAAAAAACCCACCCAAAAGTAAGCCCAGCCATCGGCAGCACCTGTGACTAAGTCTAAGGGTAAGCCACGAATGGGAGTGAAGTAACCGACAAAGGTAAAACCAGTGAGAAAAGCGATACCCACCCACATGGCATGTTTAGCTGTTTTGCGTGCGATTTTATTGACAGACATGGGTGCTTTATCAAGCTTGATGCGCGCATTGCGGTCACCTTCAGTGACTTTCTCGCACCACATAAATATCCATGTCCAAACGCTTTGTGGGCAAGTGTAGCCACACCAAACACGTCCAGTGAATACTGTGATAAAAAACAAACCAAAGGCACAGATAATCAGCAGCCAAGACAGCAACATAAAGTCTTGGGGCCAAAAT
>QXGG01176614.1_pt1 | contig 14444 bp, 15 predicted proteins | sample 1982491 | NCBI WGS metagenome assembly QXGG01 (sample SAMN09924614, study PRJNA488089) | Wastewater metagenome, whole genome shotgun sequencing project. | isolation source: South African research farm wastewater | place: South Africa: Irene, Agricultural Research Council, Animal Production... | reverse complement strand
CGTCATTCCAGAGAATGCCGGGTCCGGGGTTAGAAGTGGGTAACGTGATATAAGCCACGCCCGCTTTAGTGACTTTGAATTTACTTGAACCACCCACCTGTAGATCAATCAGCAAACTCGACGCACTGGACGCCGTATCCGTCACGTTCATCTTGATGGCGGTAAAGACCGTCGCCCCCGCATTCCATGTCTGCGCGAGGTTCTGCGATGTGTAGGACACAAGGTCTTTGGTGGTCGCCTTCTGACTCAGCCCGCTTGAGCCGATGTGCGTGATTTCCGTGCCATCAATCGTGGTGGATTTCGCGGTGAGACTTGTGAGCCAATCTATAAACCTTGAGGACATAATTGATTCCTGTTAATTAAAGGTACATGCCCGAGCGGAACCCAACGTAAACGGCCGAGGAGCCACGGACATGGTTGAGAAACAACGCCCAGACACCCGCGAGCGAACCGTCGGCCCAGGCGCCGCCCGAAAGCGGGCACATCTCATTCGGTCGGTAATCCCACAAACCATCTGATCCAAACGCGTTTGAGCCCCCAGTGCCGGCGCTCAAAGGAACCCCGGCTCCAGCCGCATTCCAGTCATTGCCAGAAGTTGCGGCAGAGAGCACCTGTGAAGCGGACCCATAATTCTTGGCGGAATTGGATGCAGCTAAGGACTGATAGGTCGATCCCAGGCTGGTATACAACGCGGCAATGCCCGTCGCGCCCCAGGCGTCGGTTGCCAGAGTGTTGCCGCTGGTGACGCTTTTCATTGCCACGGCGGTATTCATCACATAGATGTTGGTGCCATCCGAGGTCAGCCCCAGATTGATCTCCCACATGTTGCCGTTCAGATCCGCGACACCGCAGTTCTGGCCATTGTGGGTTGATTTGGCAAAGAGGTTGCCAGAGCCGCCACCGAAACCGGCCGATCCGGTCTTGCCCGCATTGGAATAACCATCCGATACCCAGATCATCGAGGTATCGTTGGTATCGCGCAAGGCGTTATTGTTGTTGCCTTTTGGGTAGTTGGTCGTGCTGCCGTACCAGGCACAGTAAGTCGTACTGCTGCTCGCTTGCGCATGGGCATAGCTCAGCATGGCCATGGCGGCATGGATGAACCGAGAGGTCGGGAAGAACTGTGCGCCCCGGGTTTTCGCAGCCACGATCGCCCCGTGATAGGCGTTGGTCGGCGTGCCTGTCAGGCCCGAGAACGGGTTATGCGCGCTGTTGCTCGACAGCGGATTACCCATCTTGATCGACGAAGCCACCCCGCCATTGTTGCTGGCCTGGTACTTGTCGATGAAGAAGCCCGCCTGGATCGAACCGCCATCGTAAAACGCCCGATGCAGCGCATACCCGGCAGCATTCGCCGTTGCAACATCGGCATAGGCCGAATACGCCTTGACATCAATAACGTTGACGCCCAGCCCGTTTGTTCCGTCCCCCCACTTATAATAGAAGGCCGGCACCCAGACCATGACGCTGTTGTCGCTATAGGCATAGTTCCCGTAGCCATCTGAATATGGATCGGTACAGCCCGCAATCGGGATAAATCCTGCGGGAACATTTGGACAAATACCCACGCCAAAACCTGCCGCGCCCGCAATGCCGATATCGTTTAGCCCAGCACCATACACCGCCGTGAAGGGTGGATCAGACAGCAATATCTCGCTGGCATCATCAAGTAGGTAGCCATAGATATCGTTGTCGGGATAGAGGTAATCCGGCGCAGCCAGCCCACTTTTCTGGAGCATATATCTCTGTAACTGACTCTCCTGTACCGCGCTCAGTCTTTGCGGGAAGACCATCCAGCTATAGATATCGGAGGACAGCGCCGGGAGGGTGTACGTCGTCGCCATGCTCTGATTGTGCAGGGCGGACATGCCGACAGGGGTGGCGAAGTAGACGGAGCCCGCGTTGCTGAATACCCCGCCGCCGAGATCTGGCAGCGAGACGGTCAGGGAGTCGGTGGTGTCGTGTACTGCTGCTGGGTACTGGCCGTAGTCGTAATCCGTGGCGGTGGTGATGCGCTGGTAAGCAGGGTCTTTGCCGACGTCGGAGGTGAGACGAACATCGATTGCGTATAAGTAGGCGGTTTTACCTACTGTAACCGATATGTTACCCATTGCGTCAGATATGCCAAACCCCCAGTTTGCTGACGACCCAGAGAATGACAACCACGTTGCAGAAATAACGTAATTAGCGCCAGATGCGGTAATTGATAAATTTGAAGGGGAAGCTGATGACCCCGCGACAACTTGAGTTGTCAAGTTGTTTAAATCAAAATGGGCGGATCCGTATTGAGCGCCGTTGTAATGATAAAGCCAAAATATATTTGTCGATCCTGATTTTACTTTTGCTGTAATCGTAACAGACGTTGGCTGGGTAAAGGTTATAGGCTGTATGACATAAGCCAATGAAGATGTTGCTGAAAAAACATTGTTAACAATGGTGCTTCCGCTATTCAACCACGCTGCATTCGAGAAATCCTCACTATACGTCAGCAGGTTATACCGACGCCCGAGGAGGGGCCTCTGGTTCGCAGTGGACTGAGTCGCATTATTCCCGCCGCCTGATTGATCCGCAATCAGGCCAATCGTCTGCCCGCCCGTGGTGGTGGGGGTGACGCCCGTGTTTCCCTGCCAGATAAGCCCTTGCTTCGGCTCAAGCCACGCGCCTTGGAGCGCGGCGAAGAGTTGGCGCGGAGAGAACCCGGCAGACTCAAGCAGACGGCGGATATGAGAGCGCATTAGTCGTTTACCGCTGCCAGTTCGATGTAGAACTTCTGCCCAGAGGCGGGCGTGAAGGCCGTGACAGCTTCGAGGACGCCGTAAATCGCACGGGAGGCTGCTGCCGCCTGATACCAGAGATTCGGCGGGCCATACGCGCCATCAGACGAAGGACGCATGGTTGCAGCGGCGGTTGAGTTGGTGCTGTCCTCGCTGGTCATGGCAGGGAAGTCGATCATGCCGATCCTGTTGGCGGCGTTGCTGTACAGCAGCAGGTAAGGCGAGTTGTCGTTGGTGGCCGTGGGCGCGGTGTGGAACAGGTGCAAGCGGAACTGCGCGGTGTTCGTCTTCTGGTCGGTCATCAACCTTGCCCGGACGATGATGCCGCTGCCCGCGTTCACTCGCGCAAAGTTGGCGAAGGTCAAAACCGTAGGAGCCGACGTGCTGTCGGAGACAACATCCTTGGCAATGTAAGCGGTGGTATCCGCTGGGCGGGTGAGTTCGACGCCGACCACCGTGGTAGCACTGCCGACGATGGACCCTGCGGCTGTCGTGGCGGTAACTGTCCCAGAGATGGGGACCGCATTGCCTACGTCATTGCTGATCTCTACCGAGCTATTCGATATGGCCACCGTGCCAGACACCGGAACCGGCGTGGCGCGAAGCTGGGTGTCGGTGAGCGGGCCGGATACCGGGACCGGGTTGCCAGAGTCGTTGCTGATTTCAACATCAGAAACGGTGACATCGCCGATGGTGATATCGCCGGAAATAATCAGATGGCCATCGGCGTCCACCTGTAGCGGGACGAGGTTGCCGGATGGGTCCAGGGCGTGAAGATATGCGGTCATCGGCTACCTCTGCTGTGATTCGTAATAAAGCTCCCACAAGTGAAGCTCCAGGTTGCTTAAATGGTCGAACGGCACCAAGTCGGGCCGCACTTCATACAAAAACCGTCCCCGCTGCGCGCAGAGCGCCAGGCTTACTCTGGTGTCGGGGTCTCGCCAGAGTCTTGCGGCTTTTTTTTAACCGCATAGCCCCTGCCGGTTAAATTCAGGATGGTGATGGCCAGCGACTTGTGATCGACCGGAAAGCGTTCCGCTAGCTTGACCGACACATCGCGGGTCAACGTCGGCTCGACGGTGCCGCGAATAATCAGTTCGTGATAGCGGATCAGTTCATCCGGTACGCCGGCGCCCAGGCCAAACGCATCCTTGATGGCTTCGGACTTGTCCTCAATCGCACCATCCATGAGCGCCTCGGCCAGTTCGGCCCGTTGCTTGGCCGTGCTGCTGGCTTCCATGGCTTGCGCCAGTTCGATGCCAGACAGACCACGGACCACGAAGACGGGATCGTCATCCCCAAACCACTCTTGCAGTTCAGGGATGCGAAGCTCTGCCGTCCGTGGCTCGAACTTGGCTTTCGCAAAGGCTTTTGCGTCGAAGGCCATGTCTTAGCTCTCGATTTCCTGAGCCGCGTACTCGGCATTGATCGTGAAGCTGCCCTGAATCAGGTTGTCCGCCGGGAAGGTGCGGGCCAGACCCAAGGTGCCGACACACAGGAGGTGCGCGGATTTGTTTTCGTCCGGGTAGAACTTGAAGAACAGCTTTTCATTCTTCAGCTGAACCAGCGGATCGGTCACGCCGTCTTCGAGCATGGCGCTGAAGCTGCCCTGATTGAGGCTGCTGGAGGTTGCACCAATCGCCCGTTTGTAAACCTGAGTGGAGGTGAGGCTGTGGGTGGTTTCCGGTGGCACAAATGAGGTCGCGTCCACGACTTCGGCGAACTCCGGCTCGTAGACTTCGGCGAAGACTTTCTTCGCAACGACGCCGGTGTGAATCAACGGCAAGGCAGCGGAGAAGGTCAGGGAGCCAGTCAGCGGGTCCACCATGTAAGACGGGTAATTCGCGCGCTCCATGTGGGTGCCGGGAATCTGCCGCACTTCGCTGGTCGTGACTTCAGCCGCCGTCACGCTGGTGGTGCGGACCTGGCCAATCTCAACGGAATCCACCGCGATCAGGGGCGGGCCACCATCAGCGCCACGTGTTTCGCTGAAGGCGGTGCCGTCAACGCCGGCAACCGCAACCACCGAACCGGCGGCGTTGACGGTGATGGAGGTGATGCGGTGGGTGTCGGTCGTCACGCCGCGAGAAACCGCCACGCCAGAAGATCCGGCCACCGCCGTGACCACGCCATTGAGGTTGAGGCTGATGGCAGCGACATCCACTTTGTCATTCTGGCCAGAGGTGGGCGAAATCTCGCCGCCGGTGACAACACCGTTCGGTCGAATGACCGGCGCATAACCGGACTTCTGCGACCAGTAGTCGGCGGAATTGCTGAAGGTCGTGTGGTCGCCTGAATCAGTCAGTGCGGCCATCGCGTAGAGGGTTTGCGCGGCTTCATAGTCGAGTCGGGCGTTTTGTGCTGTAGGCATGGTTAGCTCCGGTTAAAGGGGTCGCCCAAAGCGACGGAATACAAAACAGTGAAAGTAAGCGCGACACCGGCGGTTATTTCGCCGGGGTCGGGGTAATTGATGGTAGAGTTCTCGTACTCGATGCCGTCGCAGATGCCGCCCAAGGTGCGGTCGCTGCTGACCATTGCGGCAAGGATGCCCGCCACATGCGCGCCGGCCTGGTGGCTGATGGTTTCGGCGGCGGGATCGATGGCAAACGCCAGCACGACCGAGACGGTCAGGGCCAGCTGGTGTTTTTTGTACGTGGCCTGCGCGCGGGTTTCGCTGGGATCAGCCAGTACCATGCGCGGGAGGTCTTTTTCCTGCCGGCGAATCGGGTCGCGCGTGGCGGTTGGCAGATAGGTTTGCGCGCGGGTCAGCAGCGCGGACATGATCTGTTCGCGGATCGGCTGACCCTGCAAGGCCCACTGTTGAACCAGCGAATAATCGTAGGTCGCCATTAGAGCCAATCCTCGGGCGGTTCGACGCCGTATTCCTGCTTGAACAGGTGAATGACCTGGCGATCCAGTTCAAACATGTACTTGTCCATGGCGAACTCCATCACCTGGCGCAAGGCCTCTGGCGTCTTTTCCAGTGCCTCGGCGGCGTTCGGGCCATAGCTTTCATAGATCGGCAAGCGGGGAGAGACCTTGCCGGTCTTCGGGCTTTTGCGGGTGAAGATGCCGATGTGGCCGGATTTCATGCGGGCCATGAAGCCATGCTTCAGGCGCAAAGGATTACCGCCCATCTTGAAAATGTCGGCGATGATGCCGCCGCCGTCTGATTTGGTCAGCGTCCCGTTGTGGGAGAAATAGACCAACTCAATCGGTTTGCCTTCACCGGTGAAAACCGAGGTGGGATCAGAAAGCGTCGCGCGCTTGCTGACCTTGAGTGAATCAGTAATGCGTCTGGCGGGTGCCGTCAGCAGCGCCTTGAGCTTACGGCCTGATTCGGCCTTGGCCCTGGCCGCACCGACATTGGCCGCGCGCATCGTGGCCCGTGGCACGCCGTTCTTGATATAGCCCAGAACATCATTCACGGCGCTGAGCTGTTGCTGATCGAGGCTGACAGTGAAACTCACACCAGCCTCCGCAGCAGGATGGACGTGCCGGCGCCATCGTCGGGCAGCAAAGCGACGACATGATGAGCCTGTGAACGAATCGAGATCCGCTCACCCGGCTGAATGTCCAGGGCAGCAATATCAGCGGTCGGCACGGTAATGGCCGCGTCGACCGTATCCACCGAAATCCCGCCATAGAGTCGCAGTGAATCCGGCGCGGTATAAACCGCATCCAGACTCACCGGCGGCGTCCGCTGGAGCGAGACAGACTCGCCCCAGACAGAAAGCGCCGCGTCCATGGTGGGATCAGTCAGCATCGCTTACGCCAGCCGGATGGTGCCGGTGGTGGACGGGTTTGCCGCCGTGGCCACGTTGTAGCCGACCAGGGTGTTACCGCCACTGGTGGTCGTCAGCACCTTGTCGCTGTTGTCCCAGTAGATCGCCAGGCCGATGGTGGCCCAGGCTTGCGCCTCGACCTTGGCCAGGGTGTAAACGCCCTGCATGCCAAAGGCGCCCACTTCGGCATTGTCGAGGTCAGTCAGGGCCACACCGAACAGGCCAGTACCCACCAGCGCTGATTGGCCCGAGTTGCGGGCATAAGGCGCGGCCAGTGTCAGCACGTCGCCCTTCTGTACATAATTTTTCGCCATGTCGAGTACCTACTTGAGTTTGACGTGGATGGTGGCCGTAGCCCCGGCGTTAACGGTGCCTAGTGCGGTGCCGACGCGGGTTTTGCTGGCGTTCTTGCAGCAATCACCAATCGACATGCCGCCCGCCATCGTCGCTGCGCCCCAGGACAGGTGCGCGCTGTCTTCTGTCGTCGCGATATCGTTCGCGGAACTCCCGGCGGTCAGCGCTTGGATGACTTGGGTCGTGTTGCCGTTGGTGGTGGCCTCGACCAACGGATGCGCTTCGGTACCGGTGCTGTACTTGGTGCCTTCGCCTGCCGTCGCATTGATGGCTGACTTCAGGTTGTCCAGCGCCGCTGCTGCCGTGGTGTCAATCAGGACTTCATACGGAACCGCTTCCGGGTCAGTGGTCAGCGCCGTCTTGAACGTGTAAGTCACGTCACCAATCACCACTTCGTCGCCATCGCTGGGGGCAGTGGCATCACTGGTGATCGTGGCGGTGGCTTTCACATCGGCATCGGCCATGTACAGCAGATCACCGACCGCAATGGCCGAATCTGCCGTCGCCGTGGCGCCAGTGGCAGGCAAGCTCCAGACGCCTTCCACCGCCACCTCAATGGTGGTGGTGTTGGCACTGGCTGAATTGAGGGCCACGCCGGTCAGCAGGCCGACCGCGACAAGATCGCCGCTGTCGACCAGCCCGTCCGCGTGGGTCGGATGTGTGAGGGCGGATTCCACAACCGGAATCACCTCGCCCTCATAGATGAGGCTATCGGCCATGGCTTACGCTCCGACGTTCTTGTAGCCGGAACGCCATTCGTTGACGCCGACCCCGTAATCAAGACGGACCTTCCAGCGCACGGCGTCGGTGAGGAACTCTTCCTCGTTGTCGACGTAAGGCGTCTGCTGGCCATCCAGGAAGCGGATTTCAAGCAGCGGGCGAAGCGCCGGATCAGCGATCAGATACCAGGCCGTGGTGCTGTTGGTATCCAGTAGCGGATCGGACAGGACTTCCAGCGCGCCCCATTCACGGATCGAGTTCGGCTTGAGCTGACCAGCGGTGTCAGTGTTGTAAGGCGACATGACGATTTCGCGGGCGTGATCTTCCTTGCCGACTGGAACCAGCAGGAATCCGGGCTGGATGTTCTGCGCTTCGTTACCAGAGGGGTCTTTCTGCACCCGCATGGTCTTGCGGCCCAGGCTTAGCGAGGCGACGCTGATGGCCGTGCCGCTGCCGGTCAGGTTGGCATGATCCGTTGAGAACAGGTTGTAGCCGTCTGCTGTTGCGCCGTTGGTGGTCAGCACACCCAACACGTCCGCGTTGACGGTGCGAGCGGCGGCGCTGCCCAGCATCATGGCCATGTCGCTGAAGGCAGACAGGTCATCGTTGATAATCATCTCGCGGGTCAGCTGGATAAACCGGCCCTTGGTGCTTGCGGTCAGCTGTTCACGTTCTTCGCTCAAAGTGCCAGCGGTGTATTCGGCGCCTTCTGGCTTTGTTGCCAGTGAGGAGAACGAACCCAGCTTCAGGAGCTTGATGGTCTTGAAGTCAGAAACGCTGCCGGTACGCGCGATGCGGTTCCAAATCTTCGGATAACCTTCAAAGCCACGCTGCAAGCTCTTGTTGATGGCATCTTCCAGAATCAGCGGGAAATCGCTGGTGGAATGCTGCGCCAATACCTTGCTGGCGATTTCGTTCTTGGTCATACCGGCGGTGCGAACGCCCTTGACCTCGAAGGACGCGGCAATCAGGCTGGACAGCGACTGACCCCGGAACTCGTTCGAGCGGTCATCCTGGCCAAGACCCATGCGCGACTGCAAAGCGGCTGAAGCGCCCTTGCGGTATTTGTCTTCCTGGCTTTCACCGGCTTCGATGCGCGGATTGCTGGCAATCGGAGCTGCGTCCTTGCCGAGTTCGGTCAGCAATTTGGCGGAGACGGTATCCAGCGACATGGACGGATCGTCCAGGCAGGCGTCTTGCAGTTCGGCGATGCCTTCGCGAGACATGAACGGCCTGAACATCATGCGGATCTCACCAGCGCGGGCCTTGATCTGCTCCAGGGCTTTCGCCTGGGCAGCGGCTTCGATACTGGCGACGTTAACTTTTTCGGCTACGGGTTCCGCGCCGGTCGGCTTGTTGTCGGTGGTCATAGGTGACTCCTTGGGGGTGATTGGCGCGGGCGCCGGATCGGTGGATTGCGCTACCGGATGGTGGCGCTGGGTGAATCGGTTGGCTGAGTAAGCCGCAGCAATGGCCATGTCCTGGTCCTGGACAATGGCGGTGATGAATCCGGCGGCTTCGGCTTCGCTGGCGTTGTAGAAGTGGTCTTCGCCATCGGTCAGCAGGGATTTGATTTCTGCATCATTGAGCGCAGACCGGGCATAGGCGCTGGTCATGGCCTCGGCGTACTTGTCGAGGACGTTGGCCATATCGCGCATGTCTTTGGCATTGCCGGCGGACACGCCCCACGGCGCGTGAACCATGTACAGCGCGTTGCTGGCCATTTCGCGGGTATCGCCTGCCATGGCAATCAGGGTGGCAATCGACATGGCGACGCCTTCCACGCTGGTGGTGACTTGGGCGGTCTGGGCATGACGGCGCAGCGCGTTATAGATGGCCAGGCCATCGGCGACGCTCCCGCCATAGGAATTGATGCGAACGGTGAGGTCGCGTCCGGCCAGCGGCTTGAGTTCGCGGCTGATGGATTTCGCCGTGATGGATTCCTCGGCAAACCAGCTTTCGCCGATGTCGCCAAATATCTCCAGTTCGGCAGGGCCGTTATCGGCAGCGGCGCTGATGCGCGCCCATTGCATGTGAGTGGTCATAGCGTCCTCAAGTGAGCGCGCGCGGGCGCGTCGTTTTGGGCGGCGTCTTGCTGGGAGTCAGACGGGGGCTGCTGACCCAACGCCAGCGAGACGCCTTTTTCGTCAGCCAGTCGACGCCAGCGGGATTCCTGCTCCAGGACATCCATCGGCGCCTGGCCACGACGGCGAATGATTTCCGGGCCGGAGGCGTGTCCGTTGCTTTCCAGCTTTTCCCAGGCACTGGCTTCCTTGAGCGGATCAATCCACGGCATTTGAGGGCCGAGGAAAAGTGCATCGTCCAGACTGTCGATTTCAATACCGGCAGGCACGCGAATCAGCCGCGCGGCCAAGGCGGTGGCGATGAATCGCTGATACACCGGGCGAACCAGTTGGCTGATGAACTCGTTGGTCAGCACGCCATACAAGCCCCAGCCCTCGACCAGTTCTTGCCGTTGGGCGGAATAGGTGCCGTCGTAATTCTTGGAGAGGCTGGAATAGGTGCAGCCGACACCGGAGGCAATCGCGCGCAACTGACCGGAACGGAAGGTTTCCAGCTGCGGGTTCGGGCGATTGGAATCGATCATGCCGATCTCTTCGCCGGGTAACAGGTCATCGAAGATCATGCCGGGACGGAAGCGCAGATCGCGCGGTTCGCCATCGGCCTCGCTGGCATAGAAGTCGGGTGAGCCTTTGCGGATGAATGCGGCCATGGATGCGGCCACCTTGGCAGCGACGCGCTCGGATTCTTCGTAATCCTTGATGTCGTCCAGACGGGACAGCACAGAGGCGAAAATCGACACGCCGCGCGCTTGCCGGATACGGTCAGCCAGCTTCACATGCAACATGCGCGCAGCCGGGACACGCTTGGTGTCCAGGTTGAGGGTCAGCAGACCGCTGCGGCCCACATCGCCGGGATGTTGCTTGTAGATGTGATAAGCGATCGGACGGCCCCAGCCGTTACGCTCGACGCCAGCCGTAATCGACGGGCTTTCGCCGTTCAGATCCCACGGCAGGTGATCGGCTTCGATGGCTTCCAGAGACAGCGGCACTTGGGTGCCGTGATCGAGTAGCGGGGTCGGGCCTTCGATGACTTGCGCCAGGACTTCACCATCCCGCAACCAGGCACGGCATAGTTGCCGCTGGAGTGCGGGCCAGTCCATCGACCAGGTAACCTCGGGCTTTTCCGACCAATCGCGCCACAAGGTCAGGATCTGCGCGGCCAGGTCGTCATCGATCAGGCCTTCGGCATTGCGCGGCTGCGGCTCGATGCCGATGCCATAAGGGCCAATGATGTTGGCCACCAAGGTCTGCAAAGCGCCGCGCGCCAAGTCGTGATTCTGCTCAAGGTGCCGCGCCTGATCGCGCAACGATGAACCGGCCCGCAAAACGGCGGTATCGCCGGAGCCTTGTTCCTTGCGTTGCTTGCGGTATTTGTCGGGTTTCGCGGCTTCGTAGTAGGCCAGCACTTGACGTGCTTGCGCGCGCTTGAGTCCCCAGGTCGGGGCTACAGCGGCAATGGCTTTGTCCAGGATGTTAGTCACTGAACGTCGCCACCTGAAAACGAGGATAGGTGCGGCTGGCGTTGGTCTGCGCTTGCAGTTGCGCGGCGACATGCGCGCGCATGGCCAGAAGCTCTTCGACAGACCTGCGCGTGACAAGACGGTCGGCCATGCGGACGGTCAGATTACCGTCGGCAATCGCCGCGTCGAGGTTGTCTAAATCGGTTTGGGTGTACGCCATGGAGACGCACTATCCCTAAGTCGTCAAGACAAAATCAGAGGGGAAATGCGCCAACTTGAGGTAGAATCAAAACATAGGAGGAAATGAAATGAATGCAGATATGCAGGCCGAAAAGAATCAGGCAATCAGTAAGATCTATGAAAGCGCTTCTGAGCTTATTGATGGAATTATTGATGACAAACTGAATGAGTTTGTTAACGATCTTGAAGCCTTCATTGGCATTAAGGAAGGCGAGCTAGTGTTGACCGTTTCAGGATTTAACCCAAATCACCCGGATGATGATGTTCTTGTAAAACACTTCAAGCTAGCGGACGTGGTACGCAGCAAAATTGAGGACGAATTCTTAGGTGAGGTTGACGAAGACGAGCTATCTGATTACGTCGGAGAGTTTGACAAAGTTGTAGATATATTTAGGGCGTCGGCTACAAAACCCAGTCATCCCGGCCAAACCCAGTAGCCTCACGCTTTACGATTCGGCTTACCGTCTTATGGTGAACCCCCACGCGGCGGGCTACTTCACGGTAGCTAGCGCCGCGCTGCACAGCTTGCAAGACAACCGTATCGCGTCCAGGCTTGTAAGTCTCTGGCATCCAGTGGCTATCCCCACCCCAATATGAGCATAACTCGGCGCAGCGTTCATGAACCGTTGCATTCCCATCCGCTGGCGTCACACCATGAGCCGATAAAGCCCTGGCAATGGCCAGCGCAATGGCATCGATAAGCCTAGATTCTGTCTGAATGCGTTCACTCACAACGCCCAATCGTCCCTTGCAAATCCCATAGATCGTTGCCTTGTCTTTTTCGGTGATGTATCTGAAGGCTGGCTAACGGGCTGCTCGATCACCGGCCTCGGCGCAGTCCATGGCCGACTTCTTCTCAACAGTTGCGGTCGGGTGGACTCCAGCGCCTTGAGTGCTGCCAGGGCGTACACGAAGCAGTCGAGTGCTTCATTGCGGTCGCTGGATTTCTTCACCCAAGCGCGAACCGCCGTGCCGTTCTTGTTGTACTTCGTCACCCGACGTTCGGCCACCAGCTGAGGAAAATAGTCCTCCGGCAGGCTGGCGGAAAAGGCGATGTATTTCGAGCTTTCTGGTATCAGCACCGAGAGGCTGGCGTGAATCGTATCCTTGGCGGTGTCGACGCCGATCACATGCAGCATCGCGCCGTGGCGAAGTTTCTTGTTGCTGAGTTTGGTCGGCCAGATGGGTTTCGATCCTGACTGACCCTTAATGGCCAGCACGCGACGCCCTGCCCGGTCGCCACAGAATCGATAGACTTCCTGCGTGTGATGACCACCCGAGTCGACGCAACAGGCGCGAATGGACATCATCGCGCCGGATTCGGTCATCAGCGGTTCCAGCAGGATGTCATCCAGTTGCTGCCACACCTTCGGCTCTGCCGGGTTGCCGTAGAGTCGGATGTGATGCAACACGCGAGCCTGTTCCTTCGCCGTCCAGCCGATAATGCTGGCTTCCAGTCGGTCGCCCTGCACGTCCACCCCGGCAGTCAGCAGCACCACATCCTCCGGTACTGCGTCCCACGCCTCGCGCCGCGCCATCAGTCCAGCCTGGTCGATCTTCTCGCCTGAGCGGTCCTCCCAGCATTCGCCCAACTGAAGGTTGACGAAGGTTTGCAGAGTGGTTGGGTTGTCTTTCTTGTCAAGAAACTCTTGCACCACATCAGCGAACGTCTGCCAGGGTGAGTACAGCGCGCTGATGTGGAAACCGGCCACGCGCGGGTTGGTTGATTTGGCAATCCATTGGCCATCCGCCAGCATCTTCAGCTTGTCGGCGTTTTCGTAGATGCCGCCACAGCATGGACAGACCGCTCGGGCAGAGCTGGCGTCGCCTTCGTCCCACAGGATCTGCGCCCATTTGAGCGTGTGCAGCTCGCCGCAATGCGGGCACGGCAGGTGGTAATAACGCTGATCGCTGCGCTCAAACTCGCGCCAGATCCTCGATGCGCCCTCAACAGTCGGAGTTGAGGCCATGATGAATTTGCGGTTCCAGAAGTTCACGGACCGCTGGCGTGCCAGGAATAGCGGATCACCTTCCGTCCCCGCGCTGACCGGGTAGCGGTCGACCTCATCGGCAAAGACAATGCGGATAGGACGCGAGGCCAGGTCAGAAGGCGCGTTGGCCCCGATCATGGTGAGATGGCCCCCGGCAAACGACTTGTGATCGATGGTGTTGCCGCTGATGCGGCTTTTGGGATCGGCAATCAGGCCGCGCAAAACGGGCGTGTCCCGAATCATCGGCGCGAGTCGGTCTTTGCTGAAAGTCTCGGCAATCTTCACCGTCGGCTGCATGACGATGATTGGGCCGGGATCTTGGTGGATGTGGTAGCCGAGGATGCACTTTGCCATCAAGGTCTTCCCAATTTGGGAACTTGTGCAGTAGACGACTTCCTTGATGTTGGTATCGGAAACGGCCTCCAGCATTTCACGCTGATATGGCGCGCGGTCGACGCGGTATTTCCCGGCCTCGGCTGAATCCTCTGGTGACAGGAACAGGTATTCGTCAGCCCACTGAGCCACGGTGAGCAAGGGCGGCGGTTTGAAGACCGACAGGTGGGCATTGCTGACTCGCGTCAGAACGTCAAGGTATGCCATTGCCGCTCAGTTCTTCCAATGCTTCACGAACCAGATTCATCGCCGACTTTTCGGCTTCCTGTACAGTCTCGGCGCCCATCACGCTGGCGGCTAATCGGCCCGGTATGTTCAACAGCTTGCCGCGCGTGTTCGCCGCCATCTGTTCCCAGTGGGATTGCACCAACTCAGCGGGCAATAAGTTCTTGCGCTTGATCTCTTCTTCCAGGCTGGCGATGTTTGCCTGGTGGTGGGTGAGTCGGGCTTTCTCGGTGTCGTAGTCGTAATCGTTCTCGACACCGTAGATCAGCGGGAGAGCTTGCATGGACTCAACCTCTGCCCCGCGCTTTCCTTCGGGAATAAGCGCAGAGCATCGCTTCCTGATGGTTTCCCGATGAATACCTGTCAGTTCAGCCAAGCGATGGATTGTTACCAGCATTTTTGACGCATAAGAACTATT
>QXGG01048753.1_pt1 | contig 14445 bp, 13 predicted proteins | sample 1982491 | NCBI WGS metagenome assembly QXGG01 (sample SAMN09924614, study PRJNA488089) | Wastewater metagenome, whole genome shotgun sequencing project. | isolation source: South African research farm wastewater | place: South Africa: Irene, Agricultural Research Council, Animal Production... | reverse complement strand
TCATAGGTCTGTAGGCGCGTTAATAGTTCTTGGCGATCGGGTGCGAGCAGTTCGGCCGCTGCTGAAGGAGTGGGCGCACGCACGTCCGCCACAAAATCACTCATAGATACATCAGTTTCATGGCCGATGGCGCTGACAATCGGTGTTTCGCAATCGGCAATGGCTCGTGCCACGGCTTCTTCGTTAAAGCACCATAAGTCTTCGAGCGAGCCGCCGCCGCGAGCTAAAATAATGGCATCGTAGTGTGCGTTATCGGCTCGCTTTAGCGCTTGGACAATCTGTGCTGTAGCTTCGCGGCCCTGGACGGCAGTGGGGATCAGTGTGAGTTGCACATGGGGCGCACGTCGACTAAAAACGCTGACAATATCATGCAGTACTGCGCCTGAAGGCGAGGTGATGACACCGATACGTTGCGGGTATTTAGGTAGAGCACGTTTACGCTCTTGGGCAAACAGGCCTTCAGCTTGTAATGCTGTTTTAAGCGCTTCAAAGGCGAGGCGTAATGCACCATCACCTGCAGCCTCGAGACTATCAAGAATCATTTGATAGTCACCACGTCCTTCATATAAAGAAACGCGACCGCGCACGCGAACTAACAAGCCATCGCGCAGTAACTCACGCACACGGCTGGCTTGTTGTCTGAAAATAGCACAGCGCACTTGAGCGTTACGGTCTTTTAATGTGAAGTAGACATGTCCTGATGCCGGTTTGGCAATGTTAGAGAGCTCGCCTTCCACCCAGATTTGGGGGAATACGTCTTCTAAAAGTAAACGGGCGCGCTGATTAAGTTGGCTGACGGTTAAAACTTCACGGTCGAGGCCAAGGCGCTGAGCAGGATCAATAAGCATCAGAGGATATTAAAGCAAGCCTGTGGCATTTGCGAGTCTTGCCAGCGTTGCCCTGCAGTGTTAGCTAGTGGGTTGTTTGTTTTTTAATTAGGTTAATTGGCGTATCTATGGTATAAAACGCGCCGCTTTACTTGATTATTCAAGAGAGCTTTAAAATCCACACACATATCGACACGAATTTCTGGGTGCCTTCGGGTTGAAAGTCGGGATATGTGGAGGCTTAACCCTTATTACTGTTTAGGAATGATCATGACTCAACAAGTCACTATGCGTGAAATGTTAAAGGCTGGTGTGCACTTCGGACACCAAACCCGCTACTGGAATCCAAAAATGGGCAAATACATTTTTGGCGCGCGCAACAAGATTCACATTATTAACTTAGAAAAAACCTTACCTATGTTCAATGACGCGATGTCAGTCATTGAAAAATTGTCAAACGGTAAGAACAAAATTCTTTTTGTTGGTACTAAGCGTTCAGCGAGCAAAATCATTGCTGAGCAAGCAACGCGTTGCAACATGCCTTACGTTAACCACCGCTGGTTAGGTGGTATGTTGACCAACTACAAAACCATCCGTGATTCAATCAAACGTTTACGTGATCTAGAAGCGCAAGCTGAAGACGGTACGTTTGAAAAGCTGACCAAGAAAGAAGCATTAATGCGTACTCGTGACTTAGAGAAGCTTGAGCGCAGCATTGGTGGTATCAAAAACATGGGCGGTTTGCCTGACGCAATGTTTGTTGTTGACGTTGATCACGAGCGCATTGCTATTCAGGAAGCCAACAAGCTTGGTATTCCAGTAATTGGCATCGTGGATACCAACAGCAGCCCAGATGGTGTTGATTACATCATTCCAGGTAACGATGACGCGATCCGTGCAATTCAATTGTACTTGGGTGCGGCCGCTGACTGCGTATTGCGCGTACGTCAAGGCAATGCAACAACAGCTGAAGAGTTTGTTGAGGTTGCTGAGGGCTAAGGCTCTGCACGTCGACCTGTGACAAGAAAAGGGGGCTTAACGCCCCCTTTTTTCCTGATTTAAGAGGCAGTTTGCAACTGCTGTATAGATTGAATTAAAGAGGATTGTGAAGATGACTCAGATCACTGCTGCTATGGTTAAAGAACTGCGTGAGCGTACTGGCCAAGGCATGATGGATTGCAAAAAAGCTTTGGAAGCTGCCGGTGGCGATATTGAAAAAGCCATTGACGATATGCGTTCTGCTGGTGCAATTAAAGCGGCTAAGAAAGCCGGTAATATTGCTGCCGAAGGTTCTATCGCAGTTAAAATTGCTGACGATAACAAAAGCGCTGCGATCATTGAAGTGAACTCACAGACTGACTTTTTGGCTCTGCAAGAAGACTTTAAAGGCTTTGTTGCAGACAGTTTAGATGTTGCCTTTGCTGACAACAGCTTGGACACTGCTGCGCTGGTTGCTCAGCGAGAGTCAGCACGTGAAGCACTGGTTGCTAAGTGTGGTGAGAACGTTAATATTCGTCGTCTGACGCGTATTGAAGGTGATGTGTTAGGTGCTTACCTGCACGGTAACCGTATTGGTGTTGTCGTTTCAATGACCGGTGGTGATGCTGAGTTAGCTAAAGACGTTGCAATGCACGTTGCAGCAAGCAACCCACAGTTCTTAGACCCAACCCAAGTGTCTGACGAAGCGATCGCTAAAGAAAAAGAAATCTTTATGGCGCTCAACGAAGACAAGATCAAAGGCAAGCCAGAAAATATTGTTGAAAATATGGTTAAAGGCCGTATCAATAAGTTCTTGGCAGAAGCGAGCTTAGTCGAGCAAGCATTCATTAAGAACCCAGAAGTCACTGTGGGTCAACTTGCTAAGCAAGCTGGCGCAACCATCGTTTCTTTTGTACGTTTTGAAGTGGGTGAGGGTATCGATCGCGGTGAAGAAGTTGACTTCGCTGCTGAAGTTGCTGCTCAGGTTGCTGCTTCAAAGAAGTAAGCGCCCGCTTGTAACAATCAAAGGCTGCCCGCAATTGCGTGCGGCCTTTTTTGTAAAAAGAGACTGTGCTTTATACCGCCGTCTTGTAATATGTGCGCACACGAACATGACTCATTTTTAAACTGTGGTTAGATTGCACCACAGACGTTAACTCACACCTGCAGGAGATACATATCATGGCCCAACAAGTCGGTGGACGCCAGCCGCGCTATAAGCGAATTTTACTAAAACTCAGTGGCGAAGCCCTGATGGGCACTGAGGATTTTGGTATTGATCCTAAAGTGCTGGACCGTATGGCTTTAGAGATCGGTCAGTTAATCGGCATTGGTGTGCAGGTCGGCTTGGTGATTGGTGGTGGTAACTTGTTCCGTGGTGCGGCGCTGTCTGCAGCGGGTATGGACCGTGTGACCGGCGACCATATGGGTATGCTGGCGACGGTGATGAATTCTTTGGCGATGCGTGATGCGTTAGAGCGCTCCAATATTCCAGCCTTAGTGATGTCAGCTATTTCGATGGTCGGTGTGACGGATCACTATGACCGTCGTAAAGCGGTTGGGCACTTGAAGAAAGGTGAAGTAGTTATTTTTTCAGCAGGTACCGGTAATCCATTCTTTACCACCGACTCTGCAGGTTGCTTGCGCGGTATTGAGATCAGCGCTGATGTGGTTCTTAAGGCAACAAAAGTCGATGGTGTATATACTGCTGATCCTTTTAAAGATCCCAATGCAGAAAAGTTTGATTATCTGACCTATGACGAAGTGCTCGATCGTAAGTTGGAAGTGATGGACTTGACTGCAATTTGTTTGTGTCGTGATCACAATATGCCGTTACGCGTTTTTAATATGAACAAGCCTGGCGCACTGCTCAACGTTGTATTAGGTGGTGCTGAAGGCACTCTGATTGAGGAAACAAAGCAATGATCAATGAGATCAAAAAAGATGCACAGGCACGTATGCATAAATCAGTGGAGTCATTACAGACTGCATTTGCAAAAATTCGCACAGGCCGTGCCCACCCAGGTATTTTAGATGTGGTGATGGTGTCCTACTACGGTAGCGACACACCGCTGAACCAAGTAGCGAACGTCACTGTAGAAGATTCACGTACTTTAGCCTTGACTGTGTTTGATAAGAGCATGATTCAAGCAGTGGAAAAAGCCATCTTAGTGTCTGACTTGGGTTTGAATCCGGCGACATCAGGTACGACTATTCGCGTACCCATGCCTGCCTTGACCGAAGAAACGCGTAAAGGCTACACCAAGCAAGCGCGTCAAGAATCAGAAAACGCACGCGTTGCTGTGCGCAATATTCGCCGTGATGCTTTGGCTCAGTTGAAAGACTTAGTGAAAGAAAAAGAAATCAGCGAAGATGAAGAACGTCGTGGTGCCGATGAGATCCAAAAGCTCACTGACCATGCCGTTGAAGAAGTCGACAAGCTATTAGCGACCAAAGAAACTGATTTAATGGCCGTGTAACTTAGAGGCTGCTGTGATGAACAAAACAACGCAGGATGCACCAGGCATCATTCCACGTCATGTGGCGATTATTATGGATGGCAATAACCGCTGGGCAAAAAAACGCTTTCTGCCGGGTGTCGCGGGCCATAAAGCCGGTGTTGATGCTGTTCGCGCAGTGGTCGAGGTGTGCGCTGAAGCGGGTGTTGAAGTGCTCACGCTGTTTGCTTTTTCCAGTGAGAATTGGCAGCGGCCTGCTGAGGAAGTGGGCGCTTTGATGGAGCTTTTTTTGCTGGCTTTACGCCGCGAATCCAAGAAGCTGGATCAAAATGGTATCCGTTTGCGTATTATTGGCGATCGCTCACGTTTTCATCCAGATTTACAAGCTGCGATGCAAGCAGCGGAGGATCGCACAGCGCACCATTCTAAGTTTATCTTACAAGTGGCTGCTAATTACGGTGGCCAGTGGGATATTGTCCAGGCCGCTCAACAGCTTGCACGTTCAGTGCAGGCTGGTGAGTTAGAGCCGGACGATATCACTGCAGATCATTTACAGAATTGTTTAAGTACTGCACAGCAACCACCGCCTGACTTATGTATTCGTACCGGTGGTGAGCGTCGTATCAGTAACTTTTTATTGTGGCAGCTTGCATACAGTGAGTTGTACTTTTCAAGTTTATTTTGGCCTGACTTTAAGCATCAAGCGATGCGCGAAGCCTTGACAGATTTTGCCTCACGACAGCGTCGTTTTGGCAAAACCTGTGAACAAGTGGCCGCACAGGAGCGTACATCATGCTCAAGCAACGGATAATAACCGCTTTATGGTTACTGCCTTTGGCGTTGTTTGGTTTTTTTGGGCTAGAAGGACACGCTTTTTTAGCATTTGTGAGTAGTATTATTGCCCTTGCGGGTTGGGAATGGGCCCGTTTAGCGGGCTTTGCTGGGCAAGTACAGCGTGTAGCCTATGCTGCGCTGACTGTGGCCGTGTTGCTGTTGCTCAATAGCAGCGAAGCCCTGTTAATGCCTGTGTTGTATGTGGCTGGGGTTTTTTGGTTATTAGCCATTGCAATGGTGGTCAGTTTTCCTGCAAGCATCGCCTGTTGGGGCGGTAATGTGGGTAAGTTGTTGATCGGCTTAGTGATCATTGTGCCTGCTGGTTTAGGCTTGTATGTACTCAAAAACTTGCCGCAAGGCAATATGCTGATTTTAACTTTAATGCTGCTGGTTTGGGGTGCTGATATTGGTGCTTACTTTTTTGGGCGTACCTTTGGTCGACGCAAATTAGCCCCGCGCGTCAGTCCAGGTAAAAGCTGGGCCGGATTGTTTGGCGGTGTAGTGACCAGTGCTTGCATTGCGGCAGGTTTGGCGCTGTATTTTGCTGTGCCAAGTGCTCAATGGGGTTGGGTTTTATTGGGCGCAGTGATTGTTGTGCTCTTTTCCGTGATCGGTGATCTGACCGAAAGTATGTTTAAACGCCAGATGGGCATTAAAGACAGTAGCCAGTTATTACCTGGACATGGCGGTGTGTTAGACCGCATTGATAGCTTAACTGCAGCGGCGCCCATCTTTGCTTTATTGCTCTTGTTATCGGGCTGGACATTGCCTTGAGTCATACATCAGTACAACCGCAAAATATCACTGTGTTGGGTGCGACGGGCTCAATTGGTAGTAGCACCTTAGATGTGATCAGTCAGCACCCTGAACGTTATCAAGTGTTTGCTTTGACGGCGCACACGCGTATCAGTGAGTTGCACGATTTGTGTGTGCAATACCGTCCACGTTTCGCTGTGGTAGCTGATCCAACTCATGCGCAGCGCTTACAAAGTGATTTGCATACCCTGGGTGTGGCGACTGTTGTGTTGGCTGGTCCTCAAGGTTTATGTGATGTCGCTGCGCACCCCGAGGTTGATGTGGTGATGGCCGCTATTGTGGGTGCGGCAGGTTTGGCTTCGGCGATGGCTGCAGTGGTTGCAGGTAAGAAAATACTGCTGGCCAATAAAGAAGCTTTAGTCATGTCGGGTGCTTTATTTATGCGTGCGGTGCATGAGCATGGCGCGCAGTTATTGCCTATTGATAGTGAACACAACGCTATTTTTCAGTGCCTGCCGTGTAATTATGCTGACGGTTTAGCGCCTGTGGGTGTGCGTCGGATTTTATTAACCGCATCGGGCGGACCTTTTCGTAACAGCAGTTATGCTGAGCTCGAGCAGGTGACGCCAGCACAAGCCTGTGCCCACCCCAATTGGTCCATGGGGCAAAAAATCTCAGTTGATTCAGCCACTATGATGAACAAAGGTTTGGAGCTGATTGAAGCCTGCTGGTTGTTTGATGCGCGTCCTGAGCAGGTTGAGGTGGTGATTCACCCGCAGAGTGTGATTCATTCGCTGGTCGATTATGTGGATGGTTCAGTGTTAGCGCAGTTGGGTAATCCAGATATGCGCACACCTATCGCCCATGCTATGGCGTGGCCGGAGCGTATTACCTCAGGCGTTGCGCCTTTGGATCTATGTGCCTTGGCGCGTATGGATTTTATTGCCCCAGATTTACAGCGTTTTGCCTGTTTGCGCTTAGCGATTGAGTCAGCGCAAGCCGGTGGTGTCGCGCCGATTGTGTTGAATGCCGCTAACGAAGTGGCGGTTGCTGCTTTCTTAAATGAGCGCATACGTTTTACGCACATCCCACAATTGATTGAAGATGTATTAAGCACCGATATACCAGGGCGCATTGATACGCTGGAGAGTATTGTCGCAGTGGATCAGCACGCTCGCCGCCAAGCCAATACATGGTTACAAAAACAGTCGATAACAGCAGGTAGAAGAGCATGAGTGGTCTGTATATGTTGTTGGGCACTTTAGTGGCCTTAGGTGTTTTAGTAACGATTCATGAGTATGGGCATTTTTGGGTGGCGCGCCGCTGTGGCGTTAAAGTGCTGCGCTTTTCTGTAGGTTTTGGCACGCCTTTAGTGCGTTGGCATGATCGCCATGGCACAGAGTTTGTGATTGCGCTGATTCCTTTGGGCGGTTATGTGAAAATGCTCGATGAGCGTGAGGCCAGCGTCGCACCTGAGGATCAGCACCGCTCTTTTAACGGTAAGACTGTTGGCCAGCGCATAGCCATTGTGGCTGCAGGTCCTGTCGCGAACTTTGCTTTGGCGTTTGTTCTATTTTGGCTGTTGGCTATGCTGGGTAGTCAGCATGTGAAACCGGTGATTGGCAATGTCGTCAGCGGCAGCTTAGCTGAGCGTGCCGGACTGCACAGTGGGCAAGAAATTGTCAGTGTGGATGGTCAGGCAGTGAGCGGTTGGTCTGATGTGAATCTGCAGCTTATTCAGCGCATTGGTGAAAGCGGCAGCATCGAATTAACGACCCAGAATGCCGGTCAATCGGCGCTTGAGTCTTACAGTATTAAACTCGATAAGTGGTTGTATGGCGCACAAGAGCCCAACCCTATTTATGAAATCGGTATTGAGCCTTGGCGACCGCAAGTACCCGCGGTGGTAGGGCACTTAGACCCTGCGGGTCCTGCCCAATATGCAGGTTTGCAACTCAATGACAGGGTGCTAGCGATCGATGAACAACCGGTTGAGCACTGGGATGCGGTGGTGCAGTATGTGCAAGCGCGCCCCAATGCCAGTGTGATGCTGAGTATTGATCGGGCAGGGCAAGAGCGTGAAGTGCAGGTGCTGTTAACGGCGCAAGGTGAAGGCGCGCAACAGCGTGGATATTTAGGCATGGGTGTCACAGGTACAGCCTGGCCAGAAGATATGCTGCGTGATGTGCGCTTTGGACCGTTAGATGCTGTATTATCTGGCGCTCAGCGCACTTGGAGCATGAGTGTCTTAACGCTGGGCTCTTTGAAAAAAATGTTGTTTGGCGAACTCTCAGTAAAAAACTTGAGTGGGCCCATTAGCATTGCTAAAGTGGCGGGCGCTTCAGCTGAAAGTGGCTTACGAAGTTTTTTGAACTTTATGGCGTACTTGAGTATCAGTTTGGGTGTGTTGAATTTACTGCCTATCCCTGTGCTTGATGGCGGTCATCTGCTATTTTACCTCGTTGAGCTGGTGCGTGGTCGGCCTTTGTCCGAGCGTGTGCAAGGTTACGGGATGCAAATAGGTATCGCTTTAGTACTCTGTGTGATGCTGCTTGCGGTATTTAATGATTTAGCGCGTTTGTAAACATACTGATTTACTGCACTGCAGTGGATTTTATATATATCGTTGAAATAGAAAGGTTCGCATGAAACGTCTGCTACTACCTGCGGTGATATCCGCACTTATTTTATCTGAAGCTCATGCTGCGCCTTTTACTGTCTCTGATATCCGTGTCAACGGTTTACAGCGTGTATCGGCTGGCAGTGTGTTTGGTGCCTTACCATTGAACGTTGGCGAGTCGGTTGACGAACGCCGCTTAGCTGATGCCACGCGCGCACTCTTTAAAACAGGCTTTTTTGAAGATATTCAACTCAGTCGCGAAGGCGATGTGTTGATTGTGACCTTGCTTGAGCGTCCTTCAATTTCCAGTTTAGACATTGAGGGTAATAAGGTCATCAGTAAAGATGATCTGCTCAAAGGCTTAAAACAGTCGGGTTTGGCTGAAGGCGAGATTTTCCAGCAGGCCACGTTAGAAGGCGTACGTAATGAACTGCAGCGCCAGTATGTGGCGCAAGGTCGTTACTCAGCCAATATTGAAGCTGAAGTGATCCCACAACCGCGTAACCGCGTAGCATTGAAAATTAAGGTGACTGAGGGTTCAGTAGCCTCCATTCAGCACATTAATGTGGTGGGCAATAAAGTTTTTAAAGATCAGGATCTCACTGATTTATTTGAGCTGAAAACTAAGAACTGGTTATCTTTTTTCCGTAATGATGATAAATACGCACGTGAAAAACTCTCAGGTGACTTAGAGCGTTTGCGCTCGTATTACTTTGACCGTGGTTATATCAATATGGATATAACCTCGACGCAAGTGTCCATCACGCCCGATAAAAAACACGTCTACATTACGGTTAACGTCGATGAAGGTGAGCAGTTCACGATTCGTGACGTTAAGCTTGCAGGTGACTTGAAAGTCCCTGAAGAAGAAATTAACGCCTTATTATTATCCCGTGAAGGTCAGGTCTTTTCACGTAAGGTGATGACCACAACCTCTGAGTTGATTACCCGACGTTTAGGTAACGAAGGCTATACCTTTGCTAACGTCAACGGCATCCCTGAGACCCATGATGAAGACAACACGGTCTCGCTGACGTATGCAGTGGATCCGGGTAAACGTGCCTATGTGAACCGCATCAACTTCCGTGGTAACACTAAGACTGCCGATGAAGTATTACGTCGTGAAATGCGTCAAATGGAAGGCGGTTGGGCATCGACGTATTTAATTGATCAGTCTAAAACGCGCTTAGAGCGTCTGGGCTATTTCAAAGAAGTGAACGTTGAAACACCGCAAGTGCCAGGCACCGATGACCAAATTGACGTCAACTACAGCGTAGAAGAGCAGCCGTCGGGCTCGATTACCGCCAGTGTTGGTTTTGCGCAGAACGCCGGTTTGATTTTGGGTGGCTCAATTAGCCAAAGTAACTTCTTAGGTACTGGTAATAAAGTTAGCTTAGGCTTAACCCGCAGTGACTATCAGAGTAACTATAACTTCAGCTTTGTTGATCCCTACTGGACAGTTGATGGCGTGAGTTTAGGTTATAATGCTTTCTACCGTGCGACGGACTATGACAAGCTCGATGTGGATGTATCCAGCTACTCTGTCGACAGCTTGGGCGGTGGTATTAACGTGGGTTACCCGATCAGTGAAACATCGCGTTTGAATTTTGGCTTAAGCGCGCAACAAGATAAGTTGAAAACGGGCCGTTACACCGTTGAAGAAATCATGGATTTCATTGATGAAGAAGGTAAAAACTACACCAACTTTAAAGCTTCGGCAGGCTGGTCTGAATCAACGCTCAATCGTGGTTTGATGGCAACACGCGGTCATTCACAAAGTTTAGTTTTAGAGTCAACCATACCGGGCAGTGATTTATCCTTTTATCGTTTAGATTATAGCGGTCAGATTTTTGCACCCCTAAGCAGTAATTATACCCTGCGTTTCCATACGGATCTGGGTTATGCAGAAAGCTATGGCTCGACTTCAGAGTTGCCGTTTTATGAGCACTATTACGCGGGTGGCTTTAACTCCGTGCGTGGTTTTAAAGACAGCAGCTTAGGTCCACGCAGTACGCCAACTACAGGGAAACGTCCAGGTACAATAAAAGACCCAGATCAAAAGGCTTTGCCCTTTGGTGGTAACGTGCTGATCCAGGGTGGTGTTGAGTTATTGTTCCCGATGCCTTTTGTCAAAGATCAGCGTTCCTTGCGCACTGTTTTGTTCTGGGATGTGGGTAATGTGTTTGATACCCATTGCAGTTCATCACAAAAAGATAAAAGTAAGCCTAATGGTAACCAAGGTGTAGGTTGCGGTATTAAGTACGATAACTTAGCCAGCTCAGTGGGTGTGGGTTTAACTTGGGTTACAGCACTCGGACCTTTAAGCTTTAGTTTAGGTGCACCCATTAAAAAGCCAGACAATGCGGATACGCAAGTATTCCAATTCTCGCTTGGACAAACGTTTTAATTTAGATATTCATGGCGTCAATCATAGTTTTCTAGGAGTGTAGTGTGCGTAAATTAACCCAACTTGTTTTACTGACAACCGCTTTAATCAGTGGACCTGCGCTTGCAGACATCAAAATTGCTGTCCTGAACTATCAAATGGCACTTTTAGAATCTGATGCAGCAAAAAAATATGCTGTGGATGCGGAAAAGAAATTTGGTCCACAACTCAATAAACTCAAAACTTTAGAAAGTGATGCCAAGCGTATTCAAGACCGTCTGATGAAAGATGGCGAGCGTATGCAGCAAGCTGAGCTTGAGCGTTTAGAGCTTGAGTTTAAGCAAAAAGCACGTGATTTTCAGAGCCAGTCAAACGATCTAAACGAAGCTAAAGCTTCAGCTGACCGTGAGATGCTCGATAAGCTTAAGCCTAAGCTGGATAAAGCAGTTGAAGACGTTCTTAAAGGCGGCAACTACGATATCGTGCTTGAGCGTGGCTCGGTTGTGGATGTAAAGCCACAGCTTGATATTACGCTGCGTGTTATTGAGCGCATGAATCAGTCACGTTAATATGAAAAAGATACAATTTACTTTAGCTCAGTTAGCTGACATTCTCGGCGCTGAGCTGCGTGGCAATGGCGATAAAATCATTGCTGGCCTCAGCACTTTGCAAGAGGCCACTGAGCACGAGTTAACCTTCCTTGCCAATGCCCATTACCGCAAACAATTGGAGCATACGCAGGCCGGCGCTGTTTTATTGTCCGCCAGCGATGCCGCCGACTATGCAGGTGATTGTTTAGTCGCAGCTGATCCTTATTTGGCGTATGCCAAGCTGTCGCATTATTTTGATCGCACGCCGCAACCGCCAGCAGGTATCCATCCTACTGCTGTAGTGGCGGACAGTGCTTTAATTGATTCGACTGCGTGCATCGGGCCTGGTGCAGTGATTGATGAGCATGCAGTGATTGGTGCGGGTGTCACCATTGGTGCGCAGTGCTTTATTGGCGCACGTACGCGCATTGCAGATGGGGGGCGCTTATTAGCACGGGTCACTCTGTACCACGATGTAACTGTGGGTGCGCGGGTTGTGATTCAATCCGGAGCTGTGATTGGTGGTGAAGGTTTTGGTTTTGCTAATCATCAAGGTGCGTGGCATAAAATTGCGCAAATTGGTGGAGTGACCATCGGTGATGATGTCGAAATTGGTGCCAATACCACGATTGACCGTGGTGCATTGACCGATACTTTGATTGGCAATGGCGTTAAATTAGATAACCAAATCCAGATTGCCCATAATGTGCACATTGGTGATAACTCAGCCGTAGCGGCCTGTGTCGGTATTTCGGGCAGCGCTAAAATTGGCCGCAACTGTATGTTGGCCGGTGGCGTGGGTTTAGTGGGTCATATTGATATTTGTGATGGCGTATTTATTACTGGTATGACTATGGTCACGCACTCCATTAGCGAACCTGGCGCTTATTCGTCAGGCACAGCCATGCAGCCTGCTGCAGACTGGAAGAAAAACGCCGTACGTTTTCGTCAATTGGATGGCATGGCCAAGCGTTTACGCGCGTTAGAAAAACATATCCAAAAGTGACTGCGGATATAAATGCATCATCTGATTCTTTATCGGCTTTTTTAGCTAAAACAGCTTTAATTTAGCGTATTAAGTGCCACTCAGTTGCAGGTGTTAGGTGTGTGTATATGGTATTCACAGCCGCACTTATTTGATCAAGGCTTTTATATATGATGGACATCAACGAAATTCGTCAACTACTCCCACACCGCTATCCGTTTTTGTTGGTGGATCGTGTGGCGGCGATTGATTTAGAGCAGAAGACGATTCATGCTTATAAAAACGTAAGCATTAATGAGCCTTTTTTTAATGGACACTTTCCACAGCACCCCATTATGCCGGGTGTGTTGATTATTGAAGCCATGGCGCAAGCAGCAGGTGTATTGGGCTTTAAAATGATGGATGCATCGCCGGAGGATGGCACGCTGTATTACTTTGTCGGTTCCGATAAATTACGCTTTCGTCAGCCAGTTGTACCAGGTGATCGCTTGGATCTTAAAGCCACCTTTTTAAGTGCTAAGCGCGGCATTTGGAAGTTTAATTGCCAAGCCAGTGTGGGCGATGTAACAGTGTGCTCTGCTGAAATTATTTGTGCGGAACGCAAGCTATGAGTTTAATTGATCCTCTGGCCATTATTGATCCGTCAGCTCGGCTTGCGGATGATGTGACTGTCGGACCCTGGACGATTATTGGTCCAGAGGTTGAAATTGGCGCAGGATCAATTATTGCATCACATGTGGTGATCAAAGGCCCAACTCGGATTGGCCGCAATAACCATATTTATCAGTTTTCATCCGTGGGTGAAGACACGCCTGATTTAAAGTACCAAGGTGAGGCGACGCGTTTAGTCATCGGTGATCATAACGTGATCCGTGAAGGCGTTACCATTCACCGGGGTACGGTTCAAGACCGCTCAGAAACGACCATTGGCGATCATAACCTCATTATGGCTTATGCACATATTGGTCATGACAGCGTGATTGGTAACCATTGTATTTTGGTCAATAACACCGCCTTAGCAGGGCATGTGCACGTTGATGATTGGGCGATTTTATCGGGCTACACTTTAGTCCATCAGTATTGTCACATTGGTGCACACAGCTTTACGGCGATGGGTACAGCAGTGGGTAAAGATATTCCAGCCTTTATTACTGCTGCGGGTAATCCTGCAGAAGCACGCAGCATGAACTTTGAAGGCATGCGCCGTCGTGGTTTTTCGGATGAGGCCATTCAAGCGTTACGCCGTGCCTATAAAACTGTGTACCGCCAAGGTTTAACCGTAGATGATGCTTTGGCGAAGCTCGTTGATAGCGAACAACAACACCCAGAAGTGGCCTTGTTTTGTGAGTCGATTCGTACAGCATCACGCGGTATTACTCGCTGATGACGAGCCCAACCCTGCGCCCGCTTAAAGTTGCCTTAGTTGCAGGTGAAGCTTCAGGCGACATTCTAGGCGCAGGTTTAATGCAAGCGCTGCGCAAGCACCATCCTCAGGTTGAGTTTATCGGGGTGGGCGGACCGTTGATGCAAGCACAAGGCTTAACCTCCTATTTTCCAATGGAGCGTTTAGCCATTATGGGGTTGGTGGAAGTGCTGGGGCGTTTGCCTGAGTTACTCAAGCGCCGTAAACACTTGATCGCTACCCTTAAAGAGCAGCAGCCAGATGTGTTTATCGGCATTGATGCGCCTGATTTTAACCTCAATATTGAACTGCAACTGCGTGCCGCTGGGATTAAAACCGTGCATTACGTCAGCCCCTCGGTGTGGGCATGGCGACAAAAACGTGTGCTTAAAATTCGTCAAGGTTGTGATTTGATGCTGACCTTGCTGCCGTTTGAAGCGCAGTTTTATGAAGAACATCAGGTGCCGGTGCTGTTTGTGGGTCACCCTTTAGCTGACAGTATTGCCATGCAGCACGAACAAGCACCGGCTCGCAAACAGCTGGGTTTGCCTGTAGATGCACAAGTAGTGGCCTTGTTGCCGGGCAGTCGTGGTGGTGAAGTTGCTAAG
>QXGG01182029.1_pt1 | contig 14463 bp, 13 predicted proteins | sample 1982491 | NCBI WGS metagenome assembly QXGG01 (sample SAMN09924614, study PRJNA488089) | Wastewater metagenome, whole genome shotgun sequencing project. | isolation source: South African research farm wastewater | place: South Africa: Irene, Agricultural Research Council, Animal Production... | reverse complement strand
GCGGCAGGGAGAGCTACCAACCTTCCTACGCAATCCGCCGCTTCGCTCACCCGCGACAGATTGGGGGCGGGGTTCAAGTGCGCTCCCGTGCCACGTGCAACAGCTTGCGCTGGCGTCGCGCACACGTCCGAAACGTCCGGGAGCCGCGTCGAGATAGTAACGCGAGGGGTAGCGGTCAATCCAGAGCAAGAATTCCTGCTTTGGGTGGGTCGTGATTCCTTGCCAATCACGGCCCTTGATTCAAAGCCTTCTGTGCAGGGCAAGGCTACGGGCGCTGAATCCGGGGGCTGCATGGAAATAGTAACGCTAGTCGTGGTAGTTGAGCCAGAGCAGGAAATCCGGCTTTGAGCGAGAGGCCGAGGCTGCATTCCCTGGCTGGGGCTGTCGGTGCTCGACCGGGAGCAAGAGGGGTGACGGTTTCTATTCCTACCCAATTCCTACCCAACGACCCAAAAAGCAAAACGCCAATCCCGAAGGATTGGCGTAAGTGCTTGATGTAACTGGTGGGCCCTGCGGGATTCGAACCCGCAACCAAAGGATTATGAGTCCTCTGCTCTAACCGTTGAGCTAAAGGCCCGACTGGCCCGGTGGCGCGCGCCACCGGGCCGTGCAATCGGCCTTACTGGTCGCTGTCGAGGAAACTGCGCAGCTTCTCGGAGCGGCTCGGATGGCGCAGCTTGCGCAGCGCCTTGGCTTCGATTTGGCGGATGCGCTCGCGAGTCACGTCGAACTGCTTGCCGACTTCTTCCAGAGTGTGGTCGGTGTTCATCTCGATGCCGAAGCGCATGCGCAGCACCTTGGCCTCGCGCTGGGTCAGCGAGTCGAGTACCTCGCCGGTGGCGTCACGCAGGCCGGAGTACATCGCCGCCTCGGCTGGGGCCAGCGTGGCAGTATCTTCGATGAAGTCGCCCAGATGGGAGTCGTCGTCGTCGCCGATCGGCGTCTCCATGGAGATCGGCTCCTTGGAGATCTTCATGATCTTGCGGATCTTCTCCTCGGGCATTTCCATCTTCTCCGCCAGCGTCGCGGGATCGGGTTCGGCGCCGGTCTCCTGCAGGATCTGGCGGCTGATCCGGTTCATCTTGTTGATGGTCTCGATCATGTGCACCGGGATGCGGATGGTGCGTGCCTGATCGGCGATCGAGCGTGTGATGGCCTGGCGGATCCACCAGGTGGCGTAGGTCGAGAATTTGTAGCCGCGACGATATTCGAACTTGTCCACCGCCTTCATCAGGCCGATGTTGCCTTCCTGGATGAGATCGAGGAACTGCAGGCCACGATTGGTGTACTTCTTCGCGATCGAGATCACCAGGCGCAGGTTGGCCTCGGTCATCTCGCGCTTGGCGCGACGCATCTTGGCCTCGCCGGTGGACATCTGGCGGTTGATGTCCTTGAGCTCCTTCAGCGGAATGCCGATCCGCTCCTGCAGGTCGATGAGTTTTTGCTGCTCTTCGAGCACCGCGGGATGGACGCGCATCAGGCCGTCGGCGTAGCTCTTGCCGGCCCCGATCTCGTCCTTGAGCCAGTCGAGGTTCACCTCCTGGCCGGGGAAGACCTTGATGAAGTGCTGACGCGGCATGCCGGCACGGTCGACGCAAAGCTGCAGGATCTGCCGTTCGTGGCTGCGCACCTGCTCGACCATGTGCCGCACCGAGTCGCAAAGCCGCTCGATGGCCTTAGCGGTGAAGCGGATGTTGAGCAACTCGTCGGAGATCTGCTGCTGCAGCGCCAGGTAGATGATGTCCTGCGAGCCCTTCTTTTCGAGGGCGGCCATCTTCTTCGCGTACAGGTCGCGGATCACGTCGAAGCGGGCGAGGGCGTCGTTCTTGAGCTGCAGCAGGGAGGCGGCGTTGGCGCGCTCTGCGCTGTCGGCGCTGTCCTCTTCGTCGCCTTCTTCTTCATCGGCGTCGTCCGTGCTGCCCTCTTCTTCGTCCTCCGCGGCCTCGGCCGTGGTCTCGTCCTCGTCCTCCACGGCTTGCTCGCTGCTGGCGTTGGGGTCGATCAGGCCGTCGATGAGCTCGTCGATCCTGGCTTCGTCACGTGCGACGCGATCGACGATCTCGAGCATCTCGGCGATTGTCGTCGGACAGGCCGAGATGGCCTGAACCATGTGCTTGAGACCGTCTTCGATACGCTTGGCGATCTCGATCTCGCCCTCGCGGGTGAGCAATTCGACCGTGCCCATCTCGCGCATGTACATGCGCACCGGGTCGGTGGTGCGGCCGAACTCGGAGTCGACCGAAGACAGCGCCTGCTCGGCCTCTTCCTCTGCGACATCCTCGTCGACGTTGGTTGCGACGCTGTCTGACATGAGCAGATCTTCGGCGGCGGGTGCCTCGTCGTAGACCTGAATGCCCATGTTGTTGAAAGTGGCGATGATGCCTTCGATCTGTTCGGCGTCGGCAACGTCGTCCGGCAGATGGTCGCTGATCTCGGCGTAGGTCAGGTAACCACGCTCCTTGCCGAGCGTGATCAGCGTCTTCAACCGGGTGCGACGCACCTCCGCATCGAGCGGGGGGGCGGCAGGGCTTTCGACGACGGGGGCTGACTTGTCCTTGGCCTTCGAAGGGCGGCCCTTTGCGGGGGCGTCCTTGCGCGGATCCTTGGCTTTTTCGCGTGCCATGGCACTCCTCAAGTGAGGGTGTGAGAAATTAATAAACCGAAAATTATACTATAAATCTGAGACTTTACTGCTGCCCACGAGGTTCCGCTTCTCCAGCAGCAGCTCGTTCAGGCGGCGTCGAGCCGCCGCATCGAGGCCCTGTTCGCGATCCTGCAGCAGCAGCGCGGTGATCTCGTTACCGACGCTGTCGGCATGCAGCTTGCGCAGGGTGTCGTCGAACAGGGTCTCAAGGACGGCCTCGTCGAATTCGGCCTCCACCAGTTCCGCAGCGACCCGCGACAGAGTTTCGGCGTGCGGGGTGTCGCGAAAACGCTCGATCAGGGCGCCGAGCCCGCCAGTCGTGACTGGCTCTCCCAGACTGAACAGGTCGATGATTGCAATCAGCGCGAGGCCTTCGGCGCGGTCATCGGGGATCAGCGCCACCGGCAGGCGTGCGGCCCAGCCCGGGTGCTGAAGGACGAGGCGCAGCAGGGTGCTGGCAGTGGATGGGGGCTTGCGACGCCCGCCTGCGCGCGGACGCCAGGCCGTGGTGCGCCCAGGGCCTGTCCGGGTCGGTAGGGATGGCGCGCGTTCGTCCGCGGGGTGTGCGGCAGCCGTCGTCGAGGTGGCGGCGTCGCTGCGTGTGGCTGACTGCCCCTCGCCGCCGCGCCGGCGCGGGGCTTGCGCGGCCAGTTGCTCGAACGCGAACTCGACCTCACCCTGGGTCATTCCAGCCGTTTCGGCAACAGACTTGATGACCTGAAGTTTCAGCAGGGGTGCGGAAATCCGAGTGACCAGCGGTGCGGCCTCGTGCACGAAGGCCGCACGACCTTCGGCGCTTTCAAGCGCATGGTGCTCGGACAGCGTCTGGATCAGCAGGCTTGCCAGCGGTGTGGCGGCAAGGGCTGCCGCGCGGAAGGCGTCGGCGCCTTCCGCGCGGACAAAGGAGTCCGGGTCGTGTTCGGCGGGCAGGAACAGGAAGGCGAGCGTGGCATCGTCACGCAGTGACTCGAGTGCGTTCTCGAGGGCGCGCCACGCCGCGCGCCGGCCGGCGGCATCGCCGTCGAAGCAGAACACGATGCGGTCGGTCTGCCGCAGCAGGGTGTGCACATGGTGCGGCGTGGTGGCTGTGCCGAGTGTTGCGACCGCGTTCTCGATCCCGAACTGGGCGAGCGCGACCACGTCCATGTAGCCCTCCACGACCACGGCGAAGCCGGCATCACGGATCGCCTTCTGCGCGAGGAAGAGGCCGTAGAGCTCGCGCCCCTTCTCGAACAGCGGGGTTTCGGGCGAATTCAGGTATTTCGGCTCGCCCTTGTCCAGTACCCGCCCGCCGAAGGCAATGATGCGGCCGCGGCGGTCGTGGATCGGAAAGATGATGCGGTTGCGAAAGCGGTCGTAGCGGCGGCCCTGGTCGTTGTCGATGACGAGGCCTGCATCGGCAAGCGTCTTCGCCTGGTAGTCGGGGAAGGTCCTTTCCAGCCCTTGCCATTCGTCGGGGGCGTAGCCCAGTTCGAAGCGTGCCGCCACCTGTCCGGACAGGCCGCGCCGCTTGAGGTAGTCGATGGCGTGGCGTGCGGGCTTGAGCTGGTCACGGTAGAAGCGCGCGGCGACCGCCATGGCTTCGTACAGACGCTCGCTGGCGTCGTCATGAACGGGCGCGGCGCTGCGTCCATCGTCGGGTACCTGCAGGCCGGTCTGGCTGGCCAGTTCCTTGACCGCGTCGACGAAGCCAAGGCCGCTGTACTCCATCAGGAAGCCGATCGCGCTGCCATGCACGCCACAGCCAAAGCAGTGGTAGAACTGCTTGGACGGGCTGACCGAGAACGAGGCGGACTTCTCGCCGTGGAATGGGCAGCAGGCGAAGTAATTGGCGCCGCTCTTCTTGAGTGGCAGATAACGTTCGATGACGTCGACAATATCGACGCGGGACAGCAGCTCCTGGACGAAGGACTGTGGAATCATCGCGCGCGAAGACGGACTCTGCGTAGTGGTTCCGCGTCGCGGTACCGGGAGCGATCGTTGAAAAACATTACGCCGGACGAGGGTCGAGTGACCTTCGGCCGGCGCGCAGGTGGCCCCGCGAGGCGGGGTGCAGCAGCGATCAGTAGAGCTTCGGCGGCAGCGTCTGGCTGCGCAGGCGCTTGTGATTGCGCTTCACTGCGGCGGCCAGCTTGCGCTTGCGCTCTGCGGTGGGCTTCTCGTAGAACTCGCGCGAGCGCAGTTCGGTCAGCACACCGGTCTTCTCGATGGTGCGCTTGAAGCGGCGAATCGCGACTTCAAACGGCTCGTTTTCCTTGACGCGGATACCGGGCATTGCGGACTTCCTTGGGTGTCTGGTGGGCAGAAAGGCTACAAATATAAACCACACCCGGGGATAAGGCAAGGGGCACGCTCGCCAGAACGGGACGCTGCAGGGTTAAAATGCAACACCGAATCAAGCGGATGCGCCTCATGAAAGTTCTCGGCATTGAAACCTCCTGCGATGAAACTGGTGTCGCGATCTACGACACCGACGCCGGGCTGCTGGCGCACGGGCTGCACTCGCAGATCGACCTGCATGCGGCTTACGGAGGCGTGGTACCGGAGCTGGCCTCGCGCGACCATATCCGCCGCCTGCCTCTGCTGATCAAGCAGACGCTGGGGGAGGCGGGGCTGGTGGGCGAGGACATCGATGCGGTTGCCTACACCGCTGGTCCGGGTCTGGCTGGGGCCTTGTTGGTGGGGGCGAGCGTGGCCGAGTCGTTCGCGATGGCGCGCGGCATTCCAGCGCTGCCGGTGCATCACCTCGAGGGGCATCTGCTGTCGCCGCTGCTGTCGGCGGATGCGCCTGCCTTTCCGTTCGTGGCGCTGCTGGTTTCGGGCGGGCATACGCAGCTGATGCGGGTGCGCGGGGTGGGCGATTATGCCCTGCTCGGCGAGTCGGTGGATGATGCCGCGGGCGAGGCTTTCGACAAGACCGCGAAGTTGCTCGGGCTCGGCTACCCGGGAGGGCCCCAACTGGCAAAGCTGGCTGCGCAGGGGGGGGTCGGGCGCTTCCGCCTGCCGCGGCCGATGCTGCATTCGGGCGATCTGGACTTCAGCTTCAGCGGGCTGAAGACGGCGGTGCTCAACGTCGTGTCGGCGCCAGACTGGAATCCGGCCGACATGGCCGACCTCGCGGCCGAGTTCCAGCAGGCGGTGGTCGAGGTGTTGTGTGCAAAGGCCCTCGCGGCACTCAAGAAACTGGGGCTGAAGACCCTGGTGGTGGCCGGTGGAGTGGGGGCCAACCTGCACCTGCGCGCGACGCTCGATGCCGCAGTTGGCCGATGCGGGGGCCGGGTGCATTACCCCGAGCCCGAGCTGTGCACCGACAATGGCGCGATGATCGCTTTTGCTGGTGCCTTGCGCTTTGCTGCGGGTGAGACCGGGCCCGAGATCGCGGCGGTGCGCATCCGGCCGCGCTGGCCGCTGGTTGATCTGCAGCCACCGCACCCTGCGAACTGAGCGCCGCGTACCTCGCGCCGGACCCGGGCTGTGGCGCAGAGGCGCGAGCGCTCAGGCGTCGGACCGCTTGTTCTTGCTGCCGCCAATCCGGCCTTCGGTGCCGGCGCGCAGGCGGGCGATGTTGGCCTTGTGGCGCCAGATTAGCACCGCGGCAATCACCGTCAGGACGCCCACCGAGAACTGGGGGCCCAGAAATAGCAGGCCTGCGAACGGGGCGGCGATCGCGGCCGAGAGCGCGGCTGCCGACGAGTAGCGTGAGGTGTAGGCGATCATCAGCCACACCACGGCGCAGAAGATCGCGATCCGTCCGTCGATGCCTGCCAGCACGCCCAGCGCAGTGGCGACCCCTTTGCCGCCGTTGAAGCGCAGGAACATCGAGAAGACGTGACCGAGGAAAGCGGCCAGGCCAGCCAGTGCCGCCTCTCCGGGATCGAAGCCAAGCTGCGTCGCGGCCCACACTGCACACCAGCCCTTGAGGCTGTCCCCGATCAGCGTGAGCGCGGCTGCACTCTTGTTGCCGCTGCGCAGGACATTGGTGGCGCCGGGGTTGCCCGACCCGTAATCGCGTGGATCCTGCAGGCGAAACAGCTTGCTGGTGACGATGGCGAAGGGGATCGAACCGATCAGATAGGCAGCGACGAGCAGCAGCAGGAGTGACATGGTGGCTCCACCGTCCGAGGCCGCTGGACGGCTTTACGAAGAGGATTGCGAAGAGGATTTGAGGAGGGGGGTGTCTGCGCGCGCGGGCTGGTGCCGCCTTTAAGCCGCTGTGGCGCGGCGGGAAAGCTTTTTCCAGCAGGCTGGCCCGGGCACGCTAGAATCTGCACGATTCTATACGGGAAGCAGCATGGATTTCATCTTCATCGAGGAAATGCGCGTCAAGGCCTGGGTGGGCATTTACGAGCGCGAAAAGACCGGCCCGCAGACGGTCGAACTCAATCTGACCTTCGGCGTACCGGAGGCAGCGGCCGAGCATGATGACATCGCTGACACCATTGATTACGCCGTGGTGAGCGCGCGCATTCGCCAGGAATTGGGCGAGCGTCATTTCAATCTGATCGAAAGCCTCGGTGAGTTCGTTGTGAACCTGCTTTTCGAGGAGTTCGGTGCGCCTTGGGTGAAATTGAAGATCGCCAAAATCGGCGTCATGAAGGACATCCGCCGCGTAGGCGTTTATATCCAGCGCAGTCGAGCCGGTGTGGTCGTTCCGCCCACCGCGTGAGAATCAAAGGCCGCGGTTCCGGGGGTGAGCCGGAATCGCGGCCTTTTCGATTTGTGCCCGGCGTATTGTGTCGACCGGGTGTCGTGTCCGCCAGGCGTTCGCCGGGCAGCGAGCAGCGTCAGACGGCGAGCTCGTCGAGCGACTTGCCTTGCGCAATCCAGTCGAGCGCCCACTGCGGCTTGCGGCCCCGGCCGGTCCAGCCTTGATCCGGATTGGCAGGGTTGCGGTACTTGATGACGGACACGGGCTTACCTGCCTTGGGGGATTGTGCGCCCGCACGGCGGCCACGCTTGGTGGGCGGCTTGGCTTCGGCGCTCGGCGGTGCGCTGCTCTCGAGCAGGTCGTCGAGCGACAGCCCTTCATCAGCCGCCATCTTCTGCATGCGCTTGATCAGGTTGCGACGCGTCACGTCGCTGCGGCGGCGAATTTCGCTTTCGACCTTGGCTTGAAGGCGGCGCAGTTCGGGCAGGGTGTAAGTCGACAGGTCCATTGTTTCTCCGGTTTTGAAAAGGCCATTGCGCCTTCGAATTGAGGGTGTGTCTGCGAGCGGCGCGCGCGGTACGAGCACACCGCTTAATGCTGACTGATTCGCACTCGACGCAATTGTGCCACTTTTTAAAACAGGTTTGAAAAACAATTACGCAGTGTGGATCTTTTTTCAGTTGCGCAGGGTTTACCGTTCATTCTCCATCAGCGCTGCGGCATCAATTCGCAACCTGTACCAGTTTGGGCTGCAACGCGCGCAGCAGGTCATGGGGGTGAATGCCTACGAGGAATCCGCGCCGTCCGCCATTGATGTAGATGAGCGGAAGATCGAGCACGGTGCGCTCGAGATAGACCGGCATCTTCTTGCGTGTCCCGAAGGGCGAGGTGCCGCCAACCAGGTAGCCGCTGTGGCGGTTTGCGGTCTCGGGCTTGCAGGCTTCGATGTGCTTGCAGGGGATCTGCCGTGCGAGCTCCTTGGTCGACACTTTGTGGTCGCCGTGCATCAGGACGACCATCGGTTCCGCGTTCTCGTCCTCCATGATCAGAGTCTTGATGACCGCATGTTCGCTGACGTTGAGTTCGCGCGCAGAGACGGCGGTGCCGCCATGCGCCTCGTATGCGTACAGATGGGTTGAAAATGCAATGTCGTGCTGGCGGAGGAAACGGGTAGCCGGTGTTTCCGGGGCGTGCGCGTCGTGTCGGCTCATGATGAATCCGGGTGCGGTGGAATGTGTCTGCTGCGTTGGCGACTGGCGTCGAGGTTCAATTAAACCCGCGTCATTGCGCGCCCTGCAATTGGCGCACGCGCGTGCTTATGCGCGCGGGTGGTGCTTTGCGTGCAGCTGCTTGAGCCGTTCTCGTGCCACATGCGTGTAGATCTGCGTGGTCGAGATGTCGGCGTGTCCGAGTAGCAATTGCACCACGCGCAAGTCGGCGCCGTGATTGAGCAAGTGGGTCGCGAAGGCGTGGCGCAGCGTATGCGGCGAAATGCGCGCACGGGCAATGCCTGCTTGCACCGCATATTGTTTGATGATGCGCCAGAACATCTGCCTTGTCATGCCGGCGCCGAGCCGGGTGACGAAGACTTCATCGCAACGCCGTCCGGCGAGCAGGGCCGGGCGGCCCGCCGACAGATAGCGCTGCAGCCATTCGGCGGCAATTTCTCCCACCGGAACGAGACGTTCCTTGCTGCCTTTTCCCATGATGCGCAGCACCCCCTCGTTGAGGCCGACTGCGAATATCTTGAGGCCCACCAGTTCGGAGACGCGCAAGCCCGCGGCATAGAGCACCTCCAGCATGCAGCGGTCGCGCAGGCCCTGGGGGGTCTCCGTGTCGGGTGCTTCGAGCAGCGCTTCGACCTGAGCCTCGCTGAGCGTTTTTGGAAAACGCTCGGCAGCCATGGGTGAATCCAGCAGCAGGGTCGGGTCCTCGGCGATCTCTCGATTGGCGACCAGCATGCGGTAATAGCGCCGCCAGGTGGCGAGCAGCCGGCGCTGGCTGGCCGTTTTGGCGCCGCGGCTGAATTCGGCTAGATACGCTGCGAGATCGACTGCCGTCGCGGCGGACAGCCTTGTGCCGCGGGTCTCGAGCCATGCCGCAAAGCGTGCCAGGTCGCTGCGGTAAGCGGCCAGGGTGTTGCGCGCGAGGCCGTGCTCGAGCCACAGCGCGTCGCTGAAGCGGTCGAGCTCGCTGCGATGCTGCGCCTGCAGGCCGGATTCGATCGCCGGCGCTCGAGCGCTCACAGCGCCCCTTCGAAGGCCAGCAGCCAGCGCTTGGCCTCGAGCAGCCAGCCCTCGCGTGCGTTGGCGAATCCGCCCAGCCCGTGCGCGGCGGTCACGCGGTGGCAGGGCACGACCAGCGGGAAGGGGTTGGCGCCGCAGGCCTGGCCCACTGCGCGCGGAGAACTGTCCAGTTGCGCGGCGAGCGCGCCGTAGGTGGTGGTGTGCCCATGCGGAATCGCGCTGATTGCGGCCCAGACGCGCTGGCGGAAGGGCGTGCCGGTGCGCGCGAGCGGGACCGGGAAGGGCAGATCGGGGTCTGCGATCCATTCTCGCAGCGCATGTGCCGCGGCACCCGCGGTCGCGTTGCGCGGCGCCTGCAGCCGCGTGCCCGGGGGGAGAAACACCAGCGCGTGGACAAGGCCATCGCGCGCCCGGATGCCGAAGGGACCGAAGGGCAGGGCGATGATCGCATCGAAGCCGGCGGGCGCCTGCGCGCGCCCGTCCAGTCCCGCTGCGCTGGCTTCGGTTTCAGCGCGCATCGGGGCCAGCCGCGCAAGGCATCGTGCAGGTCGTCAGCGCCATGCCGCCTCTCCACACCGGCTCAGCGCCGGATCTCGCCGTTGCCGAACACGATCCACTTCTGGCTGGTCAGCCCTTCCAGTCCGACCGGGCCGCGGGCGTGGATCTTGTCGGTCGAGATGCCGATCTCGGCGCCGAGGCCGTACTCGAAGCCGTCGGCAAAGCGGGTGGAGGCGTTGATCATCACCGAGGACGAATCCACCTCGCGCAGGAAGCGCATGGCGTGGGAATGGTTCTCGGTGATGATCGCCTCGGTGTGCCCGGAGCTGTAGGTGTTGATGTGGTCGATGGCCTCGTCGACGCCGGCGACGATCTTCACCGCGATGATCGGGGCGAGGTATTCCTCGCGCCAGTCGGCCGCGGTGGCGGCGACCAGCTTGCCGGGGTCGATGCCGGCCGCGCCCAGTAGCGCGAGCGATTCGGCGCAGCAGCGCAGCTCCACGCCCTTGCCGGTGAGCGTGCGCGCGATCTCGGGCAGGTAGATGTCGGCCACGTCGCGCGCCACCAGCAGCGACTCGGCGGTGTTGCAGGTGCCGTAGCGCTGAGTCTTGGCGTTGTCGATGATCGGCACGACCTTGGCGGGGTCCGCTTCATCATCCACATACACGTGGCAGTTGCCGTCCAGGTGCTTGATCACCGGCACCCGGGCGTCCTGCGAGATGCGCTCGATCAGACCCTTGCCGCCGCGTGGCACGATCACGTCGACGAACTCGGGCATGGTGATCAGCGCGCCGACCGCCTCGCGGTCAGTGGTCTCGACCACCTGCACCGCATGCTCGGGCAGGCCGGCCTGCAGGAGGCCGGCGCGCACGCAGGCGGCGATTGCACGGTTGGCGTTGATCGCCTCCTTGCCGCCGCGCAGGATCGCAGCGTTGCCCGACTTCAGGCACAGCGCCGCGGCGTCGGCGGTGACGTTGGGCCGAGCCTCGTAGATGATGCCGATCACGCCCAGCGGTACGCGCATCTTGCCAAGCGCGATGCCCGAAGGGCGGCGCTTGATGTCGCTCATCTCGCCGACCGGGTCGGGCAGCGCGGCGACCTGCTCGAGGCCGTTGGCCATCGCCTCGATGCCTTTCTCGTCCAGCGTCAGGCGGTCGATCAGTGCCGGCTCGAGGCCGGCGGCGCGGGCCTGTTCGAGGTCCTGCATGTTGGCGGCGCGTAGTTCGGCGCGACGGGCGCGGACCTCGGCGGCCATCGCCAGCAGTGCGGCGTTCTTGGCGGCGGTCGAGGCGGCGGCGATCAGGCGCGAGGCGGCGCGCGCCTGGCGGCCCAGGGTCTGCATGTAGTGCGGGATGTCCATGGGGGCAGTTCGAGACAGTTTTCGGGGCGCCGGCGTGGCCGGTGCGGGGAAGTCGGCATTAAAGCACCGAACCCGGCGCCGATGGAACCGGGGCGGCGCTTCTCACCGCGCTGCGGTTCAGTGCCGTCGAGCCAGGCGCAGCGCGAGTTGCAGGAACTCGTCCCACAGGTCGCCCGCGGCCAGACCCTTGATCATGCGGTCGATGCGTGCGGCGTGCATCAGTGCCGCGCGCAGGCCGCCCTGGCTGAGGCGGCCGAGGGCGTTGCCGATGGCCTGCTGGCGGCGCGGCTCGAAGATGCGTTCGGCCTTGAACAGCGCGGGCAGGGGCTGGCCGGCATCGCGGCCGGCGCACAACGTGGCGAGGCTGCGCACCTCGCTGGCGAGCGCCCACAATACCAGCGGTGGCGCAGCACCTTCGCCCCTGAGGCCGTCGAGCAGGCGGGCGCAGCGCGTCGGGTCGCCCTCGATCACCGCCTGGCGCAGCGTGTCGATGTCGTAGCGGGCGACGTTGAGGACCGCATCCTGCACCTGCGCCAGTTCCAGCGGCCCCTCCGGGTGCAGCAGGCCGAGCTTGAGGATCTCCTGGTGGGCGGCGAGCAGGTTGCCCTCGACATGATCGGCGATGAAGGCGAGCGCGTCGGCGCTGGCGGTCTGCCTCTGCGCAGCGAGCCGGCGGCCGATCCACTCGGGCAGACGCTCGCGCTCGGGGGCGTTGAGCTCGAGGCAGGCTGCCGCCTCGCTGAGCGCCTTGAACCAGCCTGTCTTGCGCGTCTGCCAATCGACCTCGGGCAGGGTGATCAGGGTCAGGGTCTGCGCCGGCAGGCTGGCACTGTAGCGCTGCAGCGCATCGCCACCGTCGCGTCCGGGTTTGCCGGTGGGGATGCGCAGGTCGATCAGCTTGGCGCCGCCAAACAGCGACAGGTTGCCGGCGGCCAGCGTCAGCGCCTCCCATTTGAAGCCCTGGCCGACGACCAGGGTTTCGCGCTCCTCGAAGCCTTGGCGGCGGGCGGCGGCGCGGATCGCGTCGGCGGCTTCGAGCACCAGCAGTGGCTCGTTGCCATGCACCAGCCACAAGGGCGCGAGCGGGCGCTCGAGCTGGGCGGCGAGCTGGTCGGGGCGCAGGTTCACGCGGGACGGTGCCGAGCGCAGGCCTGGGCGCGCCTCAGCCTGCGCGCCCGACAGCGGCGAGGCGGCGCATCATCTGCTGCACCAGGTCGGTCAGCATGTCGCGGTAGAGCAGGGCTTCTTCCTGCTCCTTGCCGAGCACCTGGCTGTCGTCGAAAGTGTATTCGCGCCGCGCCGACAGGCTGGTGGGCGGGATGAGCGGCTTGCCGGCCTGGTTCAGGAGCTGGAAGCGCAGGGTCTGGGTGAGCTGGTACTCGCGCACCTTGCCCGCCCCGGTCAGGCTCAGGATCTCGCGGCCACGGTCGTTGGACAGGATCTGCAGGCGTGCCGCGGCCGTTTCCGGGGTCTCGGTCACGGTGGTGGTGCCGCTGGTGGCGATCATGCGGCGTAGCTGGGCGCCGAGCTCGGTCTCGGGCGGCGTGTTGATGTGCACCGTGGCGAAGTCGAGCGCCTGCGGCCCGCGCAGGCGGAAGCCGCAGCCCGTTAGCGGCAGCGCGCAGAGGCCGGCGCCTGCCAGGAGCAGGCGCCGGCGCAGCGTGGCCTTACCCAGGCCGGCATCGCCAGCGTCAGTCAGGGGGCGACGATCGGGCATGCGCAGCCTCCTCAGGCGACGATGTTGACCAGGCGGCCGGGCACGACGACAACCTTCTTCGCCGGGCGGCCTTCCATGAACTTCTGCGCGGCTTCAGAGTTCAGCGCGAGCGCCTCGATGTCGGCCCTGGGCGCATCGGCGGCGACCTTGATGCTGCCGCGCAGCTTGCCATTGACCTGCACCATCAGCTCGATCTCGTCCTGCTTGAGTGCGTCCGTGCTGACCTCCGGCCAGCTTGCAGCGAGGATGTCGGCACCGAAGCCGCAGTCCCGCCACAGTGCGTGGCAGATGTGCGGCGTGATCGGCGACAGCAGGCGCAGCAGGATGGAGAAGCCTTCCTCGGCCGCTTCGGCATGTGCGGCGGGGTCGGTAACGGCCAGATCCTTGTGTGCCTTTTCCAGCGCATTGAGAATCTTCATCGCCGCCGAGACCACGGTGTTGAACTGGTGCTTGCCGAAGTCGTAGCTCGCCTGCTTGAGATGGGTGTGGATCTCGCGGCGCACATCGGCTGCCGCTGCCGGCAGGGCGTTGGCTGTGAGCTTGCGCTCAGCCGGCAGCGCAGCGCGCGTCTGGCTGGCGAAGGTGTGGCCGTAGTTCCACACCCGGCGCAGGAAGCGCGAGGCGCCCTCGACGCCGGAGTCGGACCATTCGAGCTGCTGGTCGGGCGGGGCGGCAAAGATGATGAACAGGCGCGCGGTGTCGGCGCCGTACTGGTCCACCAGTGACTGGGGGTCGACGCCGTTGTTCTTCGACTTCGACATCTTCTCGGTGCCGCCGATCACCACCGGCAGACCGTCGGATTCGAGCTTGGCAGCGACGATGCGGCCACGCTCGTCCCGCTCGACCACCACGTCGGCCGGGTTGATCCACTGCTTCTTGCCACCGCCGAGTTCGCGGTAATAGGTCTCGGCCACCACCATGCCCTGGGTGAGCAGGGCGCTGAAGGGCTCGGACACCTGGACCAGGCCGCAGTCGCGCATCGCGCGGGTGAAGAAGCGCGAGTACAGCAGGTGCAGGATGGCGTGTTCGATGCCGCCGATGTACTGATCGACCGGAGCCCAGTAGTTGGCGCGCGCGTCGACCATCGCGGTGCTGCTGTCGGCGCAGGCGTAGCGCAGGAAGTACCAGGACGACTCGACGAAGGTGTCCATGGTGTCGGTCTCGCGCTTCGCGGGTTTGCCGCACCTGGGGCAGCTGCATTCGTAGAACGGGGCCATCTTGGCGAGCGGCGAGCCGCGGCCGGTGATCTCGACGTCCTCGGGCAGCACCACCGGCAGCTGCTCGTCGGGGACCGGTACGTCGCCGCAGTCGGCGCAGTGGATCATCGGGATCGGACAACCCCAGTAGCGC
>QXGG01116015.1_pt1 | contig 14471 bp, 9 predicted proteins | sample 1982491 | NCBI WGS metagenome assembly QXGG01 (sample SAMN09924614, study PRJNA488089) | Wastewater metagenome, whole genome shotgun sequencing project. | isolation source: South African research farm wastewater | place: South Africa: Irene, Agricultural Research Council, Animal Production Institute... | reverse complement strand
GAGGAGTCGGCACACACAAGAATGCAATGTCGCAGTCGGCAACGGCTAGTTGGGGATCGTCGACGAAACTGAGGTTCCCGGAAGCGAGTCCGTCGACGACGAGTTTTTCGAGACCGCGTTCGACGATCGGGATGCGTCCGGTCTTCAGCAATTCGATTTTTCGCGTGTCGATATCGGCGCAGGTGACTCGATGGCCGAGCGAAGCGAGACAGGCCCCCGTAGTCAGGCCCACGTATCCGGTGCCGATCACCGCAACCTTCGAAGTCACGTGGTCAGGTTAGCCACACATCTGTGCGGGCTTGGGCGCTAAGTAGAAGACGAAGGTCGCAGTTCGAAAAGGTACGGATCTCGACGACCACGACCAACTAGGTGGCCCCAATAGCGACGAAGGTTCTCCTTCTCTAGAGGGTCCACTCTTCGTGAACGAGACTTGAGTTCGAAGTGATACAGCTCGGCATCCGGCGTCCAGATGATTCGGTAGCCAGATGTGATCAGTTTCATGCAGAGGTCAACGTCATTGAAGTTTTCTGCGAAAATTTCGCTGAAGCCACCCATCGCAAAATACGTTTCTCTTCTCATGGCCAGGCAGGCTCCGGTCACTCCACTCACCTCGCGGTTCATGACGAGGGGCCAGTTGACACCGTAAGAAAATTGCGGGCTGAAGGTACTCGCGAAATTGGCTGGACCATTGTTGGAGTGCCCAGCGCTCTCGATTAAGCCGTTGTCGTAAAGCAACATTGGGCCAACTGCCCCCACCGAATCCTCCTGGAGAAAAGCGATTATTCGCTCGATCCACTGGGGCGTGATGACCTCGACATCGTCGTTCACGAACAAGAGACGCTCACCCTCCGAGTGAATTGCCCCGACATTGCACTTTTTCGAGAAGTTGAATTTCCCAGTGAATTCGATGAGTCTCAAATTGAGAGGAAAATTCCTTAGACGTTCGATCAACGCTGGATCCGTCGCAGTGTCGTACACGATGACGTACTCGACAGCGGGGTACGTGGTTTTGGAGAGCGAACTCAATAGAAAATTTTCTACAAAGGGACTTTCCAGACCCCACAATGATCCTGTCGATCCACGAGTTGGAATAATGACAGAAGTGAGAGGATGTTCAGTCAAACGGCGCCTGATTCGGAAGTAGGTCTGTTCCAATGGAACAAGTTCCGCATCTATACCTCGGCGAGCACAGGCCTGTTCGACTGCCAGACGCATCGCATCACTTGTGGAACTCTTTGCTTGCGTCGATCCCGCGTGCGAGGTGTTTGACACTCTCCAGTGGTAAAGGATTTTGGGAATGTGTCGGATCCGGTTTGTCTTCTCGGTAACCCGAAGAAGTAGGTCATGATCCTGAGCGCCGTCGAATTCGGCTCGAAGGCAGCCAACTTCACGCACCAAGCTTGCTCGAATCACTGACAAATGGCTGCAGTAGTTCTGTCCCAAAAGCAATTCGGGTGACCAATCTGGCTTGTGGAAGAAGGAGAAGTGATTCCCGTATTCATCAAGTTTGTCCTCATCCGAGTAAAGAAAGTCAATAGTCGAATCAAGATGAATTTCATGGTTGACAACTGATAAAGCTTCACGATCCAACACATCATCGTTGTCAAGAAATGCCAGATAGTCACCAGTCGACATATCGATGGCATCGTTTGAAGCAAATGAAATTCCTCCATTGGTCTCACGTCTGTGAACTTTGATTCGGGGATGTCGACGCGCAAGTTTGCGAAGAATTTTGCCGATCCACGGATCAGTGGAACAGTCATCGACAAGGCACCACTCCCAATCACCGTAAGTTTGTCCAAGAACGGATCGGATGCACTCCTCGAATGCCGATCGATCAGGGTTGAAGACCGGTGTGATGATGGAGAAGCGAGGTGAACGGGATGGTTTCGTCAGCATCTTGAAGTCACAATCAGTTCCTCGTGGCAGAGGAGGCTTCCTCCAAGAGCCTTCTCAGGAGATCGATCTCTTCTTGAAGGGAATGGATAGTTCCGATTGCTCCATCGAGTTGCGCCTTGTAAGCAGCAATTTCAGCAGAGGATTTGCGAGCGTGATCGATTGCACGGAGGAGCGCCAATTTCAAATCATCGATTGATTGGCCATCGATCAATTGTGCGTAATGTGGCTGTTCACTAAGTGTCATCTGGTGCTCCTTGTCGGCTGGTGTTCCCGAATCCCAATTTCTCAAAGTCATTTCAGTAGTGCAGACTTCATACTTCCTCGGGAAGCCGTCGACCCATCTTGATGAAGACGTACCAACCAAGGACGATGCTGATCGTGGCGGTCACGATCATGGTTGCAATATTTCTCAGCGACGGCATCGATGCGTCGTAGAGAAGGTCGCGATATGTCGAGACGAAGGCTGCCATCGGATTCGACTCGAGCACTTGTCGCACCCAATTCGGGACACGATCGGCCACGAGTTCGGGGGAGTAGACGACTGGGGTCAGGAAGAACCAGACCTGCAGAAAGATCGTCCACAAATATGTGATGTCACGAAAGAACACCGACAACGTGCTCAACGCGAGGGCGAAGCCCGATGCAAAGATTGCGAGCAACAGGCTCGTCACGATGACGGCAGGAAGCCATGGAAGAATCGGGCTGCCGGCAATCAGCAGAACGACTGCGAGAAGTCCGAGTTCGATCGAGAATTGCACGCATGCGTGAAGAACGTTGCTGAAAACCAGGACTTCGCGCGGAAAAGCGACGCGACGCACGAGACCGGCATTGACCGAGATCGAAGACATGCCGAGGTTGGCAATGAGCGCGAAGAAGTTCCACGGCAGTAGCGCACACAAAAGGAAGTATCCGAAGCCTCTCAGCCCGCTCGGATTTCCTGGCGGAACGTTCGATTCGAACAGGACTCCGAAGACGAATGCGTAAATCGCAACCGTCGCGAGGGGATTGAGCATCGACCACGCCCACCCGAGTAGCGATCGGCGGTACTTGGTGCGCAGTTCGCGCAAAGTGAGATTCCACAGCAGTTCGCGAGCATCGAAGACTCGAGCAACTGCACTCATGGTGTGCAGAAGCATACTGAACCCAGTGGATTAGGGTTGTCGACGTGGCCGAGCCAGCAGTTGTCGTCTCCGACCTGTGGAAGAACTTTCGGCTCTATCACGAACGGAATCAATATCTGAAAGCCGCAATTCTGCGTGGCAGGCGCGCTCGTTACGAAGAGTTCTGGGCACTCAAAGGTCTCTCGTTCGAAGTTCCAACAGGTACGACCTTCGGAGTCATCGGATCAAATGGATCCGGAAAGAGCACCTTGCTCAAGTGTCTGTCGGGAATCCTCACGCCGGACAAGGGCTCGGTGAAGATCAACGGACGAGTGTCCGCACTCCTCGAACTCGGAGCGGGCTTCCACCCCGAATTGTCCGGTCGTGAAAATGTCTTTCTCAACGGCGCGATCCTCGGGCTCACTCGTAAGGAGATCACCGATCGTTTCGATGACATCGTCGAATTCGCCGGACTCGAACGTTTCATCGACACTCCAGTCAAGAACTACTCGTCTGGGATGTTCGTCCGACTCGGCTTCGCAGTGGCTGCCCATGTCGAGCCCGAAGTGCTCCTTGTCGACGAAGTTCTCTCTGTCGGAGATGAAAACTTCCAGCGCAAGAGCGCGGAACGAATCGAGCAATTTCGCCGTGAAGGACGCACGATCGTGTTCGTCAGTCATGGTTTGACGCAGGTCGAACAACTGTGCGAGAGCGTCGCATGGATCGACAAAGGGGAATTGAAGACGATCGGTCCAGCGGGCGATGTCATCTCGGCATATCAAGGTCAGAGTCATCAGGCGACGAGAGTCGAGGGTGATGCCGGGCAACGTTGGGGAACCGGCGAGATCCAGATCGTCGACGTACAGCTGCTCGACGTTCAAGGGCAGCCGATCGATGTGCCGACATCCATGGATCCTCTCACGATCTCCATTTCCATGGACGCGAGTGTTCCCGTGCAGGATGCCGTCGTCGTTGCGCGCATCGACACTTTGACCGGTCATCCGGTGTGGGGATCCTCGACGCGCCGGCGCGGGCAGTCATTGGGGATGATCGACGGCGCGGCCAGAGTGGACATCGAATTTCCGCATTTCCCTCTCCTGGAGGGTGTCTATGACTTGTCGCTCGCAGTGACCGATCACACCGAGGTCCATCCGTTCGACCATTGGGAGAAGCGGATTCGATTCGAGGTGAGACAGTTCAAGGTTTTCGACACCGGAGTTGTGCACATCGATTCGACGTGGAACATCTCGGGTACCAAGGGAGTTCTCGAGTCGAACATCTAGACAGATCACGGGAAGGGCTTGATGCACTCCCATGTGGCGAAGTGGTGTGCTGGAGCGAACCCGAGACGCTGGCTTGTTCTCGAGTCGGCAACAACTGACAGATCGTCGAGAACCACATCGCTCCAGAGAGATTCGAGGTGGAAGCCGTCTCCGGTCGAGATCGGCGTCTGCGAGCGATTCGACAAGATGTCGAAGTAGTCCTGCGTCACGAGCACGCAGACCTCGAAACCTGCTTCTCTGATTCGCTTGGTGAGGTCCCAGCCGAAGTTGAAGAACACCGGAGTGTTGTCGGCATGGAACTCGGGTTCGCTGGGAACTGCTGTGGTGCCGCGGCACAAAGGAACCTGGAGGTACATGCGGCCGCCGGGCGTGAGGATTCGGAAGATCTCTCGGAGTGCGCGGCTGGTGTCCGGAACATGTTCGAGAACATGCGGTGTCAGAAGGACATCGATGGAGGCGTCAGGCAAGTCGATTGCTTGAAGATCGAGCTGGATATCTCCTTCGTGTGCCGAGAGATCGAAATCGCTCGTCGTGTAGGAGAAAGAACGACGCATGCAACGGCGATAGGCATCTCCAAGTCTCGGGCTCGTCTCGAGGACGCGCAGGTTCTTGCGATACGCCGTTCGTGACAGGAACGAGAACAAAAGAAAGCGATCTCTTGCGATACTTCCGCACCGAGGGCAGCTGGCCATCTCGCAGTGGAAAGGCCCGACGAATTCGCCTCCCGCCCACTGGCAGATGTTGCACACATGAGATGTGTCGACATCGGGCCCGAAGGGAAACCGTTCCATGCGAGGCGCAATGCGATCCCAAGCTCCAGGCGCAGGTGCGATGCGAAGTCTTCGGGCAAGCGGACGGGCAAAATTGCGAATGGACGAAGGGACGAATTGTGCTGCCCTTTTCCGCATGGAGACCACGCTAGCCATGGGGCCGTCACCTCTCGGCTGCACCTCTCGTCGTTTAGATTGAATCTCCATGAGTCACGTTGTGCCCTTCGTGCGAGTCGTCGTTCTCGCATACGACGGTGCAGAGATGACCATGGAGTGCCTCCAATCGATCGATGCTTCGAAGTGGCCGCGAGAACGCCTCGAGATCGTCCTGGTCGACAACGGATCGCTCGACGATGTCGTGGAAAGAGTTCGACGACAACTGCCTCATGTACGTGTTCTGGAGCCGCTGAAAAATCTTGGATTCGCGGGTGGCTGCAATCTCGGAATCACTGCAACGCACTGCTCGCAGGGTCGAAAATTGACCGAGTTCGATTACGTAGCCCTCGTCAACAATGACGCCACCGTTTCCGAGAACTGGTTGGAGCCCCTCGCTGCTGCACTTGACCTTGACCCTCGGCTAGGAGCTGCTGCCCCCAAGATCCTCTTTGCTGACATGTTCCATGAAGTCGAGATTTCTCGATTGTTCCCCGATTCAGCAAACGGCATCACTGAACCCGTATGTCTCTCGGGGGTTCGTGTCAACGGTGCACGCGTCGACGAACGAGTGTCCTTCGACGAAGGATTCGGAGGGCCGAGCCCATTCGATCCTGACGCCTACGAGGAGTTTGCGCGGTGGACGACACACGGTGGACGGGTGCGAATAAAGAGCAGTGGCGAATCGCCTGTCGAGTCGATGAAGGTTTCCCTCCGCTTGGGAGCGAGAGTGCCTGGAACTGTGCTGTTACGCACCGAACTCGGCTCGTACGAAATGCGGGTAGGAGAGCCGGGCAAGGGTTCCAGAGAAGATTCGATGTGGGTCGAGTGTGATGTGAGCGGCAAGTCCTTCGATCTACTTAACAATGTTGGCTCCGAGATCTACTTGGGGGGTTCATCGGGTGACCGAGGGTTTCTTGAAAGAGATCGGGGTCAATACGACGAGCCAATTGAAGTGTCCGCCTGGTGTGGTGGCGCGGTGTTGCTCCGCAAGAAGTATCTCGACGAGGTCGGATTGTTTGACGAGGCGTTCTTCTTGTATTACGAGGACACCGATCTTGCATGGCGCGGCAGGCTCGCGGGTTGGAGGTATGCGTACGTTCCCGATTCCCTCGTACGTCACCGACATGCACAATCCTCAGTTGCTGGCAGCGAGCTGTTTTTGTTCCAGGTGGAGCGCAACCGTGTGCTGGTACTGATCAAGAACGCGCCGCTCTCTCTCGCCGCCAAGGCGTTTGCGGGGGAGCTGCGAAGATTCTCACGCACTCTGTTCGGCGGAGTCGTCATTCCGGCGATGAGGCTGAGTCTGCCGAAGCTCTCCTCGTTCCGGTTCAGGTGGAAAGTGCTTCGGTCGCTTCTGTCGCTGTCACCTCATGCGCTTCGTAGTCGTTGGTCGGTTCGACCCAAGGTCTCGCGGCGCAGGGTCTTCGCTCTTGCGGTGGAAAAGGTTGTCCCGTTTCCGGCCTTTGAGCCGCCGGCAGCTCGCAAAATTTCGAATTTGGACAGTAATGCGACTTTTACATCCCGGCCGACTGTCGCCATCTACAACCTTTTCTGGGACACCATGGGCGGCGGAGAGATGGTCAGCGGCGAGATCGCTCGGGCACTCGGCGCCGGGTACGACGTCACGCTTCTCGGACCGGTTCATCCAGGCGACTCATTTCTTGAACGTCTCGGAATCGACATTTTGGGGTTCACGTGGCGAACTGTGAGCGCCGATGACGAGGCATCGCAGGCGAGCGCCGAGTATGACGTGTTCATCAATTGCACGTATTCGAGTCGTGCGTTGAATCGAGCGCCGATCGGTCTGTATTACGTGCATTTTCCGAGGGTGCTCACTTCGAAACGCACGGAAATCGCCTTGCGCAGCGGACTTCGCCTTGTGAGGCTTGCCCGACGTCTACCCGTGAGCATCTCGAAATTCGCAACCGCAGAACGACTCTTCGAAGAACGCCTCGGTGACGATTCATGGGTCACGTCGTACACAACATTCATCGCAAACTCCCGATACACGCAGAAGTGGATCCGAAAAATTTGGAAAGTCGACAGCGACATCGTGTTCCCACCAGTGACGGGTCGCGAATCTGCAGCGACCAAAGCGCACGTCATTGCATCAATAGGGAGATTTTTCGATCCCTCGCTCGGCCATTCGAAGAAGCAAATGGAAATGCTCACAGCATTTGCTGACATGGCAAGGTCTCACGAGGGAGTCGGCGATTGGCGACTCGCACTTGTGGGCGGGGCAGACGCGCCGAGCCGCAACTTCGTGATGCGTATCCGACGTGCTGCGCAAGATCTGCCGATCGATGTCCATGTCAATGCTCCGCGTGACATCGTCGATGAAACATTGACGAGCGCCTCCATCTATTGGCACGCAGGCGGGTACGGCGAGGACGAACATCGTCACCCTGAACGTTTCGAGCACTTCGGCATTTCCATCGTCGAAGCCATGGCTGCCGGAGCCGTCCCGCTCGTCTTCGGAGTTGCGGGTCCCGCTGAGATCGTGCGCCATGGCATCGACGGATTTCACTGGCACACGCTCGAGCAATTGGCACAGCAGACTCGCCGGCTCATCGGAGATCCCGACTTGCTGCGAACGATGTCGCAATCTGCTCAACAACGCGCACAGGACTTCGATGTCGAAGTCTTCACCGAGGGAATGCGCACTTTGGTCGATTCCCGTCGATCGTCTCAGACGATGTAAGGATCGACAGCAGAGGGGTCGATCCCGTACGTCTCGATCGCCTGTGCAACCGATGTCCACGGGATTGCTCCATCGTGAGCAAGTCCGCTCAGGACAGCCAAGACGATGTGTTCGGCGTCGATTTCGAAGTGTCTGCGCAACGATTCACGGGTATCGCTGCGACCCATGCCGTCGGTTCCAAGTGGAATGAAGCGGCGGGCCGGAACGAAACGGGCGATCTGTTCTGGAACGATCTTCATGAAGTCCGTCACTGCCACGACAGGGCCGACACCGTTGTTCAAGTGGCGAGTCACGCGCGGCATCGCTGCATCAGCGCTTGGATGCAGCCGGTTCACTCGCTCGGCTGCGAGGGCGTCTTCGCGCAAAGTCTTGTAGGACGTGGCCGACCAGACATCGACGGAGACTCCGTGATCAGTCGAGAGGATCTCGGCAGCCCGCTGGACAGCTCCGTGCGCGGAACCGCTGAACAACAGGGTCGCTTTCGAACCGGGGTCTGCTGCCGAGTCGAATGTCCTCCAGAGATACAGACCCGAGACGATGTCTGCATCGGTCACGCCGTCGGGTCGAGCGGGCATCACATAGTTCTCGTTGTACAGAGTCAGGTAGTAGAAGACATCGGGATCGGTTTCCCCGTTCGGACCGGTCGCTCCGCCGTACATCCGGGCAAGTCCATGGCGCACGATCGCAGCGACTTCATAGGCGAAGGCTGGGTCATAGGATTGGCATGCCGGAACGGTCGAGGCCAGAACGAGGCTGTGACCGTCCTGGTGTTGCAGACCTTCGCCGTGCAGTGTCGTGCGCCCTGCGGTTGCACCGAGCAGGAAGCCACGAGTTCGACTGTCGGCGGCTTGCCAGATCAGATCGCCGACACGCTGGAAGCCGAACATCGAATAGAAGGTGTAGAACGGCACCGTTGCCACACCGCGAGTCGCATAGGACATCCCCGAGGCGATGAAACTGCTCATCGAACCTGCCTCGGTGATTCCTTCTTCGAGAATCTGGCCATCGGTGGATTCGGTGTACGACAGCAGCATCTCGTGGTCGACCGGCTCGTATTTCTGACCTTGAGACGCGTAGATTTTCAGTTCTGGAAAGAGCGAGTCCATGCCGAAAGTGCGAGCCTCATCCGGAATGATCGGGACGACTCGGTGTCCGAAGGCATCGTCGCGAGCCAGATTGCGCAGGAGCCGCGTGAAGCTCATCGTCGTGCTGACAGCTTGGCTGACTGAACCCGCATCGAATTCGGCGAAGCACTGATCGGAGGGAAGCTCGATCGGTCGTCGGATGCGAACGGTTCGAGTCGGTACGAAACCGCCGAGCGAGCGCCGTCTCTCGAGAAGGTACTGGTATTCGATCGATCCGCTGCTCGGGCGGTAATACGGCGGGAGATCCCCATCGAAGGCCGAGTCGGGAATCTCTTCGTTGAGATGCAAACGGTCGCGCAACGTTTTCAATTGCGCAGCAGTCATCTTCTTGATCTGATGTGTTGCATTGCGACCTTCGATGTCGGGGCCGAGAGTCCAGCCTTTGATCGTCTTGCAGAGAATCGCAGTGGGTCGACCGCTGCCCAGGTTCTGGGCGGCAGCACTGTAAGCGGCGTACAACTTGCGATAGTCGTGGCCGCCACGCGGAAGGTTACGAAGTTCGTCATCGGAGAGATGAGAGACCATCTGACGAAGTCGGGGGTCGGGTCCGAAGAAATGCTCGCGGATGTAGTTGCCCGATTCGACCGAATACCGCTGGAACTGCCCATCGACGGTCGAGTTCATCTGATTGAGCAGAACTCCATCCTTGTCCTGAGCGAGAAGTGGATCCCATTTCGATCCCCAGATCACTTTGATCACGTTCCATCCGGCACCGCGGAACACCGCTTCGAGTTCTTGGATGATCTTTCCGTTACCGCGCACGGGTCCGTCGAGACGCTGAAGATTGCAGTTGACGACGAAGATCAGATTGTCGAGATGCTCGCGTGCAGCCAAGCTCAGAGCACCGAGTGTCTCGGGCTCGTCCGTTTCTCCATCGCCGAGAAATGCCCACACGCGGCTGGCGCTCGTGTCGTCGAGGTGACGATTCATCATGTAGCGGTTGAAGCGGGCTTGGTAGATAGCGGTGATCGGACCGAGCCCCATGCTGACCGTCGGGAATTCCCAGAAGTCGGGCATGAGCCGAGGATGCGGATAGCTCGACAGACCGCGACCGTCACGTCCCAATTCGCGGCGGAAATGGTCGAGGTCGTCTTCGCTCAACCGGCCTTCCAGGAAGGCGCGCGCATAGATGCCTGGTGCAGCATGTCCTTGGATGTAGAGATGGTCGCCAGCGTTGCCGTCGTCCTTGCCGCGAAAGAAGTGGTTGAACCCGATCTCGTACAGACTCGCCGAACTTGCGAACGTCGACAGGTGCCCGCCGATGCCGTCGGCCATCTTGTTGGCGCGCACCACCATGGCTGCGGCGTTCCATCTGATGTAGGCGCGAATGCGCCGCTCGATGTGCTCGTCACCGGGGAACCAGGGCTCGAACTCTCGCGGGATCGAGTTCACGTACGGCGTGCTCACTGTTGCGGGGAAGCTGACCTGGCTCTCTTGGGCCTTTTCGAGCAAGCGAGACAACAGGTAGCGAGCGCGCACTTTTCCGTGGACGTCGATCACGGCGTCGAGCGAGTCGAGCCATTCCTGGGTCTCGGTTGGATCGGTGTCCGGCAGTTGGTGGACGGAGCCGTCGAAGAGCATGCGGTCATTCTCGCAGAGTTACCGCCAGGTATGCCTCGGAGAGATTCGCGTGCGGTGCGTATCTCGGCATCGAATCGACGGATGTGCGATCATGATCCGCTCATGAATGCACCGTCGGTTCGCCATTTCGATTCCACCCGCGTCGTCTACACCGATGGAGCGTGCAGCGGAAATCCCGGACCGGGGGGTTGGGCTTGGGCGGTGGCACCAACCGGCGAACCGAGCGCGTGCGGCGGAGCCACCCGCACGACGAATCAGCGGATGGAGTTGACGGCCGCCATCGAAGCTGTTCGAGTGAACGGACCGATCGCTCGCGGAGAGATGAGGCGATTGGTCATCGTGAGCGACTCGACCTATGTCGTCAATTGCTTTCGAGACCGGTGGTGGGTGAAGTGGAAGGCGAATGGCTGGCGCAATGCCAAGCGCGAACCCGTGGCCAATGCAGATCTCTGGGACCAGATGATCGAGTTGTACCTCGCTCATGCTGAAGACGAACGGCCCGATTTCCAGTGGGTCAAGGGTCACAGCGGCGATCCGATGAACGATCTGGTGGATCTGCTCGCCGTCGGCGCCATTCCGACCTGAGCAGAGACGCCAGACATGACATGACTGACGCGGTGTCGCTCCATTCGTTACCGTGGGGAGACGCATTTCGCTGCTGACATCGCTCAAGGAGGGTTGTCCAGGCGCCGATATCGATGCGTCTTGAGGAATCCATGACGTTGCGACCGACCCGACCCCGATCACTGTCCCGTGTCATCTCAGGGGCTGTCGTTGCTGTGTCGTCGCTGGTGGCGGGTGTTCTTCCGGGAGCACAGCCTGTGTCGGCGGCGCCGGGAAATCCGGCAGATGCTGTTGCCGTCGTCATCGAAGGACAGGGCAACGGTCACGGACGCGGACTCAGTCAGTTCGGCTCACTCGGCTGGGCGACGATCTATGGGCGTGATTGGACGTGGATCCTCGATCATTACTACGGCGGGACGGTCGCCGGTGTGGCTCCCGCCGGTCTGCGCATCACGGTTGCCCTGGCTGCCTACGACAATCGACAGACGGCAGTCATTGCTGCCAACGGAGATGCGACATGGGTCGGGGGCACGCCGGGGTCGTTCGGGTCCCTGGTCGCCCGCGAGGTCTCGACCACCGGCACGGCATCGACGTACAAGGTGTGGGGTACCGCATCGCGCACGTGTCCATCTGCGACCGACTCTCTTTCGACGTGGCAGTACCTCGGTGAAATGACCGCGAGTTTCAACTCCGCCGGTCCGCGATTCGCCGTCTCGGGTGGAGACAACCCGAATACTCCTGTCGGCTCTCTGCTCGGAGTGTGCGATGGATCGGGGGCGATTCGTCACTATCGAGGGCAGATCTATGCGACCAATCGCTCCGATGGGGCCGAACGCACGATCAACGACATCGACGTCGAGTCGTATCTACGCGGTGTCGTTCCACGGGAATCGCCCGCCTCGTGGGCCGATCGGGCCGGTGGCGCAGGGATCAATGCCCTGCGGGCACAGTCCGTTGCCGCCCGTTCGTATGCGTTGGCTCAGGGTGGCAGTTTCGCCGGCAAGCGCTACCCGCATGCCAAGACTTGTGATTCCGATTCGTGTCAGGTCTACGGGGGCGCAGGGACGCGCGTCGGTCCGACGGCATCGGTCGTCGTGCTCGAGGATTCACGTACCGACCGTGCGATCGCCGATACAGCGGGCGTCATCCGAGTTCGTGAGGCGTCTCCGAACATGCCCGTCTCGACAGAGTTCTCGTCGTCGAACGGAGACCGAACAGCCGGCATCAATTTCGTTCCTGTCGATGACGACGGAGACAAGCAGGATTCGAATCCGTGGAGTCGTTGGACACGAGTTCTCTCGGCGTCGGCTTTGGCGAGCCGTTACGGGTTGTCCAAGATCACCAAAGTCGAAATGGCGACCGACACATCGATCAGCCCTGGTCTCTATGGCGTGACGCCGGCTTGGGCTGTGAGCGTCAAGTTGTTCGACGGGACGCGCTCGGTGACTGTCAAGGCCTCCGAGCTGCGCAGCGCATATGGCTTTCCGTCGTCGTCGATTCGCGCGCGGCTTGTCACGCGCGATCATTCTTCGAACGACGACTTCGTCTTCATCGGCGACTCCGTCGGTGTGAGCGTCGCCGGAAACGATGCGAGTGGCATGCTGCCCACACTTCTCGCGGGCGCCTTCAACTCTGCGCGCTACGACTCTCAGGGATATCGCTGCACGGTCGGCAACTGTCCTCCTGCAACCTCGGACGGGCTTGCGGTCGCCAAAGGTCTGACCGGATCACCCGATGTTGCAATTGTCGAGCTGGGGTACAACGACGGTCAGTCGGGTCTCGGAGCAGAGATCGACCAGGTCATGCAGGCTCTTGTGTCCAAGGGTGTGCGGGTCGTCGGCTGGGTGACGATGTCGGAGCGACGAATCGTCAATGGCGTGCCGACGTTCGCTGCCGGTAACCGGGCATTGCGGACGGCTGCGACGCGCTGGCCCCAATTGCGCATTCTCGACTGGGCGACGCACAGCGCAGGAAGCGCCAACGATCGCTGGTTCAGCGACAACGTCCACCTCTCGCCGACAGGTCGTGCCCAATTCGCACTGTGGCTGCGAGACCGCGCCTTCGAGCTTTCTCGCGGGCAGGCACCAGCTGTCGATCAGACGGTGAAGATCTCGTCATTGCGCAATCTGCGCATCCCGATGGCAGGCAACTACGGCATCCCGACTGGTGATGTGGTCGCAGTCAGCTTCAACTTGACTGTGGTGGGTCCCGAAGGCCCGGGTTACATGACGGTCTGGCCCTGTGCAAAGCAACAGCCGTTCACGTCGTCGATCAATTTCACCACGGGCCAGACTGTGGCGAACTCGATCATTGCACCTGTCGATCTGGCTGCTGATCCGACGGGCATGGTGTGCATTGCATCGACCCAGCCCGCCCATGTCGTGGTCGACGTCAATGGATGGTTCGGTTCGGCGTCCGGGCTCACAACGTTGACGCCGGTGCGCATCATGGACACGCGCAATGGAACCGGGGGAGTGCCGATCGCCCGAGTCGGAGCCTCGGGTGGCAGGGGAGCGCCTCTTGCGCTGCAGGTGACTGGCGTCAACGGAATCCCATCCACTGGAGTTGCCGCAGTGTCGATCAATCTGACGGCGACCAACACCTCTGGTGCTGTCGGAAGCGGATACGTCACCGCGTATCCCTGTGGAACGCCGCCGCCTCTGGCATCGAATCTCAATTACGTGAGCGGTCGAACGGTTGCCAACGGTGTTGTGGTTCCGTTGTCGAACACGGGCACATTGTGCTTCCATGTCGATGGTGAGGCAGATCTGATCGTGGACGTCAACGGCTGGTTCGCCAATGGTTCCGGATTCCGTCCGGTTTCTCCACAGCGGCAGTTCGATACGCGTGATGGGTCGGGTGGTGTGCACCAAGGTCGCGTCGGAAGCACGTCGGGAGGACCGCAGATCGTCGAAGTTCCTGTGCTCAGCCGCTGGGGACTTCCTGTCAGCGGAGTCGGCTCCGTCTTCATCAACGTCACTGTGACCGATTCACCGAATGATGGTCGCGGCGGCTACGTCACGGTGTACCCGTGCTCCGACACCCGTCCGTTCGCATCGAATGTGAACTTCGCCGGAACCCAGACGGTGGCCAACTCGGCAGCGGTTCAAGTCTCGGCTCGTGGAACGGTCTGCTTCTTCGTCGACGGATCCTCTCATCTCCTTGCCGACATCTCGGGTTGGATGCCTGCGGGTTCGGGCTTCACATCCTTTGCCCCGTTGCGCATCGTCGACACTCGGGAGAATCTGGGCCCTGTGCCCGGATCGTGATAT
>QXGG01130527.1_pt1 | contig 14475 bp, 18 predicted proteins | sample 1982491 | NCBI WGS metagenome assembly QXGG01 (sample SAMN09924614, study PRJNA488089) | Wastewater metagenome, whole genome shotgun sequencing project. | isolation source: South African research farm wastewater | place: South Africa: Irene, Agricultural Research Council, Animal Production... | reverse complement strand
CAGGACCGCGTTCCCTTGAACGCCGACGGAGGGCGTTGCACTCATACTTGCACGAACGGCTTTCAGGAGTTGCAGGATCTCACCTTGATCATTGATCGCGGTCTTCAACTCGCGCATCGCGTCACGCAAGTCAGCGAGAAGCGGATCGGCTTTCACGCTGGTGATCACCGCAGCTTCATTCGCTGGGAATGTCACCATCGAGTACTCCCACAGGCGAACTTCGCGGAAGACGCGAGCGCCTTTCTCCTCGTCGTACATCGCGGCGGCTTGCCCATCCTCAGCCATGCGTGGAACCGTGAAACCGATACTCATCCCGCCGAGCGCGCCGGCTTTCGCGAGCGCGTACGCTTCCTGCGCTTTCTGGACTGGCATGACAAGTTGCGCTTGCACGCGGAGACCATTGCCATCCTCGATCATGGATTTCGTGACACCGATCGGCATGCTGGCATCATGCTGCCAGAGGACCGGTACACTGCGACCCTTCGCTTCCCAGGAGCGAATCGTGCGGCGGAACGCGCCGGGTGCAATGACGTCACCTTCAGCGTCGATGACGTTGAAGACGCTCGCGTACCCTTCGATCATCCCGTCTTCAGTGACGTTCTTGACGTTGAACTCGAAGCTGCGACGAACCAGCTGAGGTTGAGTGTCAGGCATTCTTCTCCTCGTAGAAGACGGCGCAGCGGCATTGAATGACGTTGCTAGCGCTCCCTTGCGGATCTCCGGGGTACTGCAGTGGTTCGCCGGCGACAGTGAACACTCCGCGAATGTCGGTGCGTTGTCCGTCGGCGGCGCGGTGAGTGTCGCGAGTTCGATCGTCATTCGTGCTGATCCAGACTTTGTCGAGATCGAGGTTCGTAGCGAGCGCGGCATCCTGACTGCCGGCGTTCGTTGCGCGGATCGTTTCCGTGCGTGCAATGACGAGGCTGCGGTTCGGGATGATCTCGTCGAGGTACAGCTCGTCGATCAACGCGGCGATGTTCGGCATGCTGAGTCCTTCACCGACGCCGATACCGATGAGTCCGCTGAGTTTGTCGAGTGTCGTCTGCTGCACTTGCCCGGATAGCTTCGCAGTGTGATTCACGGCTGCCTCAAGGGAAGCTTGGAAGTACACGCCGAAGAGTCGCATCCACAAGTCGAGGTTGAATGCTGGTGCTTGCTTGAAGCGTTTCCCGGTGAGGCCCTGGTATGCGTCAGTGCCGCCAGCGTACGTGGTTGCGAGCACCCATGGCAGGAAGTCATCTTCCCAGGCTTTGGTGGTGAGGATCGCGGCTTGCATCTTGAGGATCGCGTCGCGTGGTGACGCGCTCTCGAGTGCGGCGACGACAGCGCGGCGTTCCCGATCGAACGTGCCTCGCAGGTGCTCCGCCCACCTGTTCTCCCACGTGATCTGAAGTCGCGTGCGTGCTCGCTGGTACTCGCTTGGGTTATCGCGAGCGAGCATGATGCGCTCCGAGTCGTCTTCAGCTTTCGTGCTGCGACTCTCTCGCGCTTCTTCGCGTTCAAGGATCGCGCGAGCCCAAGCTCGACCTGGATCACCACCCCACAAGGCCCATGCGATCCGGCCGGCGCTTGGGTACCCATCCTCGTTCGGTGACCAGCCGCGTCCTTGCTTGTCGACTTCATGCCGCGCGAAGTACGAGTTCATGCGACGCACCGTGTCCAACGACAAGTTCCGGCCGTTGCTGATGTCCCTGGCTCGCGCTACGCCAACTTCCGTGCCGCCACGCCCGTACTCTTCACGCCATGCGAGACCACGAGCTGCTTCGTCACGCATACCGCTCGTGACGGGGTACGACTTCGTGCGTCGCGAGCGCTCCTCGATCTCATCCAGGTCATCATCAAGGTCGTCGTCACTCAAGTCCGGACTGTCGGGTTCATCCGCGTCCGTCATCGTCACGTTCGCTGGCGTGCTGAATGTGTCGCCGTCATCGACGGGTTCGTACCCGAGGAGATGCCGAGCTTCGTTGCGGGTGATGAATCCAGTCTTGAAGCCGATCTCCGCGCGCGCCCAGAGGCTTTCTTGATCTTCCGCCATGCTGCTGTACGCATCGCGATCGTACGCGATTCGCACGTTCGGACCGTACAGGGGTGCAAGCCACGCGTTCAGTTCCTCGGTGAGGTACTCGACGAATGGGAGGACGGTGGTGATCGTGAGGGATCGAAGCGCTTGCTTTTGATTCTCGAATGTTCCCTCACTCAAGCCGGTGATGACGGGATGCACTCCGAACGCTGCGTGAATCTGTCTGGCGGCATCCTGTTGACCGGCTAGGAAATCGAGATCGCGTGGGGAGAGACCGAGTTCCTGCCAGCTGGTGCCGTCCTCGACGAGCATTGGGCGGCCGCGGCGTGCCATCGCGGCGGCATCATCGAGCTGCTCGCGAAGTCGACTGAACTGTTGATCGGTGAGGCGTTGATTCGTCACCCAAGCGCCAGACGGTCGCGCGCCGTTCTGAATGAGCGCGAGATTGTGCGCTTGCCCGCCGTTGAATGTGTCGATCCCTCGCGCAGCTGCAGCGAGTGGGGAGAGGCCGTACCAGTCATCGCTCGGATTCCATTTCCGTAAGTGCCGAATCTGCCATGCGTCATAACGAAGTTTCTGCCCGCCGACCTCGTACTCGTACCCGCGAATGAGGGTGGTGGGGTCGGGAATGACGCGCATGCGATCCGGGCGTTTCACCCAGAGTTCCACTGGCGCTCGGTTCGGTAAACCGACGCGTTCGATGTACGAGTTCCCTGCCGTCTCCATGAAGCCGATGACGGCTTCGATGAATGCCGATCCGGACTGCTGCGGATTCGGTCGCTTCAGGAGCTGCACGAGTGGATGATTGGGACTTTCGTCTTCGCCGACGAATACGAGCCATCTGGTGTCACGCGCGAGTCTGGAGATCCAGCCGACGCACGCGTACGCCCAGACGGCTTGCTCGTAACCTTCGCGGATGAGTGCGTCGAATCGTCGAGGGGTCCAGATGGCGTCTTGCCCGCGGACTGCTTCCACTTCAATGCGGGTGGCTGCGCTCGCTTTCGTTTCGGTTACGCCCACGCCGCGAATGCGACGCAAGAGATTGAGCATCACAGGCTCCTCACGCGCGGTCCATTACCGGCTGCGCTAAGTTGATTGTACGCGTACGCTGCAGCGTCCACGAGGTCATCATGCCGACCGACAGGGAAGCTGAGGAGTTCATCCTCGAAGTCATTCATCCCTTCGGTATGCCACACGAGTCCTTGCTCGTACCGGACAGCGAGGGGTAGGAATCGCGTGAGTTTGTCTTTGTCGGGTTTGATTCCGACGATCGGAAGGGTGCTGTCGCGGAGGAGTTGCTCGACAACAGCAGCTTGGTACTGCACGTTTTCGATGGCGATGATCGCGGGTTTGTATCGCGTGGCGAGTGCCCGAATGAAGTCGACGCTGCCTTGGAAGCCAGCGCGAGTGCGGCTCGCATGAACGATATGAACGTTGTCGTGATGCTTCCCGAGGATGACGGCGGCAGTGTAGTCAGCATCCGTCTTCTTGCTGATTGCGAGATCGACTCCCATGACGAGTGTCATGCCGGCTGGTGCTTCGGAGTGCTTCAGCCATTCGCGGCGGACGGTGGCGCCTTGCATGTCGACGAACTCGGCGAGGTACTCCTGCTGGAACACGAGGCTTGGGAGTTCACCGCGTGCCGTGAGGATCTCGGCGGGATTGATGAACGGATTGAGGCTGGTGGGGAGCTGCCAGCTGGCCCATTGCGGATCGGTGGTTTGCCCGCGATCGTACAAGGCGCGGAAGTAGTTCGCGCCTTTGGGGGTGCTCGCGAACCATGCGCCACCGCGGTAGTCGGTGAGGGTTGGACGGATCGCTTCCGTCCATTGTCGTTCGAGGCGGTTGGCCATCGCGGCTTCGTCGACGGCGATCATCGCGTACTTCCGGGATCGTCCGGGATCGTCGGTGTTGTGCAGCGTCCAGAACTCGAGGGTGCCGTTGGTGATGAGCTCCAGGCGTTTCTTCTGTTGATCTTTGTGACGAATGACGGGTGCGAGGATGCGGATGGCGTCACGCCATGCTTCGTCGAAGAGTTTCTCGTTCGGTGCGAACCACGCGCATGGGAGTCCGCGGAGGAGTACGGGTACGAGGCGATCGAGGAGGAGAACGGTTTTCCCGAAACGTCGTCCGCAGGCGAGAACGTTGAAGCGACGCGCCTCGTGAGTGATTCGTTCTTGCGCTGGGTGTAGGCGTGGGAGCTCTAGGCGGACGCGAGCGTTAGTCTTCTTCGGTCGTGGTCGGTTGCTGATCAACATACGTCACCTCGATCTGCATGCCGCCCGTGTGTTCGATTTGGTCGGCGGTGATGCCGAGGATTTTCGCGAGGTTTAGTGCTGCAGCGACACGCGCTGATGAGTGGGTGTCTGGTCCTTCGCCGTTCATCTCGGTCTCCAACCGGTTGATGATGGCGCGGGTGCGCGCCTCGAGTTGCGTGAGGCGGTCGCGTTCTTGGTTGCGGCGAGTGTCGACCATTTCGCGTTCGAGGTCGCGGCCGATCTCGCCGATCAAGTGTTCGATGCGTGCGCGGACTTCTGGACGGCGACTGAGGATGCTACCGCCGGATGCTGGATTCTTGCTACGGAATCCAGCGAGGGCGTACGCTTTCGTTTTCGTTTCGCCGCTAGCGACCGCTCGCGCGAACGTTTCGTGCTTGGGATCACGGAGCGGATGCGTTGGGTCGATCATGACGTCAGGGTATCACCAGCAGTCAATCGCGCTATGAGTTCGGCGAGTTGATCGGGTGTGAAGTTGCGGCGGATTCTGTCGGCTGCCGTGTTGGGGTCGATCGGGATGGTGATCGTGCGGGGTCGGAAGCCTGCTTCGATCATTGCGGCGTGCGGCGTGAGTTCGCCGGCGAGGACGCGCTCGTGAAGTTCGGGAGCATCCGCGCGAAGGCGACGGAGAGCTCGAGCCTTGGTGTTACCTGTCGGCGCTAACTCCTTATCTTGTACATTGTCCAAGATAGGAGATAAGGTGGACATGTTCGGGTTTCCTGCCGGCCGTTGCAATGTCTGATCCAGCAGGTCCAACGTCACCGTGTTCGCACCAACCACCCGCCGCACCAAGTCCACCGTCACGCCCAACCCACGCAACGGTGGAGTGACGACAAACTCCTCGAAACGGTCGTACCGCACGTCGGCACCGAGACGCGTCTGGAAATGCCGCCACGCTCCAGACTCAAGCAACAACCGAATCGCATCGGGAGCTGCTGAGAGCTGCTGCCCAGTACGCTGCAGCAAACTGGATGCCAACTCAACGAGACTTGCGTTGTCCTTCAGGTCGCTGCCTGCATTTCGATCTGCTTCGCGATCTGCGATTCCAGCCACAAGATCACCTCCCGAAGCTGATCGATGGACGCTTGCTTACGCTGTCCGGACTTCACCTCAAGCATCTGATTCACTCGAGTGTTCAACCCAGCATGCACCTTGCCGTTATCACCGAACGGCATCGTGAGTCTCGCGGAGCGTCGGACTAGTTCGTTGATCGTCGCGCGCAAGTTGCGATGCAGAACATGCGTCTCTTCAACATGAGCTGGACGAGCTGCTGAAGGAATCGTCGCAGGGACCGCCAGAGAGCGGTTGTATCGCACCATCTGCATCACGTACGCCTTCGGGATTCCAAACGCTTCCACTGCCGTTTCCGCGACGCGAATCTCATCGGCCGTGAACTGCTCGCCGCGATACAACGCCTCATCCAGCAGAGCATTGTGCGCTTGAAGTCGAATCGGCTCGAACAGCGGAGGACGTGGCCCATCTCCATTGCCACCGCCTCCGCCGCAGCCACCGTCGATGACGTCATCCAAGTCGATCGCGTGCCGGACTTCATCCTCGACACGTTTCCCGAACTCTTTCAAGCTGCGAAGCGCTGGAATGAACATCACGGCACCAACCGCGTCATCGCCGGTGACGCGGATGATGCGCCCGATCGCCTGACGGAAAAAGAGCTCCGTTCGGTAGTTCGTCGCGTACACGCAGATCCGCAAACGAGGAATGTCGATTCCCTCAGAGATCATCCTCACGGCGATCACCCACGATTGCTTCGAGTCCGTGAACGCTCGCAGACGCCGCACCGAGTCGGCATCTTCACTCAAGATCAGTTCCGCATCAATGCCGAGGCGAGCACGCATCATGTCTTTGATCGCTCGAGCATGCGTTTGGTCCATCGCGATGATCAGCCCAGCAGCGTCATGAATCGGTTCGTCAGGATTCGTGCGCATGCCAAGAAGGCGTTGGTTCGCGATGCGGATGATCTCCGGCAACCAAGTGAGGTTGGAATCAAGAATGGTGCGGAGAGCTTGCGGCGTGTCGGTTTCCTTCATGTCGACCAGCTCGACTTGCGTTTCGCTGTCGAGATCACGCCAGCGTGCCGTGCCGTCGTACGCCTCGATGGTGACTGGTCGATTCACGCCGTCACGAACAGCGGACCCGTATCCGTAGGAGTAGTCAGGTTTGAGGATGCCTGTGTCTGGATCGTACGGTGCGAACGGGATCGCTTGATTGTCGGATCGGAATGGCGTGCCGGTCAGGAGGATTCGGCGATGCGCTTGCCCGAACGCGAGACGAAGTTTCTTCCCCCAGTCGGCGAAGTCTCCAGCGTGATGAATCTCGTCGAGGACGACGAGCGTGCGACCGAACTTCGTGGTGAGGTTCGCGTGATGCTGCGCAGCGACGGTGACTTGTCCGTACGTGACGACGCATCCATGGAAATCACGGCTTTCTCGGCCATCGCCATTCTCGATCGGTTGCAGTTGAAGGCCGACTCGCGCTGCCGCTGTCGCCCATTGCTCCTTGAGTCCGAGGGTTGGAACGACGACCGTCACGCGATCGATGCGGCCTTCCTGCAGGAGCTGCATTGCGAGAGCGCTGATGCAGAGTGTCTTACCGGCGCCTGGATTCGCGTTCGTGAGCCAGTCTCGACGGCTAGCGCGTTCAGCGATTCGGTATGACTCGTTGTGATCGATCTGCCATTTGCGCAGCTGCACGCTGGTCGGCATCTTCGCTCCCTTACTCATGTTGCATGTCGGGCAGAGCGCTTGACCATTCTCGACGCTAGTGCGACCGCCAGCGGAATGCGGAATGACATGATCGGCATGCCATCCCGGTTCGAGATCAACGCCGCATGAACGGCATTTCCCGTCCGCTTCGAGGTACAGGTTTACGCGTTGGCTGGTGTTGAACGAGCGCGGTTCGGGCATCTTGACCTTCCCGACCGGCGGTATAGACTGGCGTTCGAGCGTTACGCTCTCGGCGCTGCTATCGCCGATCTGCGTCGCCTGGTTCCAGCCGGGCGACGCTCTTGCATTATAAGCGTTCCGTGCCGTAGTAGAGGTTCGCCAGCGAGTCTTTGCTCCTCGCTGGCGAATGATCTCTCTGGTCACGCAAGATGGGGTGGGGCGCGAGGGTTATTAGGCGCGGATTCCTCCCGCAGTTCCCCAACCCACGAGGATCGTACCGCCTCAGTTCCCCGAATGCAACGCCTCTACCCTCACGATCACTCGACCACCGAGATCGGGTGGCATGCGTTCGATCGTGATGCGATCCACTTGACTGTCATCGAAACCAAGCGCTCGACTGATGGCATCGACGAGGATCTTCTCGCGATTCGCGATATCGAATCGTCTCGCGTCCGGCGGATGCAGAGTGATGGTGATCGCGATGCGGTCAGTTGTCGTGAATGGCGGGATGGGATGCACTCGTTTCGTGAGGATCTGCGCGAGGAGCGCGTAGTTTCGTGCCGCAGCGGATTTCACGCGTCTGGCTCCACCTCGTGTCGTGACGGTCGCGTACGCGTGATTGCTGGTGGGTGGGAATGGAAGTTCGAGGGTGGTGATCATGCTGCTGCGTCCTTGATGGTGCGGCGGTGAACGACGAGGCCGAGGAGGGTGATGCGGAACGTTTGGTATGGGCGTTGCGTGACGCGGCGTGCTTCACCGAGTTCGACGAGGGTGTTGAATGCCATGCAGTGCCGCCAGCCGCTTGGGAATGGCGCGTAGTCGCTTTCGCCGCGTTCGTGACTGAGGTACAGGTCATGGAGCGCTTGCTGCATGGTGGCTTGCGAGATTTCGTTCATAGGTCCACAGCTCGTGTTCCAGCGAGCGGCATCATGTCGATCGTGCGAACGAAGCTTCCTTTTCGTTCACCGATGGTGAGGCTGGGGATCTTCTGTCCGCGGATGAGTTCGGCGATCCACTGGTAGAGGTTGTGTTTGAGGATTTTTTTCTTGGTTGGGTTCGTCCATGCCTTGTGAATCTGGCGGACGGTGAGTCCAGCTGCGATCGCCATCGCTTCGCTAACTTTCATCCATTCGACGCCGGCGTACTCGATGCGGTGAAGGCTGATGCTGTTGTTGGGGTACTTGCGGATGTACATGCTGGGTTCGATGTCGTTGAGTCGTGCGTTGATGACGCGTTGGCAGTCGGTGAGTTCGTACATGACGGTGGGGCTCATGGCGGCGACACCGAGTTCGAGGCGGCGGATGATTGGGATGCGGGTGCTGTAGTGCGAGAAGACGGTGCCGTCTTTGTAGATGCCGAGATGCTCGAGTGGCGTGCCGATCGTGAGTTTGCGTCCTTCGTGGAGGGTGATGTACGTGAGGTTCTCGTGGGTGAAGGTGTCGATATGGAGTTTTGGGTGGCGTGGACGGGCGGGTGGTTTGGGTTGGTGTTTGGGTTTGGGTGGGGTAGGTTCGGGTGGTTGAGTGTCCTTGAGGGTTTGCATGCGTGGGCGAGTTTGCCCGCGGGGTTTCGGTTCTGGTTTGGGTGGCTTCGGGGATTTCGGTTCGAGTTTCAGTTCGGGTTTCGGGGGTTTCGGTGCTTGCGTAACTGACTTCGTGAGGATCGGTGTGCCGTTCACAGCGCGGTTGTACTGTCCGCTGACGGGTCCGAATGCCGCGCCGGTTTTCGCGATGCCAGCGAAGTTGTCGGGGAGATTCCGGCCATGCACGACTTTCAGATAGATCGCTTTCGCGAGATCGGGATGCTGCTGGATCGCGTACTCCAGCAGCAATGCAGTCTTCGCGTCGAAGTGCTCCCTGAGATCCATCAGAAGTTCAACTCCATGTCGGCTTCCAGGCGAGCGAGCTGTTCACGAAGCTGCTTGATTTCTCGCTTCAGTCCGAGTTGCTCGTCATCGCCGTTGATTTGCCGACTAATCCGCGCAGCGAGATGCTCGTACCCAACTCGCGCTTGCGTCGCTTGCCGTTGCAGCTCGGATTGTTCCTTCCCGATCGCTTGCCGTGCTTTGCGTTCGAGGTCGTCGATGCCGGCGATCGCGAGTTTCGCTTGGTCTTGAAGGCGATGGAAGTCACCTTCGCGGTAGCGGATTTGATCGCGGATCGCGGGTTCGCAGCAGGTGGTGCCGGGGCGGTACAGGGTGACTTTGCGGTTCTCGCTTTTGTGTTCCATGACGGTGCCGCAGTGTCGGCAGCCGACGTTCGGATTGCCGATGGTGGTGGGTTTGTCGGAGTACGTGCTGGTGATGGTCATGTTGGCTCCTTAGTCGAGCGTCCAGGCGCTGGGGTCAGGTAAGCCTGCGAGGAGGCTTGTGGGGGCATTGTGACGCGCGTCAGGGGTGCTTGTGGTGAGGAGCTTCCTCACGTAAGCGATCGGGTGAGTGATGGTCGCGCCGGTTTCGATGACGGCGCGGCATGCGAGTTCGACTCGGGAGTCGGTGTTCTCGCGAGCGAGAGTGAGGAGCTGCGATGCGATCGCGGCGAACTGTGGGGGTTTCCAGGAGTAGATGCTTTGGAGGTCGGTGAGTGCCGTCCAGACGAGTGGGTGCTGTTGAGCGAGGAGGCTGGCGCTGTGGTTGGTGGCGCGGCGGCGTTCCGCGATGGTGAGGGCGTGGGCGACTTCGGGATCGGGTTGGGTGTTGGGTGTCTGAATGTCGAGTGATTGTCCTCCTTCTTCCTCTTTGGGTGCTGGTGTTGCGGGTGCGAGTTCGGGGGGTTGGGGGGAGGTTTTGTTCATGGAAGTTCTATTGGTAGTTCTAGGGGTGACTGTGGTGCACCCTGGGGGTGACTGTGAGTCACCTGTTTTGGACTGAGTGTCACCCCACGGTGTACCAGTGAGACTCGGGGGTGACTTTATGTCACGTGGCACGAACGTGAGGACATACCCGTTGCTGGTGTCGCTGCCATCCGGACGTTTCCGTTCGTGGCGTTGCATGAGTCCGGCGTCGACGAGATCTTTCACGGCGCGGATGACGCTGCGACGACAGAGGCCGGTGTAGCGAGTGAGACTCGCGTACTTCGGCCAGGCGACGTTCTCCTCGTTGGCGTAGTCGGCGATCATCAGCAGCACGAGTCTCGTTGTGGGTGGGAGTTCGACGCCGTGATCGGGAAGGTGCTTGGAGTGGTAGACGGCCTTCACGCTCATGGCTTGATCCTGTAGAGGTTCGCGGCGTCACCGTCGTCCTCGTTGTGTTGGCGGATGCGCTTGATGAATCCGGCTTCTTCGAGTGCGGTGATGGAGCGGATGATGGTGCTGCGGCTGAGTCCAGTCTCGTGCGCGAGCTGGTCGTAGGAGCGCGTGATTTTGTTGTGGGTTGCGGTGCTCTTGAGGTGAAGTAGGACGTAGCGTTGGGTGGGCGTTAGGTGCATGTGGGTGCTCCTTGTGGTATCTTGTGGGTGTTGGGGTCCTCCTCCCCAACACGGGCGTTAGGTGTTGTGCTTGATGTTGAGAGCGGTGGATGTGGGTCCACCGCTCTCGTTCTTTCAGTCGAGTCCGAGTGCGTCGTTGATGGCGATGAGGATGCAGCCGATGATGGTGACGAGCGCGACGCCGATCGCGAACTCGATCATTCCGCGTCCTTGATGAGCGTGTCGATTTTGAGGTCGAAGAAGTCGGCGAGACGCACGAAGTTCTTTGCGGTGGGGTTCTCGTGTCCGTTCTCCCAGCGGCTGATGCTGACGCGGCTGACGCCGATGCTGTCAGCGAGTGCTTGTTGGGAGAGTCCGCGTTTCGTGCGGTGGTGTCGGATGCGTTCCGGGAATCGTGTGGTCATGATGCCTCCTGCGTGGAGTATGGCATGCTCACCATCGTGTTGTAAAGGAGACTTGACTGGTTGGGTGCGAGGAGTGTAGACTCTTCTTAGCCGCGCTTCCCACACTGGTGCGGCTAAGGAGGATCAAGTGGAACTGAATCGGGAGCAGTTGACGGAGATCGCGTTCACGTTGGTGGAGTGCATCTCGTGCGACTCCAGCCGTGGTGAGCGTGATAACTGGTGCGAATCCTGCGAAGGTAGCGGGTGGGATCTCGCGCCGGTGTTGTCGTTCGAGGAGTTCGTGAGTTTGCTGGCTGGCGATGCTTGGGAGGCGAATCGTGAGTGATCTGGTGAAGCGTGACGCGCGAGTTCTCGTGCGTGACATGGATGACTTGGCGAGAGTGAGTGACATTCTCGCCAAGTCCGGGTATTTCGCGGATGCGCGGGATGCCGCGCAAGCCGGCGTGAAGGTCCTCGCGGGGATGGAGATGGGCATCGGAGCGTTCTCGAGCATGGCTGGCATTCACGTGATCAAAGGGAAGCCGAGCATCGGTGCTGGCTTGATGGCCGCTGCCGTGAAACGCAGCGGGAAGTATGACTACCGCGTCCGGAAGCACAGCAGCACCGAGTGCGTCATCGAGTTCTTCGAGCAAGGTGAATCGTGCGGCGTGAGCGAGTTCACGATCGAGGACGCGAAACAAGCGGGATTGACTGGGAACGATAACTGGAAGCGTGCACCGAAGAACATGCTGTTCGCTCGCGCCCTCAGCAACGGTGTCCGCTGGTACGCGCCGGACGTGTTCGACGTGAGCACGTATGTGCCGGAGGAGCTCGGCGCGGAAGTGGATGACGAGGGTAACGTCGTGCGTGTCGAAGCGCCAGCGAGCGCGTCGATCGCGAAGGCGCTCCCCGCTAAAGCGCCGGTCGTTCTCGAGGAGCAACCGATCACCGCCACGCAGTTGAAGATGCTCCTGCAAGTGTTCGAGATCGCGCGGATCGACGTGAAGACTCCAGAAGGTAAAGCGCAAGCAGCTGACTTCCTCAGCTTCCTGCTTGGTGAACCTGTCGAGACGATGAAGGGTATGACGGAGAATCAAGCTGGCGCGATTCTTGCGGGTGTCACTCGGGATGACGGCAGCATCGATGAGGATGAAGTGCGTGCCGTGATGCTGGAACTCGCGGTGTCGGACGCGTGACCAGCGTTCGGGATATTCTCGGCATGAGTCGGCATGTGGCAATGTGGAGCGCCCGCGAGCAAGTCGCGGGTGCTCTGCATCTTCACGAGGATCACGCTGCGATGCTTTTGTGGATGGCTTGGAAGGATGGCCGCATTCGCGGTGTCGATGACGGCGATGAAGTCTGGTTGCATGCCGCTGATGTCGAGCAGTGGATCAAGGATCAGGGATGAAGAAGCAGGTGCGTGCCGAGGGCGTCCGGCAGCTCCTCGAGGGTGATAAGGACGTGTTCATTACCGCTGTGGATGCCGCTCGCGCGATCGCGGATGCGCTTGGTATCCCGCGAATTGAAGCGCATCAGTTGATGTGGCAAGCGCAGCGTGCTGGCGGATTGCAAGCGAAAGTGATCGCGAATCGGGAATGCGTGAATGCGCGGGATGTCCGCGCGATCGTGATGACGTGGAGGAATGCCGAGTGAACACCATGCAGGATTTCATGAACGCTGTGCTTGACGAGGGTCTCGAGCATCAACCTCGTGTCGCGTACGCGTTGCGTGCCGAGAATCTCGCGCGACGCATCGGGATTGTCCTGAAGAACTTGTGGACGATCGACGGTGCGGATCTCCCAGACAGTGAACCGATGGAGCGTCTCACGGAAGCGTACTTCAGCCTTAGGCGCGTCAGCATGATGGAGGAAGGCGAACTGCATGAGGATTACGCGCTGGAGATCAATCTCGCGGCGGTGCGTCGCTGGTTCGAGTTCGTGCGTGATGACATTCATGCCGTGATGCTGATGCTGCCACCGAAACCGAGTTTGATGGATGCCACCGCGGAACTCGACATGCTCATCTTGCGGTTGGCGCGGAGGATGTCGTGAGTGAGTACCTGAGCATGCTCGCGCTTTTCAGCGTGTGGAATCTCCTGATTCTGTTGGCGATCTGGCGTGTGAGTGCGCGTGCCGTAGCGGCTGCTCGTCGTGATGCGATCGTGCAGACGATGAGTCTGCACGCGCAGACGCGTGCGGCCGAGCCGGCGCGGAAGCGTGCGTCGAGGAAGCCGGTGACGGAATGAAGTTCGAGTTCCGGGCCACCGCGATCGATGCGCTCCGCGCCGCCCTCACCTTCAAGGTGGGGGAGGCGCACAACAGCACCCTGCAGCTCGCGCGCCTCGACGATGGCCGCGTCGAAGTGCAAGCGACCGACGGGATCGGGGTCGTCTGCTTTCCAGCCACCGTCACTGACGGCGTCGAGTTCGATCCGCTCTTGTTGACGCCGATGAGCTTGAAGGTGCCGAGCGGGATGAAGAACGGTGCGGACGTGGTCAAGGTGCGTCTTGATGGCGAATCGTTCGCGGATCTCTCCGGGTGGGTGTACTGGGCGTCGAAAACTCAGAAGCTCGGCGGGATGAGCGCCGCGACCGGCAAAACGATGCCGGTTCGCAAAGTCGTGCCGGACGCGTTGCCGCTCCTGCCGGCTGCGCCGCCGTACGCGTTCGATGCCGTGCATGCCGCGAATGTCCTGCGTGCCGCGCGAGTAGTGCCTCGGTACCCGATCACGGTGCAGCTGCCGTCGGGTGTTGCGGCGTTCCGTTGGGCGTTCGAGGGTGGCGGGGATTACACGATCGTTTGTGGTCGCGCGGACGATTTCGTGCAGGCTGAGTTTGCTCGGGTGCTGGAGCTGCATCGGATCGCGCGCGTTGGCGGGAAGGCGTACCAGGAAGCGCTCGAGGCGGAGATGACGAAGAAAGGAATCGCGAAGTGACTGACCGCGTGTGGCACGACATTCACCAGTACCTCCCCACTCACGACAAAGAACCCACCACCCCAGAACTCATTCACGAAATCCTCTGCAGCCTCGCCGACGTCAGCGAACAAGCACTCAACACCAACCGCAACCACCGGAACTACGCCGCATACGTCAGCCTCGCCGACGCCACCGACATGCTCAGCGCCGCCATCCTCGACCTCATGAATCACCACGTCGACACCACGCCGTCACGCACGTTCATCGAGGAAGCCATCCTGAATGTCCGCATTCAACGCGGAGCGCCAGAAGACCGCGTTGAAACACTCACGCATATGGTGATCGTCCTCACTGAAGAGATCGGCGAGATCGCTGACGCCATCCAAACCGCCAGCCGCCTAGGTCTCCTCCTCGAATGCGCTGACGCGATCGCTGTCCTCTACAACATTCGCGTCATGGCGCTCGCCCGAGCTGGAGTGCTCTCATGAGCATCTACCGCGGACTCGGTCGCGACATGAACCTCGTGAAGACGACATTCGTGATGCCCGCGGAACT
>QXGG01227691.1_pt1 | contig 14496 bp, 20 predicted proteins | sample 1982491 | NCBI WGS metagenome assembly QXGG01 (sample SAMN09924614, study PRJNA488089) | Wastewater metagenome, whole genome shotgun sequencing project. | isolation source: South African research farm wastewater | place: South Africa: Irene, Agricultural Research Council, Animal Production... | reverse complement strand
GCGGCGGTGACGGGGTCCGCCGGGGCCCAGAGAACCAGCCCGGCCTCACCCCCGCACGCCCCGGAGAGCTCGCCGTCCCCCAGGAGGGAGCCGGCCAGGCGCACGCAGTCCCCGAGCGTCGCCTCCGGCGCCCCCGGGACGCCGACGGCCTCCCTGGAGAGCCCATCCGCCGCGCGCCTCCGCGCGAGCCTGGCCAGCGCTCCGACGCCTCCCCAGGGCTCGCCTGCGAGGGCGCAGGCCGCCTGGGCCGACGCCTTCCCCAGCCTCCGCCTCACCGCCTCCGCCCTTCCGGGGCGCGCAGCCAGGCCCCAGGGGTCGTCGGCTATCACTTCCCCGCCCGCCGAAAGCCACAGCCTGTCGCCCGTGAGAGCCCGGAGGCCGCACGCCTCCGCGAGGCTCACGCTGGACCCGACCTGGGACCAGCCGCGCGCGAACTCGAGCAGCCCCCTGGCGAGCCGGAGCGCCGACAGCCCGCAGACGCCGAGCCTGACAGAGCCTGCGCTGTCACGCCTCGCCATCGCCCGCCTCCCCGCGCAGCTCCGCGATTCTCCTGCTGAGCTCGGCGGCCGCCGCGTCGCACTCCCCCGTGGCGCGCTTCCTCTCCGCGTGCCACTTCTCCCTCACCTCCCTCATCTCCAGCGTCTCCAGCCGGTCAATCTCCGCCAGGCGCCTCTCCCTCTCCCCCATGAGGGCCTGGATGTCGCGCATGACCGCGCCGACCGCGGCGGCGGTGACGGGGTCCGCCGGGGAGCCGACGGCCTTCCTGACGGCCTCCTCCCCATATGCTCTCACAAGGGCCTCGCGCCCCTTGTCGCCGACGACGGCCTCGGCCAGGCACAGGCACTCCGCCAGCGTCGCGTCCCCGCAGGCGCCCAGGCCCAGTGCCTTGCCGGCGAGCCCGCTGGACCTCAGCCTGGTGGGAGCCCAGCTGGCCGAACCAGCGCCGCGCGCCTCAGGCGCCACGCTGAGCAGCCTTTCGCGCGCGGCCTTGAGCAGGAGCCTCCCGATGCGCCTGCGCGCCTGCCTGCAGGCGTCGGCCTGGCCTGCGCCTGGCCCGCTGAGCCTGACCGCGACCTCCCCGTCCGCCGTCAGCGTGAGCCGGTCAGCGTACAGCCCGACACCGCATGACGCGGCCATGCACCCGAACCTCCCCATGGCGTACTCCGTCAGCGCCCACGCGACCGACAGCGCGCGTCTCCCGTATACCCCCAGCCTCAGTGCGCCGGGCCCGTAGCCCTCCGTCAACAGCATCGCCGTCACGCTCCTCTGCTTCTGCTTTCCGTTCTTGCCTCCGCCGGCCCAGCCAGCGGGCGCGCGCCACCCGGCGCGCTGCGCTTCTGCCAGAATGTAACGGGGAAGGCGCGGAAGTACACCGCCCTTTTGGGGGAAACGGGTTAGATTAGCGCATAGGGCGCGCCGTGGGGCGCGCGGACGGCAAGGGCGGCGCAGAGGGGGCACGGAGGGCTATGGGCAGGGAGGCAATTAGGGCGCCCCAGCCAGAGGCTGAGGGCATAGGGGCCATTAGGGCGCCCCAGGAGGCGCGTGAAGGCGCAGGGGCCATTAGGGCGCCCCAGACGGACCAGCCAGGGGCTGAGGTCGACGGGGCCGCAGAGGGCGGGGAGGCCATTAGGGCGCCCCAGGAGGGCAAGGGCTACCGAGCCTACAGGGACGTGACGTGGCTGCTGTGCCTGAACACGCTCATCGCCCTCGCCGTCGGGTCTGCTGTGGCGCTGGCGTGCGGGGACTTCATCGCCTCGCTCCTCCTGGCCTCCCAGGCGCTCTGCGTCTCCCTGACGCTCAGGGTGGTCGTGGTTATAGAGAAGCTCAGCCAGAGGCGATAGGCGGCGGGAGAGGGACGGCTGGCCGCTTCCGGGCGCTGGGCCTTCGCTTTCCCCCTCCAGGGGGAATCTCCTCCTCTCCTGGGAGGGAGTCTCCTCCTCTCCGGGGGAGAGAGTCTCTTCCTCTCTGGGGAGGAATCCTCTCCGGGGAGGGAGCGCAGTGGGCGCCAGCCGACTTCCTCCCCGGGGAGAGGGAAGCCTCCTCCCGGAGGTTAAGGTTAAGGGGACGCAGTCAGTCCGGCGCGCTTTGCCGGCGGAGCGAATCCGGTGTCCGTCGCCTCCGCTCCTCCCGGGGAGGAGGAGAGGATCCCTGCGGGCCTCATGCGCTTGCGCCGGCGCCAGGGAATCCCGAATCCCCGGGAGGAGTTCCCCTTGCCCCAGATCCCCGAACAGAAGTCCTTCAGCTCCCGGAGTCCCCGGAGCCGTCTGGCCCAGAGGTCTAGGGCTTCAGGCTCAGGCCTCCGGAGCCTCGGGTCAGGGAAAGCCAAAAGGCTCTCCGGAGCACCGGGAACCTTCCGGTCCCCATTGGCCCAGGGAGTCCTGGGCTTCCAGGCGCATGGACTTCAGGCTTCAGGCTTCAGGCTTCGGGCTTCAGCTTCAGACTTCAAACTCCAGACTTCAAGTTTCAACTTTGGAGTTCAGATTTCAGACTTCAAACTTCAAACTCCAAACTTCAAGTTTCAACTTTGGAGTTCAAAGTTCAGACTTCAAACTTCAAACTTCAAGTTTCAACTTTGGAGTTCAGGCTTCAAACTTCAAGTTTCAACTTTGGGCTTCGGACTCCAGGCCTCAGGTTTCAGCCCTGGGCTTCAGGCCTGGCCTGAAGCCCGGACCCCTGCCCCAGGAGTCCCTGATCCCCAGGGGAGAGTCCACTAGTCCTGGAGTCCCCGGAAGTTCCGGGGGCAAAGAAGCCCCCGGATCCAGGAGTCCTCTGGGGAGAATCCTTTGACCCTGGAGCCAAAGGTGTTCCCCGATCCCCGGGGGAGAATCCCCTTAGTCCGGGGAGTCTCCGGTTCCCCGGGGAGAATCCTTAGTCCAGGAATCCCGGGACTCCCGGATCCAGGGGAAGTCCCTTGGTCCGGGAGTCCGCTGGAGCCCCGGGGGATCCGGAGTCCTCTGGAGAGTCCTTTGGCTCTGGAGCCAAGTGGGTTCCCCGGATCCGGAGGGAGTTCCCGTCAGTCCGGGAGTCCCCAGAAGTCCCGGAGAGTCTCCCGGATCCCGGGGAAGTCCTTTGGTTCGGGGAAGTCTCCGGACCCCCGGGGAGAGAATCCCTTAGTCCGGGAGTCCCGGGAAGTCCCAGGGAGCAAGGGAGTCCCCGGGGGATCCGGAGTCCTCCCGGGAGTCCTTTGGCCCTGGAGCCAGAGAGATTCCCCGGATCCGGAGGGAGTTCCCGTCAGTCCGGGAGTCCCCGGCCCCGGGGAAGTCCTTTAGCCCGGGAGTCCCCTGGAAGTCCCAGGAAGTTCCCCGATCCCGGGGGAAGTCCTCTGGTCCTGGGAAGTCCCCGGATCCCCGGGAAGCCAGGAAGCCTTCTTGGCGGAAAGCTCTCCTGATCCTCGGGGAAGTCCCATCAGTCCGGGGAGTCCTGGAGTCCCCGGAGGGAGAGAGCCCCTTTAGCCCTGGACTCCCGGATCCCCGGGAGAGAGGGAGGGAGAAAGAGGGCGGAGCCGGGTTTACTCCTGGCGCGCCCTCCGTTACATTAGGTTGAGCGGCAGGCGCAGATCGTCCCCGGGCTGCGCCAGTCGCGTCCGGGCAACTGGGCCCATGCGACTGCAGGGGCGAGGGCGCGATGTGCGCCCTGGGCGATCCTGGCGCGACTGGCGCGGCACAGGGGGCGGAGAGGAAGAAGAGAAGAAGAAGGAGCGCAAGGCGGATGAAGGCGAAAGGCGGCGAGGACGGCGGGCTCGAGCGGAGGGTGGAGGAGGACTACAGGCTCCTCCCGGGGTTCATGAGGCTGAGGGTGGACAGGAAGGCGCCTGCGCCTGCGCCTGGGGCGAGCGGCCCGGAGAGGGAGGAGGCGCTCAGGAGGAGGGCGGCGGCGCTGTCGTGCGCCTGGGCCGAGGCCTACGTAGTGGCCTGGGCGGCCCTAATCTTCACCGCGTGCCTCGCCGCGAAGGCGATCGCGCTTGTGGCCGAGGCGGCCTGGGGGGCGTGGCGATGAGCGGGGAGGAGGGGAGCTGCATCCCGTGCACGGTCTGGGTATGGAGGGAAAGCGGGGAGTTCGCCGGCTGCCTCGCCAGGCACGACGGCGAGCTGTCGAGGGCGGGCCTGTTCCTCCTGCGCAATGTCCGCACCGCCGAGGAGGCGGAGAGGCTCGTGGGGAAGGGGACTGTCTGGTCAGTCGCGCGACCCGAGCCCGTGCCCCAGGAGGAGGGCGAGGCCGCGTTCGTTCCGGTCTGCCGAAGGTCCCTGATGAGGGTCCAGGCGAAGGAGCACGGAGGGTACTGCTACGTGTTCGACGAGGCGTCCGGGCGCTGGCTGTTCGGCAGCGGCTGCGTGTCGCCCCTCGAGGGGCTGCTCGAGTTCGCGCTCCGCTGACCCCTGGGAGGGGAGGAAAAGGGAAGGGGCCAAACCTAAGGTTTGGCCCCTTCTGCGCGCGGATGCGCTCACTCCGGCTTGGGCGGCGTGAGGCCAGTCCCGTTGCCCGAGTTGTTCAGCATGTCCGAGTACTGCTTGTCCGCGTTGACCGCCGGCGAGCCTCCCCACTTGCTGTCTGACGTGACCCTGCCCTCGTTCGTCGCCTTGACGCTGGTGTTGACGAAGCTCATGTTGCTCCTGACGCCCACCACGCACCCGGCGCACATCGCCCACGCGCACAGCGCGGCGGCGCACTTCGCTTTCCCCCTCTGCATCTTCGCGGCCCTCACTCGCCCGCCGTGAGCGTGGCCTTGCCGCCCTGGCCGACCGTCAGCGTGGCCGGGCCCTCGACGACGGCCTTCCCGCCGCCGTTCGCCCCGCCTGCCGCCTGGCGCCCCGCGAGCCTCGCGCTCAGGTCGAGCTCCCTCGCGCGCAGCCACGTCATGTTGTCGGAGATGCAGCCCGTGAGCGCGAGCGCAGCCGCCGCAGCCATGGCCATCCCAGCCCCAGTCTTCACCCTCATCCACATGCGATCCATGCCTTTCCTCCTTCAGTTCCGTCTGTGATGTAAGGACGCGCCGTCCCGGTTATCTTCCCTGGCAGGCGGGCCGGCTGTCGGCCCGCGCGGCCAGTGACAGGAGGTATTTACTATGGCGGATGCTGCAGGCAAGGCGGGGCGCGACGCGCTCACGCGATGGACGTACATGACGGCGGAGACGGCGTACAGGCCAGGCGAGGCGCCCGGCGCGTGCGGCGAGTTCGAGCCCGCGCCGGGGGAGCACCAGACCCTGAGGGAGGCCATCCAGGCGTTCCTCGCGGCGGCGGGGTACGACGCGGAGGAGGACAGCGCGCTGTTCTTCCCCAGGGACAGCGAGGGCAGGCCACTCGTCGCCTTCGTCAGGATGATGGAGGCGGACGGGCTCGCCCACGAGCGATTCGCGCTCTTCTTCAGGGCGGACGTCAGGGCCACGGTCCGCCCGGCGCTCCCGGCCGAGGTCCGCGCCGCCGCTGGCTTGGGTAAATAGCCTTAGCCGAACGGAGGGCGAGAGAGCGTGGAGAGGTATTGGCAGATCGAGTACAGGCAGGACCTTCTGGAGGCCGGGAGGCCGCCGAGGCCCGTCACCGGCTGGGGGAGGCCGTCGGTGAGGTTCCCCACACTGGAGGACCTCGTCTCCTGGCTCAGGGAGGGGCTGTGCGCCGGCGGCAGGCTCTCAGTGGACCCGGCGACCGGGGAGCTCAGGGGCGAGTCGGACTGGGGAGGAGGCGGGAAAGTCGCCACCGCCGCCAGGGCCGTCTACGTCGAGGAGGACTTCGCGGCGCCGGGGGACTTCGCCCAGCTCGGCCTCCTCCCGGGGGAGGGGGAAGCGTGAAGTCGGTGCTGTTCTATGAGGCCCTCGACGAGGCCAACCCTCAGTCGGTCACAATCCTCCGGGGAGAGGGAGGTGTTCGCCGCCCTCAGGGGGATATGCGGGAGGCTGTGGGGAGGCCACAGGCGGCTGGACGTTCGCCGAGTGGTGGTCCAGGTGCAGGGAGGACCTCTGGCTCTACGTCAAGGAGGACCCGGAGGGGATCCTGACGTCGACGAAGGTCAAGTCGTGCGCCCTGTGGTACGAGAAGAACCAGGGGGAGGGGAAGATCATGGAGGACATGGAGGCGCTGTGCGCGCGATTCGTCGCCCAGTGGCGCGAAGGCCACCCGGAGCCTCCGCCGCCTGAAGCCGGCATGCTCGACGCGGAGGAGGTCCTCGGCGGGGTCCTCGGGGAGGCGGAGGCGTGAGGAGGTTCACGTTCAGCGACGCGCAGGGCGGGACAGTCCTGGAGCTCCTCCAGGACGCGCCGGACGGCTCCGGCGGAGTCGAGCCGTTCTCCCGGCCTCTTCCCGGGGACTGGGCTGACCCTCACCGACCCGTACCTCATCCGGGGCCGTGGCCGCCGAGAGGATGTCCGCTCCCCCGGAGGAGGCGGCGAAGGTCAGGCTGCCGCAGAGGTTCTACGGCGCGGCGCCTGTCCGGGCGGGCTCGCCTACGTCATGACCTCCCGGGGCGGTGTCGGACTTCGGGGCGGCGGAGGGGGCGTGGGGGCCTGTGTTCAGGGAGGCCTTTGACCGGCGTGAGGACCCTGGGCGACGTCATCAGCGCGTACAGGTGGCTCAAGGCGAACGAGCTCATCCCTGGCGTCTGGAGGTATGAGGAGCTGAGGAGAATGAAGGGTGAGTCGGATGCGCAGAGAGTCGGATGGGAGTCGGATGGCCGTGGGGGAGCGGAATGAGGGGCGGCAGGGCGAAGGGCGTCGTCACGGACAGGAGGCTCGGCTCGCTGAGGGTCGGGCGCGTCAGGGCAAGCGGGGGCGAGGAGGTCCTCTGGGACTTCTCCGCCGCGGCGGCTTCGGCCCGGGGTCGTCCGGCTCCGACGGCCAGCCGCTCCGCCTCTCCCTGGAGGGAGAGGACGGCTGGGAGGTGTCCATAGGCTGCGCGAACCCCGTCGACGTCCCGTTCTCCGACTGCGCGTCAGATGACCCGCAGAGGAGGGACGCCGCGAGGAGGATGGTGAGGATGTGGGCCCAGCTGGCGAAGATGGGCTATGAGATGGAGTGACGGAACGGAACGGAGGGCGACGGGTTGCTGAAGGAGGAGAGATGGAGAGTGGCCGGGAGGCAGGACCTCCGCTGGCTGGGGGAGGTGCGACTGGACGGGAGGCTCGTGCCCGCGGAGGAGGCCGTCAGGATGGCGGAGGAGAGCGGGCTCGATCTGGTCCTCGTGAGCGCCAATCCGCCGGTCGGGAGGCTGATGGACTACAGGAAGGCGCTCTTCGACGCGCAGAAGAGGGCGAAGGCGCTCCAGAGGAGGCAGAGGGCGAGCGCGCAGAAAGTGAAGGAGGTCAAGTTCCGCCTGACCGTCGGGGAGGGCGACTGGCAGCGAAAGGTCGGGCAGGTCGCCGGGTTCCTCGAGGACGGGGACAGGGTGGACGTGAAGGTCGTTCTGAGGGGGCGAGAGGCGTCGGCCGCGCTGTCCGGGGCCGTCGCGGAGTTCGTCGGGAGGCTCTCGGGGAGCCTCAGCGGGATCGGGAGGGTACTGGAGGGCCCCGTGAGGAATGGGAGGATTATCCAGATGTCGGTCACCGGGAGGCAGCAGTGACTCCGGCGGCGCGATGGGCGGGGTACATGGAGTCGTACGGGAGGCTGTACGAGATGTTCAGCGTGAACAGGCAGTACAGGGGGAGGGGCTTCGCCAGCGAGGCGGAGTACCTGGAGGTCCAGGGGAGGCTCGCGGAGGAGATCGGCGCGCTGGACAGGGAGGTCGGGGCGGAGGTCGAGAAGGTCGTCCGCGCGGCGTTCCCGGACCTGGAGGTCGTCCGCTACGACTCGAGGATGTGCTCGCCGGCGCGACAGGTCCTCGGGAGGGTCCTGGTGAAGGGCGCGCCGACGGCCGCGAGGGCATTGGAGGCGGAGCTCTGGTTCGGGAGGGCGACGGGGCACAGGGTGCACGTCGACCGCGTCGAGGACCTCCCGGAGGGGTGCGCGGAGGCGATTTTCGGCGAACGCGCACAATGACAGGTTTTGGCCACGGCCTTGGCGGCCGCCGTGGCGCTCCCCGTCGCGGGGGCAAGTCCTGGCCGCTTTCGCATGGCGCCGCGCACGCGGCGGAAGGGGGCATTGCGGCATATGGGGTTCACTGAGTACGGTGAGATGGAGTACGGGCAGGGGGCGCTCGCGCAGGCCGCGCTGGCGGCCGGGCTCGGCGGCGTGGAGTGCGTCTGCGCGGTGAAGGTCGACGGGGCCAACTTCCAGGCGGGGGTCAGTCCGGACGGGTCCTTCTTCGTGGGGAGCAGGAGGCGCGCGCTCGGGCCCGGGGACGAGTTCTGCGGCTGGCAGAGGGTCATGCAGAGGTACGGCGCGGAGGGGAAGGTCCGCGCGATCGCGGGGAGGCTCGGGGCCAGGGAGGCCATCATGTACGGGGAGCTGTGCGGCGGGCTGTACCGCCACCCGGATGTCCCGAAAGTCGAGGGCGCCGTGAGGGTCCAGGGGAGGGTCGACTACTCCCCGGACAACGAGTGGGTCCCGTTCGACCTGATGGCGGACGGCAGGTTCGTGGGGCCGGACGAGCTGGCGCAGCTCTGCGCCTGGGCTGGGCTGCCGTCGCAGCAGGTCGTGTTCAGGGGGCCGCTGGAGGAGTGCCTCAGGTTCGACCCCAACTTCCAGGACACGACGGGGCATGCCCTCTGGGGGCTCCCGCTGATCGAAGGGAACGCGGCGGAGGGCGTGGTGGTCAAGCCGGTCAGGGACGTGCGCCTCGGCGGGAGGAGGCTCGCCTTCAAGCTCAAGGCGCCGAAGTTCAAGGAGCGCATCAGGGCGACGAAGGCCGCGCTCGCGGAGGCGGGGGCCGGGCTGACGCCGCTGGAGCAGAGGTGGGCCGCGAGGCTGCTGGAGTTCGCGTGCGACGCGAGGGCGTGGTCGGCGCTGTCGAAGGTGGGGCCGGAGGCCGGGTTCGCCGCCGTGCTCAGGGAGGCCGTGCGCGACGCGGAGGCCTGCTTCAGGGCCTCCCCCGCCGGGGAGGCCTTCAGGGGGGAGGAGGGCAGGGCCGACCCGAAGGAGCTCCGCTGGGGGAGGCTGGAGGCGGCGCTGTCCAGGGCGCTGGCGCCGTGCGTCAGGCGCGCGCTCTTCGGCGGGTAAATAGGCGCAAACGGCACAAGAGGGCCTCCCCCGGAGGCGGAGCGAGACTAGATGAGCGACCTACATGAAGTGAGACACCTGTTCGGCTACACGAGGACGAACGTTGACGAGATGCTCGCCAGGTACACGAGCACATCCGACCTGGAGCGAAACTACTACGGCGCCGCGGCGGTTGACGCGAAGTTCGCCGGGCTGAGCGCCGAGCTGATGGCGCAGTACGACTGGCGCCAGGCCGGGTGGCCCCTGTCCGCGTGGGTCAGCAGGCAGATCGAGGCGAGGCATATGAAGGCGGTCGAGCTCAAGGGCGTCAAGGCCTCCCTGGGCGAGCTGCCCGTGAGGGCCGTGGCGGGCATGGCGTACGAGCCGAAGGTCCGGCGACATGTGGCTCGTGAAGGGGGCTGATGGGAGGCACGACGAGTACGTCTGCGCCTCAGCCGAGGGCGGCGCGTTCTCCTGGGAGCTCGTCGGCGGCCTGACGAGCCTTGAGCTGAACGAGGCGTTCTACACGAGGCAGCAGGCCGACGCGAGGTTCGCGGGGCTGGTCAACGGCGTGCAGGTCGCGCAGGGCGAGGTCACCATCGGCATGCAGGACATCCCGGGCCACGGGGACTACGCGCTCAGCGCGGACGTGGCGGCCCTCGTGTCGTCGCGCCACGAGGGGGCGCTCTCGGCGGCGGCCGGCGCCCTGGCCGAGGCGAAGCGCTACGCGGACGTGCAGGGCGAGTTCGTCTCAGGCAGGCTGAGGCAGGACCTCGCCGGCGGCGATGAGCGCCTGCAGGCCCAGATCGACATGATCAGGGGCGAGCTGGAGCTCGAGCTGACGTACAAGGGCTACATCGACGGCCTGGACAACCTCGAGTCCATCCCCGACGCGGAGAAGCTCATCGGGGACGTGAAGGTCGTCAGGAGCCTCGTCGAGGAGGTCCCGGGCGACGCGTCGTCCGCCCTGGCGAGCCTGGACTGCTACGTGTGGACGGGGGCGCCTGACGGCTCTGACCCGTCCAGGCGAGGCTGGCACCTCATCGGCCCGATCAGCGGGAACAGGCTGTCCGCGCAGTTCGCCTCCAAGGAGTACCTCAAGGTGAAGGCCAGCGAGACGCTCGAGGCCGCCCGCCAGTCCGACGCCTCCCTGAGGGCCTCGCTCGAGGCGGCCATCAGCGAGTCGGCAAGGGGCCTCTCGGCGGGCTTCTCCGGCGGCCTCTCCTCCCTCAGCGGCTCAGTGGACGGCAGGGTCAGTGAGCTGAGCTCGGCGGCCAACGCCAAGTTCGCCACGAACGCCTACCTGACGGGGACGTTCAGCGAGAACATCCGCGACTGGGTGAGCCTGCAGATCGGGCAGAGCGTGACGTCGCTGCTGAAGTTCAGGGAGGTCTTCGACGGCACGTTCGCGGAGCTCGCCGAGCACGTCACGCTCGACGAGAGGAGAATCGGCGACGTCTACCTCGTCCCGAACACCGTGAACGGCGCGCAGGTCTACGAGGAGTACGTGGTGAAGGGCACGTGGAGCGAGGCCGACGGCGCGTTCAGGCCGACTGGCCAGAACTCCGACTTCGAGCTGCTCGGCACAGTCGACGTGGCGCAGATGGAGAACTACTACACGAAGCGCGAGGCCGACATGACGTTCGCGCCGCTCTCCTACGTCGACGGGGAGTTCCTGAAGAGCGCTGACGCCGCCGCCGCGTACGCCGGCCTGGGCGACTTCCGCGCGGTCTCGTCCTCCCTCGGGGAGGCCAGGTCCGGCCTCGGGGCGCTCAGCGCGGAGTGGGAGGCGGAGAAGGCCGTCCTCTGCGGGAGACTCAACGAGGTGCAGCAGAACCTCGCGGAGGTCATGGAGTCGTACTGCCTGCTGTCGTCGTGCATCGGGAGGAGGACCGTCCACCACGCCGGGCTTTCGGCGATCATGCCGGAGCACCTCATCCCGGAGGTGACGCCGGAGTCGTTCTCCCAGCCGCTCAACCTGATCAGGCACGACCAGTTCTTCACTGTGTCGACGCTGAGCGACTTCGGCTCGCTGAGCTATGACGTGACGTTCAGGCTCCCCAACCCGAACTCCGCCGCGAAGCCGATCCCCGCCGGCGCGAGCGTCTCCTACGCCATCACCAACCCGACCGACGAGGCCAGGAGCCTGACCGTCTATTCGGAGACGGACGACCCGCTGACCCCGGACTCGGTGGAGCTCCTCATCCCCGCGTCATCGGAGCAGCGCACGATACTCGCGACGTTCACGGTCCTGTACACCGGCGGCGGCAAGAAGGGGTGGGTCATGCTGAAGGACAAGACCAACTGACGCGCTGACGGAGGCCCGCCGCAATGAACACCATGATGAGGCCTGACTTCAGGCCAAAGTTCAACCCAGGCGAAGTGCCCGTCGGGTCCATCACGTGGTTCGTCGGGACGCAGGAGAGGTTCAGCCAGCTGATGGACAGCGGCAACTGGATCGTCTGCAACGGCGGCTCCACCGTCATTGACCCTGACGGGGAGGGCAGGGAGCTCTTCGAGACGCTCGGCGGGCAGTACCTCCGCAGCTACCTCGCGGGCGAAAGCCCGTCGTCCGTCCTGGAGAAGGTCAGCCCGCTGCTGACGCACGTGCACTCCTATGAGGTCCTCGACGGCTTCAGGGGGTTCTCCGTCTCCAACAGGCTGAGGCAGGTGAACGGCTCCTCGGTCGGCGAGGACATCGGCGTCAACGGGTCAGCGGCGTCCGCGACCGGCGAGTACTGGGTGCCGTCCTCGTCGTTCAGGAACCTCGGCGACGACACGCTGTCGTCCGTGAACGCGAAGTGGGCGCACGGAAGCTCGGACCAGCCCTCCCAGTGGGGCGAAGGCGTCGAGCTCTCATGGCCGATCTACGTCTTCAACGCGTGCTTCGGCCTGACGTTCGTCCCTGGGCCGGACGACGTGTGGTACGTGAACCGGGGAGCAGTACTCGGGCATGTCCGGGAGCTACGTCGGCGAAATCCCGGCCAGCGTCTCGTCGCTCCAGGAGGGCGTCGCCCAATGGCCGTACAGCATAAGCGAGCCACCTTACGGCAGGGAGCACGTGGAGCTCCAGGGGGCGATGGCCACCGCCGGCTACGGCGAGCGCCGTGGCCTCTACTACTCCAATGACGCGTACATCGAGGGCGAAGAGGACCCCGCGAAGCCGGGCGTGAGGAGGCGCGTCTACCTGTACGACTACATCACGGAGGTCGGCGAGGCGCCACTCTCCGCGTCGCCGCTGAGCGCGGACTACGCGAAGTGGTTCACCACCTCAAAGGCGATGGTGGCGGAGGGCGAAGCGGTCGGGATGTCCTCCTACCTCATGGGGCTGTCGTCCGCGTACGCCGCCACGACGGTGGGCTCGGCGAGGGCGCAGGGCTCGCTGAGGGCGAACGCGCAGGTGAAGGCCAGGACGCTGGAGATACTGTCGTTCATCATCAGGAACCTGGTGGTCAGGGACTTCGGGGTGCAGTTCGTGTTCACGTCGCCCACAATCGGCGAAGGCGAAAGCGTCGTCAACACGTATGAGCATGGCAGAGTGGGGGCGCACACCGACGGCAGGCTGCCTAACATAAAGGGCAACTTCGGCGGCGCAGGCCGCTCCGGCTACTCGTCGTACGCCGACGGCAAGCTGTTCCAGGAGAATTCGGTGTGGAGCAGCTCGATCAGGGCGTCAGGGACGAACAGGGCGCTGATCAGCGCGCAGAAGGTGACGTTCAACGCGCGCAACTCAAGCCCAGTCTATGACGACGCGGCCAACGGCGTGCTGCCGGCCGGCTGCTTCGCCAAGGCGATCATGAGGATCAAGTAGGTGGGGCCGGCTGGCGGCGGAACGGCTGAGGAGTTCGGAAGATGAAATGCTACAGGTACAACCCGACGACGTTTGAGTACGAGGGCGAAGAGGAGGCGGTCAGGTCGCCTGGCCTCGGCGCCCTCTCTGACGAATGGCTTGCCCCGGCGAACTGCACGATGAAGCCCCCGCCGAAAAGGCGCGAGGGGTGCGCAGTCGTCTTCGACGTCCAGCTCCAGGCCTGGTACAACGAGCGCGACAATAGGGGGACCTGGGTCGTCGACAAGGCCACGCATAGGAAGTTCCAGTACGGCCTGATCGGTGAGCTGCCCTCCGGGCTGACGACCGAGGAGCCCAACTGGGAGTGGGAGGCCTGGCTCAGGTTCGACGAGGGCTCAGGCAAGTGGATGTTCGACGAAGGCATGAGGGAGGGCCTGCTCGCGCACCTCTGGGGCCTGAGGAAGGAGATCCGCTCGCTGAAGTGCGCCGCCGACATCAGCTATGGCGGGCGCCTCGTCCACGCCGACGCCGAGTCAGTCAATGACGTCATGCTCGCGTACCAGGACGCCGCCGCCTCCGGCGACATGGCGGCCAAGAGGAGGTGGGTGTGCGCCGACGGCGACGCGGAGTTCACGGGCCAGGACTTCCTCCAGATACTGCAGGCGTACCGCGCAAGGCGAGAGCAGCTTGTGCTCGAGTCAGACGAGGGCTGGAGGAGGGACGCGCTCAAAAGGGGCGAGCACCTCCTCATGACGCTGTCGGAGCTGAACTCAGAGCTCGCCGGCCTGCAGGCTGCGGGCCCACTGGAGTGACGTCAGTCCTCGTCCTGGCCGTCGGCGCCGCCGTCGCCCGGCTTGCGCGATGACTTGAGGCCGTTCAGCCTCTCGAACTCGTCGAAGTACCTCTCCCTGACGCAGTCCTTCACCTTCTGGAACTTCTTCTCGTTCTTTATACGCTGCCTGAACACATTGTAGGCGGTCTGCGTGATGTAGGAGAACGGGTTGCACTTAGGGTGCGTCAGGTCTATCTTGTCGATGGCGTGCGTGATGCACCTGCACACCGCGTCAGCGACGAACTCGTCCCTGTAGCTGTATCCGGTAGAACCTGGGGTGCATCGAGAACCTCGTGCAGATCTTCATGATCATCAGGCCGGAGCTCCTCGGAGATCACGCCCTTCCCGTCAGGGGACTGCCTCTTGGACTCCTGGTATCTCCTGATCTCCTCGGCCAGGTCCTCGGCCTTCACGTAGTACTCCTTCCTCCTCTCGGGTTCCGGGGGCCTCTGCGGGGGCTGCCTCATCTCACTGTCGAACACGCTTTCGCCTTCGCGACCATAGCCGGCCGCCGCCATATTCGTCGCCGTATTCGCGGCCGCCGTTGTCGAAGTCCTGGGGTGAGCTTTTCCTGCGTCTGAACATGCCTATGCTAAACCTTAAAGTTCAAGTATATAAGTATATATATATTTATTCCTAAAGATAAACGAACGCCTCACGTTTTAAAAGGGCTATCACGGCCTCCGGCAGGCAGCCCAGCGAGGATGAGTAAATAAAGTTCGGGATGGGCCAACCAAACTACAGGCATTCAAACATTAGGAGTCTTCACATATGATGGTTCGAACAATTCAACACCCTGGCGTCCAGATCCAGGAG
>QXGG01051824.1_pt1 | contig 14508 bp, 18 predicted proteins | sample 1982491 | NCBI WGS metagenome assembly QXGG01 (sample SAMN09924614, study PRJNA488089) | Wastewater metagenome, whole genome shotgun sequencing project. | isolation source: South African research farm wastewater | place: South Africa: Irene, Agricultural Research Council, Animal Production... | reverse complement strand
TAAGACGCCACAAAATACCAAACACCAAACAACCAGTTCCATTTGGAGCCATATTAGGATCAGAAATAAAACTCGTTATAACAGATTGCGGTTTGAAAGCCTCAGGATATAAGTTCAAACTGTTTTTAGATGGTACATGTATTCAGAGTGAAAATCTTAATGAATCTGGAGAATTTGTCGGCCTTCTAGTCAATAAAAAAGATGCTATTTATAGAATTAGAATATCGCGAGATTAACATGATGTTATAGCGTGCCACATTATGGTGAGTAGACCTGCTCCCCCAAGAGATTAATTGCATAAAACAATGATACCACGAAACCCATTGCTACTACCCAAGATCAACAAGCATGCAAATCATTCTGAACTATGTATTATACAATATATGTTGGATTTGCTATCGCAACCGACCGCGATTAGCACTCTTGAGTACGTAAGGGAGTATAATCCATACGTTCCAAGCGAATCGTATAAAGTAGAATATCAATATCTCGATGCGAAATGTTCTAATGAAGAGTACCGTCAGATCCGTATTCACTTAGCGATACGCTTATATTCTAACGAATCAGGTAGCTTGTTACTCGACCAAACCAATGTGATAGACGTCACAATCATTAACTCAACAATGGTAGCTGAATGTACTGGTGTTATCACCGAAAATTGTGGTGGCACACATTCCAGGAGCAACACCAAAGTACTATACTACATCGGACGCAGGGATATAGACTTATACAAACCCGATTTTCCAGAAATCCATGAGATGCTGCAATTGATTCCATTATCGATAATCAAGCATTATCTTAAGCAGCGTTCCGCTATGTGGTATTAATTAACCCAGACATCTATCCATTGTAGAATCTCTTGATCTTCCGTGCCACCAGAAGTGACGGTCCCGCTTGGGTCAACATATCCCCAGATAGTGTCATTAGATTCATCGGGATCAACCCACGAAACACCTTCATATACTTTATTCTCAATGTCATCTGATATCGAACAATTCAGATGATACGCGAAATTGTCAACAGGTCCACGTTCGCACTGATAATTTGTCTGAATATAATCTTCTATTTGCGAAGCACCCTCTGCGACTATTTCATATCCACCGTCGAACAATTTTAGTATTTGTCTTTGGGTCGTTATTATACCAAAGCGATACAACACACCATTTCTGACATAAGCTCTGGGTTCCTCACCCCAAACGTAAGGTTGCTTAATGATGGTGGTTATATCTATTAGGCCGTTGACAGTTTCCCACTGTACATCATATATCTGATCGTATTCGTCTTTATACAAGACTTTTCCGGACGGTTTTATCATAAGTCTCTACCAATTTTAAGTATCTTTGATACAACGGTACATACATCTTGTAGATAAAGATAATAAAATTGGAGATGATATGTTAAAAGCAATCGATAGACATAACCCGAGTTTCGGATTATTTCCTGTCAACAACAATAGAACTGCTTGGCGACCGTTCGGTTTGCCCGCGATTCTCATTGTACCCCACGCTAAATCGTATTCTGGAAACAACATATATAGTGGCAATGTCTTCAATGTCAGAATATATGTTGAAGATGTGCCTAGAGAAGCATTAATTGCAGGGCATAACAATATCTCTAAACGATATCCAGATAGAGAATTATACTCCGAATCGATTAGCAGTTTCGAGCTTTCAAGCAGATTGATCAACCCATCATCGTATCAATTTTACAATGCTTCAGGAGACCAAATAGACGGCCCAGTAGAAGGTGAGTATTTCGAGTATATTACATCTACAGGCATCGTCGACAAAATCCAATTCTTCGGTGATGCTGACTATTACGACCTATCAGATATAAAGATAGAAGTCGAACTGCTCCCGGAAGCATTATACAATCTAGTCTATGAAGCAGAATACTTCACTAGAGTTGTATCCCAAGATGAATTGCAAGAATTCCTATGTATAAATGAAAACCAAGTAGCTAAGTCTCGCTTCAAGTTCCAAATCAATCATCCTGGACACATAATAAGTGAATTTTATAATTTAACACCGCCTCCATACTTCACTGATGCTAATAAAGCATCTGATATGACAATAGCTGAATATCGACCGTTCACAGATATGTTGCAAGACATATACGATGAACAGTCGATATTAGAGAGGATCAATTGGGTGTTTTCTACACCACCAGAAGCTATACCATACGTCTCATCGTTATTGGGCTGGGACATACCATACTTCCCAGAATCATTGGACCAACTCAGAAGAGCAGTTCTCCGCAGAACAGTCGAATTTCAGAATTTGGCTGGCTCGAGAAGAGCACTAGTTAATCTGTTCAGGCTATTCGGGTTTGAAATACTGATCACTAATTTATGGTGGTCAGCAGATGGTAAAAGATTCATCAGACCTGGTGAGAAATTACCAACGGAGTACAAGAATCAAGAAATTCAAGTAAAAAATCGATATCAGGTAGATCTTGCGCTAAATGATTTCGATAAAATAGGATTCAATGAATTAAAGATACCGCTATTATATAGACCACAAATCAAATCGTCATTTGACGATTTCGTCAGCGTAAGAGATGGTGGTGACGTTACAGTAGAATCATATTTAGTAGCGAAAGGTAGCGAAGCACATACTAAGTTAACAGCTATATCTCAAGAGCTATTGTCTGACCCCAGCGGCTTTGGTGAAAAGTATGGCTGTTATTTAGACAATAATGGATATATAAATTCTAACTTCATAACCAATTCTCTCGTTGGTGTGTATACTGGCGGGTTTTCGCAAATACTTATAGGTGGAAAATTAGGAGAGCCGTCTCAACAACTGATTGTCGGTAAAGCACCGGTTACAGACAAGAATTTGTCTCTAGATCGTGAGACAAATAGTCTGAACTTAACTATTAATGGACACATCGACTCAACATCATATTCGATTTTCACATTCGCACTATACGAACGGCAAGAAGTAGTCGTCCCCAATATAATCGCCGATCTACAAAGTAACAGATTTGACATACAAGTTCTTACCCAGAATTTTGAAGATTATGCTGACCCAGTTACTCTGGAGTTTGCAACAGAATTTCTGTACAGGCTGAAAGCATTCCATAGCTTACTCAACATAATAAGGACTAGAGCAGAATTCACCGAAACATATGAGGTTACAGATTGGTGTGTTGGTGGCGATATCCAAATGAGATATGATATCGACGCAGGCATGTTGCAGGTACCACCAGCAGTAATACCAAACATTCCTGGAACCATAAACGATTGCTCCCTATTAGACCCCAAGAACCTAGGCTATAAAGACAGTGATATATTACTAAGACTCAGGAAGCTGGCGAATCTTCCAGAGGAGCATGCTGCTTGGAAGATACTCGATAGTAGGTCAGATACACCACAAAATGGTCTATACATCGGACCTACGCCACAAGCTCCAGGAAGAGAAACATGTAAGTATACATATCGCGGCCAAGACAGGATACAAGGCATAAGGGTAGACGTCAGGGGAATTGAGTCGAGCCCGAAGCCTAATTCAGCACAGCAAATAACTGGAATAGCTGAAAATCCGAAGGCTTCGCCAAACGATATAATGGACAATGGTGTATTCCAAACCACAGGAGCTTCTGTTACTTCAAATTCGAACAGTGGTGCTTATGGTTCATTCAATATAGAATATACTGAGATACGGCAACCATCATGTGATGAGACAAGAACGGAAGACTTCTGTTACAAGGGTAGGGTAGACGACGAACTATTATTCAGAAATTCAATCGTCACCACCGACCACATACGTTGTAAACCATGCCAAATAGGTATGGGCTCAGGTATGTATTACTTGTATCCAGCATATAGTCAAGTCAACATACCTGGTGTGTCTGACCCGAGCGTGGGGAGCCTAACTCTCAAGACAGAATTTACTGGCTTGGCTAAGTCGGGTAATCAACAGTATTTCACAACAGGTATACAGGGAAATTATCTTACTGCTGATTATAATAAACCGTTGAATGATACGAACAATAGCCGGTTAGGTCAACTTTATCGGTCATATGGGACGCCAGAAAATCAGACTCTGCACTATCACAACAGAAATAGTCCGCCGAATCCAGATCAGAGATTCAATCTCGCTCTGGACAAACCAAGCTTGGTTATTGAGAAACCAACCCTACATATTCCTGGATGTAGATTCCCTACTTTGAATAGGCTGGGAGAAGATTATGTTCACCCAATCTGGAAGGCTAGACCTTGGGATGATGCTTACAATAGTCTCTGTGGCTCGAGAAGCATATGCGGAGACGCACAAGACGGATTGTTAAGCTCAGTACTCGTACTTGATTCGAATGGCGACGAAACCCTATCCTTTGCGATCGAAGACTATATCATCTTCGGAAATGGTTTGACGCCCGACATTCCATCGCTGGGCAGCCATTCGCTTGGCACTGAATCTAGTTTCAACGAAAGTGAAGTAATCCATGAAATTTACATGGAGGATGCAGATAGTCCATATGTGACTCTAGACCAAGTGTGTGATTACGAACACATAGGCTACTTATCTATTACAGATCCGCTATTCAATAGCCATAATCAATGCACCTCGGGTGAGACCTTTGACTTTGCAGATGGTTATCCTTGTGTTGCTGGTATCAGACCATATGACGGCGAGGATTACTCGGACTGGATAGAAGTGCTAGAAGAATTAGGTATGCCTGTCAATAGTGACACTGGCCAAGATGTATTATTCTTGTTAAATTCGGGCATTCGAGATGTGGAACAAGTCAACTTGCGTCTTGATTGCGGTTGTCTTCTGGCTGGTTGTGATGATTTGACCGGGACTGATTTGACGAGTTTAACTAGCACTGATCCATCTGATGGTTTAACAAGAGAAACGATATGTAGCTCGGATCTTTTCAAAGATCAGGACGGTCAGTACGATTGGAATTGTGATCATTTGAGACTGGATATTAACCTTAAATTGGTGGAAACTGTTGGTATGTGTTCTACTAGACTAGACGGTTCAATACCAACTTTGTTGGAATTAGTATGAAATTCTCATGTTCCAACCCGAACGAATACGGGAAACTGGCAGAATTGTCAAACCATGTTCTATCAGGTGTTTTCACTTTGTCTGGTGACTTGAATCAGTCTCCAGAAAGCATAGAGCAGCTGATTTTGTCTGATTTCTGGCCAAGGGCTGTTCCAGAATCTTTAATTGTTCGTACTCCAGAAGCTGCTTTATATAGGTCGAGAGCAGTTGTCAATTCATTCGTTGGGGATTTGTCCGGCAAAAGATTTCTTGATTTCGGATGTGGTGATGGTTTATGTGTGAAGAGTGCTGTAAATACTGATTTCGCGATAGGATATGATATAGTACAACATAAAGATTGGGATCACAACAATCTTACGACTGACTTCGAAGATGTGGTGAAATATGGAAAATACGACAGAATATTGTTGTATGATGTTTTCGACCATATAGATGAAGATTCTGTGCCTACTGCGCTGTCACAAATTCGGGAAGTTGCCGACGAACACACTATATTTCATATTAGATGCCACCCATGGACTTCAATACATGGTGGTCATCTGTACTCGAATTTAAATAAGGCATTTGCTCATTTGTTTCTAACTGATGAGCAGATATTGAAATATCAGACGGATAAAGTTAGAAAGATCGTAAGACCATTGAAGACATACACTGAAACGTGGCAGAATTATGGGTTCCAGATAGTCGATATGGTGGTTAAAAAGAGGACTTTAGCCAATGATGTTGGTGATTTTTTCGATTCTCCGGATGTTGTAGATTTCTTCCAGTACAGATCGCCTCAAAAACTCGATGCCGACCGCGAATGGCAACAAAGTGTTCTACCAATAGAATTCGTCGATTTTAAACTCAAATTAGCATAATCTCTCTGGCACTGTGAGGTTCATACTAGTTATAACTGATTTGCCTCCTACGACGAATTCGGTATTGTCGAATTTTATATCCCCAGAACCTCCGGTTTTGCTGACATCGCCGTCTAATATAGTGTTACCGTCTCTATCGTAAAGTCTGAACCAACCGGCTGTCCCAGTGTCTTTCACACTCTCTTCTCGGAGTATCTCGTTGGAGATTGACGAGCCGTTGACGGAATCCTTAAAAGCAGGGTTGGAGAAGTAATGTACGGCAAGAATGGTCCCGGTTGGTGTAATGAGGGGCGAGGATGGTTTACTTCCTGTCCGTATCTCAATATATCCACCGGAATGGGTCGATCCCTGATTTACTAGATTATTTATTGCGTTACATGCCGCATTTCTAGCTCTGATGCTTATGTTGATGGCCATCTTTCCCCCTGTGTTTTCGTTGTAATGTATTTTTATTTAACGTTCGGTTCCTTCTTGCCACACAATTTTGTCGAGAACATGACTAATATTTCATTCTTGTTTGATACTCCGGTGGATAATATTACGGAAATTTGGTGCAAGGTAGATCACAAATCATATTGTGCTAAATTAGTCAATATTAAATTGATTATTTCTAGGATACATGAGGTCGATTCTTGCGATCAGCTAGCTCTAGATTGCAATTGGCATATTTCATCGGACCCGGAGATTTTTGAACCAATAATTTTCTGTGGTGAACTTCAGGATGCACGAGACGAAGCTATCTCAATCTTACGCAAGACTTTGAAAACTATCGACACTGCTGCTACTAGGATGCTGTCTTGTGAGGGACGGTTAGCAGAATTCACAATGGAGCCCAGCGGTCATAAATATAAGTTGTTTCGTGTTAAATTTAAATGGAACGATGGTGTTCACACGGTTACGAACCCAGTGTCAAATATGCAAAAAGCATTTGAAAACTGGGAATCGATCAAAAGCATGACACGTTCTGGTTCTCTGCAGATTGTCAATTCTGTGCTCGAAGAATCAACTGACTCCGTTACTTGGACAGAAGTAACATCTTTATGATATATCTCATACCACTGCTAATAATCCTACTTATGTTAGCTATAGAAGCGATTAAGGAATATGCAGATCGTGCTAAATTCAATCGCGAGTGTTGGAGAGTCAGGAATTCGATTCCACGAGAAGATGAATTCACAGATGAGTGATAAACGTAGATATAATATCACATTTTTAATTGTTAGTATTGGAGAAATGAAGAAAATGAAGTAGTGAAAATAGCTCCTTGTTCTTCCGTAATAATCAGATATCTGATACCTTTCATACCCTCAAATAACGAGAAAAATGTCACAAGATTTGAATGTTCATGGTGATAAACCTACTTTCAACGTGGTTATCCCCTTCGAGAAGATCACCATCATCCAAATGAATAGGAAGATGGCAGATATCTTAGCCGATTTCATCAATTGCTTCGACGACGCCGAACACGACATTCTAACGATGGCGAAAGCCATGCGTGATCCATTTCAATGGCATCACAAAGCTAGTGGTTTAGCGTTCGCTGTAGACGATTTCGGCGGAGTCGTTCATCTGAAGGTGAACGAAAACATGCTTCGCGTGCTGATTGACTACATCTCATATGCAACTGGTGAAGAACGGGAAATCTTCGCTCTCGGTAGAGCATTACATGACCCCGTGAAATGCGCAGAGCTTCGAATTAAGAAAATTCGCAGCCGCGATGATGAGCGTCAAGATAGATCATTCAGAGGATCTAGGTCTGACGACTATCAAGACACGAAGTCAGATAATGATTGGTCGAACGATGGTCACGTAAGGCACAAACGATATCGATCACAGTCAGACTCAAATGAGTAGCAGACTCTGCATTGCTGTCGGCGGTAGTCTCTATCCAATAGACAAGTATATCCCAAAAGAGTTTATATCATACAGACCGATGCAATCTAGGGCTGTTTTAAATGCAGTCCGATCGCATAAAGGTCCGATTACTCTTTTGGGATTTTCATTTGGTGCAGAAGTGGTTCTACGCACAGCCATATCATGCCCGAGTTCGGGCATAGATAGGGTAATTGCCCACAGCCCAGGTAAGGGCGTCCTTAAAAACAATAATGGATTCGGACCTTCGAACTGCTATTATACATTCATTGCAACTAATGGAGATATTTTGTGCGAAGCTGAGACTAAGTCTTTATACTCAAAATTTTCAGCAAATAGAAGTGCTATACTTCAATCGTTTGACTATATTCCGGAATCTGGTGGAACATTAATAGACAATTTCATGAGGAAGAACAAGCATCAATTTATTAATGCTATTCCATACTTAGAAAGCGTTAATTGGCATATGGCTTAATTAACGCTAATTCTCGTTCTGCAACAATAACATATCCATAAACGTCTCATAGGGACATCAAATGAATCTTTTTATCCTGGATGAAGATCCAGTCCTAGCAGCGATCCAAAACTGCGATAAACATGTTTGCAAAATTATTTTGGAGGCTGCAGACATGTTATGCTTAGCCCATTGGGAAACATCTGGTTTATCACCTTCAGCCCCACGCGAGTTATTGACACCACGGGTCATCACGGATAAGCTTAATAGAGTGCGGGAAATATATAAATATCGTGCTCAAAGTCAAGTCAATAATCATGTGTCTATCTGGGTCAGAACAAGTGCGCAGAATTATCGATGGACAGTTAAACATGGCTTAGCATTGTGTGAAGAATACGAACGGAGATACCACAACAATCTGAAAAAACGTGGTGAAAAGCATCATAAAGCTAAACCATTTTTAGAATGGTTCGACAATAATCTACCACCACTTCCAAATATTGGACTAACCGAATTTCGCCAAGCAGTAGCACGTGAACCATATGATTGCGTGCGGACTGGTGATCCAGTCACGGCTTATCGTGAGTACTACGTCAGATACAAAGCTAGATTTGCAAAATGGCGTCTCGGAAACGTACCACAATGGTATAAAGAGATGCGTAAAGAGCTTGAAACGAAATGAGGTGAAAAATGGATACCAATCAACATCTGTGGATAGGCTCAACAGTAGACGTACGATCTGGTGCAGAAGCTAAGAAAGCATTAGAAACGGTATCCGACAAAAAGTATTGGAACGACGAAACTGGGATATCATCAGTCGATAAAAACAGATGGGAAGTAGCACAACACTACGAGAAAGAATGTTGGTTAAAGCACGGATCAACCGACACAGCAGATAGAAATAACGAACATTATCTTGGCTTCGACGAGTATAAGAGTCTCGCATCTAACCTCGGGAGAGTCGCGGAGATAGGATGCGGACCATTCACACAACTTCATACGATTCTAACAAGAGCCAACAAGAAAGTAGAAAGCATAACACTCGTTGACCCGTTGCTAGAATCATACCTCAGTCACAGAAATTGCACATACGCCAATAGTAGACTAGCGGGTTTCCCAATATACAAAATGGAATCAATACCAGCAGAAGAATTTGATGGCAACAACGATTATGACACAGTTGTCTCAATAAATGTGCTTGAACATGTGCGAGACGCTAATTTAGTTCTAGAAGTCTTATATAGGAGCCTGAAAAAAGATGGCATAATAGTATTTCATGATAGATCATGGGATCATATTGACATAAACATCGTATATGATGCTGGACACCCAATACGACTGAAAAAAGTCGTACTCGACAAATTTAGATCCAAATTCAAAGAAATATATTCGAATTTGGATTATTTCATTGGCCGTAAGCTTTAACCATTAGGATAGATATGTCTGAAATCACCTATGTTCCTAGACCATGTGATAGGTGCGGTGCTGGCACATTTGACTCTGATTACGTAGAAGATAAATGTGTGATTGCACCAATGTGCACCGAAGTACACATCACCAGCAGCGTCATCACATGGCTGTGCTTCAATTGTCGTAGAACTTGGCATCGAACTATCGATGAACACCCACTAGCTGTCGAATATGAGGAAGCATCTTTCATATTCGAGAACTGGAAGATCCGAGTGAACAAAGACACAACTGACGCTGAAGTCGAGAAGGGGCTCGAGCTATATCGTAAAATGAACAACATCGAACGCCAAATTAACAACTTCGCAAACGAATGGCTAGTTGGCTAACAAACCAGAGAGAACAACTTTGAGAAAAATCAACTTGGTGAATATAGCATCCCCTGAAATACAGAAGGTTACTAGGAAGGTTATTAGAAATGTAGTTCGAGTTCTTAAACAGATCAGAACTGCAGATCAAGACATCATATCAATAGAATATGATAATCAACCTACGCAATCAGCCGGTATTTCATTCGTCAGAGGCTTGTGCCAAAATGGCGAAACACACACTTTCATTGAATATTCAGGGAAGTGGTGGAAAAAATTGCCAGCGAGACAATTCGAACTATTGAACGATATTAGCAAGATACAGCGGAAAACACAAAATGTCAAATGATGAACAGATTTTAGTTATACCATCATCATTCGTATTTGGAATAGGTGAAATTAACGGCTTCTCGCCAGAAGTAGACAAATTTCTCGTGCCTATTCTAGCGAGTGACCAATTGTGTTTCAAACCACGTAGTCAAATGGAGACTGACCCGTCGTTTAAGCAGCTGATACCATATGTTCTGCTCCAATATACGGACCCTTCTGGTATTCCCAGAATATTCACATACGTTAGAGGTGGCGGAGGCGAACGGCGGTTACATGAAAAGATGTCTATCGGCATCGGTGGTCATATTAATAAACAAGATGTGGGCCATAGCGACCACCCATACTTCGCAGGTATGAGCAGAGAACTTGCTGAGGAGGTCAAGATCAACACCACTTATACCAATACACAAGCCGGTTTAATTTATGACCCATCCAATGAAGTTGGCAAAGTGCATCTGGGCATAGTTCACATTCTGGCGTTAGAAGAATACGATGGAAAACTCGTAACCCCGAATGAATCAGGAATCTCAGAATCAGGTTTTCTCACTGTCAGTGAATTACGCGAGAACTACGAACAACTGGAGACTTGGAGCCAGATCTGTTTAGACGCACTTTACAAATAATCTGAGCATTATTAATGAACCAAGATCACCTAAAGAAAGTGGTGGATAACATGATCCACCACACTGAAAGATTACGTAGTATTAGTGAAGAGCTACTTAGACTAAGTAACTCTTTACACGAAGCGATGAAACCTATTGTCGATTCCCTTAGCGACCAATCCAATGCTGCCACTAAGTTAGAAAAATCGCTGAAAGCATCATTCAGAAATACAAAAGCCAGTAGTGTCCCAGCATCTGAACTGGGCGATATCCCAGATTTTATGCGTGAAAATTGGCCATTGGCAATTCCACCAAATTGCCTGCTTAACACTGCCGATCAAGACTTGATAACCAAAGAGAAATTCAGGGCTTTACAAGCTGCTGGCTATATCTTAGATACAGTCGGGCTATCAACAATCACCAGCAAACGAATCTTGGATTTCGGATGCGGTAAAGGTTATATCACGAAAGAGATGGCCGCTAGATCATCTGGGCAATCTTTGGTTGTTGGATATGATATAGATGACGAACTTATTAAACAATGTAACACTGATCACACGCCGAATATTCATCGGTTGAGGATTCGTCGATTTACCCCTCCTCACTTCGACAATCAAGACGAAACATCACTCCAATTCACAATCGATAAACAAGTTGTTGAATCCAATGGACCATATGATCTTATCTATATCTATGATGTACTTGACCAACTAGTTGGCGAAGATCCGATTGATGTTCTGGAATGGATTGGTTCTCTCATAACTCCAGATGGGTTTATCTTCGTTCGAACACATCCATGGACTTCTAGACATGGTGGTAATATTCATGAGACATACAACAAAGCATATCTTCATCTGACCATGACAGCAGATGAATTTCTGAAGCATGATATGGACCTTCCACACAACCTGAAAATAGTGAGACCGCTCGCCGCATATGAGAAATGGGTTTCAGAGTCAGGTCTGAAAATTCACCACAGAAATTCTATTACTAAGAAAGTGGAAGCCTTCTTCGAGGGTCCGGTTCTAGACAGAATTATTAAGATAAATTGGGCCGGAAGTTTGAGCAGAGATCAAGCTTTGAAGATAATGTCTAACGAATTCATAGATTTTGTTTTAGTCAAATAATCATCACAAGGAGTAAAAAGGTGAGAAGTAAGTATACAAACGAAGAATGTATAGAAAAAATAAAAACAATGCGTCACATGTGTGTGCTAGACATAGCAGCTGCTCTAGAAACAAATAAGAAGCGCGTGACTAAACTACTACGCATAATCAGAGCAGAAACTGGCGAATTGTCTAGAAACGAAAAAGCAACAGTAACTCATGAACGTGTCCGTGAATATCTTCAAGGACGCGACCTGACTAAAGTTACAACTGCCCAAATAGCAGAAGCATTGAATATAACTAGACGACAAGCCGAATCACCGCTCCGTAAGATCAGACTATCGGAGGGGATGCTCGTCAGAAGATCACCACTCGACGCCCTGAAATCTGTCGGGAGCAATATAGAGGAAACTCCGAAACCAAAGAATGGTCGACTATTTAAAGTGGATGGAGATAGATTATTTTGCTATGATGACGAATATAGCATAAGAGAAATAGAATTATCTAAAAATGCACGCGGAAAATAGTGTCACACCGGAACAACGTAAGAAACATAAATACCACTATGCTGTCCTATACCTCTTATACGATTATGTTGCCGCTAATCAATCTGAGGGACATGTTCTTTTGTGGGCTAAGAAAAGATGGGACCCACAGAAAAATTCGGCATATGAGTCAATAGCACTTGAGATCCAATCAGCAGATGATCCGTATAAATTGGAAGCCTGGGTGTTTGATGGTAGTCTGATCATACTCGTCACAGATGTGGAGAACCCACCACACCATATACATATTAGATCCGGTTTGCATCCCGTCGAAAATCATCGCCTAGATATCAATGACCCTGATAGCATAAAGTCCGGTATATCAACCATCGATGATTATTTACAGGGCCACTCTCATCCACGATGTTTAGTTGTAGATCTATCTAAGAGGAATGCTCAATTTATTTGGGTGATTTGTATAATACTATTATTAACGACGCTTAGTCTCTTTCTTCGGAAATAACATCTCAAACCTCGACATCGGGTCGAAATTGTGATGCTGCAGATGGTTGATTCTTATCCTCCAACCCAACTTCGTTTTGGGTCTGTAATTACAGTGACATAAAAAATGTATGAATTCATACGTCGTCAGCATAATTAATATGCTAAACCACGCACCACGTATTAATGGCAACTGAAAATAAGTCAAGAAATATGTGAAAGCGAAGTAAAAAGCGAATGTCCACCACTTCGGAACCCCTGTTTCGGGCGTAGGATCATCATGATGCTCATGGTGTGACTTATAGAACGGTGAGTATGGATTCACGTGCATCCCCCGATGAGTTTTAGCTTCAAGAAAGATATACATTATTACACCTATAATTCCACCAATAGGTGTCAATAGTGAATCATACGACCGTGACACATTGTGGCCAGCCCACAAAATGAGTGGAATATGCAATATTTCAAGCGTGCTTAGAAATCTAATAATATGCTTAATCATGGTTAATTATAGTTCACTCACTCATTTTGATTTTGGATAAACACTTTCAGCATAATACCAGGCTATAGTTGGGTTTTTCATAATAATTGGTTCTGCCTCTGGCCACCTACCTTTAATGACATCTTGGGCATATGTATATGCCCACATAGGATTTTGCATTATATATGGTTCTGCCTCTGGCCACCTACCTTTAATAATGGAATATGCATAACCATATGCTGTACGTGGGTTTTTCATAATAATTGGTTCTGCCTCTGGCCACCTACCTTTAATAATAGATAACGCATAATGCTGTGCTCGCTCTGGATCTTTCATAATAGTTGATTCTGCCTCAGGCCACCTACCTTTGATGACATGTTCAGCATAATTAGCTGCAGGGTTTGGGCGTTTTGCAATATATGGTTCCGCTTCTGGCCATCGATCTCTAATGATATATTGGGCATACAAAGACGCCCAAAATGGATCTTTCATAATATATGGCTCAGCTTCAGGCCACCGACCTTCAACGACAGATAACGCATAATAATATGCAAGACTTGGAACTAGCTTTATAGCTTCATGATATGAATCAGATTTTTTATCAGTAAATATGCCTATGCCTGGAATATATGGCGATAAAGCATTATAAGTATTAGCCCCAAGTTTAATCGGCACATCACTGGTGTTCATTAACTGTTTGCTTTCAATATGACAAAGAGCCGATTTCATACCACCCTTGAAAATCACATACAAAGGACCTTGATTTAAGAAATTATCGCCTATTTCAGGGTCTGTTACGCACCATTTCGTGCCTCTGGCGTACTCGCTTAATATCTTCGCTGCCCCATCAGTCTCATCTGTTCTCTCTATTTTGATGATTTTCCACTTCGGAGTGTCTAACAAGATTTCAACATAGTTCTGCTTCAATTGCTTCCGAAGTTCACGTTTGCTGGTTCGGCTATACTTCTCATCGTATTGGGCTTGGGTGGTTTTAAGCTGGTCGAGGTTTAGGGTGAGTATG
>QXGG01375918.1_pt1 | contig 14513 bp, 14 predicted proteins | sample 1982491 | NCBI WGS metagenome assembly QXGG01 (sample SAMN09924614, study PRJNA488089) | Wastewater metagenome, whole genome shotgun sequencing project. | isolation source: South African research farm wastewater | place: South Africa: Irene, Agricultural Research Council, Animal Production... | reverse complement strand
GTAGTTTTCCAGCGCCAAGTTCAACGCCTCAATGGATTCCATATCCAAGTGGTTAGTCGGCTCATCCATCAGCAATACGTTGGGCTTTTGTAGAATCAACTTACCAAACAACATGCGGCCTTGTTCACCACCAGAAATCACTTTGACTGATTTCTCAATATCATCACCGGAGAACAGCATACGGCCTAAAGTGCCACGCACCATCTGCTCGCCCTCAGTGGTCCAGCGCCCCATCCAGTCAAACAGATTACTGTCATCGGCAAAGTCACTGGCATGATCTTGCGCGTAATAGCCAATATCAGCGCTGTCGGTCCACTTCACATGACCACTCATCGGCGCCAACTCGCCCATCAAAGTGCGCAGCAGCGTGGTTTTACCAATACCGTTCGGGCCAATAATAGCGACGCGCTCTTCGGCTTCCACCTGCAGGTTTAAATTATCAAACAGCACTTTGCCATCAAAACCTTGGCTCAACTCGTGTAAGACCACAGCTTGGCGGTGCAGTTTTTTGGCCTGATCAAAACGAATAAAAGGGCTGATACGCGTAGATGGCTTTACTTCATCGAGTTGAATTTTATCAATCAAGCGCGCACGACTGGTGGCCTGCTTAGCTTTAGATGCGTTCGCTGAGAAGCGACTGACAAAGCTTTGTAACTCGGCAATTTGTGCTTTTTTCTTCGCGTTATCGCCCAATAAGCGCTCACGCACCTGTGTAGCCGCCGTCATATATTCGTCATAGTTACCTGGGAACAGACGAATCTCACCGTAATCCAAGTCCGCCATATGCGTACATACACTGTTTAAGAAGTGTCTGTCGTGGGAAATGATAATCATGGTGCAGTTGCGATTACTCAGAATATCTTCTAACCAGCGAATGGTATTGATGTCCAAGTGGTTGGTCGGCTCATCGAGCAGCAATACTTCAGGATCAGAGAACAAGGCTTGCGCCAGCAACACACGCAACTTCCAGCCGGGCGCGACTTCACTCATCGGGCCAAAGTGCTCATCGACACCAATACCCAAGCCCAGCAATAACTCACCGGCGCGTGACTCAGCGGTATAACCGTCCATCTCGGCGAACTCAGTTTCTAACTCCGCCACGGCCATACCATCGGCTTCAGTCATCTCTGGCAATGAGTAAATGCGGTCGCGCTCGGCTTTCACCTTCCACAGTTCTTCATGACCCATAATTACTGTGTCAATCACGGTAAATTGCTCATAGGCAAACTGATCTTGGCGCAATTTACCCATGCGCACATTCGGCTCAAGCATCACGTGGCCCGCAGATGGCTCAAGATCACCACCGAGGATTTTCATAAAGGTTGATTTACCACTGCCATTAGCACCAATCAAACCATAACGGTTGTGGTGACCAAATTTTACAGAGACATCTTCAAATAAAGGTTTTGCACCAAATTGCATGGTGATATTAGCAGTGGAGATCACAAATAAATCCTGAGTAGTCGAGACGCGAACGCGTTAAAAGGCGGCGATTGTACCCTTATTGACCGCCAGCGGCACGCACTATAGAGCGCTGCCCCGTAGAAAAACAGCAGCCCACTGTATAAAACAGCCAGACCCAGTATACTGTGGCGTCATTTTTAGGCCTTTTCTTATGACTGATTCCGTGCGTCTTTCCAAACATTTAATTGACCAGATCGGCTGTTCGCGCCGCGAAGCACAGCTCTACATTGAGGGCGGTTGGGTCTTGGTGAACGGCGCTATTATTGATGAGCCGCAATATCCCATCACTGATCAAAGCGTTGAATTGCGCCCCAATGCTGTGGCCGAACCACTGCCAGCCATTACCCTGCTGCTCAATCAGCCTGTATTGGCCAACGCCACGCTTGAACAACAACTGGCACTGCTCAGCGCCGATACACACTGGTCTGAAGATCCCAGCAATATTTTACAACTCAAAGGCCACTTTGCACGTTTAAGCACTGAACTGCCACTGCAAAGCAAGGCCACTGGCCTGCAAGTCTTTACCCAAGACTGGCGCACACTGCGCAAACTGACCGATGACCGCACGCGCTTAGAGCAAGAATATGTGGTGCAAGTCACAGGTGAGATCAGCGCGCAACGCTTAAAGCGTCTTGCTCATGCACAAATGATCAAAGGTGTCGGCCTGCCCGGCTGTAAAGCCAGCCAGCAAAATGAAGAACACATTCGCTTGGTACTTAAAGACCCCTCTGAAGGCGTGATCGAACGACTCTGCGCCAGCATTGATCTTGATGTTGTGGCGATGAAACGTATCCGCATTGGCGCAGTATCCATGGGCAAACTGCCTTTAGGTCAGTGGCGTTACTGCGCCGCGACACAAAAGTTTTGATCTTTTATTTAATACCACATGGTTAATCGAGAATTTTATGCTAAATAACGACGTACTGCGCAGCCTGCGCTACACCCTGAACATGAGCGATAACGCTCTACTGGATATGCTCAACGCGGTCGAGCCTGACCTGGATTTAGCCACCTTACGCAGCTATCTAGCCAGCGAAGAAGATGAATCTTTCGTGCGCATGGAAGATGAGCTGATGGTCGGCTTTTTAGACAACCTGATTGTCAGTCGTCGTGGCCCAAGTCCACAAGCGGCACCACCGACTGAACTGCCATTGACCAACAACACCGTCTTAAAAAAATTACGCGTGGCTTTCACGTTACAAGAATCTGACTTGCTAGAGATTTTAGACTCGGTGTCTTTTACTGTGACTAAGCCTGAGCTGAGCGCTTTATTCAGGAAAGCGGGCCATCAGAATTACCGCCTGTGTGGCGACCAATTATTACGCCAATTTCTGAAAGGTTTAACCTTACGCTTACGCCCGGAAACAAGCGCCGTTTAAACGCTAAGTGCCCTTGAGCTCAGCGCCGTATTGAACCGCGCCGCTCACGGCACTCAGTCTCTTTTTCCAGCATGCCTGACATGCTCCATCGTTTTGCAGGATGAACTGACCCATGAGCACTGACTCTTTTGCTGCCATGCCCAACGCCCAAGGTTACTTTGGTCCGTATGGCGGCCAATATGTACCTGAGCACTTAAAAAAGTTGATGGATGATATCAATACATCCTATGAAGAAATCTGCGCCTGCCCTGAGTTTCAAACTGAGCTGGCCAGCTTGTTTGCTGATTATGTCGGTCGCCCCAGCCCTATTTTTCATGCCAAACGCCTCAGTCAACAATTGGGTGGCGCGCAAATTTATTTAAAGCGCGAAGACCTCAACCATACTGGCGCGCACAAGATCAATCATTGCTTAGGCGAGGCGTTACTGGCCAAGTTTATGGGCAAAAAGAAAGTCATTGCTGAAACCGGTGCTGGGCAACACGGTGTTGCGCTGGCGACCGCGTGCGCATTGGTCGGTATTCCCTGCGAGATTCACATGGGGCAAGCCGACATCGAAAAAGAACACCCTAATGTGGTGAAGATGAAAATCTTAGGCTGTGATCTGATTCCGGTCACTGCAGGCGCTGCGACCTTGAAAGAAGCGGTGGATAGCGCCTTTGAAGAATACTTAAAAAACCCTGAAGATTTTATCTACGCCATTGGTTCAGTGGTGGGACCTCATCCATTCCCAAAAATGGTGCGTGATTTCCAATCAATTATTGGTAAAGAAGCACGCCAGCAGTTTTTTGCTCGCCATCAGCGCTTACCCGATTACATTACTGCATGTGTAGGTGGCGGCTCGAACTCCATCGGTATGTTCACAGCGTTTCTACACGACACTGAAGTACAGTTAGTGGGTGTTGAGCCTGCCGGCGAGGGCTTAGATACCCAGCGCCATTCAGCCACGCTGACAAAAGGTAAGCCCGGGCACCTGCATGGCATGGCCTGTTATGTACTGGAAGATGCTGAAGGCAACCCAGCATCAGTGCACTCAATTGCCTCAGGTTTAGATTATCCGGGGGTCGGTCCGCAGCACAGCTACCTTAAGGATTTAGGCCGCGTGCAATATGACAGCGTCACTGATCAGGAAACTTTAGATGCCTTTATGCGTTTGTCACGCGTGGAAGGTATTATTCCCGCCCTTGAGAGCGCGCATGCCGTTGCTTGGGCGATGCGTAAAGCGCCCACCTTAAGCCCTGAACACTCGATCTTGATTAACCTGTCAGGTCGCGGTGATAAAGATGCCGACTACGTCGCTGATCTGTTAAAGCTGTAAACAAAAAAGCCGCTATATAAAATATATAGCGGCTTGTATCAAACTGATATTGAGCTTACTGCGTGACTTTAGACAGTAACTCTTCAGGCTTAACTGCAGCGGCAACTTCTTCTTCAGTCAACACACGCTTGGCTTGTAAGTAACTGGCATTCCAATAGCGGTTGCTGAGCTTATCCACGCGAACACCACCACTGCGCTTACTGGACGAATGAATAAACTCATCATCGCCCATATAAATACCCACATGAGTCACACGGCCACGGCCACGGTCATTGAATAAAATCAAATCACCGGGTTCTAAATCAGCGCGCGCAATAACAGGGGCATCCATACTCAGCAGACCACCTGTGGTACGCGGCAGCTTAATACCCAGCTCTTCTTTATACACATGACCGACAAAACCACTGCAATCAAAACCGGTTTTACGGCTGCTACCACCGTAACGGTAGGGCGTACCCAACAGAGTTTTACCACGGTCCAGCAAGCTATCGCTCAAACCAGGCAGGTTATAGGCGTTGAGCTCAGCTGTTTCTTTTAATTCTAAAGCCGCTTGTTGTGCTTCATCGAAGCGATCCAAGACAGCCACAAGTGCACGGGAGTTCATTTCCATGCTTTCACGCTTCGCGGCTGTTGTTTGAGATCTATCACTGCTTAGGTTGGCGCACGATGCTAGTGTCAAGCATGTCAAGCCGTACCCAATAATCTTGATAAATTTAGACATAAAGTTGGAATATTTTAAAATTTAGGTGGGCAATATGCCCTGCATTGGCGCAAAGTGCAAATTTAATCAACAAAATTGTGACTTGCTTAATGGTTGACCGTCATAGCGAGCAACATCGAAATCTGACATAAAGGTCGTCCGCTCTGCGCATGCCAGGTATTAAACGCTGCTTGTACCGCGGTTAAATCGCGCTGGCTGGTGGGTTTTTTCGTGACAATATCTTGCGCCACTAAAGCGGCGACCACATCATCACTGAGCACAAAGGTATCTTTTCCCGCCATGCGTAAAAAGCGCGGTGCCGACAAGCCGCCCAACTGATAACCCTGCTTGGCTAAGTAGCGCCACAAACCGACAATATCCTGCGACGGCCATTGCGCTAAAAACTCTCCAAAGCTGCCATGCTCTTGGCGTACATCCAATAACATTTGCGCATTGCGCGGTACGCTTTTGAGCTTGCCCAAGTGACGAATAATGCGTGTATCTTGCATTAAGCGCTCAATATGTTCAGCACTCATCAACACAACCTTCTCAGGCGCAAAACCCCAGAACACTTCTTCAAAGTTGGGCCATTTGGCATCCACCACACTGTGGCGTAAGCCTGCGCGAAACACCCGCAGTGCGATTAAGGATAAATAACGATCATCGCTGAGCTGTCGCAACTGCTCTGCTGTTGCGGGCTGTGGCAAACGCGCCTCTAAAGCGCGTAATGAGCCAAATCGATTGATGCCATATTCAAGCATCCACTGAAAATCTTGCATGGACGTTTTACACCGTTTCTAAAGTGAGTAATGCAATGCTCTAAGTATTCACAGCTCAATCGCGCCGCGCATGCTGCGCCATTAAGCGCTGAGCCATTTCATCGAGCATCTTCTGCTCTTGCTTGCTGGCCGTCTTCAGCGCTTCATCACGGTAGCGCTGCACTAATTTGCGCAGCCCTTCCAAACGCGCATAGGCTTGCTGCCATAAGTCACGGCCCAGCTTAAGATTATTTTCATGCCAGGCTAAACTTTTTTGCTGCTGTTCAATAGCCACTTCCAACTGCGATAAAAAGCGCTGGTAGTTCATCAACCATTGACCACTGACGCCCACCTGCCCTTTATCAATCCATTGCTGCTGATAATCATCACGGTATTGCTCAAGATTGTGTAATTGCTGCTGAGCGTTTTGTAACGCGGTTTGATATTCACCCAGCTTGGCGGCGGCTTCACGCTCGGTGGTTTGCGCCATCTCAATGACCGGCAGCAAACGCTGAATACGTTTATTCATCTAGCTATCAACCTGCGGGCGCTGGATTGATCACTGCCAACAAGTGCGCCGTACTTTTTTCCATGGGGTCAGTTTCGCGCAAACCTTGACGTAGAAAAGCCGACATATGCGGATAACGCTCAATGGCTAAGTCCGTATCTTTATCACCGCCAGCCACATAAGCACCCACACTGATCAAGTCACGACTCTGCTGATAACGTGTCCACAGCTGTTTAAAGCGCTGAGCCGCCTTCATGTGCTCCTCAGTGACCACTTGCGGCATCACCCGACTGACTGACTGACTGATATCAATCGCAGGGTAGTGCCCTTCCTGGGCCAGATCACGCGATAAGACAAAGTGACCATCCAATACTCCACGCGCCGCATCGGCAATCGGATCTTGCTGGTCATCCCCTTCCGACAGTACGGTATAAAACGCAGTGATCGAACCGCCGCCTTTATCAGCATTACCAGCGCGCTCGACCAGCTTGGGCAACTTGGCAAACACTGAAGGTGGATAACCTTTAGTGGCGGGCGGTTCACCGATGGCTAACGCAATTTCCCGCTGCGCCTGTGCGTAACGGGTCAAGGAATCCATCAGTAATAAAACGTTGTAGTTTTTATCACGGAAATACTCCGCAATACGCGTGCAATACATCGCCGCACGCAAGCGCATTAAGGGCGCATCATCCGCGGGCGAGGCGACAACAATGGCGCGTTTTAAATCTTCTTCGCCAAGAATGTCTTCAATAAACTCTTTAACTTCCCGGCCCCGCTCACCGATCAGACCGACAATCACCACATCAGCTTGAGTGAAGCGCGTCATCATGCCCAGCAGCACACTCTTACCTACCCCAGTACCAGCAAACAAACCAATACGCTGGCCACGGCCAACGGTTAAAATCCCGTTGATACTGCGAATGCCGACATCAAGGGGTTCGGTGATGGGAGTACGTTGCAGCGGATTAATCGCGGGGCCTTCCATTTGCACCCACTCTTCAGCTTCAATGCGGCCTTTGCCATCCAATGGACGACCGGCCCCATCCAGTACTCGACCGAGCATGGCTAACCCCATCGGCATCCGATCAGTGCCGGCAATCGGCACTACACGTGCTCCGGGGGCGATACCGGTTAAGTTACCAATGGGCATTAAAAAGACTTTTTCACCGGAAAAGCCCATCACCTCAGCTTCCACCTGCACCGCTTGATAGCCATCGTTATTAATCACCAAACAGCGACTGCCCACCGCCACTTGCACGCCTTGCGCCTCAAGGGTTAAACCCACCATACGAATCAGGCGGCCTTCAATTAAAGGTTTTTTTGATAGTTCAGTGGCGCTGTTATAACGGGCTAAACGGCTGGCGAAGCTGGTGCGCTGCAGAGACATAACAACTCCTGATCAAGTAACGGACTGAGTATCATCAACCATTGGCTCAGCTTCTGGCGCGGGATCTAACTCTGCTGCAGTCGCACTGAACTGAGGATCAACGACCGACTCGGCTGTTTGCGCCTGTTCTGTCGCGCTCTCGTGCGGCGCAGGCTCATCCTCTACAAGCGTTGCAGCGTCTGCGGCTGCCTCTGTATCAACCGCAGCGCTCGACTCAGGTTCGGGTTCGGGTTCGGGTTCGGGTTCGGGTTCGGGTTCGGGTTCGGGTTCGGGTTCGGGTTCGGGTTCGACAATAGCTTCTGGCTCAGGCGCTACAGCGTCAAGCGCAACATCGATATCGGCTTCCAGCGGCTGACCTTGCAGTTCACGTTGCTGCTCTAAGATCTGGCTGGCAATCTGCTCAATGCGAGTTTCGATTGTGGCGTTGATTTGCGTATTGACTGAATCAAAACGGCAGCCGCCGGGCAACAACTCGTCATCTTCGATGATTTTCCAGTTTTCCTCATGGCGCTCACGCAGGGCTTTAATTTGCTCAAAATCTTGCGGATTGACATATACACGCACCGATTCGCTGCCCATCGGTAAGAGTTTTAAAGACTCACGCACCACTTGTTTGATTTGGCTGGAATCAATACTCAGTTCACGCTGAATCACTTGGCGACTGATGTGCATAATCAGCTCAAGCATACGGTCTTCAAGCTGCTGATCTTGACTGGCAATGGGCTCAAAGAGTTCGTGCATAATATTTTCCAGCGCCTGCACTTTATTACGCAACACCACTTCGGCTTCTTGTGCAGCTTTCAGTTGCCCGGTGTGAAAGCCTTCTTTCTCACCGGCACTAAAACCTTCATTCCAAGCGTCTTGACGAACGGCCTCCACATCTTCCAGCGTCAAAGGTTTGACGTCTTCCATAACGACGTCCTCAACCCGCACCTCTTCTTCAACGTCTGCGGGCGGTGCTGCAATGGCTTCGGGCTCAGCCGCAACCTCAGGCTCATCAAAACTGGGCATGTCCCATAAACTAAAAACCCCGCCCTCTCGGGCAGAGATCAGTTCGCTGCTTGGTTTTTTATCGCTCATAGCTAAACCATCTCTTCCCCACCTTTACCACCGAGTACAATTTCGCCGGCTTCTGCCATGCGTCGGGCAATGGTAAGGATTTCTTTTTGCGCGGATTCAACTTCACTGATACGCACCGGTCCTTTCGCTTCGAGATCATCACGCAGTAATTCGGAAGCGCGCTTGGACATATTCTTAAAGATCTTCTCTTTAATCGCTTCGTCTGCACCCTTGAGCGCCAAGACCAGCACATCTGACGAAACTTCACGCAACAACGACTGAATCCCGCGATCATCCACATCAGCAAGGTTATCAAAGACAAACATCAGGTCTTCAATTTTGCCTGAGAGGTCTTGATCAAGCTCTCGAATGGCATCCAGTAGCGGGCCTTCCATCGAGCTATCAAGGAAGTTCATGATGTCCGCTGCACGCTTCACACCACCCATAGTGGTGCGTGAGGTGTTGGAGTTGCCAGAAAACTGCTTTTCTAAAATCGTATTCAGCTCTTTCAGTGCCGCTGGCTGAATGGTATTGAGTGCTGACACGCGCAAGACGATATCTAGACGTACTTTATGATCAAAATGCGACAGCACTTCACCGGCCTGATCCGGATCTAAGTAGGCGACAACAATCGCTTGAATCTGCGGGTGCTCATAACGGATAACATCCGCCACGGCGCGCGGCTCCATCCACTTTAAGCTGTCTAAGCCGCTGGTATTGCCGCCCAGTAAAATACGATCAATCAGGTTGCCAGCTTTATCTTCACCCAGCGCTTGCGTCAGCATATTACGGATATAGCCGTCAGCGCCCACACCTAAACCGGTTTGATCACTGACAATTTCAACGAACTCACTCATCACCTGTTCGACTTGGTCACGCTGGATATTGCGCATCTGTGCCATCGCCGAGCCTACGCGCTGCACTTCTTTGGGGCCCATATGCTGCAGCACTTGTGCGGCATCGGTTTCACCCAGCGATAACAGTAAAATAGCAGCCTTCTCAACCTTGTTGAGTTTGTTGGCACTCGGGGCATCACTCATCAGCGTTAATCCACTCTCTTACGACTTGCGCCACGCGGCCTGGGTCTTCAGCGACCAAGCCTTTAATGGCATTCAATTGCGCATCATAGCCTTCACTTGGGCTGGGCAATAATATACTTGGAGCAGGGCCGCCTAAACTCACGCGATCCTCTTCTAATCCTTCATCCAGCCCATCAATATCGCTTAGGCCGGCATCACCCAATCCTTGAGTGGTTGCCAATTCTTTTGATTTATCACCACCCACTACATTACGCAGCAGCGGACGCAACACGCCAAACACCAGCACTAAGATAAATAAGATACCCAAGACTTGCTTAACGATATCCCAGAACCATGGCTCGGTATAAAACGGAATATCAGCTATTTCTTGCGCCAGCACCGGTGCAAAGGGCGCGTTAATCACGCTAACGCTATCACCACGACTGGCATTGAAGCCAACCGAGTCCTGCACCAAACGAGTAAAGCGGGCAATATCTTGCTCAGTCCATGGCACACGAATGGTTTCACCGGTTTGCGGATTGACGGTAATGCGGTCATCCACCACCACGGCGACCGACAGACGCTGCAAACGGCCTTGATCTTGTTTGGTATAGCTGATGGAGCGATCCAGCTCAAAGTTACGTGTGGATTGCTCACGCTTATCGCTCGGGTACGGCGCCAGCATGGCTAAGCCAGTCGTGGGATCAATAATTTGCTCGCCATTGGCATCTAACAAAGGCTGGCCAGCAGCTATGGGGCCGCCGGCTGCAGCTTGTCCACCGGCGACTTCAGGTGCGGTTGCAGGACCAGGCGGCTGATTACTTAAAGCACCCGGCACACCTTGTGGACCACTGCTGACTTGACGCTGTTCAGAGACCGACTGCTCACTGCGCAAGGCCGGCTGATCCGGGTTAAAGGTTTCTGAAGTGGACTCAATCGAGCTGAAATCCACATCCGCTGAGACTTCAGCTTTATAGTGGTCGGAGCCCAAAATAGGCTGCAAAATATTGTGTACGCGCTGGGTGAATAACCCTTCAAGGCGACGTGAATAGTCAAACTGCTTACCCGCACGGGTCATCTCTGACAGCTCTTGCTGATCAGAGAGTAAATTACCTTTTTGGTCCACCACAGTCACTTGGGCTTTATTGAGCTCAGGTACGCTGGTCGCCACTAAATTAATAATCGCCATGACTTGGCTGGGCTCAAGCGCACGCCCTGGATACAGCTCAACCAGAACTGAAGCACTGGGCTTGCGCTCATCGCGTACAAACACTGAGCTTTTAGGAATAGCCAAGTGTACGCGTGCGCCTTTGACATTATTAAGACTTGAGACAGTGCGCGCCAACTCACCCTCTAAACCACGGCGGTAGCGCGTGGCTTCCATAAACTGACTGGTGCCTAAACCTTGTTCTCTATCGAGAATTTCAAAACCGATATTGTTATCGCTCGGGGTGACGCCTGCGGCAGCCAGTTTGATGCGTGCATTGGCAATATCAGATGCTTTAACCAGCAAGGCGCCGGAGTTGGGTTCAATCCGGTAAGGAATACCGGCACTGCCCAGGGTATCAATCACTTGTGTGGTATCTAAACCTTCTAAACTGCCGTACAGCGGCCGATAGTCAGGCTCTTGTGACCAGAGTACAACAGCAAAACCGATGGCAACGCTCGCCGCTAAGCCCACCAATAAAGCGACTTGGCGCAAAGCGGGCATTTGTGACAAATTGTCCAAGAAAGCCAAACCGGCAAAACCTGTTTTTGCTGGCTGCTCTGTGGTTTGTGGTGTATTTGCCGTTGCGTCAACCATGATTTATTGCCCCTACACTGGCATCTGCATAATATCTTGATAAGCCTGAACCAGTTTATTACGGACCTGGGTCATGGCTTGAAATGATACGCTCGCTTTTTGCGAAGCAATCATTACATCAGTTAAATCGACGCCACTTTGCCCTATTTCAAAGGCTTTAGCGAGCTCGTTTGACGCTTGCTGCGTTTCATTTACTTTGCCCACCGCTTGACCAAGCATTTCAGCGAAGTTGGGACCGCCTGCAGCTGGCGTTTCAGCCACAGCAGCAGGCTTAATGCGCGACATAGCATCAGCCTGCATGCTGCGCATTTCTAACATTAACCGATTAAATTCTATACCTTGGCTCATTTTGATCTCCCACCGCTTCTTTGACGCTTTGCGATACTTATGGAGATAAAAGCAATTTTCAAGCCAACTTATAGATTCCTAATTAACTGCGCATACCACGGCCAGAAATTAACAAACGTACGCACACCACATACAAAATCAACGTGGTCAGCAACATCAGACTGATCGCAACACTGATATCAATATCTGAGACCCCTAAGATGCCATAGCGAAACGCATTGACCATGTGCAAAATTGGATTGGCCAGTGACAGGGTCTTCCAAAAAGGACCCAACATATCAATCGAATAAAACACCCCACCTAAATAGGTCAAAGGCGTCAACACAAAAGATGGAATGATTGAGATGTCGTCAAAGTTACGCGCAAATACGGCGTTAAGAAAGCCACCCAGCGCAAAAACCGCTGAGGTACAGACAATCACCACCAAGGTGATCGGTAAATTATGAATCTGCAGCTTGGTAAAAAACAGCGATAAAATCGAAACAATCACCGCTACACCTAAGCCGCGTAAAATACCGCCCATCACAAAACCAATTAAAATAGTGTGTGGCGATACCGGCGATACCATGAGCTCTTCGATCGAATGCTGAAATTTAGCACTGAAAAAACTCGACACCACGTTGCTGTATGAGTTGGTAATCACCGACATCATAATTAAACCCGGCACAATATATTGCATATACGTAAAGCCATGCATATCGCCGATCTGACTACCGATCAAATTACCGAAAATTACAAAATACAGCACCATAGTGATCGCGGGGGGCAACAAGGTTTGTGGCCAAATCCGTAAAAAACGACGGGCTTCGCGAGTGACAATGGTTTGCAAGGCAATCAAATTTGACTTCAACTCAGTACTCATGCTGATTCACCGTCCAAATTCTTCTCAACCAATGACACAAACAACTCCTCCAAACGATTACTTTTATTACGCAAACTCAACACCTCGATATCAAGCGCGGCGAGCTGGGCAAATAAATCGGTCAAACCGCGCTGCTTAGCCACCTGCACCTGCAAAGTGCACTCATCCACCATCTGTGCTGGATAGCCGTCTAACTGCGGCGCTTGATCTTGGGTATGTTTCAAATCAAGCAAAAAAGTCTCATTACTCAACTGCCCCAAGAGCGCGCGCATACTGGTATTTTCGACAATAGAACCATGATCAATAATGGCAATATTGCGGCACAACTGCTCAGCCTCCTCCAGATAATGCGTGGTGAGAATAATAGTGGTGCCTTGCTCGTTGAGCTCAGTCAGGTACTCCCACATCGAGCGGCGCAGTTCAATATCCACTCCAGCGGTAGGCTCATCGAGAATCAATAAACGTGGTTTATGCATCAGCGCGCGCGCAATCATTAAGCGGCGCTTCATACCACCGGATAACATACGCGAGGCAACATGGCGTTTATCCCAGAGCCCCAACTGCTTAAGCAATGCTTCGGCACGCACGCGCGCTTCTGTTAAACGGATGCCATAGTAACCGGCTTGCGTGGTTAAAATGTTGAATGCGGTTTCAAACTGATTAAAGTTAAATTCTTGCGGTACTAAACCAATACAGCGCTTAAGCTCTAAGGGATGGGTGTCTAAATCATGGCCAAACACTTGCACACTGCCACTGCTTTTATTGACTAAGGTCGACAAAATACCAATGGTCGTTGATTTACCCGCACCATTGGGGCCGAGCAAGGCAAAAAAATCACCTTCAGCCACTGTCAAATCCACACCTTTTAAAGCTTCAAAACCATTTGCATAGCTTTTTCGTAACTGTTTAATTGATAACGCCAAAGTCATAATTACTGCACACATAAATAAAAGAGTATTGGAAACATGGGGACTGAGTGCAGGTTTTGCAAGTAACACCAAGCGAGCGCCACGCCAACCGACTAGTCCAGCACACCCAGTGAATACCAGTGCCCTTGACTGCGTACCGCCATCACCGAACGCCCATCCAGCACGCGCTCTTCTGAGTGCTCAACCAAATGATAGAAGTCACTGCGCTGCAAACGCACAGCCAAACCGGCGCCAATAGAGACATAAGGCAACATCTGCTGCGCCTGCGGATTCAACGCTAAGGTCAAAGGGTATTCAGGACCAATCAAGACACTGTCGCCGAGATTGGTCGTAACATAAACACATTGCTGCTCACCCTCCCCTCGCACCTGGGTAACAATCGACACAAAAGGGGCGTCATCCACGACAATCGCTAGCTTTTCCACTGGCGTGATCAGGAAATACTGCTGGCCTTCACGGCGTAGCAGGCGGGAAAACAACAACACTAAAGCTGCTTTATTAATTAAAGTACCTTGATGCCACCAACGCCCATCACTGCTGATGCGCATCAAGCTATCACCGCATTCAGTCGGATGCCAATCAGCGCTATAAGCAAGACGCTCAGCGCTGTCCTGCAACTGCTGCAGCCTATCGACATCACTGTCATCGTACATAGGTCACCTATGGTGGGTTTAAACCCAGCAAGCGCCGCGCATAATCACGCATGGGCGGGCGAATTAAATCTTCAGGCTTATTATTGTACGAACTCAAAAAGCCACCACGATTGCGCATATTAACGGTATCCAGCATATAACCGCTGCGCACTTCCACCAACATCAAATGAATCGCACTGCGATCCACACCAAAACGTGCACCTTTCTCAAAATCTTTGATCTCGTCCAGCTTGCCAATGCGATCATTGCCCTGAGCAAAACGCACATGCAAAAGATAATCCGCTCCAGCACTGCGCGCCGCCAGCATCGCTTGCTCAAACGTCACAGG
>QXGG01207103.1_pt1 | contig 14530 bp, 22 predicted proteins | sample 1982491 | NCBI WGS metagenome assembly QXGG01 (sample SAMN09924614, study PRJNA488089) | Wastewater metagenome, whole genome shotgun sequencing project. | isolation source: South African research farm wastewater | place: South Africa: Irene, Agricultural Research Council, Animal Production... | reverse complement strand
CACATCAAGAATTTTGATGTAATTGAAGTAGATGAATTATCAGAGTCAGAGCGTGGTGAGACAGGATTTGGAAGTAGTGGGCAGTCCGCCATCAAGAAGTAGATAGGAGGATGAACTGATGGCTAGACTAAAGAGGGGTGATGACCCAAAAATTGATAAAATAAATGATTTGGTTGCCATCGTTAAATATGAGAGTATTCCAGCAGATAGTTCAGTTTTTGGCATCGATAGAGGAGATGCCATGGCTGAACTATTGGCTATGTTTAGACCAATGATGATAAAGGTTTGTGATAAATGGTGTAAATATTTCGATGATACACAACATAAATACATACCATTTGATGAATTGATGTCTAATGCAGAATATTGGTTTATTAAGTACACAATAGAAAAGTACATCATTGACGGCGATGCAACATTTAACAAATTTATTAAGGATCATATAAACCAGAGAATACGGTATATATACGAATGCCAATTAAAATATTACAACCAGACAATATTCCCAGATCCTATAAAGCATCAAGATGAAAGTCAGGAAACTGACCAATTAGATCTTGTTATATTCAACTATTCTTCGCAGGTTGCTGGTCAGCAATCAATGGAAGACAAATTCTGCGATGATGATCTTGCAGATAAGAGATATAATCTTGCACGTAGAATCATTAAGATGGTTGAAGATAGTAATAACTTCAATGATCGTGAGAAGGAAATATTCAGAGAGACAATGATAAATGGAATATCACAGAATGAAATGAGTGATAGGCTTGGAATATCAAGGACAAGAATTGTACAGATATTAAGAAAGATAAAATATAAACTCAAAGTCGAGATGGAGAATGATTCAGAATTTTGGGAGTTAATAACACAGACCGATATCATCTTTGATAATAATTGTTTGTAGTATGATTGAAGTCGATATCAAGGATGAAAGGAGTGAATGATATGTTTAGTATTCCATACACAGATCTGCATCTACATTCAGAATACAGCCTGCAGGACGGCATGATAAGACTTGCGGATGCAGATGACCCAAAACACATTAAAGGTGAAATAATCTTAAGGGCAGAGGAGACAAACAGTGATACGATAACAGTTACTGACCATGGCAATATGTATGGACAGGCTGTTCTCGCACAAATGTGCAAAAACTTCGGATTTAAGCACATGCCTGGGTGTGAATTTTATATGGCTGCAGATACAAGATTTGACAAGTCATATAGTAAACGTGGTATGTCTTATGTACATATTAATACATGGGCGAAAAATAAGATTGGATACAGAAATATGTGCATAATGCAGAAGAAATCGTTCGAGGAGGGTTACTACTATGTGCCACGTATCGATAAAGAGTTGGTACAGAAATATCATGAAGGTATTATGTGGTCTGATGCATGCGTTGGTGGTACTATTAGCAGTCGTATTCTGGCTGGTGATGTTGATGGTGCTTATTCCGAGTTTATGTGGTATCTTGATCTCATCGGTGATGATTTCTATATTGAATACCATAATCACGGAATCGCTGATGAAGATCGGTGTAATGAGATAAAGTGTGAGTGGGCAAATAAGCATGGTGTTCCTATTATTGCATGTACTGATGCTCATTACTACAAACGTGAAGATACAGATGCACATAAAGTTTTATTATGCATACAGTACAGTAGTGGCAAAAATAAGAAATGGCTTGATGATCCAACATTTGATGGATTCCCTGGCGATGGATACTGGTTACTTGAAGAAGATGAACTGCTGAAAAGGTATCCTGAGGAATACATCAAGAACACAAGGTTATTGACAGAAAAATGTGAAGGAAATATCATAGAGTTTGGTGATATTCGTCCACCACAGTTCAAGATACCAGATTGGTTCATTGATCAAGTAACACAGTCAAATAAAGTAGGAGGTTATTAATATGGGAATATTAGGAGATATCGTAGCAAATAGAATCGACAAGATTGTAAATGATAGAAGGCAGGCAAAGATTGAGGAACAGCAGGTATCTGAGACACATGATATTGAAATGTACAATCGCATCTGGCTTGACAAGGTAGTACATGAGACAGGATATGCATTGACAGATAATGAGCAGAGAATAACAAACATCCTCAAGAAACTTAATGAGAGAGATGGTCATTGTCCATGCGGAGGTATGACAGATGAATTTATCTGTCCATGCCGTATGATGCGTGAATATGGAACATGTAAATGTGGATTATACAGAAATTTTGTTGATGTTAATCCAACTGGTAAATCTGAAGGTTCAATCAAGAAATAATTGATGAACAGTAGTAGGAATGATATATAGGTCATGAAAGGAGTGAATAAAATTGGAACATCACGAATTAGCCGAAAGATACCTTAAATATTTGGTTGAAAAAGGCATGCATGAGAGATACGATGAAAGATGTGGATGTATACCGCAGGAAGTAATAGATCGTGTCAATATGGAATATGATACAATCATTCCAAACAGATTTACAGACTATATACTGATGATATGGGATATTCACAATTTCTGTAGGACACCAGAGCGTGTATTTGAATTTTGCAAGAGAAAAGGAATAACACCGCCACCAGATGGAGTAATTCCACTTGGTCCAGGTAGGGGTTCTGCTGGTGGATCAATGGTATGCTATTGCCTTGGTATAACACAGTGTGATCCTATATTGTTCGGTCTGGTGTTTGAGCGATTCTTAAACTCAGAACGTATAGCATATCCTGATATTGATTTTGATATCAGCCAGAAATACAGACATATCGGTATAGCATATATCGCAGACACATATGGTGAGGATCATGTTGCACAGATTATAACATATGGTACATTATCAAAATACATGGTTATACATGATGTACTACAGGCTGCTAATATATCAAACTCTGTAATAAATGAGGTAAAATCAACAATACCAGATGATCCAATGGTAGATCTGTCTGATTACAAAGACGATCCAAAGTTTCTCAATGCAATGCAATCAATTCCGTTCCCAGATTCTGATGTTACAGTAACACGTGAGAATGCACAAAGAATGCTTGATATTGGCAAGCTGTCTGTTGAAAATAGACAGATAGTAATGGAAGTAGCTATGGGAATAAAACCAAGTGCAACAATACATATTAAGACATCATGGACATGGCAGAAAGCACTCAATATAATGCTTAGACTTGAGGGTCTTAATAAGAATGAATCTACACATGCGGCTGGTGTAGTTGTTGCACCTGTAATATTGGAAGAAAATGTTCCGCTAATGAAGAAGGGTGGAGATGGTACACTAGCATGCCAGTATGATATGAGATCACTTGAAGCACTTGGATATCTTAAGATGGATGCACTCGGACTTCGTACTGTTGATGTTAACTATGATGCTGGTGTACTCGTCCGCAAATGGTATGATCCAAACTATGATTTCGCAAAATTGAGATATGATGATAAAGAAGCAATCAAGATAATCAATGATGGTGACACAATTGGATTATTCCAGATAGAGGGAACTGGATTCACACAGATGATGCAACACCTTGATATAGGTGGATTTGAAGTGCAGAGATACGCAGACAGAGATGAATCAAAATTGTCAACAATAGAGAAACTGCGTGGTGAAGAAATCAGAGACTTTATGTGGATTTCAGCAGGACTTGCATTATATAGACCTGGACCATTGGATGCAATAATTGAAGGCAAAACGATGGTACAGCACCTATATGACCGTAAAGCTGGTAGAGAGCCAATTGCATATCTATTCCCAGAGGAAAAGAGATACCTTGAGGAAACGTATGGTGTATTAGTATATCAGGAGCAGGTAATGACACGTGTACGTGAAATGACTGGTTGTTCATATGGTAGAGCAGATATCTTACGTAAGGCAATGGGTAAGAAAGATCCGGTGCTCATGAAAGAGCAAATGGACTGGTTTAAAGAGAATGCAATGAAGCATGATTTCTCAGAGGATCAAAAATTCAAAGATATAGAACATAAGAAAAGAATTGTTGATCGTGCCGCAGACGAAATAGAGAAGTTCTCTCGATACGGCTTCAACAAGGCTCATACAGTAGAATATGGACATATTTGCTATGAGAATGCATATTTCAAATCTCACTATCCTGATTGCTTCTATACTGCAATGCTTAATTCTCTTAATGACAAACCAGAGAAGCAGACAATAATCATTAAGGATATGACAGACCATGGCATCAGCCTACTGCCGCCAGATATAAACAAATCTTTCGCTGACTTCGTAATGACAGACAAATTAATTGTCAGATTTGGTTTGGGTGCCATTAAGCAGTTTGGTGAGAAAGCATTCGAATTTGTAATGTCAGACAAGATAGATAATGGTGAATATGGATGTGTGGAGGAATTTAGAATAAGGATACCATCAACTATACTGAATAAGACAGTAATGATGAACCTTGCCAAGTGTGGTGCATTCGATTCATTATTAATCAATGATTGTAGTGATGTAGAATTTGATTGTAGGGCAACGCTGGTTGAGACAATACCTGCATTGTGTGATGCACTTAATAAATTAAGACGTAAGAAGAATGCAAAATCAGCCGCACCAACTGCAGATGAAGCACTTGAAAAATGGGCAAATGGTGCTGGATCATTTCCTGTGACAAAAGGTGTTGATGATCCAATACAGTACTCAATATGGGAGAAAGAGATACTCAAATACTACATAAGTGCACACCCAATTGACAAATATGAAGATGAGATAAGAAGATGGGGTGCAATACAGAATGTAGATGATGATATGCTTCCAAATGAAATGTACATCGCTGGATTTATCGAGGGTTGTCATGAGACTGTCATTAAAAAAGAAGGTAGAAATAAGGGCAAGAAGATGGGATTCGTTACGATAGGTACAGCATATAGAACATATGAAGGTACGATGTTCCCTGGAATTTATGAATCATGTCTGCCATATATAAAAGAAAATGAGCCAGTTGTCATGAAAGGCAAAAGAAATGAGTATAATGGCAAAGTCACAGTGCAGGTAGAATACATACGTAGTATGTCAAATGAAGGAATAAGGGATTGTCCTGAATGTCATATTAAACTGAACAACCCAGATGATGTATTTAGTCTTATGCAATTGAAACAAATGTTTGATCAATTCCCAGGCATGACAAAGGTATATATCCACGTAAGAGATGGGTATGACGATGTTAGTATCGAATGTGGTCAGCAGATATCATTGAATGATTATATCATAAGCTATGTAGAGTCAATTGGTAAGCTTGGGTATAAGGAGGGAGCATTATATGAGTGAACTTAAGACATGCCCTATATGCAACACTGATGTATTTACAGAGGTTGTATCGGTTTCAGAGAAGCAGATAATACTAAGAATACGATGTAACAACTCAGAGTGTGGTGTAACAAAGCAGACAGTTCATAAATTAAGTAATGTATGTTCTCCTACATTCAATGATGTAATTGAAGCAATAGCACTTGCAGAAGAGTCATGGAATAATAGAGTACAATAACTTAATAAAGACATGTCATGTTCAATACAAAAGATAGAAAGGTGGAATCGGTTATGTACGGAGCAGTAACACATTGGAGAATGGCAGGAAACAAATTAATAGCAATACGTGATATGACCGATTTGCATCTTCAAAATACCATCAAGATGTTGAAACGTCAAATAGATGGTAGCATACATGATGAATTTGTGTATGATAATGTAATAGCCATGGAAAATGAATTAAAAAGGAGGAAACGTAAGATGGCACAGATTACAAATGTTGACCTTAAGGTCGTTGGTGTAATGTTCAAAAATGAGGGCACAGGCGAGAGCCGCAAGGAAATTATCAAAGAATTATCCAATAAGGATAAAAATGACATTTCAGTAAGACTTGAACGTGAGCCGAACAACAAATATGACCAGAATGCAGTAAAGGTCATTGCAGATGGCAAGCAGATCGGTTACATCGGTAAGGAATTTGCGGCAATTATTGCACCGCTTATGGACGAATATGAGGAGTTTGAAGCAAAGGTTAAAGGTATCGGAGAATACAAGAATCGTCCGTACTGCGAGATTACAATTAATCAGCTGGATTGATACATCCACCCTTGATCAGCCTATTTGGGTTGGGTGTTTCAGTATATGGGTGGTTGGTGAAATATCTGACCACCTTAATTTATATAAGGAGGTATGATTATGTATAATAACAATGATGTACCATGGGAAAGACCGAGAATTAAGAGAATTATTGAGTTATTCCGTGGCAGAGTATTCTCAATCAAGAAAGTAAATAACGTACATAAGGAGGTAAATGTAAATGAAGAAATTCCACGATAGTGCACCAATGCCAATAATAGCTATAGATTTTGATGATACTATCAATATCAATGGTGCTGATACATATCCTGTGTGTGGTGATGTGAGACCATATTGCAAACCAGTATTTAAATTCATGAATGAACTTGGTATCAAAATTGTGATCTGGACTTCACGTGATATGGCATACAATCAGGAAGAAAAGAAGACATATGACCATCTCACACCAATGCTTGAGTGGCTTGCTGATAATGAAATATGCTATGATGCAATAAATAAATCGATACAGTTTGCACCATATGCATACAATGGTAGAAAGGTATATGCACACATGTATGTTGATGATAGATCATTTGGGTGGTATGGTGCAGACGATGGAAATGATCACATCATGCTTGATGTGCTTGAGAATTTCTTGAATATTGTATGTGGATTCTCAAGACCGCTTGCAAGAATGGCAAGATGTAAGGCAAAATGGGGTGAATCTCCAACACAATATATGATTGATGGTGTGAAGTCATGGAAAGATAGGAGTGATTTACTTGGACCAGAATAATGCAATAATCTATACAGATGGAGGTTGCTATAATAATGGTGATCGCAAAGGTGATGGCAGTTATGCATATCTATTCCTTGATGAAGACAATACAGAATATGTAGATGTATTTGCACAATATGTTAATGACACTACAAATAATCGTATGGAGATGATTGCGGCTATAAATGCTATAATGCATTCATCTGTACGTGATTGTACAGTTATTAGTGATAGCATCTATCTTGTTAAAGGATTCTCAGACCCATCATATCTTGAGAGATGGATATCAAATGGATGGAAGACATCTACAAAGAAACCTGTACAAAATATTGACTTGTGGCAGGTACTTAGCAAATTATCATGGCATAGAGGAATTAATTTTGTGCATATAAGAGGTCATAATAAAGATAAGAACAGCAAACATGCATTCTGGAATGATATCTGTGATAAGGCATGCACATTTATGCTTGAGCAGAAACAGCCAGGATTCTTATTTACATTAAGATATTATTTCAATAAAAAGAAATTTGAGATAGTTGGCACAAAATTGATTGATAAGGAGGATTGATTATGGTAATCAATGAACATGAAGCAAGAGATCTTGGATTAAATCATTGGTTAATGGTGAAGAAATTCAAGAGACATGAGTATGTGAGAATAGGCACAGGCAAATATGCAATAACTGATGTTATCACAAGACATGATGGATCAAACAGCTATAGACTGGTGAAAATAATGAGGAGGGACAATAGATGAATTTAGTATTAGCACAGGGTGCTGAATGACTTTAAATTGACTCGCACCTTGCTATAATATCCTCGGAGGTGATAAAATGAGGATAATAAAAGCGAGAATTAAAGGTGAGTTATTTGCAGATGTATTAATAGACGATGAAGATTATGATATAATATCACAGTTTACATGGAAAGTTAATACATCTGGTCATGGTCAAACCATAAGATTCGGTAAAACAATATTATTGCATCGTTTTATACTTAATATATCAGATCCAACTATAATAGTTGATCATCGTGATAGAAATAAATTAAATTGTCAAAAATATAATTTAAGACAAACTGATCATAAGGGTAATGCAAGAAATAGATCGGCAATTGGTAAAACTGGTCATATTGGAATTTATAAGGTCGGTAATAAATATCGTGCGAGAATTAAAGTAAATGGTAGAAATATAAGTCTTGGTAATTATGACAATATAAATGATGCAATAAAAGCAAGAAAAATAGGAGAAAATAAATATTGGAGGAAACAGGATAATGAGTAAAACAAATTTAACCCTAGCAATGGGGGCAGAGCACACAAAACCAGAGAATCTCAAGAAGATAGTTGATATCATCAACAATGAGAGACACGGAAATATTTCTCACGATAATCTTATGAATGCGATGAGATGCTGTGATAAAATTGTTGATGTGTATGGGTGTGATATACAGAATGCAGGAATCAATGTAAGTGCACATACATACGCAGTTGAGGAGAAGTATGATGGATACTCATATCTGAATGTCGAAGGAAGATTCTTCAGTAAAAGCTTATCATCTGCGGCTGGTAGTAAAGGTCAGCCAGTTGAGAAAACTGACAGAATACCGCATCTCGCAAACATATTAAAGGCAGTATATGAACAGTGTGGTGCTGATCTTCATGGAGAATTATATAAGCTTGGTGGTATCAGCGATGATGTAACAAGAATAATGGGGTGTAACGCAGATGAAGCACAGCGTAGGCAGGCACAGGCTCTTGAGCAGGAGGGATATTCTGGACCATTGCACTATATGTTAATTGATATACGTGCGATACATGGTAAATCACTTATCAACGAGCCACACAGAATAAGACGTGCAATTCTTAGATGGGTATATGATAGATATATACAGCCAATTGATACACATGGATATATTCAGCTTACAGAAGAATTATATGACGATCCATGCAATGAATTTAAAAGAATTGTTACAAATGGTGGAGAGGGTATCATTATTAAAAGAGAGGATGCACTCTACGTACCTGGAAAGAAGCCAGCAAATAACTGGATCAAAGGCAAGAAGAAGATCACACATGACGTAGTAATGATGGGATTAAATGCAGGTACTGGTAAAAATGCTGGTCTGTTTGGTTCAATCGAATTTGGACAAGTAATCGATGGCAAGCTTGTCAAATGTGGTAACTGTTCATCTGGTCTTGAAGATGATATTAGGGCATACATTTATAACAATGCCGATGCAATGATCGAACGTAAGCAGGTATTCGAGATTGAAGCAATACAGGAATCTGTAAAATCATTTAGAAATGCAGTATTCATTAGATTGCGTGACGATAAAGAGTGGAATGAATGTATTCCTGAAAATATTAGAGTAAAGGAGAACTTAATATGAGCCATTATGATGAAGAATATGATAAATTACACGAAGAAGAAGTTAGAATTGAACATGAAGCACAGGTTGCAAAGAGAAAACTTCTTGAATTACCATATAATCTGATGATCAAGATAATGTTCAATGGTTACTTAAATACATTAAGTAATCAGCAGATCATTGAACTTAGTAAATCTATAGGAGGTAACATTAACTTATGATAAAGGTAACAAGATGTAAAGGCGAAGGTCAGGGCAGTTGCAGGAGATGTACAAACAATGGTAAGTGGAACCGCAGTTGGATGTGCTTCTTATATAAAATTGAAGGATTTGATGGGTGTTATTGTAGTGATTGTGTAAATGAGATAAGAAAGGAAATGGATGGGTGATATTATTGACAAATAAACAGAAGAAACTTGCTGACAAATATAAGTGTGATGGCAGGTGTTATTGGTCAACTGGCATGTGCCCAAGGGTAGATTACTGTGAACACACAAGGTGCAAAGAGTTTATTGCAATGATGTTTGCAGTATTATTAATTCCAGCTGGAACAATTGCGATGATCGTATTATTCATATTTGAGTTTTTATTATAAGAATTCGGGCAGGTCACGTAAAGTGCCTGCCCTTTCTTTATGCTTCTATCTTGTTTCTTTTTATCGATTTCGTTTATGTCTTCCGCTGTCTCCGATTGATGAACGATTAATCTGACCAATCGCATTCGAATGAGAACAAGCTTGACATCGTACAATTAATCAATTCGCAGTTTATTACACACGCTTTAAGTATGCGGACGAACTGAATCCTGTATACTGAACTCCATCAATTGTCACCTGAATGTACAGCCATTTTACACCATTAGATACACTGTAGTATCCATAGCATTTAACTTTTGTACCATTTGGAATGACAACCATAGATTTCTTATTTGTACCTGCACCATGTCTCATGTACAGATTTGCTGTTGTCTTATATGTACCAGCAAGTGATTTATTGAATTTGTCAGCATATGCACCAGCAACAACCTTTTTACTTGTAGGCTGTTCCTGCGGCTGTGCAGGAGTACTTGGTTGAACTGCACTTCCATTCAAGATCTGATTAACAGCATCCTGAACTTCTTTATAATTATATCCTGCCGCTTCAAGATTTTTCTTACGTGCATCTCCATTGCCCCACTGACCAGCAATAACCTCTCTTGCAACAGTCTTAATATCTTTACCTCCGGACTGTGTAGGTGGTAACTCAGCACCATTTCCAGTATATTTCGGGCAGATAAATCCACGAATGAATCTACCATTGATCATGATTGTACGTTTCTTTACTGCATTTGAGTAGTTGCCTTCCATAACAACCATGTATCCTGATTCTTTGTTTACGTAGATTACAGTGCCGATGTGATCAGGATTGCCTGTATTATCTCCAACACCGTTATCGTCCCAATCATAAAGTACACCATCGCCAAGACCAGGAATATGTGCGTCATTTTCCTGCCAACATCCCATCTTCTTTGCTTCTTCAATGATATAGTAACAGCTGATCTCAATTGGCATAATGTCTGTGTAGCCAAGTTTAACTGCTAATGCAGACCATGTACATGCACACCATGCCCAATTGTACTGCATCTTTGTATTTCTTGGGTGCGGCAGATGTGAATTGTAGATGTCTACAATATACTTATGTGTACCATCAGCTTCATTTCTGCCTTCCCATGAATTAACGAGATTAACAACATCATTTCTGTAAAATCCCATTTTTGCTTCCTCCTTGTCATATTGTGTTAATTTATATTGATCAATCAGTGACATATTGCTTTCAACATATGTGCTGCTTGTAGCATATTCATCTTCTCTGATCGTCTCAAGATATTTTCTTGGATCGGTAATACCACGAAGATTGTGATATCTTGTAAGCTGGATAAACTCAAAGTATCCTTTGACACCATCTTCCATGCTGTCGAATACTCTGAAGTTATCTCTGATGTCTGTAAGTACTCCTGGCTTATATTCCTCTTTTGTAGCCATATTTACAGATTTTCCTGTCCACTTTGTACCGCACTTAAGACCAAAATAATTATGGTACTGTGCCGCAAGTTTGCTCTGACCCCATCCGCTCTCAAGAATTGCCTGTGCAATAATTGGACTATGTACGCAAATACCATACTGCTTTGCATATTTACGCACATACTTAGCAATGCTATCAATGAATTCCTGTTTAGTCATTGTATATACCTCCCTATATAGATAAGGCTGGTCAGTAGTAACCTACCGCCAGCCGCCTGCATAATCATTTATTTATAATCAAAATCTGTACCTTTTCGCCAGAATCTCTTAATGATATTAATAAAGAAATCCCAACCTTTTGCCGTAATGATGGCAACAATAAATGAAATAAAAATGACAGCCACCAAGTAGTACCACACAAACTGAATATTCATGTACGAGATGAGCATGAAAAATGCAAGTACGCACACCACGATCGACAGCACCAATACCTGCAGAGATGTAGGGATCTTATTGAGGAATCCAATCTCCTTGGTAAACTCTGTAATCACAGAAATGATTACGCATAGTGCACAGATAACTGCGAGAATGATTGACATATTATCGATGATTGCCTGCAATGTTACACTCATTACTATCTACCTCCTTCTTAATTCTGTAAATCTTGTTCCATGTGTGCATTTCCGGTTCAACTGTTGTATGGACAAATGAATTGACTCCGCCATGCCCTTCATATTCTTCAATTAATTCCTTTAGTACCTCAAATTGCATGTCAGTACATGTCATGGCTGGGTGACATTCGCCATAGATTCTTTCAATCTTTTCCTTGATCTCCGCCCTCTTGGTCTTTGAATCCTTCTCATGCACATTAATGATCTCTTGCTTAAGATTATTTATCTCTTGCTTGAGATTATTCATCTCTACTGACTGATCATTAACAATTTTACTTATTCCTGCAAGAGAATCCTTGAGTTCATAGACAAGATTATTGAAATCCTCTTTATGGTTCTTGTCCTTCCTCCATTTATTCATCCAACCTGATATTCTCTTTTTCTGTGAAATCAGTATGCCAATGACCGCAATAATTAGGAGTAGAGACCATATGAGATCATATAGTGTTACTTTTTGAAGTAATTCTAATATTGATTCATTCACTGGTCTTATACCTCCAACTATTCGATAATAAATTCAGGCTTCCCTTTATTCTTAAGAGATTCTGCTACAACATCTTTCAGCTTAGGAGGAACATCTTTGTATGTTTTATCTCCGCTGATAATTCTGTCCGCCCACATATCTGCAATAGCCATACGTTATTCCTCCTCACCTGTGATAAATTCTTCGAGACCACCTTCAATCAGGAGTTCTTTTACCTGATTCTTAAGACCTCTCGGCACATCGTCATATGTTTTCTTACCATGAACGATTCTTGTTACCCATAACATAGCTACCATATCAATTCCTCCTTTTCCAAATGTTATTCTGATTATGATGTTTGTTAAAATGCTACTAAGCATATATAACCTCACTCATCTCAAGGATTGCATCCTCAACGATAGTAGTTCTGTCATTAAGACTTACCTGCCCAGATGCAAGTGCAGAAAGGAACTCGTCCTTGTCATATTCTGTTTCCTCACCGACTTCATAGCCGATAAATTCATTTTCAAGACCTTCATTTTCTTTAACCTCTACCTGATTCTTAACCAGATATACATGATGGTCATCATAATACATCTCTGGTTTCTTAACAGTAGATCTTACGTTTTTGCGTACAATCATTTAAATTACCACCTTTCACATTATTTATGTAATAATCATTGCAATAGCCACGTATTGGCTCAACATATTTCTGCTCAAGTCGCCAACTGTCACAGTACAATAACCATCCTGTGTACGAATTATAGGAACACCATTCTGAATAGGTAAGTTCTTCGCCAGCAAGAAACTTATCATATATCTGTGATAATCTATTTTCAAGACTAATGCATATTGACTTGCGTAATAGTGTATAATCTCCAAACATCCTAAACCCTATGAAATCGATACCTCTATCTCTTGCTGGATATACCTGCCAGTTATGTTTCATCTCAAGATCTAATATGTTATGCCAGTATTCTTCAATTTCTTTGCGTAATTCATGCAAATACTTCTTGTCATGGTGTAATATTATAATATCATCCATGTATCTCCAATAATATTTAACATGTTTTACTTCCTTAATCCAATGATCAAATCCACTCAGATAGAAGTTTCCACTATATTGTGAGAAATAATTTCCAATAGGAATACCTTTATCGCCATCAGCATGATATATTATCATTGCTATGAGCCATAGTAGATCTTCATCTTTAACTATGTGCTCATATCTACCCATCAGAATATCTCTATTCATTGATGGATAATATTTTCTTACATCACACTGTAAGCAATATACAGTACCTTCTGGATCATTCATCATAGCACGTTTAATACTTGCTATACAAGAATGTACTCCTCTACCTGGTACTGCAGAAAATGTATCTGCCGTGAATTGTTTAATAAGTATTGGACCAAGTACCTGTAATACTGACCATTGTACCATTCTGTCTGGGTAATACGGCAATTTGTATATCTCTCGTTCTTTCTTGCCATCTACCTTTAAGAACTTTTGATATTGAGACGGTACATATATCTTTGTCTTAGGATCTAGTTGATATTTAAGATCATCTATATAATAATCAAGGTTTGCATCAACATCTTGAACTTCATGATAGAAACCTTTGCCTTTTCTAGCATTTACATGGCTTAACCGCAAATTCTGATCCGAAATTATCGAATCGTATAGGTTATTATATCTTACCATGTTATCAGTTTCCTTTGTATATACTACACCGAATCTTCACCGCCCACTAATGAAATGCTTGGTTACCAACACAGTTTAGGTTGTTTGTCTTTATGTTTTACCAACTACTTAGAGAAGGTGGTCTAAATAGTTTCTGAGAGGTACGGTAGATTGTGCCACCGATCAAATTAATAAGTATATACTCCAAGTGACTCCCAATATTACGATTACGATTCGAGGACGTATTATTCACATTCCAATAACACAAACCACAATTCGAGCTGTTATTCCAATTCCCACCTAATTGAGTAATTAACCAACCCTGTTTGGCAGTTTCCTAATGATGGACTTGCCAAACACTCAAATAGTAGCATAAAATTGTACGCAATCTACCTTCAATTTATTAGAAACATCCCTCAGCCTGTAAGCGACTGAGGGAATACCATCTTAATATTTTAGGCAGCGAGTGGAATATACACCAAGCGACTCCCAATATTACGATAACGAGCCGAGGACGTAT
>QXGG01174062.1_pt1 | contig 14544 bp, 15 predicted proteins | sample 1982491 | NCBI WGS metagenome assembly QXGG01 (sample SAMN09924614, study PRJNA488089) | Wastewater metagenome, whole genome shotgun sequencing project. | isolation source: South African research farm wastewater | place: South Africa: Irene, Agricultural Research Council, Animal Production... | reverse complement strand
GGTCATTGGCAGCGTCAGGTGCCAATTCGTTCACAGCGTCCCTTGCTGCCAACGGGACACCTCGCTGCTGCCAAGAAACCGGCCTTGTGGCAGCATCGCAGCTGTGCATTTACCCCTAGCCCCCAAGGAGTCACCCCCATGTCCACCTCCAACGCCCTCTCGTTTGGCTTGCAAGGCCGCGTCGTCATCGTCACCGGGGCGGCCAACGGCATTGGCGAGGCCTGTGCCCGCCGCTTTGCGGCCGAACAAGCCCATGTGGTGCTGGCCGATGTGAACAGCGAGCGCGGCGCGGCTGTGGCCGCCGAATTGCGCAGTGCAGGCCACAGCGCCGGTTTCATGGCCTGCGACGTCTCGCGCAAAGCCGATGTCGACGCTCTGGTGGACCATGTGTTGCAGGCCTTTGGCCGCATCGATGTGCTGGTCAACAACGCAGGCATTTTCAAGGCGGCCGACTTTCTGGACGTGACCGAAGAGGATTTCGATGCGGTGATCAAGGTGAACATCAAGGGCTCGTTCCTGATGGGCCAGGCCGCAGCCCGTGCCATGAAGAGCACCGGGGGCGGCGCCATCGTCAACATGAGTTCGGTCAACGCGGTGCTGGCCATCCCCAACATCGCCAGCTACAACGTGAGCAAAGGCGGTATCAACCAGCTCACGCGGGCCATGTCTTTGGCCCTGGCCGACTTTGGCATTCGCGTGAACGCGGTGGCCCCGGGCACCATTGCCACCGAACTGGCCCGCCAGGCCGTGCTGACCAGCGAAGAAGCCCAAAAGAAAATCATGATGCGCACCCCGATGAAGCGTCTGGGCGAGCCCGACGAAGTGGCCAAGGTGGTGGCCTTTTTGGCCAGCGACGCGGCCAGCTACATCACCGGCGAAATTGTCACGGTGGATGGCGGGCGCATGGCGCTGAACTACACCGTACCCGTTTGAGAAAAGTTTGAGAGAAACCACTTTGATGAGCACCGTAACCGACACACCCAACACCACACTCGACGCCTGGCTGGCCCAGGAGCGCGACGTGCGCACACGCATGGACGCAGGCGCTGGCCCCGGCGTGGCCCGCCCCGAGCAGGTGGCTGGCAAGACCGGCCTGCAAGTCATGCAGGGCCTGCTGAGCGGCGAGCTGCCCCACGCACACATGGCCAGAACGCTGGACTTCCTGCTGGTCGAAGTCGGCCCGGGTCTGGCCATCTTCCAGGGCATACCCGGCGTGCAGCACATGAACCCCTTGGGCACGGTGCACGGCGGCTGGTTTGCCACCCTGCTGGACTCGGCCCTGGGCTGCGCGGTGCACACCATGATGCCGCCCGGACGCGGTTACACCACGGCCGATTTGAGCGTGAAACTCGTCAAAGCCATCACGCCCAAAGTGCAGCGCGTGCGCGCCATTGGCAAAGTGCTGCACTGCGGCCGCCAACTGGCCACCGCCGAAGCCCAGCTGGTCGGCCCCGATGGCACGCTGTATGCGCATGCCAGCACCGCTTGCCTTGTTTTTGAAATCCCCTCCACACACGGAAATAAACCATGAGACTCCTGCACACCATGCTGCGCGTGGGCGACCTGCAACGCTCGATCGACTTCTACACCCAGGTGCTGGGCATGAAGCTGCTGCGCACCTCCGAGAACCCCGAGTACAAATACTCGCTGGCCTTTGTCGGATACGGCAACAACCCCGACCACGCCGAGCTGGAGCTGACCTACAACTGGGGCGTGGACAGCTACGAGATGGGCACGGCCTACGGCCACATCGCCCTGGGCGTGCCCGATGCCTACGCTGCTTGCGAAAAAATCAAGGCCGCAGGCGGCAAGGTCACACGCGAGGCCGGCCCCGTCAAAGGCGGCACCACCGTGATTGCCTTTGTGACCGACCCCGATGGCTACAAAGTGGAGTTGATTCAGCGGGCCGAATTTGCGGGTGGGCAGGGCTTGCGCTGAAATGCAGAAACCAGCCTGCTGGCGATGGGGCACGCCAAGCCCAGCAAGCCATCGCTTGCACGCCCCCCCACCAACACAAGGCGGTTCAGCGTGGTAACTGGCTGGCTTCGCGGGCCAGCGCCTCGATGCGCGCCCAATCGCCTTGGGCCAGCGCATCGGCGGGCACCAGCCACGAACCGCCCACGCAAGCCACATTGGGCAGGCTCAAAAATTCAGCAGCATTTCCTGGAGTCACGCCGCCTGTGGGGCAAAACTTCACATCAAAGAACGGGCCGCCCCAAGCCTTGAGCATGGCCGGGCCGCCTGCTTGCATGGCCGGGAAGAATTTGAGTTCGGTGTAGCCGTCTTCTTGCGCCATCATGATTTCGCTGCCCGTGGCCACGCCCGGGAGCAATGACAAACCGTGGTCACGGCAGGCCTGGCCGACAGTTTTGGTGTAGCCAGGGCTCACCGCAAAACGTGCACCCGCTTTGGCTGCCGCTGCCGCGTCAGCCGGGCTGCGCACGGTGCCCGCCCCCACCACCGCACCGGGCACTTCTTTGGCAATGGCTTCCATGCAGGCCAGCGCCTGCGGGGTGCGCAGGGTGACTTCGAGCATGCGGATGCCGCCCGCCACCAGGGCGCGGGCCATGGGCACGGCGTGCGCCACATCGTTCAACACGATCACGGGGATCACCGGGGCGTCCTGCATCACTTGCAGGGCAGTCAAATGTCCACTCAGATTCACAGCCATGTGCAGGCTCCTTCTTCGGCTTTGAGCGCGTTGCGGCGCATGTTGGCAAACAGTTCACGGCCCATGCCCACGCCATTGGCGGCGCGCAACTCAGCGGGCATCTGGGCCAGCGGGCGGGCGGCCCATTCGGCCTCGCTCACCAGCACCTGCAGAGTGCCCGCCACACCATCGAGACGGATCAGATCCCCATCTTGCACCTTGGCCAGCGGGCCGCCTGCTGCGGCTTCGGGCGAGACATGGATGGCCGCGGGCACTTTGCCCGAGGCACCGCTCATGCGGCCATCGGTGACCAGCGCCACCTTGAAGCCCTTGCCTTGCAGCACAGCCAACGGCGGCGTGAGTTTGTGCAACTCAGGCATGCCGTTGGCCTTCGGACCTTGCCAGCGCACCACGCACACCACATCACGATCAAGTTCGCCCTCTTTGAAAGCGACTTGTAGTTCGTCCTGTGAATTGAACACGCGTGCTGGGGCTTCGATGAGGTGCAGCACTTCGGGCACGGCAGAAATCTTGATCACGCTGCGCCCCAGATTGCCTTGCAAGAGTTTCAGGCCACCTGTAGCACTGAACGGACTGCTGGCCGGGCGCACCACCGATTCGTCTTTGCTGGCCCCCGCGTCATGCCAGACCAGTTGGCCGTCTTGTGCAGAGGGGATGCGGGTGAATTCACGCAGACCACCCGGGCGCACCGTGAGCACATCGGCGTGCATCAGACCCGCATCGAGCAACTCGCGGATCACATAGCCCGGGCCGCCAGCGGCCTGGAACTGGTTCACATCGGCGCTGCCGTTGGGGTAGACGCGGGTGAGCAGCGGCACGACATCGGACAAGGCCGAAAAGTCGTCCCAGTCGATCACGATGCCCGCCGCACGCGCCACCGCCACCCAATGGATCAGGTGGTTGGTCGAACCACCCGTGGCCAGCAGGGCCACCATGGCGTTGACGATGCAGCGCTCGTCCACCAAGCGGCCAATCGGCGTGAAGTTTTTGGCCTTGACCAAATCGAGCACGGTGCGCGCCGCTTCGCGCGTCAGTTCCTGGCGCACGCCTTCGCCCGGGTTGATGAAGGCCGTGCCCGGCACATGCAGGCCCATGGCTTCGAGCAACATCTGGTTGCTGTTGGCAGTGCCATAAAAGGTGCAGGTGCCTTCGCCGTGGTAGGCCTTGGACTCGGCCTCCAGCAGCTCGGCGCGGCCCACCAGGCCCTGCGCGGCTTGCTCGCGCACCTTGGATTTTTCGTTGTTGGACAGGCCGCTGGTCATGGGGCCAGCCGGCACAAACACGGTGGGCAAATGGCCAAACTGCAAGGCACCGATCAACAGGCCCGGCACGATCTTGTCGCACACGCCCAGCATCAAGGCGGCGTCAAACACATCGTGGCTGAACGAGACTGCGGTGGCCATGGCGATCACATCGCGGCTGAACAGGCTCAGCTCCATGCCGGGTGTGCCCTGGGTCACGCCGTCGCACATGGCGGGCACGCCGCCTGCTACCTGGGCGGTGGCGCCCAGTTTGCGGGCCTCGTCCTTGATGAGATCCGGGTAGTGCTGCAGCGGCGCGTGGGCCGACAGCAGGTCGTTGTAGGCGTTGACGATGCCGATGTTGGGCGCACGCGGGGCCACCACCTTGATTTTGTCGAGCGCCGTGGCCCGGTCTTTGTCGCCGCCCGGCATGGCGGCAAAGGCGTGGGCCACGTTGGCGCAGCCCAGGCGCTGGGCACCGGGGTCACGCCCGGCAGCGGCGTCCACCTGCTGCAAATAGGCCTGGCGGGTCGGGCGGCTGCGCTCGGTGATGCGGGCGGTGACGGCCGCCACGTTGGGGTGAATGTTCATGGGGGATGCGCCTGGAGGGTCTGTAACAAAATTACATGACCAATGGTAACCGCGTTCCTGCGCTTTGGTGCGTTGGCACGGTTACAGACGGGGTACAAACGACAGTCACCCGTCCCAGCAGGCGCAAAAAAACCCGCCGAGGCGCAATGCCAGTCAGTTAAGCCACTGACTGGCATTTTTTTGTTGGGAACTTGCTGCGAGAGCGCTTGACCTCGCGTGGGAATGAGCGATCGGCGCGGCGCGGTGGAAGTACGAAGTGGCGCGCTTGCATCAACAGCCGCTGCAAGAGTTCAGGCAAGGTGCCCGCACGCGCCAGATGCACCGTGTTGATGGCTCCCACGATGGCATGGCGAGCTGTATGAAAGCTGATGCGGGTCGGCGCAACCCCTTCATGCTCTGCCATCAAACGCATCCAACGCCTGAGCAGCGTGTAGGCAAGCAGAACGCCCCAGACCTCCTGCTTGACTAACTCAGGGTGTTTGCTGCGCAACACAGCTTGCCCTTGTTGCAGCGATTGTTTGATCTCTCGAAACCCCAGCTCGATCTCCCAGCGCTGACGGTACAACTGCGCCAGCGGCTTCGCGGCAAACTGCTCAGGATCGAGCATTGAGGTGATAAACCGCCTGATCTTGCCTCCAACGCTCACCTCAATGAGCCGGGCCTGCCAATGACAGGGCATTTCTGGGTGCAGTTGTCTGGCGCGAGGCGATACGGGCATGCGGATCAGCCAGTCGCCTTGGCCCAAAGTCTGCACCACCTCGTGACGCAGATTGTCCTTGGCACGCATGAGCCAATGGCGCTGCTGGCCCGCTTGACTCCATTGCAGCAGGAACGCCGCACTGAAATAGGCACGGTCGAACAAGGTGATGGAGTGATCCAGGCCACGCAGTCCAGCCGCCAGTGTCAGCTCGCCGCAGCTGTAATCCCCCAATCGGGCATCAAGCAGTTCATGGCTGTCAGTGTCCAGCAGGCAGACAGCGCGCACCATGGGCCAAGGCTGGGGACCGTATTGCGTCTGGCCGCTTCCCAGCGCTTGGCGGTTGTCTGCACTGTCTGGGGTTGACCACACCACGCCATCGACCGCCAAGACGCGCAAATCTCCTGTGTGCACCGCATGGGCACGGCCCCAGGCATTGGTGAGCAAGGCAAACAAGTGTTCCATGGGCTGGGCACCTAGCCGCTGGCGAGCCTGCACACTGGCGCTGGGTGCGGGCAGTTCTTTGCCATCGAGCGTCAGCGCCATCTCCTGCACCACCTGCCACAGCGGCATGTGGCGAAACAGTGCCAGGCCAATGACCAGCCACACAGCGTGTTCGGCAGGCAACTTGCGTCTGCGCACGGAGGCTTTGCCTGTGGCAGCCAGCGCTTGCTCTATCCAGGCCGGATCCAGCAACGCGCTCAACTCGGCTATCCCGTTGGCAGGCAGTGCCTCCAGCGTCTCGTTCAGGGTGGTTTGCAGCAGACTCAAAACAAAAAGGGAACATGTTGAACATGTTCCCTTTTTAAACCACGTCAGCTTCGCTTTGGCTTAACTGACTGGCATTGCGCCGAGGCGGGTTTTTTTGCGGGGTGTGCAGCGAATCACTTGGGGGCAGAGGCATCAGCCGCAGGGGCCGAAGCGTCAGCTGCAGGCGCGGAAGCATCAGCCGCCGGGGCCGAGGCTTCAACAGCAGGTGCCGTGGCCGCAGGGGCCGCTGCCGGTGCAGCTTTTTTGCTCTTGGCAATGCCAAAACCGACAGCCAGGCCGACGGCCAGCACGATCACGGCCACCAAAACGGTCCAGACTACGGGCTGATTGTCATCTTGAGGGGTCGACATGAGGGTTTTTCTCCGAAAATAGTGGGCAGATTGTAATGGGGCCCGATTGCACATGACCGACACACCCGCCGATACGCCCAGCACGCCTGCTGCCGCTGGCCGTGCCACGGCATTTCAGGGCGCTTTGCTGGACCAATTTCGGGCACAAACGGCAGGCCGGGACTTGTGGGTGTTTGGGTATGCCTCGCTCTTGTGGCGGCCCGAGTTCGAGGCGCAGGAACAGCACATCACCCGCGTCTGGGGCTGGCACCGCGCCCTGAAAATGTGGAGCCGACTGAATCGGGGCAGCCCCGACTGCCCGGGCCTGGTGTTCGCCTTGTTGCCCGGCGGCAGTTGTCAGGGCGTGGCTTACCGGGTGGCCCGGGACCAGGCCGATGACGTGTTGGTTCGGCTGTGGGCGCGTGAAATGCCCATGGACGTCTACACCCCCCACTGGCTGCCCTGCGACACACCACAAGGACGCGTTCAGGCTCTGGCCTTCACCTTGCCGCGCACCAGCCCCAGCTTCACCGGCCATTTGCCCAGTGAGACCTATCGGCAAATTTTCCGGCAGGCCTGCGGGCGTTTTGGCACCACGCTGGACTATGCCCGCCAAACCTACGAGAGCTTGCGGGCCCACGGCATCGAAGACCGCGCTTTGGCCGCTTTGCTGCGGCACGCCGACTGAGCGTTGGGCGTGGTTCGGGTGACTCACTTGGCCATTGAGGGCGCACGGCAGCCATGGAGCTCAAAGCCCCCCGGATTGCGTGGGCTCAAAACCTCATCAAGCCATATCCCTATACTTGTCGCCATGAACATCGCCGACCTGCGCAAGAGCTACGAAAAAGCCGAGCTCAATGAAAACGCCTCCCACGCCGACCCTTTGAAGCAGTTTGAGCAATGGCTGCAGGAAGCCATCGCGGCCGAAGTGCCCGAGCCCAACGCCATGACGCTGGCCACCGTGGCCAGCAACCTGCGCCCCAGCACGCGGGTGGTGCTGATCAAGGGTTACGACGAGCGCGGCATCGTCTGGTACACCAACTACGAAAGCCAAAAGGGCCGTGAGCTGGCCGGCAACCCGTTTGCTGCGCTGCAGTTTCACTGGGTCGAGCTCGAACGCGTGGTGCGCATCGAAGGCCGGGTGGAAAAGGTCAGCGATGATGAAAGCGACGCCTACTTCCACAGCCGACCGCTCGATTCACGCATTGGGGCTTGGGCCTCGCCGCAAAGCCAGGTGATCGACGGGCGCACGGTGCTGGTGACCAACGCGGCCAAATACGCCGCGCAATTCATGCTCAACCCACCACGCCCGCCGCACTGGGGTGGCTACCGCCTGGTGCCTGACAGCTGGCAGTTCTGGCAAGGCCGCAAGAGCCGTTTGCATGACCGACTGCGTTACACGCAAGAGGGCAGCGGCTGGCTGCGCGAGCGCCTGGCGCCCTGAACGCAGTCAAAGCACGGGCTTGCAGGCTGTCGCCTCAAACGCCCGGAAAGCCGCCATGAAAGCGCCGATGTCTTCAAAGTAAGGCATGGCCCCGGCCTGCATGACCGTGACCTGCCAGTTGGGTCGATGGCGCACCAGGTCCAGCGCCCGGTAATCGGTGAAATCGCCCCGCGTGCCGTGCACCACCCACACCGGCAGACGCAGGCTTTCGTAGACGTCGTGCATGTCGGCACTGAACAGGCCCCCGCTCAAAAAAGACAATGGGGCCTGCTCGGCGTTGGGCACTTGGGCGGTCTGCACCGCATAGGCCCACAGCGTTTCGTCAATGTCTTTGCCGCCCCAGGTGCGTTGCAAGAAGTAACGCACCACCGAAGGGCGCGACAACTGCCGAAACAAAAATCGCCCCCAAGCAGGCCCCGGGCGGCGCAAAAAGCGGTCGAACCCGGCCATGAACAGCGTGCTGCCCGCAGGGCCGCGCAAGGACTTGCCGCCCCGAAAGCCCGTGGGGCTGACCAGGGCCAATGCGCAGAACAGCTCTGGGGTTTGCTGGGCCACGCGGGCCACAAACTCGCAGGCCAGCGACACGCCCACCCCCTGCAGCGGCTGGGCCGGGTGCCGCTGCGCCACCCATTGCGCCACCTGCACGATGGCCGAACACATGTCGCCCACACTGTAGGCACGCGGCAGGCGCTCGGACAGCCCGTAGCCAGGCAGATCCATCGCATACACGCTGTGGCTGTGGCGCAGGGCCTCAAACAAAGGGCGAACTTCAGCGGCAGACGCCAGCGCATTGACGCTGTGCACCAGCAACACCGGCGGACCCGAGCCACCGGCATACACCGCGATGCGCCCGGCGTCCCCGCTCAGGGTGTGCAGATCGGCTTGGAGCGCAGGCGGCAAGGGTGTGGTCATGGCCCGATGTTAGGGCATGCGGTGCGCAGGCATGCCGGATGGATGTGAACACGGGATCAGACAGGCAACACGGCGAGCAAGGCCATGGTCAAAGAGATGCCCAGCATGGAGATCAGCGTCGACACCGCCACGGCGGCGGTCACGGTGTCTTCTTCCTTGCGGTAGCGCTGCGAAAACAAGAACACATTGGCCCCGATGGGCAAGGCCGCGGCCACCACCATGACCGACAAATGAAGCCCCCGCAGCCCCAGCAACCAGCCCACCGCCAGCATGAGTGCCGGGTGCAGCACGGTTTTCACCAGCGAGGGCATGAGGGCCGATTTGAACTGCCGGCCCACGGGCGTTTGCGACAAGGTGATGCCCACCAGCACCAAGGCAATGGGGCCAAAGGCACTGCCCAGCAAAGCCAGGGGACGGTCCACCACAGGATGCAGTCCCCAACCGGTTTGGGCGTAGGCCAGACCCAGCAAAATGGGCAAAGGCACAGGGTGGATGATGGCGTTGCGCACGGCCGATGCCACCGTGCGCCAGATGGGCCTGCGCTCGCCTGACAAAGCCGCTTGCTCATGGGCCACCTGCAACTCCAGCACCAAGGTGGCAGCGCTGAGCAACACCAGGGCATGCAGGGAAATCAGGGTGAAGAGCAAGACCTGCCCCTCTTGTCCATAAGCCAGACCGATCAGGGGCACACCAATCATCAGCGTGTTGCTGAAAATGCCAGCCAGCGCCAGCACCGAGGCCCGGCTGTTGCCACCATAAGCCCACAGCATCGCGCCAAACAAGATGCCTGCCGCCAAAAAGTATTGCGCCACAGGTTTGAAGTCCAGCTGCTCAATGTGCACGCTGCTCATGGTGCGAAACAGCAGCGCCTGCGTCAGCACCAGAAACACCAGGTTCGACAGATCGCGCACCGACTCCCCCCGCACCAGCTTGGCCTTGCCCGCCACAAAGCCAATGAAGATGAGCAGCACCACGGGCAGCAGCGAGGACAAAACGGGGTGGTCAAGGTTCATGCCTGAATTATCCCGGTCTGCCTGCGCTTGACGTCAACGGAAACCACGTAGCGCCGCCTTGGGCGACGCCACGCAGGCCATCAGAACGTGGCTTGAACCCCCAGCTTGAAGCTGCGCCCCGGCAAAGGTGATTTGCCAAACGCGGTGCTGGTGAGGATGGAGCTGGCGCTGTAGGCCAGTTGGTCGCTCAGGTTGTCCAGGCGGGCAAACCAGTTGAGCACCGTGGCGTCCAGCTTCTGGCGGTAAGACAGGCTGGCATTCACCAAGGTGTAAGCACCCGTGGCCACACTGCCCTCGGGCACGCGTTTTTGCGCCGCGTGCCAGTCGGCCCCCAGCTTGGCGCTCGAGGGGCCTTGGGCGTGCACCAAGCTCGCGCCCACACGCAGGGGCGCGATGCGCGGCAAGGGCTCACCCGTGCTGCCGTGGGTGGCGCGCACGCTGTCGGCTCGCCAATCCAGATCGAGCGTCGAGGCCCCCTGCCACAGGCGCTGGCGGCCGCTGGCTTCCAGGCCTCTGAATTGGGCTTTGACACCTTGGTAAAGCTGCACGGGCAAGTCTTCCTCGATATCCGGGGTGTTCATCAAACCAATGTAGTTGGCAAACTGGCTGGCAAAGGCCGTCACCTGCAAACTGTGAGGGCCGGACTTCCACTGCACGCCCGCATCGAGGCTCTTGGACTTTTCCAGGCCCAGATCCTGGTTGCCGATTTCCCAGGCCTGTGTCGCCAGATGCGGGCCGTTGGCAAACAACTCATAGTCTTTCGGCGCACGCTGCGTGAGGGCGGTATGGCCTGTCAAAGACCAGGTGGGCGACAGCTTGAAGACCGACCCAATGGCCACGCTGAAAGGCATGAACTTCTTGGAACCGATGCCCTCGTCAAAACGCGCCAGCTCGGGGTTGCCCAAGGATGCCACCCGCACCGACTCCCAACGCGCTCCAGCCGTGACTTGGCCCCAAGAGGTGGGCAGCTCTTCGTGCACAAAAAGGGCCTGGCTGCGCGTGCGGCTGAAGGGGGCAAAGGCTTCATCGCCCACCGCAGAAAATCGGCTCGATTCGGTCTGCACGCCCACCACGCCTTGCCAACCGGCCAGCGGGTGGTGCCGTGCCTCCACGCGCAAGTCCTGGCCTTGGTTGCCAAACACCGTGCCCGCTTGCGCCCCCTCCAACTCGGTGTGCTGGTAATCGGTGTGGCTCAGGCGGGCTTTGACGCTGTCAAACCAGCCCGGCAGTTGGCGCACTTGACCCTCCAGCGCATAGCGGGTGGTCTTCATGCCAATCGTCACCTCGTCTTCGGCCACGGTGCCGTAATCGCTTTGGTAGGTGTTGACGGAGGCGCCTACATGGCCGTGGTCCCAGAAGGTGCTGGCCCCGATGGCCCCGCCACGGGCGGTGCTGGCCGAGTTGCAAATGCGTCGGGCGTTGGCAGGCGATCCGGGTTTGTTGCATTCGAGCGGTACCGGCACGCGCACATCGCCTGTGCGGCGGTCAAAACCGTCCCAATGCAGGGCATAGCGCTCGTTGCCGGCCTCCACCAAACCGGCCACGCTGCGCTCGTCGTTGCCCGTGCCCGCTTGCAGCTGGGCTTTGCCCAGCACGCCCGAAACCGGTGCACGCGGAATTCGGTTGTCGATCACATTCACCACGCCACCCACGGCGCTGCCGCCATAGAGCAAGGCGGCCGGACCGCGCAGCACCTCCACGCGGTCGGTGGACAGGACATCCAGTGGCACCGCATGGTCGTCGCTCAGCGCCGAGACGTCGAGGCTGGAGGCGCTGTTGTTCAGCACCCGGATGCGTTCGCCATCGAGTCCGCGAATGATGGTGCGGCTGGCGTTGGGGCCAAAGTAGGTGCTGGACACGCCGGGCAAGCCGTTCAGGGTCTCGCCCAAAGTGCTTTGCCCGCGTTCGAGCAGCTCGGCGCGGCCCAAGGTGCTCACGGGCACGGTGGTGCTGTCGCGGCCCAGGGGGTTGCCGGTGATGACGATTTCAGGGGACGCACCTGGTACGGCGCTTTGCGCCCAGGCATTTGGAAAAGACAAAGTGGCCACGCAGGCGCAAGCCAAGGCCGAAAGCTGAAAAGAATGGGTCATGACAATGTGATTTGAAAAACAGGAACAGGCGTGCGCCTTCCGTCTCAGACGAAAAAGGCAAGCAGACAGGATCAGGGATTCAAATCAGCACAGGCGGCGCTCGGGCTTGCGCCGGGGACCAGAGTTCCTGGTCCGTTGAAAAAGCCACCCGAAAGATGGGGGACTCTTTGGCCACCATCGGGGCCAGGCTGGGTGTGCAAGGTGCACTCAGCCGTTCGGCTTGGGACAGGTGATCCAGCACCCGGCACAGGTCGGCGTCGGCCTCATGGCCCAGAGCGTCGGAATGGCCTTGGTGCCGATGTTCACCGTGCACATGCCCATCAGGCGCATGCGCCTGATGCAACCCAGCGGAGACCGAGAGCGCCTGCCAAGTCGAGGGCGCCATGCCCTGTTCAATGCCGTGCCCAATGTTGTGCAGATGCCCCCAAAGCGGGGCCCACAGCAAGGCCGCCACCAGCAGGGTGTGCAGCCAAATGGGCAGGCGTGAACGCGAAAAATTCATGAAAGGCGAGGTAGGCAGCAGCGGCTCAATGCGCGTGCTTCATGCCGCAGTACTTGCCCAAAGCCAGGCCCTTGCAGGCCTTTTGCAATTCCTGGGTGCATTGTTCGGGCTTTTTGCCGGACTCCAGGCACTTGGCAGCAGCCTCATGCGCCTGGGCCATGGCGCGGTGGCGGGCAATGTCCTGTTGGGTTTCCTTGTCGCTGTGCTGTGCTGTGCGGCAAGGTTCAAAGACAGCAAAGCAGCTGAAAGTAAAAAAGTGATCTGTTTCATGTTCTTCTCAGTTCCGCAAGGAGGGACAACGCGAACGAGCGCAGCTCACACGTGGGCCCGTCAGTTCAGTCGCGCACCAAGCGCGCAAACGTCTTTTTGAATTTGCTCACCTTGGGCGCAGCCACGGCCATGCAGTAACCCTGATACGGGTTGCGCTCAAAGAAGTCTTGGTGGTAGTCCTCGGCCGCGCTGTAGTTGGCCAGTGGCAAGACCTCGGTCACGATGGGCTGACCAACGGCGTTGGCTGCCGTCAACTCGGCGATCATCGCCCGCGCCTCTTCGGCTTGCTCAGGGGTGGTGAAGTAAATGCCGCTGCGGTACTGTGTGCCCACATCGTTGCCCTGACGGTTCAAGGTGGTGGGGTCGTGGATGACAAAGAAAATTTCCAGCAGCTCGCGGGTGCTGATTTGCGCGGGGTCGTATTCGAGCTTGACCACTTCGTTGTGCCCTGTGCGGCCTGTGCAGACTTCTTCGTAAGTGGGGGCCACTGTGTGGCCGTTGCTGTAGCCCGACTCCACATCGGTCACGCCGCGCACCTTGACGTACACCGCCTCGGTGCACCAAAAGCAGCCGCCGCCTAAAACCAGGGTTTGGGTCATGTGGGTTCCTTTTGAAACATGCGCTGGATTATCCGTGGCCCATCAGCCCGCCCTGCACCGCCTGCACAAAGTCCCCCAGCGCCGTCTGGTCTCGGTCGCTGCGCCACAGGCAACGGGTGTCGTAACGCGTCTCCACATCGCGCAGCGGCACGAACACCGCGCCCGCCAGCGCCGACTGCTGCAGGGCCTGCGGCACCAGCGCCACCCCCAGGCCTTGCGAGACCAGAGACACCACGCTCAGCCAATGGCGCAGCTCGTGCACCACCTGCGGCATCCAGCCCGCCTGCTCGCACAGCATCACGATGCGCTCGTGGTAATCGGGCGACACCGTGCGCGACACGACCACCAGGTCTTGTCCGGCCAGTTCATCCAGACCGATGCTGGCCGCCCTGGCCAAGGCGTGGCTGGCGGGCAAACACGCCACCAAGGGCTGGCTGGCCACCAAAATTTGCTCAAAACCTGGCGGCACACGCGGCGTGTGCACAAAGCCCACATCGAGCCGGTCACGCAGCAGCTCCGACAGCTGCTCGGACGAGCTGAGTTCGCGCAGCACCAGCCGCAAACGCGGGTGGCTGGCCTGAAAGCGGCTCAGGATTTGCGGCAGGCCGCAGTACAACATGGTCCCGGCAAAGCCGATGTGCAGCTGGCCCGACTGGCCCTCGGCCACATCGCGCGCCTCGCGCGCGGCGGCGCTGGCCTGCGCAAGCAGTGCCCGGGCGGCCGGCACAAAGGCCTGGCCCGCCGCCGTGAGCTGCACGCCCCGGCTGTTGCGGGTGAACAGCTGCGCCCCCACCGAGGCTTCGAGCTGCTGGATGTTCAGGCTGAGCGGTGGCTGAGAAATGGACAAGCGCTGCGCAGCGCGGCCAAAGTGCAGTTCTTCGGCCAACATGAGGAAATAGCGCAGGTGACGGAATTCCATGAATTCAAAAAATGTATTGATGCATCGATAATCAATATTAGACAACTATTCATCACACTCTGACAATCGGCTTCAAGATTTTTCTAACGGAGACCTCAACATGGCCAACCCCAAAAACACCTTCAACTGGGAAGACCCCTTCAACCTCAGCGCCCAGCTCACCGAAGACGAGCGTCAGGTGCAAGAAGCCGCCCGCGCCTATTGCCAGGAAAAGCTGCTGCCCCGCGTGAAAGACGCGTTTCTGAATGAAACCACCGACGTGTCCATCTTCCGCGAGATGGGCGAGCTGGGCCTCTTGGGCCCGACCATCCCCGAGCAGTACGGCGGCGCGGGCCTGAACTACGTCTGCTACGGCCTGGTGGCGCGCGAGGTCGAGCGCGTGGACAGCGGGTACCGCTCCATGATGAGCGTGCAGTCGTCCCTCGTGATGGTGCCGATCAATGAATTCGGCACCGAAGCGCAAAAACAGAAATACCTGCCCAAGCTGGCGCGTGG
>QXGG01037976.1_pt1 | contig 14560 bp, 11 predicted proteins | sample 1982491 | NCBI WGS metagenome assembly QXGG01 (sample SAMN09924614, study PRJNA488089) | Wastewater metagenome, whole genome shotgun sequencing project. | isolation source: South African research farm wastewater | place: South Africa: Irene, Agricultural Research Council, Animal Production... | reverse complement strand
CTATGAACTTCTCGGTGGCACCGGCATAAACGTCCGACGCGCTGCCTATGGTGGAAATCATCCCGGATTTCCAGGCAAGCACCAGATTGGCGGGAAGGGTCTCGAAGGCATTGGAAGCGTCGAAGGCAGAGGCGTCCGTACCGCTTGCCTGGCTTGCAAGATAGCCCGCCAGGGATGTGCCGTCGTGATTGCCGGAGGCATAAGTCCTGTCCTGGTAGTAATTCCTGTTGTTGATGAGCACTCCGAAGTTCCAGGACTTCACTCCCGACTTGCGTCCGGTATTGAAATTGAGATTGACGCCCAGGTTAGGCAGGGCGAAAGAGCTTCTGTTGGTACGGAGGCGGCTGTCATAGCAGTAAGGCAGCGAGGATGCGGATCCCGGAAGCTGCGTACCCTGGGCCGTGCAGGAAGATATGTTCAGGCCAGGCGTCACCGTAACCTGCGAAAAGCCGCTCACGGCACCGCCGGCAGGGTTTACGGCTATGGTTGCGACGTCCCCGCCCGTTGCCGTCACTGCATTTCCCAGGGCAAGGGTTCTCGCGGAGCCCGTATAGTAATCCGAAGAATACCTGAGGGCGTCATACATATTCTGGGCTCCGAGCTGCAGAGACAGCAGGGAAAGGCCCGCTATTATCGTGTACTTTTTCATATAGTCGGAATTAACTTGGTCTGTATCGCCCTATCTGCGTCCTCCGGATGAGGAGGAACTGCGGCTGCCGCCTCCCGAATAGGAGGAGCCGCCGGAGCGGGACGAAGATCCGGAATAGGAGCTGCGGCTGCCGGAATAGCTGGAAGTGGAGGAGCTGCTGCGGCTGAAACTTCCGGAGGAAGATGAGCTGCTGCGGCTGTAGCTTCCGGATGAAGAGGAACCGTAGCTGTTCGAACTGCCGTAGGATGAACTCCTGTCGTAGCTGCTGCCGGAAGACGAGCCGGAACGGGATGCGGCCGAAGGACGCACTGACACCGAGGAGCTCCGTCCGGAGCTGCTGACTGAAGAGGCGGAGCTGCTGACGGAAGAGGCGGTACTGCGGCTGGTGCCGGCGGCGGAGCTGCGGACGGAAGAGCCCGAGCTGCGGCTGCCTGAAGTTATGAGATTGCTGCGGGACGACTGGCGTACAGCTCCGGAGGAGCCGTTGCGGGATACTGCCTGGCGGGATGCGGAAGCTACGCTGCGGGAAACGTTGGTGCTGGAGGAAACGCCGCCGCTGCGCGGAGCATATATCCTTGAAGATGAGCCGCCGGAGACGATTACGCTTCCGCCATGGCAGTGGTGATGGTACCATGGGTCACAGCAGTAGGCATAGCCGTACCAGTATGGATTGCCATAGCCGTACCAGGCGGAATAGTACCATGGAGAATACCAGCCCGGATAGTACCACGGGTCATACCAGCCACCGTACCAGCTGTTCCAATACCAAGGGTCGTTCCAGGCGTAGGCGCCGTAATACCAAGGGTCCCTGTAGCCGTACCATCCCCCGTAATACCACGGATTGTAGAAACGGGAGTAATAGACATTTACATTGATATTCTCAGATGCCCAGGACTCGGGATCGAAACTGATCTTCTCAGGCAATGAAGGAGCCGAGGGCTCGTCCAATATGAATATGTTCAGATTGCGGGTCCTTTCCTTGAGGGAATCGGCCTTGGAAACGGCTTCACGGTATTCCTTCTGCTCACGCGTGTCCTTCTTGCCGTAGAGGGGGTCCTTGAAGCGCTGCTGGGCGTCAGCCTGCGGACTCAACGACAGCATGACTGCCCCCGAAATCAGCATTGCCAAAGCTGCAAAGTGATGTTTGATGTTCATTTTCATGTCAAGAATCTCCTGTATTCATTAAATTTTCCTAAATTCGCGCACTAATGCGCAGCAGGTTCACAGATGCAATAATCAAGCCTGAACCAACTGCGTAAATATAGACAGAAAAAGAAACAATAGCAAATAATAAAATGGCAAAAGAAGTAACCAAGAGGTCCGAAAACTACTCGCAGTGGTACAACGACCTTGTAGTCAAGGCTGACCTCGCAGAACAGTCTGCGGTCAGGGGATGTATGGTGATAAAACCTTACGGATATGCGATATGGGAGAAGATGCAGAGCGTCCTCGACGCTATGTTCAAGAAGAGCGGCGTGCAGAATGCCTATTTCCCGCTGTTCATCCCGAAGTCCTTCTTCAGCCGCGAGGCCGAGCACGTGGCCGGCTTTGCGAAAGAGTGCGCAGTGGTAACCCATCACCGTCTGATGAACGACCCTGACGGAAAGGGAGTGGTCGTGGACCCGTCCGCGAAGCTCGAGGAAGAGCTCATCGTAAGGCCTACTTCCGAAACCATAATCTGGAACACCTACAAGAACTGGATCACCTCCTGGAGGGACCTCCCTATACTCTGCAACCAGTGGTGCAACGTGGTGCGCTGGGAAATGCGTACCCGCCTCTTCCTCAGGACTGCGGAATTCCTCTGGCAGGAGGGCCACACCGCGCACGCCACTTCGGAGGAGGCGCAGGCAAAGGCGAACGAAATGGTCCAGGTATATGCGGACTTCGCCCGCAACTTCCTCGCCCTGCCGGTCGTAGTCGGCCACAAGAGCCCTAACGAGCGCTTCGCAGGCGCCCTCGACACCCTTACGATAGAGGCGATGATGCAGGACGGAAAGGCACTCCAGGCCGGTACCTCGCACTTCCTCGGCCAGAACTTCGCCAAGTCCTTCGACGTGCAGTTCACCGGAAAGGACGGCAAACAGGACTATGTATGGGCCACTTCCTGGGGCGTATCCACCCGTCTTATGGGTGCTCTCATAATGGCGCACGGCGACGACAACGGACTCGTGCTGCCTCCTGCCCTCGCCCCTATACAGGTAGTGATGGTTCCTATCTACAAGACAGCCGAAGAGCACGAGGCCATTCTCGACAAGATGTATGAAATCAAGAAGGAACTCGAGGCGGACGGCCGCAGCGTGAAGATCGACGACCGCGACACGCTTCGCCCGGGCTTCAAGTTCGCCGAGTGGGAGCTCAAGGGTGTGCCTGTGCGCATAGCCATAGGCCCTCGCGACCTGCAGAACGGCACCGTCGAACTCGCAAGACGCGACACCCTCACCAAGGAGAGCGCCCCTGTGGAGGGCCTCGCCGCCACGATAGAGAAACTGCTGGACGACATACAGGCCAATATATACAAGAAGGCCTTCGACTTCCGCGAGGCCAACGTTCGCAAATGCGACGACTGGGAGGAGTTCAAGACCGAGATACAGAAGGGCGGCTTCCTGCTCTGCCACTGGGACGGCACCGCCGAGACCGAGCAGAAGATCAAGGACGAGACCAAGGCCACCATACGCTGCATACCGGTGGACAGCTTCGTCTGCGAAGAGGAAGGCAAGGACATATATTCCGGAAAGCCTTCGCACCGCAGAGTAATATTCGCAATATCTTACTAATAAAATATTTACAGTACACAAATGAAGAAGAGCATACTTTCCGTTGCCGTTCTCCTCTGTACAGCGACTTTCGCATACGCGCAGGAGGCTGACGCCGCAACCGACGCCGCCAAGGAAATAGCAGCCGCAGCTGATGCCGCGCCTGCAAAGCCGAAATTCTCCGACTATTGGTCCAAATCCCTGAAGACCAACGTGAACATTGGCCAGACCGGACTCGTAAACTGGGCAGCGGGCGGTGACAACACCGTTTCCCTCGCCGCCTTCATCGACGGCAATGCCAACTATAAGAAAGACGATATGTTCTGGAACAACCGTCTCCAGCTCGACTACGGCTTCCTCTACGCGTCTTCCAAACCCATACTGCAGAAGAGCAAGGACAGGATATACCTCGAGAGCAAGTGGGGCTACCAGATAAAGGACAAACTCTATTTCTCAGCCAACTACGACCTCAAGTCCCAGTTCACCAAGGGTTATGACTACAAGACCCCGGGACAGGACATAATCAACGCCAACACCCCGGGCTGGGTGGAGGGTGACGAGCCCGGAACACTCGAAAGCCTCGAGGGCAAGAACCTCCGCCAGGCCTGGAGGGATGCCCGCGTGGCGAAGTCCGGCTTCATGTCCCCGGCCTACACCAACCTCGCCCTCGGTATCGACTGGAAACCTAAGGACTGGTGCAGCGTCAGCTTCGCCCCTCTTACAGGCGGTTACGTGATAGTTACCAACAAGGAATTCCGCAAGGCCTACTCGATGAAGCTCACCAAGGACTTCGAGAATGAGTTCCAGGATTATGACGCCGCAACGGCGACAGAGGAGGTCAAGCAGCGCCACGATGCACTGCTCGCTTCCGGAGAGGCTTACCGCAGCGCCCGTTTCGAGTTCGGTGCCCAGCTGAAGGTCGATCTCAAGGCGAAGATAAACGACAACTTCTCCTACACCACCCAGATCGTTCTCTTCGAGGACTACCTCAAGAACCACAGGGCCAACCCTTGTCCGCGTATCAACTGGGACAACCGCATAGACTGGAAGATTGCCAAGTATTTCGCACTCACGCTCACCACCAACATGATCTACGATGACATGATCATGATCAAGACCGACAAGTGGGCGAGCAAGTGCTCTGACGAGGCCTACAAGGCAGCCCATCCTGACGGAGTGGCAGCCCTGCAGTTTATGGAGAGCATTTCCTTCGGTTTCACCTGGACCATCGCAAGCAAAGCCAGGAAATGAAACTGATACTTGCAGTCAGCGGAGGCATCGATTCTATGACTATGGCTGACATGATGTACAGCCACAGTCCCCTGTGCCCTGAAGACTGCGAGTGCATAGCCATAGCACATTGTAATTTCGGACTTCGTCCCGGCGACTGCGACGCGGACGAAGTCCTTGTCCGTGAATGGGCGGAGCAAAGGGGCATCCCCTTCCGCTCAATACATTTCGATACCCTGGGATACGCCCGCGAGCATCGCTGCGGGATCGAGGTGGCGGCCCGCGAACAGCGCTACCGCTGGTTCGCCGAGCTCTGCGAAGAGCTCGGTTGCGACGGAGTCGCAACGGCCCACCACGCCGATGACAACCTCGAGACACTGCTGCTGAACCTGCTTCGGGGGACAGGACTCAAGGGTATATGCGGGATGTGCGGAACGGACCGGCTCCCCTATCAGAGGGAAGATGGCAAGTTGCTGCTTATCAGGCCTTTGCTCAGACTGAGCAGGGAGGATATACGGGAATATGCCCTCAGTCACGGAGTGCCCTGGAGGGAAGACCTCAGCAACGGAGAGGACTGCTACCGCCGGAATTTCCTCCGCAACAGGGTGATTCCCCTTCTGAGGGAGCTCAATCCGTCCCTGAGCACAGTCATTGCCGATGATATGGAGAATTTCCGCATCGCGGAGCTCGCCCTGGCGGACTGGGAAAGGAAAGAGAAAGAGAGACTCATTGTCGTGGAAAACGGCAGGGAGACTCTCCCCCTCGCCGCTCTCCGCTCCTGCGCCTCCCCTGTACAGTTGCTCTGGAGCTGGCTGTCCGGCAAGGGATTCAGCAGGGACAACATTTTGAAAATCAACGCCCTGGTCCAGGAAGGCAGGGCTTCAGGCCAGATATTCAGAAGTGCAGGAAAAACTGCCGCAAACGAAGGATACTGCCTGCATCTGAGTTCCTGCGGACTGCAGCTTGTCCCGGAAGAAGCGCTTCCTCTGGAGCTGGAATGTTCACTGGAGGAATATGACGGCAGTCCCGTAGGCCGGCCCGAAGCTGGCACCCTGCTCCTGAACGCCGACTCCCTCGGCGACTATGAACTGCGCCGCTGGAAGGATGGCGACTGGTTCATACCATTCGGGATGAAAGGGAGCAAGAAACTCAGCGACTGGTTCACCGACATCAAGGCCACGCCTGCCGACAAGGAGGAGGCCATAGTGGTCGCTGTGAAAGCATCTGACAGCGAAAACCCGGGCAGCACTCAGGCGGCCGGAGAACGCATTGCAGCGGTGCTGTGTCGCAAGGCCTGCCGTCAGGACGAAAGCACACGCATAGGTCCCGGATGCCGCAATACCCTGAAAATCAGCATTAAAGAAGATAGGTAATCGACGCCGGACCCTCGTTGAAGAGCAGGTCCACGGCGGAAAGCCCGCCGGTAAAGCCGAATCTCGGACTGAAAACCTGGAAATAAGGCCTAACCAAGCCGTGAGAGGCCAGATAATCATTCTCCCTCTTGGGATGGAAAGCCGTTCTCAGGTCGAGCACATTCTCCACCGGACAGCGGCCATAGGATATGCTGCTGCCCAGTTCCGCCGGAACCCCGAGGGCAGAGAGCAGCCATTCCAGGCAGAGCAGGTTCAAATCCCAGAGCCTCGAAGGCCTGGAATCCAGTATGTCCCTCAGTCCGTCATAATAGTATTCGAAGAAGGCGGAAGAGCCGTAGGCGGTCTCCAAGGCCCCCTTGAAGCGGCGCAGCCAGTCTCCGGACCAGTCTATCTCCAGTTCCGTGATGGGGATTCCGTTGTGGCTGCCGTTGCGGTGCACTATGGGAAAGCTCCAGTCTTCCCTGCCCCGGGGACCAAGTATGCGGCAGCGGTTGCGCCAGGACTGCTTCTGGTAATTCTCGAAGGCCTCCAGATATACGGCCGAAGGAACGACCCTGTCCCTGGACAGAACCATTCCTTCAGCTATTGCCGCCACATATTCCAGTGGAGGCAGAAAGGCCGTTGTAAGCAGTATGGCCACTTCTATTCGAGGTCGAGCTTGCCTGCGCTGGCAATCACGTTCGCCTTGATGATGCCCCTCTTGGAGTTGCGTACGAAGGCGAGTATCTCATCCTTTTCCTCAGAAGGAGGGAAGCCGGCCTCGATTTTCTCGCAGGCGTCGGAAACGTTCATTCCGCTGTAGTAGAGGAGGTCATATATATCCTTTATGGTGCGGATCTGATCGCTGGTGAAGCCCCTGCGGCGCAGTCCTACGAGGTTCACGCCCACATACGAAAGCGGAGTGTGGCCGCAGAGCGCATAAGGTGGCACGTCCTTGTTGATCTTGCTTCCGCCGCCGACCATGGCATGCTTGCCGATCTTGGAGAACTGATGGGCTACGGTGCCGCCGCCGAGTATGGCCCAGTCGTCCACGTCGGTCTCGCCGGCTATGCCTACGTAGCTTACCAGTATGCAGTGGTTGCCTACGGTACAGTCGTGTGCGACGTGGGTATAGGACATAAGGAGCACATCGTTGCCTACCCTGGTCACACCCTTGCCGCTGGCCTTGGTGCCGCGGTTGATGGTGGCACATTCGCGGATGTTCACCCTGTCGCCTATCTCGACGTAAGTCACTTCACCCTCGAACTTGAGGTCCTGAGGTATGGCGCCCACAACCGCACCCGGGAAGACCGTACAGTCCTTGCCCATCTTCACGTAGTTGAATATGGTGGCGTGAGGGAGAATGCGGCAGCCGTCTCCGATTTCTACGAATTCGTCAACGAATGCGTAAGGTCCGATTTCGACGTTCTCGCCTATCTTCGCATTCGGATGCACAGTGGCCAATGGATGAATCTTGCTCATTTTTTCACTTGATTTGGTCCAGCACGGCCCTGGCCGCGCGGGTATTGATTGAATGTCCTGACTTGTAGGCGCTTACCTTGGCTTTAAGGAAGCCGCCGACAAGACGGAGGTCACCTATGAGGTCCAGGAGTTTGTGACGCGCGCACTCGTTGGGGAAGTGGAGCGTGAGGTTTGACAGATAGCCGTCGGAATTGACAGTCACCGAATCGATGTTGAACAGATGGGCCATCCTGTCAAGCTGTTCCTGGGATACGGGATGCTCCACTATGACTATCGCATTATCGACATCCCCGCCCTTTACGAGGTTGTTGTTGAAAAGGAATTCTATCTCGTGGAAGAAAACGAAAGTGCGGCACACTCCAATCTGGGAGGCATAATCCACGGTCTCGTCCCAGGAAGCCTTCTGCACGCCAAGCACCCTGGAGTTGAAGTCCACCTCCACCTCGAAGAGAGGGGTGTCGGCCGGCTCTATCAGCACACGGCTGCCGCTCTTTTCGTCCACTATTTCAACAGGGGAACTCAACTCGACATAATGCCTGGGCTCTTCCTGCTCCTGAAGTCCGTCCGGCAGTATGGCGTCTATATACGTCTTCGCGCTTCCGTCCAGAATCGGGACTTCCACATTGTCTATGTCTATGATTGCATTGTCCACACCCAGTCCCGTAAGTGCCGAAAGGAGATGCTCTATGGTTATGACGCTCAGATCCCCCTTGGAAATGGTGGTGCTCCTTGCCGTATTGCTCACGTTGCAGGCCAGGGCCTCCACAATGGCGTCTTGCGATATGTCGATGCGTCTGAATACTATTCCGCTGTCTGCCGGTGCCGGATTGAGGGTGACTTTCGCCATACGTCCCGTATGCAGTCCCTTTCCCTCGAATGAGTAGCTTTTTCTAAGTGTATTCTGGTGTATAGTTTTCATCAGTTTATGTTTGGCCCGCAAATATAGCAATTATTTGATAGAGTCCTTTCCCTGCCTGCGGAAGATGGCGTAGCTGCGCATGAACTCGTTGTAAGGTATGGCCGGACTGCCCATAAAGGACCCTCCGCTGTGACGTATATTGCTGAGCACTCCGCTCTGGGCGGCGAACTTGGTATCGTCCGGAATCACGAGATGTCCGGCTATGCCCACCTGTCCGGCAATGACGCAGCGCTTTCCTATCTTGGTGGATCCTGCGATTCCGGCCAGCGCGCACATCACCGTGTCCTCCCCTATCTCCACGTTGTGGGCTATCTGGCAGAGATTGTCGATCTTGACTCCCCTGCCTATGACCGTCGAACCCATCTGGGACTTGTCAACGGTGGAATTGGCGCCTATCTCGACGTCGTCGCCGATTATCACGTTGCCGCTGTGTTCTATCTTCTTGTAGGAGCCGTCCGGGAGCGGAGCGAAACCGAAGCCGTCGCTGCCTATCACCACCCCGGCGTGGAGTATGACGTTGTTGCCTATCACCATTCCAGGATATATCTTCACTCCCGGATATATTGTGCAGTGGTGGCCTATTCTTACGCCGTCGCCTATATATACGTTTTCGCCTATCTTCGTGCAGTCTCCGATTACGGCCTTCCTGCCTATATATGCGAAGCTGCCGACCGACACTTTCTTTCCAAGCTTTGCGGAGAAACGTATGCGGCAGAAGAGACCGCGATGGCGGCGATATCTGCGTTTGAGCGCAGTGACGTATTCCAGGAGACTTGCCACCGCCTCATAGGCATTTTCGACTCTCACCATTGTCGCTGCAACGGGAGCGGCAGGGACGAAGTCGTTGTTCACAATGATTACCGTGGCCTTCGAGCTGTACACGTATTTCTCGTATTTCGGGTTCGCGAAGAAGCTGATACTGCCCGGTTTGCCGCTCTCTATGCGCGCGAAAGTGCTGACGACGGCGCCTTCATCTCCCTCCACCTTGCCTCCGAGTATTTCAGCTATCTGCTTTGCGTTCAATTCCATCGCTTCGTTTTTGTATATTCAAATTATATTTATATCTTTGCGGCGTGAAAACGATATCAAGGGGACCGGACAGGGCCCCTTTTTATATAGGAAACACACCTGATATGAACGTAACGGACATAATAGATGCCATAGGCCCCGCAATCGTTGCACGCGCCTGCTTCCTTGTAGAAGCCAGTATCGGCAAAGATAACGATATTCTCATAACCATCGAATCCGAAAACGGAAATGTGACGCTCGAAGACTGCGAAAGCGTGAACGACGCCGTACTCGCCGCCTTCGACAGGGATGTCGAGGACTATTCGCTCACCGTCTCCTCCGCTGGCCTGGACCAGCCTTTCAAGGTGCTCAGGCAATATGTGAAGGCCATAGGCAGCAAGGTCGAGGTCGCGCTCAAAGGCGGACGCAAGCTGGTCGCCGAACTGACCGCCGCCGACGAGGAGGGCATAGAACTCCACTACGTTGCGCGCGAAAGCGTAGAGGGCAGCCGCAAGAAGCAGAACGTGGAGCACAGCGAGCGCTTCGGCTACGAGGCCGTTAACTACGTCAGGCCGCATATCACTTTCGAATAAAATATATAAAAGAAACACATATTCATAATGGAACAGAAAATTGAACTGAAGGACGCGTTCTCTGAATTCAAGAAACAGAAGAACATCGACAGGAACATCATGATCAGCGTGCTGGAAGACGTATTCAAGACCCAGCTCGCAAAGACTTACGGCTCAGCCGACAATTTCGACATCATCGTGAACGAGAAGGGTGACTTCGAGATTTTCCAGAACCTCGAGGTAGTGGAGACTGTAGAGAATCCGGGCACCCAGATTGCCCTGGCCGACGTGGACGATGACTTCGAGATAGGCGACGAATACGTGCGCCAGGTTGACGTGCTCAAGGAAATAGGACGCAGGGGCATACTCAACCTCAAGCAGAACCTTCAGGGACGCATTATGGACATAGAGAGGGCCAACCTCTACAACAAGTACCTCAGCAAGGTGGGCGAGATCTTCACCGGCGAGGTTTACCAGACCTGGTCCAAGGAGGTGCTCATCCTCGACGAGGACGGCAACGAGCTCAGACTGCCTAAGTCGGAGCAGATTCCGGGCGAGCATTTCAAGAAGAACGACGTGGTGAAGGCGATCATAAAGAGCGTCGAGATGAAGAACAACACCACTCCATACATCACCCTGTCAAGAACCTCCGAGGACTTCCTCGAGAAGCTTTTCGAGCAGGAGGTTCCTGAGATCTACGACGGTCTCATCACCATAAAGAAAGTGGTGCGAATCCCGGGTGAAAGGGCCAAGGTGGCAGTGGAGTCCTACGATGAGAGAATCGACCCTATCGGAGCCTGCATAGGAGTGAAGGGCGCACGCATCATAGGCATAGTAAAGGAGCTGCGCAATGAGAACATAGACGTGCTCCAGTGGACGAGCAACACCAACCTGCTCATTCAGAGAGCCCTCAATCCGGCCAAGATTTCCTCCATCGTGAACGATCCGGACGGCGAGAAGATCAAGGTTTACATGCAGCCTGACGAGGTCAAGAAGGGCATAGGCAAAGGCGGATGCAACATACGTCTGGCCGGAATGCTCGTAGGCAAGGAAATCGAAGTCTGGAGAGAGGTGGACAACAGCCTGCCTGAGGAAGAGGACGTCCTCCTGAACGAATTCAGCAACGAGATCGACCAGTGGATCATCGACAAGCTCAAGAGCATCGGATGCGACACTGCCAAGGATGTGCTTGCTCTTGCACCGGAAGACATAGCCAAGAGGGCTGACCTCGAGGATGAAACCGTGGAAGAGGTACTTTCCATACTCAGAGCCGAATTCGAAGACTAACCGTTAAAACAAAGGTCAATAATGGCAGAAATCAGATTAAGCAAACTCACAAAGCAATTCAACATAGGACTTGGCACTCTCGTGGATTTCCTCCGCGCGAAGGGCTTCGAGCTGGAATCGAATCCGAATGCAAAGGTTTCCGACGAGGTGCTCCCTCTTCTGGAGAAGGCGTACGGCGATGAGATGAAGGCCAAGCAGGAAGCCGTGAAGACCGCCGTGAAATTCAAGGAGATCATCGACAGCGCCAACACCAGAAAAAACGGCAAGGAAGATGACGAGCCGGAATCCGACAAGGTGCTCCGCATCAATGTGACCACCCTCACGGGAGAAGGCTTGCGCCAGAATGCCGAGAAGGCAGCTGCTGAGAAGGCGGCCGCTGAAAAGGCAGAGGCGGAAAGGATAGCCGCCGAGAAGGCCGCCGCAGAAAAAGCTGCTGCTGAAAAGGCGGAGGCCGAGAGAGCGGCTGCGGAAAAAGCAGCGGCGGAAAAGGCAGCCGCAGAGAAAGCGGCCGCAGAGAAGGCAGCCGCAGAAAGAGCCGCAGCCGAAAGGGCGGCAGCCGAGAAAGCTGCAGCTGAGAAAGCGGCAGCGGAAAAGGCTGAAGCTGAAAAAGCGGCTGCGGAGAGGCTTTCTGCCGAAAAAGCCGAAGCGGAGAAAGCTGCAGCAGAGCCTGTACGCGAGGTCCGTGAGGTGAAGATCGAGGTTGCTCCTCTCAAAGGTCCGAAGGTTGTGGACAAGATAGACCTTTCCCAGTTCGACCGCAAGAAAAAGAAGAAAGAGAAGAGGGAGCGTATCGGTGCCGGCGGAAGCCAGAAAGTGGATGTCACCAAGGAAAGCGCCGTCAACAACCCGTCCAAGCGTGAGCGCGGCAAGGGCGGCAACGGTCAGAACAACGGTCAGAACAACGGACAGAACAACCGTGGCAACGGAGCGAATGTCCAGGGCAAGGGCAAGAAGAACCGCGGAAACGACCGCTTCAGCAAGCCTGTACTCAGCGAAAGCGAGCAGGAAGAGATGCAGAAGGAGATACAGAAGCAGATCAAGGAGACCTATGCCCGAATGAACGAAAGCAAGAACAAGAACCAGTTCGGAGCAAAGCACAGAAAGGAGAAGAGAGAGGCTGCAAAGGACAAGATGATGGAGGAGATGGAGCAGCAGGTAATGGAGCAGAAGGTACTGAAGGTCACCGAGTTCGTGACTGTCAGCGACCTCGCCACCCTGATGAACAACACTCCTGTCACCAAGGTCATCAGCGCTTGTATGAACCTGGGCCTGATGGTGTCCATCAACCAGAGACTCGATGCCGAGGCCCTCGTGCTTGTGGCGGAGGAGTTCGGATATGAGGTCGAATTCGTGACCGCCTCACTCACCGAAGCCATCCAGCAGAACGAGGAGGAAGACGGAGAACTCGTAAGCCGTCCTCCTGTGATTACCGTGATGGGTCACGTCGATCACGGAAAGACCTCTCTGCTGGACTATATACGCAAATCCAATGTCATCGCCGGAGAGGCCGGAGGCATAACCCAGCACATTGGCGCCTACAACGTGAAGTTGCCTGACGGACGCAGGATAACCTTCCTGGACACCCCTGGTCACGAAGCCTTTACCGCCATGCGTGCCCGCGGTGCCAAGATGACCGACCTCGCGATCATTATCATCGCAGCCGACGACGCAATAATGCCACAGACCGTGGAGGCAATCAACCACGCACAGGCAGCAGGTGTACCTATGGTCTTTGCTATCAACAAGATAGACAAGCCTGGAGCAAATCCTGAAAAGATACGCGAACAGCTCTCCCAGATGAACATACTCGTCGAGGACTGGGGCGGCAAGTACCAGTGTCAGGAAATATCCGCAAAGAAGGGCATAGGCGTAGAGGAACTGCTCGAGAAAGTGCTGCTCGAGGCCGATATGCTAGACCTCAAAGCCTGCCCTGACCGCAGGGCCAGCGGCGCCATCATAGAGTCCTCCCTGGACAAGGGCCGCGGCTTCCTCGCTACCGTGCTCGTACAGAACGGCACAATGCACGTGGGTGACTTTATGCTCAGCGGCAGCTACTGGGGACGTATCAAGGCAATGTTCAATGAACGAGGCCAGAAGGTTACCGAGGCCGGCCCTTCCACCCCTGTATCCGTGCTCGGTCTGAACGGAGCCCCTACTGCAGGCGAGACCTTCAACATCATGGCCGATGAGAAAGAGGCAAAGGACATAGCCAACAAGCGTGAGCAGCTCCTGCGCATCCAGGGCATCAAGACCCAGAAGCACATGACTCTCGAAGAGATCGGACGCCGAATCGCCATAGGCAACTTCAAGGAACTCAACTTCATCGTCAAGGGTGACGTGGACGGTTCCATCGAGGCCCTCTCCGATTCCATCATCAAGCTCTCCAACGACGAGGTGCGCGTGAATGTGATACACAAGGCCGTGGGCGCCATATCCGAGTCCGATATCCTGCTGGCCGCCGCCTCTGACGCCATCATCATCGGCTTCCAGGTGCGTCCTTCCGCCAACGCCCGCAAGCTGGCTGAGAAAGAGCAGATCGAAATACGTCTCTACTCCGTCATCTACGACTGTATCAATGAGATACGCGACGGTATCGAGGGTATGCTTGCCCCTGAGAAGAAAGAAGTCATCGTCGGCAGCGCCGAGGTTCAGCAGACCTTCAAGATCAGCAAGGTGGGAACCATCGCCGGTTGTATCGTCAAGGAAGGCAAGATCCAGAAGGCCAACAAGGTGCGACTCATACGTGACGGCATCGTAGTCTATGAAGGCGAGCTCGGCTCCCTCAAGCGCTTCAAGGACGACGCAAAGGAGGTGCTTACCGGAATGGAATGCGGTCTGAACATCGAGAACTTCAACGACATCAAGGTAGGCGACGTCGTCGAGTCCTTCACCGTCGAAGAGATCAAGAGAACACTCTAGTTCATAATCTTATACTGAAAGAGTGGAGAGTCGCGCATGCAACTCTCCACTCTTTCGTATTATACCAATAAAATGCTATAGTCAGTCTGCGTAGCCGCGCCATATCGGACGTATGGACTCACCAATGAATCTTTCAGATCTCCTTATGAAAATCTTTCCGTCATAGAAATCAAACGTGAAGAAGTAACTCGGGTCGTCATCGCAGATATTGGAAGTCTGGTAGCAACCCATATAATACTTCTTGCCGGCAGAGGATTCGAAATTGCCGTCCGCAAGATTTTCAGTTCCATTAATATAACCGGCACACGGGAGGAAGATGGAAACGCCCTGGAATCCTTCGATACGGCTTGTGAAAGTCATTCCGTGAACTCCGCTCCTGATTTCCTCCT
>QXGG01314320.1_pt1 | contig 14563 bp, 9 predicted proteins | sample 1982491 | NCBI WGS metagenome assembly QXGG01 (sample SAMN09924614, study PRJNA488089) | Wastewater metagenome, whole genome shotgun sequencing project. | isolation source: South African research farm wastewater | place: South Africa: Irene, Agricultural Research Council, Animal Production Institute... | reverse complement strand
ACTGTTTAAAGAACTCATCGGGGATTAAATCTTCTGTTTTCATACATGTCTAAGTTTTTTATTATAAAACAACGGCTCAGGTAAAGTTGTTACCCAAGCCCATCATTTTAACTTACACACTTTATGAGAGGGTGTCGTGTATATATTGTTTCGCTGATTTGTGGAAAACCCACAAGAAATATAAGAAGCCACACAGATGGCTCTCGGAATATTTTTTTCATTTGAAATAAGTGTTCAATAATCCTGTTGCACCCACATACGGAGTGCAACAACGAATATTATTAATATTTATAAAGTTTCCCTTTCTGAACAGAAAGGGTAGGACAACTATAAATATTTCAGCTTATTTTCAAGTAGAAAAACATATCATTTAAATTTTATAAGGCTACAAAAGTAAGTAATTATTTTAATTTAAGCCCAATAAAATAAAATAAGTAGCTGACTCACCTACTCCGAGTAAGTGGTACCAGGCAAACAACCTACTCGTAAAAGATTAAAGAGGCTCAACACTAATCCCTACACAATCGTGTCCCAACAGATGTTTAGCCTTATATTGAACAGGTAACTGACCTGTAGATTCAGTAACTGACATAGACATTATCTACCAAAGAGATTCTGTCACCCTTGTGAAACCTTCAGATTTTCGTTGGTAATAAGACAAAATAAGATACTAGAAACTAGAATAAGCTTATATACAACCCCTCACGACAAGAGATAGAAAAGTAATAGAAGACTAATAGTAACCATCAATGCTCCTCCAAATCCGATAAAGATCCAACGTGTAAGCTTTTTGTTTTTACCACGACCAGAAAAGAAAAACGCATAACACATATTGATGAAAATATTACTAGCCATAGCTTGCATGCTACAAGCAGCAACAATCTTTATCCCCAAATTGTCTGTTCCCTGGACTAAGTTTAAAATAAAAGGAGTGATATCACTAAATCCAGAGATCACGGATAAGAGATTAAGCCCACTAGTCCCTGAATAGACAAGCGTGTAATGCGTTAATAGGGTGAACACTACAAAAAGTGCTGCAAAGATAAGAGCAACCTTAAACTCAAGTGGATTACTTGCCTCTTCTTCTTCAGCTAATTCTCCATCCCCTTTCTTTACTGGCCTCTTAGAATTAATAAACCAAGCAATTGCAGCTGTAGCAAATGACATCAACAATAAATAGGGGTACACTCCCAAGAACAAGGCTCGACTAAAAATAAAAATAAGTATTAAGAAACGAAGAAACATCATCGAAACTGCTAGTAGCATACCCGATACGTATTCGTGAGCAAACCTTTCGGAGTCGGTTTTACTTTTACGCGCTAATATGGATATGGTTGCTGTACTGCTATATAATCCCCCAATAATACTGGAAACTATAATTCCTGAATCTTTAAATACATAGCGCTTTAAGAGATAAGACAAGTAGGAAATGCCCGAAACAACTACAGTGGCCAACCAAATGGTATAAGGCGTCAAGTTTACTCCAGGGATGATATCTGTATCGGGGAGGATAGGCAAGATGATTCCACTTATGGCTAAAAACTTGGCTAAGGTTATCATCTCATCGTTCTGCATCCGTTGAGCAATCTCAGTAAAGGTGTGTTTAAGTTCGGACAGTAGAAGTACCGTAACAATTATTAGAATATAGAACCAACTGGGCTGAGTTAGCACAATAGGCCCAATACAATAGGTAATTAGAGCAATAATAATAGTTGTCACCCCAAAAACATCAAACTTATTTTGCTTCACAAAGTAGTGCGCAGTGAACAAAGCACCAAGTATCAAACCTCCACCAATAAAGAGTCGAAGATGAATAGGATCGAGAATATAGAGTATATAACCCAGAATACCAATAAAGGTAAAGGTTCTGTCTGTTCCGAAAAGCATTGAACTGCCTTCACGCTGTAGGCTTATCTTACGCTGAGAAAGACCTATTAACAAAGAAAAAAGTGTAACCAACAAAAAGGATATAAGTTCCTCAGGCAGATAATGAGCAAGTTTTTCCATTATAAGAAGTTATAATTACCAGGATTTATAAGGGGTTAGAGATAGATAAGAATTGTAATATTTAGAGTCTGAAGTTACTTCCTGACCAATAAAAGAGGGCTTATCAAAATATTCGGACTCAGAACCTAATTCAATTTCAGCTAAAACAAGACCTTCATTTTCTCCAAAGAATTCATCAATCTCCCAGAATCGATTCCCCGAAGGAACAATATATCTGTTTTTTTCGATAATGGTGGGCAAGGCTAGATCAAGTAGTTCATTGGCCTCTCGGATAGATATTTCATGCTCCCACTCATAACGAGACATTCCTGACTGATTTGAGATACCTTTTATAGTTATAAAACCTTTGTCATCAGCAATACGAATCCGAACTGTACGGTGTTTATCAACGCTGAGATACCCCTGCTTCAAATAGTGTTTTGCAACACAAACTAGCTTAAAGGAGTCATCTCTGACCAAGAACTTTCTTTCAATTTCAATACTCATTTTAGATCTATAAAAAAGGGAGATACTTTCATATCTCCCTACAGTTTTATTATTGCATAAAAGAGAAGATGACTATAAACAGAATGGCAACAATGGCACATCCGATAAAAATCATTCTAACTACTTTATTTGCCTGTTTCTCTTCACGAAGTTCACGTGATTCTTTACGTTTTGATGTCATACTTCTTAAGGTTTTAAGTCTGTTATACTGCAAAGTAACACAAATAAAACAGAGATTCAACAGAATTAACTAAAAGGATAATAAAATCAATTTGCTTCGCTACCAAACTCCATTAAATAGGCTTTGATAAACTCATTTATTTCACCATCCATTACAGCATTAACATCTGAAACCTGATAATTAGTACGATGATCCTTGACACGACGGTCATCAAAAACATAGCTTCGGATTTGAGATCCCCACTCGATTTTCTTTTTACCATCTTCAATCTTACGTAAAGCTGCAAGACGCTTATTCAACTCCTTCTCATAAAGGATAGAGCGTAACAAACGAATCGCATTCTCACGGTTATCTAGTTGAGAGCGACTTTCGGTATTCTCTACTAAAATCTCCTCTTCTTCACCAGTATCAGGGTCTTTGTATTGATAACGGAGACGAACTCCAGTTTCAACCTTATTTACGTTCTGACCACCAGCACCACCAGAGCGGAATAAATCCCAAGACATAGCAGCTGGATCAAGTGTAACCTCAATACTTTCGTCAACAAGGGGAGTTACAAAAATAGAAGCAAATGAAGTCATACGCTTACCTTGGGCATTGTAGGGAGAAACTCTCACCAAACGATGCACACCATTTTCACCTTTAAGGTAACCATACGCAAAATCACCCTCAACTTGAATAGTACAAGTTTTGATTCCTGCTTCATCTCCCTCCTGAATATTGGATAGCGTGGCCTTATAGCCATTATGCTCAGCCCAACGCAGATACAAACGCATCAACATAGAAGCCCAGTCTTGACTCTCTGTTCCACCAGCACCCGAGTTAATCTTAAGAATACAACCCAATTGATCGGCCTCTTGACGAAGCATATTCTTAAGTTCTAGATCTTCGATAGAACTCATCGCTTTAGCGTAAGCTGCATCAACATCTTCTTCAGATACAAGTTCGTCTTTATAGAAATCGAAGGCTAGTTCTAGCTCTTCTGTTAATGTTACAGACTCTTCGTAACTCTTAATCCAAGACTCAATAGCCTTTACTTCCTTCATCTGAGCCTGAGCAAGCTTAGGATCATCCCAGAAGTCAGGAGCTTGTGTACGAAGTTGTTCTTCTTCTAATTCAATTCTCTTGGCATCGATGTCAAAGATACCTCCTCAACGCTAAAACGCGCTCTTTTATGTCTTTAAGTTGTTCTAATGTAATCATATTTATTATTCTAATATATTTTATACAAAGATACTGCTTTATCAAAATCAATATTGATTTAAGCTGACTTTTTGGTGGGCTAAATCAAAAAAAGGGTAGTTACTTTAAAGTAACTACCCTTTTCTATCTTTTGTTTGAATACAAATAGAGTGTTATTTCACCTCTTTGTAATCAAGTATATTCTTTTTGTTAGCGATAACTCGATCGTATTCTTCTTTCGAACCAACAACAATCTTATCAAACTCACGCTGACCTGTACCTGCAGGAATCAAGTGACCGCAAATTACGTTCTCTTTCATACCTTCAAGCTTATCAACTTTACCGTTAATAGCAGCTTCATTCAATACTTTAGTTGTCTCCTGGAACGAAGCAGCCGACATAAAGCTCTTAGTCTGAAGTGCAGCACGTGTAATACCCTGTAATATCTGAGTAGAAGTTGCAGGAATAGCATCACGGACAACAACAGTCTTAAGATCTCGACGTTTCAACTTCGAATTTTCGTCACGTAGACGACGAGCAGTAACAATCTGTCCTTTCTTGAATATTTCGGAATCTCCAGCCTCTACAACTACTTTCTTACCCCAGATACGATCGTTTTCTTCCATAAAGTCAATCTTATCGATTGTTTCTTTTTCTAGGAAGTTAGTATCACCAGGTTCATCGATAAGTACTTTACGCATCATCTGACGTACAATAATCTCAAAGTGCTTATCATTAATCTTCACACCTTGCAGACGGTAAACGTCTTGTACCTCATTTACGATGTACTCTTGAACAGCTGTAGGTCCTTTAATAGCAAGAATATCTGAAGGAGTAATTGCACCATCCGATAGTGGAGTACCTGCACGAACATAGTCATTTTCTTGAACAAGAATTTGACGAGACAATGGCACTAGATATTTTCTTACCTCACCAGTCTTAGTTGTCACAATAACTTCACGGTTACCACGTTTGATCTTACCCATCGAAACTTGACCATCGATTTCAGAAACTACAGCAGGGTTAGAAGGGTTACGAGCTTCAAACAACTCAGTTACACGAGGAAGACCCCCTGTAATATCACCAGTCTTACCAACAGCTCTAGGAATCTTAACAATGATTTCACCCGACTTAACTTGAGCATTATCATCAACAACGATGTGTCCGCCTACAGGTAAGTTATAAGTTCTAAGCACATCACCAGATTCGTTGGCAACGTGTGCCGAAGGAATCTTAGTTTTGTCTTTAGTTTCGATAATAATCATCTCACGCAGACCAGTTGCTTCATCAGAGTCAATTTTGTAAGTAATCCCTTCAATCATGTCCTCAAACTTAATCTTACCAGCAGACTCAGTAATAATAACAGCATTAAATGGATCCCACTTAGCAATCAATGTATCTTTTTCAACAACATCTCCATCAGCAGCAAATAAGAATGAACCGTAAGGAATATTATGGCTAGAAAGCACAATTCCTGTATTCACGTCTACAAAGCGAACTTCAGCAAGACGACCAACTACAATTTTACCAGCTTCACCTGTTTCATTTACAATATCCACAGTACGTAGCTCTTCAAACTCTAGTCGAGATCTGTTCTTAACACGAATAGTAGCATTAGCTGCGATATTCGCAGCTGTACCCCCTGCGTGGAAAGTACGAAGTGTCAACTGAGTACCTGGCTCACCAATAGATTGTGCAGCAACAACACCTACAGCTTCACCACGTTGAACCATACTGTTAGTAGCAAGGTTACGACCGTAACACTTACCGCAAACACCTTTTTTAGATTCACATGTTAATACTGAACGGATTTCTACAATTTCAATTGGCGAATCTTCGATTGCCTGAGCAATATCTTCAGTGATCTCTTCTCCAGATGCAACGATTAACTCACCAGTAGTAGGGTTAATTACATCATGGACAGATACACGTCCTAATATTCTTTCATATAGTGTAGCGATAACTTCATCGTTACTCTTAAGTGCCATACACTCAAGACCACGAAGCGTACCACAATCTCTCTCATTAATAATAACATCATGAGAAACGTCAACTAGACGACGAGTTAAGTAACCCGCATCAGCAGTTTTAAGCGCTGTATCCGCAAGACCCTTACGAGCACCGTGAGTAGATATAAAGTACTCAAGTACCGAAAGTCCCTCTTTAAAGTTAGAAAGAATAGGGTTTTCAATAATTTGACCACCTTCAGCTCCTGCTTTTTGAGGTTTGGCCATCAGACCACGCATACCAGACAACTGACGAATTTGCTCACGAGAACCACGGGCTCCAGAATCAAGCATCATATAAACTGCATTGAAACCTTGATCATCCGTAGAAATAGTTTTCATTAAGATGTTAGAAAGCTCAGAGTTAATATGTGTCCAAATATCAATAACTTGGTTGTAACGTTCGTTATTGGTAATGAAACCCATATTATAGTTACTTATCACTTGCTCAACTTCTTCGTAACCACGTTTTACTAATTCGTCTTTCTCTTTAGGAATAATAATATCATCCAAGTTAAACGATAGACCTCCTTTGAAAGCCATCTTATAACCTAAATCTTTAATTCCGTCCAAGAAATCAGCTGTACGAGCAATACCACAAACCTTAATAACTCGACCAATAATGTCTCTCAAAGATTTCTTAGAGATAACAGTATTGATAAAACCAACTTCTTCAGGTACAATCTCATTTACAATAACACGTCCAACGGTGGTTTCACGCATAGTAGGAACGATATTACCTTCTTCATCTAAGTCGGGAACAATAACCTTAATAGGAGCATGAATATCTACTCTACCTTCATTGTAGGCAATAGTAGCTTCTTCAGCACCGTAGAAAGTCAAGCCTTCACCCTTAGCACCTGTACGAATCTTTGTAATATAGTAAAGTCCTAGAACCATATCCTGAGAAGGAACAGTAATCGGAGCACCGTTAGCAGGGTTAAGAATATTATGTGCAGCCAACATCAATAGTTGAGCCTCAATAATTGCATTATTGCTTAAAGGTAAGTGAACAGCCATCTGGTCACCATCAAAATCGGCATTGAACGCAGTACATGCCAATGGATGAAGTTGGATAGCTTTACCCTCGATCATTTTTGGTTGGAATGCTTGAATACCTAAACGGTGAAGAGTCGGAGCACGGTTAAGAAGCACAGGGTGCCCTTTCATTACATGCTCAAGAATATCCCAAATAACAGGCTCTCTTCTGTCAACGATTTTCTTAGCAGACTTCACAGTCTTAACGATACCTCTTTCGATTAGCTTACGAATAATAAATGGTTTATATAATTCAGCAGCCATTAATTTAGGGATACCGCACTCATGCATTTTAAGTTCTGGACCAACGACAATCACCGAACGTGCAGAATAGTCAACACGCTTACCTAACAGGTTTTGACGGAAACGACCTTGTTTACCTTTCAAACTATCAGATAGTGATTTCAATGGACGATTTGCATCAGTCTTAACAGCACTAGACTTGCGTGAGTTATCGAATAATGAGTCTACAGACTCTTGAAGCATACGTTTCTCGTTACGTAAAATTACTTCTGGAGCTTTAATCTCGATTAGACGTTTAAGACGGTTATTACGAATAATAACACGGCGATACAAATCATTTAAATCTGATGTAGCAAAACGACCACCATCTAGTGGCACAAGAGGACGTAGTTCTGGCGGAATAACCGGAACAACACGCATAATCATCCACTCAGGTTTGTTGCGACCCTGTGAAGCACGGAAAGACTCTACAACTTGTAGACGTTTCAATGCATCATTTTTTCTTTGTTGTGATGTATCGTTACTAGCCTTGTCTCTAAGATCATATGACAGAGCATTCAAATCTAAGCGAGCCAAAAGGTCGTAAACAGCTTCAGCACCCATTTTAGCAATAAACTTATTAGGGTCTGAATCATCAAGATATTGATTATCTTTAGGTAGAGTTTCTAGAATATCTAGGTACTCATCCTCAGTAATCAAATCGTATTCTTTAAGTTCGTCGCTTGCCATCACTCCAGCTTGGATAATGACATAGCGCTCATAATATACAATTGAGTCGAGCTTTTTTGTAGGCAAACCTAATAAGTAACCAATCTTATTAGGCAATGAACGAAAATACCAAATATGAGCAACAGGAACTACCAAATGGATATGTCCCATACGCTCACGACGTACTTTCTTTTCAGTAACCTCAACACCGCAACGATCACATACAATACCTTTATAACGAATTCGTTTATATTTACCGCAATGACATTCGTAATCCTTGATAGGACCAAAAATTCTTTCGCAGAATAAACCATCCCTCTCGGGCTTGTAAGTACGATAATTGATGGTTTCAGGCTTTAAAACTTCACCACTCGAATTTTCAAGGATCTCTTCTGGAGAAGCTAATCCAATTGAAATTTTCGAGAAGTTATTCTTTACTTTATTCTCTTTTCTAAAAGCCATATTATAATAAATATTGAAAGTTTTGAACTAGATAAAGAAGGGAGTTATTTAACTCCCTTCGGAATGCTTAAAAATTACTCAAGATGTACGCTAAGACCTAGACCTCTCAACTCATGTAGTAACACGTTTAGAGATTCTGGAATACCAGGTTCTGGCATAGGTTCACCTTTCACTATTGCTTCGTAAGCTTTAGATCTTCCAATAACATCATCCGACTTAATTGTAAGGATCTCTTGAAGGATATGAGCAGCACCAAAGGCTTCAAGTGCCCAAACCTCCATCTCTCCGAAACGTTGACCACCAAATTGTGCTTTACCACCAAGAGGCTGTTGTGTAATAAGAGAATATGGTCCGATAGAACGAGCATGCATTTTATCTTCAACCATATGACCTAGCTTTAACATGTAAGTAACACCTACTGTAGCTGGTTGGTCAAAACGCTCACCAGTACCACCATCATATAGATATGTTTTACCATAACGAGGTAGACCAGCCTTATCAGTCCATTCTGAGATATTATCAAGTGTTGCTCCATCAAAAATAGGCGTTGCAAACTTAACTCCAAGGTTTTTACCAGCCAATCCTAAAACAGCTTCAAAAATCTGTCCAAGGTTCATACGAGAAGGTACACCAAGTGGGTTAAGAACAATATCTACAGGAGTACCATCAGATAGGAAAGGCATATCTTCATCTCTAACAATTCTAGAAACAATACCTTTATTACCGTGACGACCCGCCATCTTATCACCAACACCAATCTTACGTTTCTTCGCAATACTTACTTTAGCCATTTGGATGATACCTGCTGGTAATTCATCACCAATAGTAATAGCAAACTTACGACGTTTAAGTTCAGCATCTAATTCTTTATACTTTTTCAAGTAGTTTACAATCAAATCACGGATCAATTTATTCGAGTGTTCATCTTCTGTCCATTTGCTCAACTCTACACCATCAAAGTCTAGACTAGCAAAATCAGCAGGGGTAAAACGAGCACCTTTTGAGATGATTTCAACTCCTAAGAAGTCTTTAACTCCAGCTGAAATTTGATCTTCTGTAAGTCTAATCAATTTCTTGATAAGGATTTCACGGATAGCATCAAACTCCTCTTGGAACTCCTCGTCTATTTTAGCTACAATTGACTTGTCTGCTTTTTTAGAAGTACGAGTCTTCATTACTCTAGAGAATAACTTCTTATCAATAACAACACCTGTTAGTGAAGGTGAAGCTTTTAAAGAAGCATCTTTTACGTCACCTGCTTTGTCACCAAAGATAGCACGTAATAGTTTTTCTTCAGGAGAAGGATCAGATTCTCCCTTAGGAGTAATCTTACCAATCATGATATCACCCGGTTTGATTCTTGCTCCAATTCGAACAATACCGTTGTCGTCTAAGTCTTTAGTAGCTTCTTCCGAAACATTAGGAATGTCTGAAGTTAGCTCTTCCATACCACGTTTGGTTTCACGAACCTCTAGAGTATATTCTTCAACGTGTACAGAAGTCAATACGTCTTCACGCACGATTCTTTCACTTAGAACAATAGCATCCTCATAGTTATAGCCCTTCCAAGGCATATAAGCAACTACAAGGTTTTTACCTAAAGCTAATTCTCCTAACTCAGTAGAATATCCTTCAGTTAACACATCACCTTTTTCCACTCTTTGCCCTACTTTACAAGTCGGACGCAAATCAATGGTCATGCTTTGGTTAGTCTTTTGGAATTTAGGTAATTTATATATTTTAAGGGCTGGTTCAAAACTAACGAACTCTTCTTCTTCACTACGGTCGTAGAGAATATGAATTTCAGTAGCATCAACAAACTCAACAACTCCAGCTCCGCTAGCGGCAACCTGAGTACGAGAGTCAGTCACTAACTGTTCTTCAATTCCTGTACCCACAATAGGAGCTTCACTACGAATCAATGGAACCGCCTGGCGCATCATGTTAGAACCCATCAATGCACGGTTAGCATCATCATTCTCCAAGAAAGGAATTAATGAAGCAGCAATCGAAGCAATTTGTTGTGGAGCAACGTCCATCAACTCAACCTCTGCTGGTTCTACTACAGGATAATCAGCATCCAGACGAGCTTTAACACGATCATTAATGAACGTTCCCTCATCAGTAAGTGGTGCATTACCCTGAGCAATCACTTTATCTTCTTCCTCTTCAGCAGTAAGATAAACAATTCCATTATCAGTCACATCAACAATGCTGTCGGTTACCTTACGATAAGGAGTTTCAATAAATCCTAAATCGTTGATTTTAGCATAAACACAAAGTGATGAAATCAAACCAATGTTTGGTCCCTCAGGAGTTTCAATAGGACATAAACGACCATAGTGAGTATAGTGAACGTCACGTACCTCAAAACCAGCACGCTCACGAGACAAACCACCTGGACCTAGAGCTGACATACGACGTTTGTGCGTAATTTCAGATAGCGGGTTGGTTTGGTCCATAAATTGAGAAAGAGCATTCGTTCCAAAGAATGAATTAATAACTGAAGAGATTGTCTTGGCGTTAATCAAGTCAACTGGAGTAAATACTTCATTGTCTCTAACATTCATTCTCTCACGAATGGTACGAGCCATACGTGCTAAACCTACAGAGAATTGATTTGATAATTGCTCACCAACAGTACGCACACGACGATTACTTAGGTGGTCAATATCATCAACTATAGTTTTTGAGTTAATAAGTTCAATTAAGTACTTAATAATCTCAATAATATCTTCTTTAGTTAGGACCTTAACATCCATATCCGTTGATAGATTAAGCTTTTTGTTAATTCTATAACGACCTACAGTTCCAAGATCATAACGTTTTTCTGAGAAGAACAGATTATTTATCACCTCTCTTGCACTTGCTTCATCCGCAGGGTCAGCATTACGCAATTGGCGATAAATGTACAATACAGCTTCTTTTTCAGAGTTACTAGGGTCCTTTTGAAGTGTATTATATATAATTGAGTAATCTGATTGATGCACATCTTCCTTATGTAAAAGGATAGTTGCCACACCAGATTCAAGTATTAAATCTACATGTTCTTGTTCAATAATGGTCTCTCTATCGATAATAACTTCATTACGTTCGATAGAAACAACCTCTCCTGTATCTTCATCTACAAAATCCTCAATCCAAGACTTAAGAACACGCGCAGCCAACTTACGACCAAGAGTCTTCTTAAGGTTTGTCTTATTAACCTTGATTTCTTCAGCAAGATTAAAGATTTCTAAAATATCTTTATCGGTTTCAAAACCAATAGCACGTAACAAAGTAGTTACAGGCAATTTCTTTTTTCGATCAATATATGCGAACATCACATTATTGATATCGGTTGCAAATTCAATCCAAGAACCCTTAAATGGGATTATTCGAGCTGAATAAAGTTTTGTACCATTCGCATGGGTACTTTGCCCAAAGAACACTCCAGGAGATCTATGAAGCTGAGATACAATAACACGCTCTGCACCATTAATAACGAAAGTAGCCTTATCAGTCATGTAAGGGATAGGGCCGAGGAAAACATCTTGAATCACCGTGTCAAAATCCTCGTGTTCGGGATCAGTACAGTATAATTTCAATTTAGCTTTCAAAGGAACACTATAAGTTAACCCACGAGCTATACATTCTTCAATAGAATAGCGAGGAGGATCAATATAATAGTCCAAGAACTCTAAAACAAAGTTGTTCCTTGTATCAGTGATAGGAAAGTTTTCAGCGAAAACTTTATACAAGCCCTCATTTTTTCGTTTTTCAGGTGGTGTATCCAGCTGTAAGAAGTCGTGAAATGACTTAAGTTGCACATCTAAGAAATCAGGATATACTAATGGTTTCTTGATGGTAGCAAAATTAATTCTATTATTTACAGTATTTGAAGACATCGATTATTGAATTTGAAGAACTTAATATTAAATATATACACAAAAAGGTTAAGAACCCTAGAGACTAGGATTCTTAACCGCAGTTACCTGATAAACAGGATAATCTTATTTAAGTTCAACTTTAGCTCCAGCTTCTTCCAATGCTTGTTTCAATGATTCTGCTTCGTCTTTAGCTAAACCTTCTTTAACAGTACTTGGTGCACCATCAACTAGATCTTTAGCTTCTTTCAAGCCAAGACCACAAAGTTCTTTAACTGCTTTTACAACTTTCAATTTAGCTGCACCAGCATCAGCTAGAACAACATCAAAAGATGTTTTTTCTTCAGCTGCTTCACCTGCAGCAGCAGGACCAGCAACAGCTACAGCTGCAGCTGCAGGTTCGATACCGTATTCGTCTTTAAGGATAGTTGCAAGTTCATTAACTTCTTTTACTGTTAAGTTAACTAGTTGTTCTGCAATAGCTTTCAAATCTGCCATTTTTGTATTCTTTAAATTGTTTATTTACTTTTAATTGATTCAGTCTTATTTATCACCAAGTGTCTTTAGAACGCCGTGAATGGTGTCTCCACCAGATTTTAGAGCAGAGATAACATTCTTCGCTGGAGATTGTAGCAATGCAACAATATCAGCAATAACCTCGTCTTTGCTCTTGATGCTTACAAGAGTATCTAAGTGCTCAGCGCCTACATAGAAACTTTCTTCTGCATAAGCAGCTTTTAGTGCTGGAATTCCAGTTTTCTTATTCGCTACTTCTTTGATTAATTTAGCTGGCAAACTAGCACTATGAGTTAACATAATTGCAGTTGTACCTGTTAAAGTATCAAATAGAGGAGAATAATCAACTTCAGAAATGCTTTCAAAAGCCTTTCTAAGTAGTGAATTCTTCACAACTACCAACTTAACTTCTTTCTTGTAACAAGCTCTTCTTAGTGCACTAGTATCAGCAGAATTCATTGCTGTAGTGTCAACTAAGTAAAAGTGCTCATATTGACCAAGTGAAGAAGCTAGTTGTTCTATAATTAATCCTTTATCTTCCTTTCTCATTTGTTCTCTACTTTATAGATTTCACTTACTGATTTAGGGTCAATTTTGATTCCCTTACTCATTGTGCTAGAAAGATAAATGCTCTTTAGATAGGTTCCTTTTGCAGCTGTTGGCTTCATTTTCAACAACGTAGAGATAAACTCTCTTGCGTTATCTGCAATCTGCTCAGCGCTAAATGAAACTTTACCAATTGAAGTATGAACAATACCAGATTTATCAACTCTGAAGTCAATTTTACCTTGTTTTACTTCTTTTACAGCCTTAGCAACATCCATTGTAACAGTTCCACTCTTAGGGTTTGGCATTAAACCTCTAGGACCTAAAACACGTCCTAAAGCACCAATTTTACCCATGATAGATGGCATAGTTATGATAACATCAATATCGGTCCAACCGCTTTTGATTCTATCAATATATTCGTCAAGTCCAACGTGGTCTGCACCAGCCTCTTTCGCAGCTTCTTCCTGGTCTGGAGTACAAAGTACCAAGACACGGATTTCTTTTCCTGTTCCATGAGGCAAAGATACAACACCTCTTACCATTTGGTTAGCTTTACGTGGATCAACACCTAAACGCACATCAATATCAACAGAAGCATCAAACTTTGTAAAAGTAATCTCTTTTACTAGAGATGAAGCCTCATTAAGAGAGTATAGTTTCTCTGCTTCAATTTTTTCTGCTGCCAACTTTTGATTTTTTGTCAGTTTTCCCATTATAATTGAAGTTTTAATTATTTACGGGGAAGTCCCCTTTAACAGAGATACCCATACTTCTAGCAGTACCTGCAACCATAGTCATGGCAGCCTCTACTGTAAAGCAATTTAAATCGACCATTTTGTCTTGAGCAATAGTCTGCACTTGTTCCCAAGTCAACTCAGCCACTTTCTTACGGTTAGGTTCAGCAGAACCCTTCTTAGCTTTTGTAGCTTCTAGAATTTGTACCGCTACAGGTGGAGTCTTAATGATAAAATCAAAAGACTTATCTGTATAGTAAGTGATAAGTACTGGTAAAATCTTACCAGCTTTGTCTTGAGTACGGGCATTGAATTGCTTGCAAAACTCCATGATATTAATTCCCTTAGCACCTAAAGCAGGTCCTACGGGAGGTGATGGGTTTGCTGCGCCTCCTTTAATCTGTAATTTGATTAATCCAGCAATTTCTTTAGCCATTGTTTTGTAATTTATTTTTAATTGATTATCATTTTAAAACAGTCTTAATGTATTAACCTGAACTGTTGCTGAATTAGTAACACTGACCCTAACTTCTAAATTTGATACAATATTATCTGTAGAACTTAATTGTGCTATTACAGTACCGT
>QXGG01268253.1_pt1 | contig 14580 bp, 17 predicted proteins | sample 1982491 | NCBI WGS metagenome assembly QXGG01 (sample SAMN09924614, study PRJNA488089) | Wastewater metagenome, whole genome shotgun sequencing project. | isolation source: South African research farm wastewater | place: South Africa: Irene, Agricultural Research Council, Animal Production... | reverse complement strand
TAAAAATAGGGCGCAGGGCGGAGGTTCTGCTGCCGTAACGGCCGTCAACGGGGGAAACCGCGGTAAGCGAGGTAAGCTGCATGATGCGTTCTCTAACAATTAATGAATAAAATAAGGCGCGTAGTGTACATCAAATGTACGTGGGGTTTTAGTGTTTACGCCAGAACACTGCGAAGAGGCTGGCTGTAAAAATTAAGGCCGCACCTAAAAGAGAGGTTAAATCTGGCTGTTCGCCCCACAGAATAAATGAAAACACACCCGCAAAGACGATGGTTAAGTATGCAATGGGCCCAATTAAACCCGGTGGCGCTAGCGAGTAAGCGCGCGACATAATAATTTGTCCTAAAGCAGCCAGTAAACCTGCACAACACAGCAAAATAAGCTGTTGTGTGTCCAGCGGTTGCCAAGCCCACAGTAAAGGGATTGCGGAAATTAAACTGCTAAAAAGAGCAAAGTAAAACACGATGCGGTACGCAGGTTCTGTACTGCTCATTTCACGAATCGAAACAAAGGCGAGGGCAGCAAGAATGCTGGCTGCCAGTCCGACTAAAGATAAGCTGCTAAATAAAGTGTCGCTGGGTTTGGCGACTAAAATCACACCTACTAAACCCAGCAAAGAAAAGGCGAGCATACGTTTTGTGAGAGGTTCTTTGAGCCACAAATAAGCAATCACAGGTGTAAATACAGGGGCTGAGTAAGTGAACACCATCGCATCGGCCAGTGGTAAATGAGCAATGGCATAGAAGAAGCAATACATAGCGGCCAGGCCATAACTGGTACGCATAAGATGTGACTTGAGTCGTGCGGTCTTAAAAGGGCGCAAGCCTTTACTCAGCAGTAAAGGCATAAAAAATACAACGCCGACAATATTACGAAAAAACACAATATTTTCATTGTTGACGCTGCTGGACGCTTCACGAATCAACACGCCCATCGCTGCAAATAAAACAGCGGATAAGGCTAAAAGCGCTGCACCTTGTAAAGGGTATACGCTACGTGCATTCATCCGTTGCGAGCATTCAATTGTTTTAACATGCTGCCGCGCTGAGTTAATATGTGCCAGCGTCTGCCGCCCAATTGTCGCCATAAGCGCGCTGAACGTATACCCGCGAACAAGAGTGCCCGCACCTTGGCTGCCGTGGCTTCTTGTTGTAAAAAGCGCATATCGCCATGCACTTGAATGCGTTGTTTAAAGGTGCTGATGGTGTCTTGGTAGAGTCCACCAAAAGAGGCCGCAATATTATCGCTGCTTAAGCCGTAGAGTTCGACTTGCTGTTCAATTTTGGGAATGCGTAATCCTGCAATTTCAAGTAAGTCATCGCGGCGGGAAAACTGACGCTCCAAAGCGAGCATCGACACAACGTAGCGCAGGCTTTCACGGGGTAAGTTGGCGGTGTCACGCGCGAGCACAGCTTTAAGCAACGTATAGCCTTCACGTAAACCTAAATCATCCCCGCCATACACATCGAGGGTGCTGTCAGGGTTGCGTACCAGCAAGGTGTTTAGCATGTACGCCAATGCGGCGTCGCTGACTTGCCCGGTGTGGGCCAATTTATTGACCAGTGCTGCGGATTGAAACACACCCGCCAATGCTGTCATTTGCTCTTGAAGAAGGGTCATGGTCGCTGAATACTCTTATCCCAAGGTGTGCAGGCTTCAATCACGCCACCGCCCAAGCAGACATCGCCGTCATAAAACACAATGGACTGTCCCAGTGTGACTGCGCGCTGTGGCTGCTCAAAGGTGACCAAGTAGCCGTCGCCGGTGTGACTGATACTGCAAGGTTGATCCTTTTGACGGTAACGAACTTTGGCCGTGAGCTTACCTATGCTATTTAAATCCAGCGGATTGATCCAGTTCACCTCACGCGTGAGTAAGGTGCCTGAAAATAACCACGGGTGTGCATTGCCTTGGCCAACAATCAATACATTACGCTTGAGGTCTTTAGCCAGTACATACCAGGCCTCTTCACTGGCGTTTTTTAAACCACCAATACCTAGACCCTGGCGCTGACCTATGGTGTGGTACATCAAGCCATTGTGCTGTCCCAGTTCAATGCCATCAGTGGTTTCAATCACGCCCGGCTGAGCAGGTAAGTACTGCTTTAAAAAATCTGTAAAGCGGCGCTCACCAATAAAGCAGATGCCTGTGGAGTCTTTTTTCTTAGCGGTAATTAAACCATGCTGTTGTGCGAGCTCACGCACCGCGGGCTTTTCATATTCGCCGACTGGAAACAGGGTTTTATGGATTTGTGCACCACCGACTGCGTGTAAGAAGTAACTTTGATCTTTATTACCATCCACGCCTTTCAGTAGCTCGCTGATACCATTGCGATCACGACGACGCACATAGTGACCTGTAGCAATCAGATCGGCACCCAGTTGCTCGGCGTAGTCAAGAAAGGCTTTAAACTTGATTTCGCGGTTGCATAAAATATCAGGGTTGGGCGTGCGTCCCGCTTTGTATTCTTCAAGAAAATGCTCAAAAACATTATCCCAGTACTCAGCAGCAAAGTTGGCTGCATGTAACTTAATGCCTAAGGTGTCGCACACCGCTTGGGCGTCAGCAAAGTCTTCTTTAGCTGTGCAGTATTCAGTACCGTCATCCTCCTCCCAGTTTTTCATAAACAAGCCTTCCACTTGATAGCCTTGCTGAATTAACAACAGGGCTGCAACAGAAGAGTCAACACCGCCGGACATGCCGACAATTACACGAGTTTCAGAAGGAGTATGCATGGCAATTTAAATACGTTAATCAAAGAAAAAGACTTTAGCAGATTTGTGCACGGCTAGGGAGGGCGTACCCTTGTGGTTTAGTTTTTAAATAGATCCAGCGAGAAACGTTCGCCGCTTAAATAATCATCTACGCTGCGTAACACCATGGGGCTGCGCCATAAATCACGCTGCTCAAGCAATTCGTCGCGAGTTAACCAGACCGGACCAATAATGCCGTCATCGAGTGGATGGTTTTTACGTTCTTGCAGTGCTAGACCGGCAAAACATACACGCTGATAGGTCACGTTATTGCTGGGTGCTTGATATAAATGTATGCCAAGCAGATGAGTAATCTCAATATCCCAGCCTGTTTCTTCTAAAGTTTCACGAATTGCCGCTTGGATTAGACTTTCGTCCATTTCTAAGTGGCCTGCAGGCTGGTTTAATACAATGCGCTTTTCAGCATGCTCTTTAACGAATAAAAAGCGCCCATCGTGTTCGATGACAGTAGCAACAGTGATATGTGGCAAAAAACGTGTCATGCGTAAGCTCCTAAAGGTGCTAGTTTGCTGGTATGATTGTTCGCTGCAATTTTATGCAAGTGCTCGAGATTAAGCGATGTTAGACCTATATACTTGTAGTTGATCAATAGTTTGACTACAGCAATCTATCAGGTAATCGTATAAAGCGTGTATGATATGCGCTGCACAAATTACGTTTAAGTACGACAAACGTAAAGATGAGTCAAAGCAGTTGTGTGACTTTTTCTACCCGATAAGGGTCACACCTGCTCATTAAGATTGAATTATCGCTGTCAGGCCACACGCGTGACAGATTTTTAAAGACCACGTAAATGACGGAGTCCAGCATGGGATACCAAAAGATCCAAGTGCCAGCCGGTGACAAAATCACCATTAATGCAGATTTGACTTTAAATGTACCAAACAACCCAATCATTCCTTACATTGAGGGTGATGGTATTGGTGCTGACATCAGCCCAGTAATGATTAAAGTGGTTGATGCGGCTGTAGAAAAAGCCTACGACGGTCAGCGTAAGATTTCCTGGATGGAAGTTTTTGCTGGTGAGAAAGCAACTCAAGTCTATGATTCAGAAACTTGGTTGCCACAAGAAACTTTAGATGCAGTCCGTGACTACGTTGTTTCTATTAAAGGTCCTTTGACCACGCCAGTTGGCGGCGGTATTCGTTCTTTGAACGTTGCTTTGCGTCAGCAGTTAGACCTCTACGTATGCTTGCGTCCAGTACGCTGGTTCACCGGTGTTCCAAGCCCTGTTAAGCGTCCACAAGACACTGACATGGTGATCTTCCGTGAGAACTCAGAAGACATCTACGCAGGTGTTGAGTGGCAAGCAGGTACACCAGAAGCTAAGAAAGTCATCAAGTTCTTCACTGAAGAAATGGGCGTGACTAAGATCCGCTTTACTGAAAACTGCGGTATTGGTGTTAAGCCAGTTTCTGAGCAGGGTACCAAGCGTCTTGTGCGTCAAGCACTGCAGTACATCGTTGATAACGATCGTGACTCACTGACCATCGTACACAAAGGCAACATCATGAAGTTCACCGAAGGTGCCTTCAAAGATTGGGCCTACGAAGTTGCACGTGATGAGTTCGGTGCTGAATTGTTGGATGGCGGTCCTTGGATGCAGTTCAAGAACCCTAACACTGGCAAAAACGTTATCGTTAAAGACGGTATCGCTGATGCTATGTTGCAGCAGGTTCTATTGCGCCCAGCAGAGTACGACGTCATGGCGACTCTGAACCTCAACGGTGACTACCTCTCTGACGCACTGGCTGCGCAGGTTGGTGGTATCGGTATCGCGCCAGGTGCAAACCTGTCTGACAGCGTTGCAATGTTTGAAGCAACGCACGGTACTGCACCTAAGTACGCAGGTCAGGATAAAGTGAACCCAGGTTCATTGATTCTTTCTGCAGAAATGATGTTGCGTCACATGGGCTGGACTGAAGCAGCTGATCTCATTATCGATGGCATCAATGGTGCGATCGCTGATAAGACTGTGACCTATGACTTTGAGCGCTTGATGGACGACGCTAAGTTGCTGTCTTGCTCTGAGTTTGGCGATGCAATGATTACCAAAATGTAATCACCGCTTTCGCTTAAAAAACGCCCCTTAATTGGGGCGTTTTTGTTTGTGTTTGCCGAATACAGGTACAATGCTGCACGAAATGAGGAGGGCATTATGCCGGATGATGATTTTTCTTTATTTACCGAGCAAATGCAGGGTGTACGCCGTATTTATGTTGACCAAGCGGATGTCGGTAAAAGTAAACCCAATCGTGCCGAACAGCGTCTGCGTCGTGAAAATGCTCAACACAGCATTGCGACCATTACTGTGGATGGGCTGTCGGATCAGTTTGTAATTGATGTCGGTGCTGAAGACGCCTTGTATTGGGCACGTGATGGCGTCCAAGACAGTCAATTACGCCGCATGAAAGCCGGGCAGATCGCCTTTGAAGGCACTTTAGATTTGCATGGCATGAGCGTTGAAAAAGCCCGTACGCTCTTGCGTGAGTTTTTAACTGAAGCCTTACGTTTAGAAATACGCTGTGTGCGAGTGACGCATGGTAAGGCTGCTCGTTTAGACGGTAAAAAGCCCATGATTAAAAGCCATGTCAATACATGGTTGCGCCAGCATGAAAATGTACTTGGATTTACTTCATGCGTTGCGCGACATGGCGGCACAGGTGCTCTGTACGTGTTGCTTAAGCGGCATATGTTGGACGGTCGCGATGAAGACTGAAGGTTTTAGTTGTGCACTAACACAGTGCATTATCAATAACAGAGCGGAGGCAGTCAGTGAGTAACTTAGGCTTAGCAACACTGCGCGATTATATCCGATGGGCGGTGAGTCAATTTAGCCGCGAGCAACTTTTTTTTCAGGGTGGCGAAGAGAGTCTATTTGAAGACGCGCGTGCACTGGTTCTGGGTAGCTTGTATTTGCCGGATGCGCTGCATGATAAGTATTTAGATTGTAATCTGCATGTCGATGAACATGTGATTGTGCAAACGATTCTGAGAAAGCGCATTGAGCAGCGTATTCCCAGTGCATACTTGCTGGGGCAGCTTTGGTTTGCAGGTTTGTCGTTTAAAATTGATCCTCATGTGATCATAGCTCATTCACCTTTAGAGGAATTGATTCCACAACAATTTGCGCCTTGGTTGATACATACGCCGCAACGTATATTAGATTTATACGCAGGCTCAGGCTGCTTGGGATTGACGTGCGCGGTGCAGTTTCCTGATGCTCAAGTGGTGTTGGCTGATCGCTCGACTACGGGCCTTGAGATTGCAGCTGAGAACATTGCAATACACCGTCTAGAGGATCGTGTGAGTGTGCAATATAGTGATGTATTTACGCAGTTAGATGATCAACGCTTTGATTTAATTGTATGTCAGCCGCCGTATATGTCGGTCGAGCAATGGACGCAGTTGCCGCGTGAAATGCAGTATGAGCCGCAAGACAGTCGAATTGCTAAAAACGGTGGTTTAGAGGCTATTCAGCTGGTTTTAGAGCAGGCTTGCGAGCATTTAACGGATAACGGTTTGCTCGTACTTGAAGTGGGCCCGCATCGTGCGCGTTTAGCTGCGCTGTATCCTGAGATCGATTTTATTTGGTTAGAGCATTCATACTTGGATCGTGATGTGCTGGCGTTAACCGCTCAGCAGTGCGCGGCTTATCGTTCGATCAGTTGATGCATCCATAGATTGCTGCAGGCTAAGATGTGCTTAGCGTGTAGCAACCCAAATCAATAAAGCTGCTTGGAATACAGCAAAAACAATCAACATGGAAATGGTAAAGCGCAAGGTATTATCTTCGCTTTTAAGTTGTTGTACTTGATCGTGATAGGTTTTAATTTGCGCATTTTTTTCATGCAAAGATTGATCGGCTTTTTGCAACATAGCTGCAGTGTCTAGAGTGCTGATCAAAGTGATTTTTTTCTCATTCCAATCATTGTGCAGTTCGCTAACACGACCGACCGTGCATGATGCGCGCATCTTGACGGCATCTTCATATTCAACCGTAAAGCCTTGAGCTTGTAGGGCGTGATCACGGCGTATGCGAGCAGCATCATTTGAGGCATGCTTAACCAGTAGTGTTTGACTTGCAACTGTGTAGTGATTGTATTTCTTCTGTGCCCACTGCGCTGCTTGCGCCAACATAAAACGACCTAAACCGCGGTTGCCCGGATCAGTGCGCAAAGGTAAATCTGGGTTGATGCGCACCTCTTTACGCTGATGATCAGCCCAGATTTCAAGCGTATTGATATCCTGCTGAGCCTTGTTATCAGGCATGTTGAGGGTTAAGCGCAAAAAGCTTTCCTCAGCATTATGACGTTCAACGCGCTCTAAGCTTATAAAGCGTAAAGGTCGAAGACCTGTTTCGCGATCAGCAGGTAACGCGGATAAACGTATCAGCTGAAAAGTTTCTGGTTTTAAGCTGATCCACGGGTGTTCAACTGCAACAACGTCTTCAGGCTCGACTGGTGTGTGTATTGGCTCTGCAGTATCAGCAGTCATGGCGTTTCACTTTATTTATATTGAGGTAATGTATATATCGGCAGTTGAGCATAATTCTATAGCGATGCTGGCGAAGTCAAGGTGAGTGGCGATCTGAGGTGCCAGAAGCTGCAGAGTACGGGTATACTGGGCAATTATTTTATCATTTCGGAGCAGGGTGTATGTCCGGTAATACTTTTGGCAAACTTTTTACTGTTACCACCGCTGGAGAAAGCCACGGTCCGGCTTTGGTTGCGATTGTTGATGGTTGCCCACCTGGTTTACCCTTGTCTGCTGAAGATTTGCAAAATGATCTTGATCGCCGCAAGCCTGGTACCAGTCGTCATACTACACAACGTAAAGAGCCCGATGAGGTTGAAATTCTCTCTGGGGTCTTTGAAGGGCAAACGACGGGCTGTCCCATTGGCTTATTGATTCGTAATACGGATCAAAAATCTAAAGATTATTCGGCCATTAAAGATATCTTTCGCCCTGCACATGCTGATTACAGTTATCACCATAAGTACGGTCAGCGTGATTATCGTGGCGGTGGACGCAGTTCGGCGCGCGAAACAGCCATGCGTGTTGCTGCTGGGGCGATTGCGAAAAAATACCTGGCAACCCAAGGCATCACAGTGCGTGGCTATATGAGCCAATTGGGTCCAATTGAAATCCCATTTAAAAGCTGGGACGCCGTGCATGATAATGCGTTTTTCAGTCCTGATCCGAGCAAAGTTGCTGAGTTAGAAGCTTATATGGATCAGCTGCGACGTGATCAAGACTCCGTTGGTGCGAAAATCACAGTTGTGGCTGAAGGCGTGATGCCAGGCTTAGGTGAGCCGGTGTTTGATCGTTTAGATGCTGATTTAGCACATGCTTTGATGAGTATTAATGCGGTCAAAGGTGTTGAAGTAGGGGCAGGATTTGCGAGTGTTGCACAGCGCGGTACAGAGCATCGCGATGAGCTGACGCCCGAAGGCTTTACCTCCAACCATGCGGGTGGAGTGTTGGGCGGCATTTCTTCTGGCCAGCCTATTGTGGCGCACTTAGCGCTTAAGCCAACGTCAAGTATTACCACTTCAGGTCGCTCGATTAATATGGCCGGCGAGCCTGTGGATATGATCACTAAGGGCCGCCATGACCCGTGTGTGGGTATTCGCGCAACGCCTATTGCCGAAGCAATGATGGCCATTGTCTTAATGGATCATTTGCTGCGCCACCGTGGGCAAAATGCTGATGTGAAAGTCAGTACGCCGGTACTCGCACAGCTTTAATAGCGTACTGTATTAGGTTGTTTGCAGGCGCAGCGGTGAGTTGCACATGTGTATTTAATGAATTGTTATAGGGGATGCGAGACATGAGTCAGCTGTTTGTATACCACACGAGCATGCCGAGCCAAGCTGTAAAAGTCTTGAATCATGCTGAAGATATCAGCAGCACTTTAGCGCGTGTGGGGGTGCATTGTGAGCACTGGCAAACAGATGTGGTGCTGACTGCGCAGTCTTCGAGTGCTGAGATACAAGCGGCATACGCTGATGCTATTGCTCAGCTTAAAGAGCGTACCCCGTATGCAATGGTTGATCTGGTCAGTATGGATGAAAAGCATCCAGAGAAAGAAGCGCTGCGTGCGCAGTTTTTAGATGAGCATACGCACACCGAAGACGAGGTCCGTTTTTTTGTATCGGGTCGTGGTCTATTCAGTGTGCATATTGATGAGCATATCTATGCTGTATTGTGCGAAAAAGGTGCGCTAATTAGCATCCCTGCAGGAACTGCACATTGGTTTGATATGGGCGAGCATCCACGCTTTACCGCTTTGCGTTTCTTTAACAGCCCTGATGGCTTGGTTGCGCAGCGGTGTGAGGCCAGCATTGCTCAAGCCTATCCAAAACTAGATGACTTAATTTAAGTTTTATCACAGCTGAAATTGCCGCAGTGCCGGTCATTTGTTTGTTGAGGTTGCTGTAAAAACTTACTTGACTGCTTTACTAGGTCTTTCTTCGCAGGGACAAATTAGCGTACACTACAGCCATGATTGCGAGGAGTGACTATGAGCACAATTAATATTACAGAAGCAGCACAAACCTATTTGAGCGAGTTACTAGCCGGCCAAGATGTACCCGGCATCGGTATTCGTGTTTTTATTACGCAGCCGGGTACAACCTATGCAGAAACGTGCATCGCGTACTGCAAGCCCGAAGATCAAAAAGCAGAAGATACACCGCTTGTACTGCCTTTGTTTACCGCATGGATTGACGCGTTAAGCGAGCCGTACTTAGAAGACGCTGTCGTTGATTATGCAACGGATCGTATGGGTGGTCAGTTAACCATCAAGGCGCCTAACGCTAAAGTGCCGATGGTCAGTGAAGACAGTCCACTGTCAGAGCGCGTTAACTATTATCTGCAAACTGAGATCAACCCAGGGCTTGCCAGCCATGGTGGTGAAGTCAGCTTAATTGACATTGATGAAGGTGTTCTTATTCTCAAGTTTGGTGGTGGCTGCCAAGGTTGCGGCCAAGCAGATTACACTTTGAAAGAAGGTATTGAAAAAACATTAATGGCGCGTATTCCAGAAGTCAAAGGCGTGCGCGATGTGACTAACCACAGTATTACGGAAAATGCATACTATTAAGCAGGCTAGCAGGGGACTTTAGTCAAATTGCTCAAGTAGGCGCAAACTTATAATATAAGCCGCGCAAAACAAGCTTGAACATTACCCTGCTAAAGCTTTGCGGCGTGTTACACACACGCACACTCTTAAGTTGGACGATCCTGGCTTAAGCAGTTGACTTACACTATGGGTCTTATGTTTTACATAAAACCTAAATTAACCGGTAACAGTCACAAGCTGTTATCGGTTTTTTTGTTATAAAACCTACTAAATTCAGATTCTTTGGGTAATTCGTAAGCTGACCCTGTTCAAACTTAGACAAGCGTGCTAAAAAGTTGTAGCTGCTTGATAAGAAAGGGAAAATAATGAATAAGTCCGAATTAATCGAGCGTATTGTTGACCAGCAACAGGAGCTCTCAGTACGTGATGTTGAGCTGGCTGTGAAGACCATGCTGGAACATATGACGCAAATATTAGCTGCTGGAGATCGTATCGAAATTCGTGGTTTTGGTAGTTTCTCTGTCAGTTACCGTGCGCCTCGTATTGGGCGTAACCCGAAAACGGGTGAGTCAGTGCAATTAGCTGGCAAGCATGTGCCTCACTTTAAACCAGGTAAAGAGTTGCGCGACAGAGTGAATGATGAGTAATCTAATGTCTAATAATGTGCGTAACCACAGAGGCTTGTATGCGAAATTTTAAGCGCCTATTGATTATTATTATTGCCTTAGCGCTGGCTGCTAGTGTGATATTTTTTACCCTAGAGAATAGAACACCAACACAACTGGTGTTTTTCGGTTGGCATACTTCTCAATTGCCGATCGCATTATTTGTGCTCAGTGCTTTTATTATCGGACTTATTCTAGGCCCCGTGACGACGTGGTGGCCACAGCAGCGCTTGCGTATGCGTTACAACAAGCAGGCCAAGCAGCTTAAAGCCTGTGAGCAGCGTTTAGCGCAGCTGCAAGAGGCTGCACAAGCACAGCCTGAGACGCCCGTAGTCATTCAAGCAGCTGATGCGCAAATCTCTAAAGCCAACTCCTAAGGTTAACGCCCTTAAGGCGTTAACCGAGTACTAGAGTGGCTGTGTTTTAAACTGGGCTGGAACGCCCTGTCATTTCGCGTGCCATTTCGGTGGCATAGCTGTCTGTCATGCCGCCAATAAAGTCAATAATGCGCATAAACGATGTATAGAGTGACCAATGCGGTTGTGGTGCAGCTTGGCCGAGCAAGTCAAAAATACGTTTGTTTTTAAAGGATAGCGTGCCTTGTGTATGCAGTTCGAGTGCGGCGCCACAAAAAGCATTCAGTAATATTTCAAGCGTTGTGTAAGCACCAATCTCATGCAGTGTTTTGCGCTTATCTTGGAATATTTTTTCGCGGGCTAATGCTTTAGCGCTGATCACACAGGTTTTAGCAGGGCCGTTCATATGCTCAACTAAATCGCCTTGTAGCGTACCGGCCATTAAAGCGGGCAGTTGATCCACAAAAGCTTGTGCGGCAGCATTAGTCAGGTGCTCGATCGCTTTGCCGCGTAAAATTGCTAACTTGCGGCGGCGCGAATCATTGGGACCCAGCAGGCGATATGTTTCGGGTAAATCATCGCCCACTAAATCCAGGAGCAGCGCTTCAACTTCAGCATAGCCGAGCAGGTCCATTTCGATCCCGTCTTCTAAGTCAATTAAGCCGTAGCAAATATCATCGGCAGCTTCGACTAAGTAAACCAACGGGTGGCGCGCCCAGTGCTCATCATCCAGCTTAGGAATACCCAGCTTTTGCGCAATGTGTTCCAGCAGAGGCAGTTCGCTTTGGTAGCTGCCAAACTTATGCTTTTTATAGCCCTGAGCACTGGCATGCTTTGAACTCCACGGATACTTAGAAAAAGCACCTAAAGTGGCATAAGTTAAGCGCATACCACCGTCAAACTGATGGTATTCAAGTTGCGTGAGCACGCGAAAGCCTTGCGCGTTGCCTTCAAAATTTAAAAAATCTGCGCGCTGTGCTTCGCTCATACTATCAAGCCAGCCATTGCGTGCTGCGTGCTGAAACCAGTGCCGAATGGCATCTTCACCTGAATGCCCAAAGGGCGGGTTACCAATATCATGCGCCAGGCAAGCCGATTGTACGATCATGCCTAAGTCACTGGGCTCACACCATTGCGGTAAATCTGGTCGTATCATTTGCGCCACACGCATGGCTAATGAGCGGCCAACGCAGCTGACTTCAAGTGAGTGTGTTAAGCGGGTATGAATATGGTCGTTACTGGATACAGGGTGAACTTGTGTTTTACGGCCCAAGCGGCGGAATGCGCCTGAGAAAATAATGCGGTCGTGGTCTTTGTGAAATGGACTGCGTCCAAGTTCTTCAGCGCTGTGCGAGGTTTTTCCTAAGCGCTCACGGTTTAAGAGTGTATGCCAATCCATTGTAAGCCCTCAGTCTACCAATAAAAACAGTGCACTCAGTGTAGCATTAAGGCTTGGTGCTTGGATTTCTAGTCTGCGAGGTTTTTTGTTCTGTAGAGTGATTGAGCAGCAGCGGCAGTAGGCCTGCGGCAATACGCATCACCGGCAAGAAACTACCAATTGAACGTTTTTTACGTGCCAAAAAGAAGCTGGCTAATCCAACACCCGCTATTGCGAGCATCGGCGTGCGCCCACTCATAAAGCGGTGTTTATAATCACGCAGCTTTTCGACAGGCTCAAGCAAGATAATGCCTTCGTGACGAATTTTTTGTCGATTGAGCTCAAGGCGCATTTGAATTAATTGCTTGCGTAAGGCTAATGAATCGTTTTTTTTGTGATTGCCCATCATGGTAATAACTGCTCCTTCGTTTTTTTAAGCTCCTGTAAAGACGCGCTGAAGGGTGCAGACATGCTGTGTTGCGCCGATTTCATCCGCCAAAAGCATAGCCCGCTGATGCACGCATAAAAAGCACACAAGCCCACCAACAACCGGTAGTCATAATGATCCCAGAGTAAAACAATCAGCAACGCATTGAGTAATAAAAATAGCATAAAGCCAGAAGCCGCGATCAAGCCCAACCAGATCAGTTGTTGTGTGCTGTGACGTTTTTGCTCTTGTAATTCAAGAGCGAACAGCTCGGCATGATCGCTGACTAGATCTAAAGTCGCAGCGCCTAAGCGCCGCGACGTGTCTGCAAAGGTATGCTCTGACATCAATTAGCGCCTAGACACTAACAGGCCTAACAAAAAGCCAACACCCGCGCCAATAGCTAATGATTGCACTGGGTGTTCGCGGACATATTCTTCGCCGCTATTAAAGGCTTCTTTGCCACGCTCGAGTAAAGCTTGCTCGGTTGAGCCTAAAGCTTGACGTGCGCGTTGTAGACTGCTGTTGATTTGACCGCGTAATTCTTCAGCTTTATCACCCGTGAGTTCAACAGAGTGTTGCAGCAGTTTTTCTGTGTCAGAAACGAGTGCTTTAAACTCTGACAAAAGAGGATCGTTCGTGCTAGTTGTATTTTTTTTAGCCATGACAGGTGTACTCCATAAGTTAACTCAAGGTTAGCATAATTTTAGAGGCCATCTAACGGCAACTGGTTCAATTTGAAACCACTTATATTGCATATAAAATAAACCCGCAAGGTGTGCGGGTTTATTGATGATCATGTTATGACTTACATCAGTGGGATCGTGTAGCTGACGATGAGGCGGTTTTCGTCAACTTTACGAAGGCTGATATCAGAACGTAAGGTAGAGTTACGCCATTTTACGCCGAGGTTTTTTAGTGAGCCCTCTTGGAAAACATAGCCAATATCGGTATCACGCTCCCACTCTTTACCACGTGATTGGCCTGCGCCCATATAAATGTTGTTACCTCGTACGTAACGGGTCATTAGATTCAGGCCGGGGATACCTAAACCAGCGAAGTTATAGTCAAAGCGTGCTTGCCAAGATTTCTCATCGGTCGCAGCAAAGTCGCGAATTTGTACATAGTTAGTCAAGAAAGGATCTGTAAGCTGAATATAGGCATAACCTGTATCGCCAGACATTTTTTGATAACCCAAGCCAAAGCTACTGTGGCCTAAACTATAAGTTAGCATGCTTGAAATAGCTTTGTTGTCGATGCCGCTGTTGCCATCTTCGTTAGTTTTTGCATAGCGTAAATCAGCTTTTAATGACTGTTTGTCATCGATTTGTAAGGTGTAAACACCATTGAGAATATGCTGCTTGTATTCGCCATAAAATTTAGCATAGTTGTAGCCTGTACTTAGGCCTGTGTCGCCCCAAGCGTAATTAACCCCAGCAAAATCGAATTTACTGGTTTCACCTTTATTAGTGCGTGTTGATGTATTACTCCGCTTAGAAGTATTGCCAGAAAAACCGTTTAACAGAATAGGGGCACTGTCGGTAGAGTTACGCTGCTTCATGCGGTCTAAACGACCAATGTTCGCGGTTAGATTCTCTACTTCTTGGCTGTTAACCATCACCCCTCTAAAGGTTTGTGGAATCAAGCGGCCATCACCAGAAGAAACAGTGGGTACTTTTGGCATTAAAGTACCAGCTTTTAAGGTGCTTTCAGATAAGCGCGCTTTAAACGTTCCGCCAAGTGAGCCATAACTACTCGGTGCTTTCTTACTGGTTTGACCTCTTGGGAGTAAGTCTGTTCCAGCTGTACCACCACCCGAATCCAGTTTAAAACCGGTAAACCCATAGGCATCAACCCCCACGCCTACGGTGCCTTCAGTAAAACCTGACTCAT
>QXGG01059132.1_pt1 | contig 14593 bp, 13 predicted proteins | sample 1982491 | NCBI WGS metagenome assembly QXGG01 (sample SAMN09924614, study PRJNA488089) | Wastewater metagenome, whole genome shotgun sequencing project. | isolation source: South African research farm wastewater | place: South Africa: Irene, Agricultural Research Council, Animal Production... | reverse complement strand
TGCATGGCGACAGCCAGGCCGAGGCCGATGCGGCGGCTGCGGCGGTGCTGCGCGAGTTCGACCGCCTGCACCGCGCCTACCACGCCTGGGAGCCGTCCGAGCTCACCGCGCTCAACGAATCCCTTGCACGCGGTGAGGCCGCCACCGTGTCGGACGAACTGGCGGCGATGCTCAAGGACGCCCAGCACATCGCCGCCACCGGCGATCAGCTCTTCAACCCCGCGCTCGGCGGCCTGATCGCGCTGTGGGGTTTTCATACCGACAACTTCGTGCCGCAGCGCCCCGACCCGGCCAAGCTGCAGGCCCTGCTCGACGCCGCGCCGTCGATGGCCGACCTCGTCATCGACGGCAACCGGGTGAGCAGTCGCAACCCGGCGGTGCAGCTCGATCTCGGCGGCTATGCCAAGGGCTACGCGCTCGACCGCGCCGCCACCATCCTGCGCGCGAACGGCGTGGCCAACGCGCTGATCAACATCGGCGGCAACGTCATGGCGCTCGGCAAGAAGGGCGACCAGCCGTGGCGCATCGGCATCCAGCATCCGCGCATGCCGGCGCCGCTCGCCACGCTGCCGCTCTACGACGGCGAGGCGGTGGGCACCTCGGGCGACTACCAGCGCTATTTCGAGCTCGAGGGCGAACGCTACGCCCACCTGCTCGACCCGCGCACCGGCCAGCCGGCGCGCGGCACGCAGTCGCTGACCATCCTGATCACGCCGCGCGAGGGCGCTGGGCCCGGCGCAGGCACCTTGTCGGACGCGCCGAGCAAGCCGGCGTATCTGGTCGGGGAGCATTGGCGCGAACATACTCGCCGTTTCGGCATCGAACACGTGTTGCGCGTCGCGGCCGATGGTCGCGTCGAGGTCACCCGTGCGCTGCGCGCGCGGCTGCAGTTCCCGGCACCGCTCGAGGTGACGGTCGTCGATTGAAAAAAAGGGAGGGGAATCATGGACATGACACCGCAAACCGCCTGGCTGATCGCCATTTCCGCCGTCGTCATCGTGGGGGTGGTGGCGTTCTTCATCGGCCGCAGCACGGCCGGCACCAAGGATCGCATCGACGAGCTCGAGGCCGAGCTGAGCAGCAAGAAGGCCGAGGTCGAGGGCTATCGCAAGGAAGTCGAGCAGCACCTCGACAAGACCGCGACGCTGTTCGTGTCGATGGCGGGCTCGTACAAGGAGATGTTCGAGCACGTGTCGTCGGGCTACGAGAAGCTCTCCACCGGCTCTGCGCGCGAACTGTTCCAGCAGCGCGTGGATGCGTTGCTGATCGGTGCCGGGCGCAGTGCGGGCGAGGGTGGCGACGCGGGCAATCTGCTGGGCGCTGCCGCGGCGGGTGTCGCCGGTGCGGCAAGCGTGGCCGGGGTGACCTCCGCTGCCGTTGCGGGGGCGGCGACAGCGCCCGGGGCTGAAGCGGCGACCGAAGCGCCGACCGAAGCCGCCGAGCCTGCGCAGCCGATGGAGCCGGCGGCCGACCCGGAGGCCGTGGGCCGTGCCGAGCCTGAATGGCGGTCCGAGCCCACGCTGGATACGGGAGCGCAGGGCGCTGCGCCGGCAGGCGAGGCCGAAGCGGCCGCTGCCACGCGCGAGCGCGAGCCGTCCGCCGCGGACGACTCCGACGAGCGCATGCGCAGGGCCGAAGGCATCGCCTTCGACCCGACCCTCGACGAGGCGCCGGCGCGCGACGAAGCCCCCCGCAGCGAACTGCGCTGAACGAGGCGCCGGCGGGCGCCGTGCCGCTCGCCGGCGGCGAGGCCGCTCGAGAGCCCGGTCGCAGCGAACTTCCCGCCGGTGGCCGCATCCTAACGGCCATGCGTCTGCCGCTCCTCTCCCTCCCGGGCCGTTCGCCTCGCGCGGCCCTCGCGTTGCTGTGCGTCGCCCTTGCGCTGGGCGGCTGCAGCCTGCGCTTCGCCTATTCCCAGCTCGACTGGCTGGTGCCGTGGTATGTGCGTGATTACGTGACGCTCGACGCCGGGCAGCGCAGCGTGTTCGATGCGCGTCTCGCCGCCCGGCTCGACTGGCACTGCCGCACCCACGTTCCCGAATACGCTGCCACGCTGCGTGAGGCCCGGACCCTGCTCGCGCGCGAGACGGTCGATGCCGCCCAGCTTGCGCCCTTCCTCGCGCGTGGCGAGGCCTGGTCGGCGGAGGTCCTGGCCGAGCTCGAGCCCGACGCGCGGGTGCTGCTCGCCGGCCTGGCGAGCGAACAGGTCGACGAGCTGCGGCAAGCCTTCGCGCGCGGCGCGCGCGAGTCACGCAAGGAGTTTGTCGATGGCAGCGCCGCCGAGCAGAATACGGCGCGCATCAAGCGCATGGAAAAACGACTGCAGCGCTGGTTCGGCCGTATGACGCCGGCGCAGCGCGAGCGCATCGCCGCGTGGAGCGCCGAACTCAGCCCGACCACCGAGGCCTGGCTCGCCCAGCGCACGCGCTGGCAGGGCGCGCTGCTCGAGGCGCTGCAGGTGCGCGCCGACGATGCCGCGTTTGCAGCGCGCATCGCGCCCCTGTTTGCCTCGCAGCAGGCGCACTGGCCGCCCGCTTATCGCGACGGCGTTGCGCGCAACCGGGCGCTGACCCTGGCGCTGCTGGCCGACGTCTTCAACCTGGCGCCCGCCGCCCAGCGCCAGCACCTGGATCGCGAGCTCGACGCGCTGGCCGCGCAGTTCGAGTCGCTGGCCTGCGCGGCCCCGGCTCGCCTTTCCGCGGCGCTCGGCCGATAATCCGCGCCATCCTCCCATCATTCACCGCCGCGCGCGCTGCGCAGCTTGTGCGCCAAGCGCGCGACATTCCATGCAAAAGACCGAACTCGACCGCCTCGCCATCGGGCTGATGGTGTTGTTCTGCACCATCTGGGGCCTGCAGCAGGTGGCGATCAAGATCGCCAGTGCCGGGATCTCGCCGATCTGGCAGGCGGGGCTGCGTTCGATCGGGGCCAGCGTGATCGTGCTGCTGTGGTCGTGGCTGCGCGGTGTGCGCCTGTGGGCGCGCGACGGCACGCTGTGGCCGGGTGTGCTGGCCGGCCTGCTGTTCGCCATCGAGTTCGCGCTGATCTTCCTCGGACTGGAATACACCACCGCCTCGCGCGGCGTGATCTTTCTCTACACCGCGCCCTTCTTCGTCGCCCTTAGCGCGCGCTGGCTGCTGCCGCTGGAGCAGATGCGCCGGGCGCAGTGGGCGGGCATGGCGCTGGCCTTCGTCGGCATCCTGGTGCTGTTCGGCGAGCATCTGTTCTCGTCGGCCGACAAGGCCTGGATCGGCGACCTGATGATCGTGTTCGCGGCGATGTTCTGGGCCGCGACCACGCTGACCGTGAAGGCGAGCGCGCTGGCGCGGGCGTCGGCGGAGAAGACGTTGCTCTATCAGCTCGCCGTGTCGGCTCTGGCCTTGCCGCTGCTGTCGATCGCGCTCGGCGAGCCCGGCGTGTTTGCGCCGACGCCGGCGGTGTGGGCGAGCCTGTTCTTCCAGGTCGTCATCGTCGCCGGGGCGTCCTACCTGGGCTGGTTCTGGCTGGTGCGCCAGTATCCGGCGACGCGGCTGTCGTCCTTCTCCTTCCTGACCCCGGTGATGGGCGTGCTGGCCGGCGGCGTGCTGCTCGGCGAGCCGCTGACGCCTGCGGTGTTTGCCGCGCTCGGCCTGGTCGGGGCGGGCATCTGGGTGGCGAACCGGTAGCCCTGCGCCCGACCTTCGCCCGGGTACGTGGCGGCTGCGTGCAGGGCGCGGGGCACGGGCCTCGCCTATAGTGACAAGGCCCATCCCTGCCGAGGAGCGCCGCCATGTCCCGTCCCGTCGTCGAGTTCTGGTTCGAGTTCGCCAGCACGTATTCCTATCTGTCGGTGATGCGCATCGAGCGCGCGGCGCAGGCGGCCGGTGTGGACATCGCCTGGAAGCCATTCCTGCTCGGCCCGGTGTTCCTGGCGCTGGGCTGGAACGACTCGCCGTTCAACATCTATCCGCCCAAGGGGCGCTACATGTGGCGCGACCTCGAGCGCCTGGCCGCGAAGGAAGGGCTGCCATTCCAGCGCCCGAGCCGGTTCCCGCGCAACGGCCTGCTCGCCGCACGGGTGGCGCTGGTCGGGGTCGAGGACGGCTGGGTGGCGCCGTTTGCGCGCGCGGTGATGACGGCCAACTTTGCCGAGGATCGCGAGATCGCCGAGCCGGCGGTGATCGAGGACATCCTCGCCAAGCTCGCTTTGCCGGTCGAGGAGGTCTTGGCGCGCGCGCAGCTTGACGCGAACAAGCTTGCACTGCGTGCGCAGACCGAACGCGCGGCCGAGCTCGGTCTCTTTGGCGCGCCCAGTTTCCGGGTGGGGGACGAGCTGTTCTGGGGCAACGACCGGCTCGAGGACGCGCTGGGGTGGGCGGTGACGGACGCGGCACCCCGGTGAAATCCGCGCCTTCTGGCCTTGGTCGGAAAGCGCGACGACGAACGAGTCGAGCCGGCTGTCCCTGGTGGCCGCGGCTGCAGTGCGGGCGGTGACGCCCGGCGGCGATGCTGCTCCGGTGCTGCGCTTCTCGATCACCGCCCGCGCGCCGCGCGCGCCAGCCCCGGTAGCGCAGCGGGGCGGGCGACCGCCGGCCTTACTTCTTCTGCGCCTGCTCGGCCTCGTACTTGCGAATGCGCTCGTCGTAGCGCGCGCGATCCTCGGCGGCCTGGCGCGCGCGGGCGGCGGCGGCTTCCTCGGCCTGGCGGCGTTCGGCGGCGCGCTCCGCATCTGCAGTGGCACGCTTGCTCGCCGCCTCGGTCTCGGCCGCGCGCGTGTTCGCCTCGCGCTGGGCGCGGATGCGCTCGGCCTCGGGCGAGGGGGCGATGCGGGTGTCGGCACTCGGGGCGGCGGGCTGGGTGGCTGGCGTGGCCGGGAGCGCGTTGGGCGCGGCGGGCGTCAGCGGGCGATCGGCCCTGGCGCCGGCTTCGGCCGCCACGCGCTGGCGCTCGGCGAGCGTGATGCGGCGGGATTCGGCCTCGAGTGCGCGGGCGCGCTGGACGGTCTCGAGGCGCTTCTTCTTGGCCTGGTCGATGCAGCGATTCACGAAGAACCGGTCGTAGCAGCCGGGGACGGTGGCCTCGTAGGTGGCCTCGGCTTCGGCGCGCAGCGCCTTGCCCTCGGCCTCGAGCGCTTCGGCGCGCGCCCGCTCGGCGGCGCGGGCCGCCTCGTCGGGCGTCTGGGCGTGGGCGGGGAGGACGGCGGTGGCGAGCAGGGCAGCAAACAGGACGGACGCGACGCAATGGCGTGCAATCACGGCAGACAGGGAACGGAGGCGAATCATGCGTGCAGTTTCCGGATTCGAGTTGCGTGTCAGGGGGCGACCGAGGCGCGTGCCCCTGTGGGGGCGGGCTTGCCAGCGAATTGTGCGTGCGGAACCGCGAGCTTCGCGGGCAAGCTCGCGCCCACACGAAACGGCCGGGGATGTCGAGCGCGCTGCCGGTGGCGAGCGCCTGCTCCTGGTTTCCGGAGCCTGTGTTCCGGCATCGTTCGGGCTGGCGCGTAGAATACCGCCTTTATTTCAATCCGCGGCCCCGTGGCCGTGTATCCGTTCGTGATCAGTCTTCGCAATTTGCGCCTCGCGCGCGGCGCCAAGGTCCTCATCGAGAGTGCCACGCTGCAGATCCACCCCGGCTGGAAGGTCGGTCTCACCGGCGCCAACGGCAGCGGCAAGTCCAGCCTCTTTGCCATGCTGCGCGACCAGCTCCACCCCGACCAGGGCGACCTCGACATGCCGCCGGGCTGGGTCATCGCCCACGTCGCGCAGGAGACGCCCGGGCTGGCGCAGCCGGCGATCGACTACGTGCTCGACGGCGACGCCGAGCTGCGCCGCATCGAGGCCGAGCTCGCCGCGGCCGAAGCCGCGCACGACGGTTCGCACATTGGAGAGCTCCACGCCCGACTGCACGAGATCGGCGGCTATTCGGCGCGCGCGCGCGCGGCGGCGCTGCTCGACGGCCTCGGCTTTTTGCAGTCCGACATCGAGCGCCCGGTGGCGGACTTCTCCGGCGGCTGGCGCATGCGCCTGAACCTGGCGCAGGCGCTGATGTGCCGGTCCGACCTGCTGCTGCTCGACGAGCCCACCAACCACCTCGACCTCGACGCGGTGATCTGGCTCGAGGCCTGGCTGCGCGACTACCGCGGCACCTTGCTGCTGATCTCGCACGACCGCGAGTTCCTCGATGCCTGCGTGACCCACATCGCCCACATCGAGCAGCAGAAGCTCGGCCTCTACACCGGCGGCTATTCCGACTTCGAGCGCCAGCGCGGCGAGCGCCTGATCCAGCAGCAGGCGATGTTCGACAAGCAGCAGCGCGACATCGCGCACATGGAAGACTACATCCGCCGCTTCCGTGCCAAGGCCACCAAGGCGCGCCAGGCGCAGAGCCGGATCAAGGCGCTCGAGCGCATGGAGCGCATCGCCGCCGCGCACGTGGACACGCCCTTCAGCTTCGCCTTCCGCGATGCGCCGCCCGCGCCGGACCCGCTGCTGCAGATCGAGGACGGCGCAGTCGGCTACGGCGACAAGACGATCCTCGAGCGCATCACGCTGACCCTGCGCCCGGGCGAGCGCGTCGGCCTGCTCGGGCGCAACGGCGCGGGCAAGTCGACCCTGATCAAGCTGCTCGCGCATGAACTGCGACTGGCGAGCGGTCGCCGCCTCGAAGGCAAGGGCCTGGCCACCGGCTACTTCGCCCAACATCAACTGGAAACGCTGCGCCCGGACGAGTCCGCCCTGCAGCACATGGTGCGCCTCGACCCGCAGACGCGCGAGCAGGAACTGCGCGACTACCTCGGCGGCTTCGACTTCCGCGGCGACGGCGTGGGCGGCACCTCCACTCCGGCGACCACGCCCTGCGGGCCGTTCTCGGGCGGCGAGAAGTCGCGCCTGGCGCTTGCCTTGCTGATCTGGCAGCGCCCCAACCTGCTGCTGCTCGACGAGCCCACCAACCACCTCGACCTCGAGATGCGCCACGCGCTGACCATGGCGCTGCAGGACTACGAGGGCGCGATGGTGCTGGTGTCGCACGACCGCGCGCTGCTGCGCGCCACCTGCGACCGCTTCGTGCTGGTGGATGGCGGCCGCATCCAGCCCTTCGACGGCGACCTCGACGACTACCGCGACTGGCTCGCCAGCCGCCGTGCCGAAGTCGCCGCGGCCGCCGCCTGCCCCGACCAGGCGGCGGACAAGGCCGCGCGCAAGGCCGACCGCGCCCAGGCCGCCGCCGACCGCCAGGCCCGGCTGGCCGCACGCCGGCCGCTGGTGAAGGAGGTCGAGCAGATCGACAAGCGCCTGGCTGCGTGGAACAAGGAGAAGGCCGAGCTCGACGCGCGCCTCGCCGATCCGGCCTTGTACACAGGTCCGCAGGCGGGCGAGGTGCCGGCGCTCAACAAGCGCCAGGCCGAGCTCGCCGAGCGCATCGAGGAGGCCGAGCTACGCTGGCTCGAGCTGCACGAGGCGCTGGAGGCGATCCCGGCGGATTGAGCGGGGGATCGCGACTTGCGTCGCTCCTACAGGAAGTCGCCGCGGCGTCGACGGACCCTGTAGGAGCGACGCAAGTCGCGATGACGGCGCTCCCAAAGGAAGTCGCTTCGGCTTCGACGGACCCTGTAGGAGCGACGCAAGTCGCGATGACGGCGTCCGCATTCCCGCCGACCCGCATCGTGGCGGACGGCACGATCGCGACTCGCGTCGCTCCCACGGGAAATCGGAATTGCTCCCAAGGGAAATCGGCGTCACTCCCAAGGGAAATCGGCGTTCCACGGCCAGCCGCCAGGCCTCGTGGCCGCTTCGGGCTTACTGCGGCAGCCAGCGCAGCGCGTCGATGTTCCACGCGGCGAAGTCTTCATGGCCGACGATGCGGTCCTGCGAGCGGCGCAGGTCGACGTCCTCCGGCCGCAGGTAGTGGCCGGCGGTGTGGAAGATCACCTTCACCGTCGGCTGCATCGGGTTGTCCGCGTGCTGCGCCTGCACCACCGCGAGGCGCTTGCTCTCCAGACGCACCAGCGCACCGGTGGGGTAGATGCCCACCGAGCGGATGAAGGCCTTCACCAGGCGCGGCTCGAAGTGGTTTGCCGACCAGTCGAGCAGCTTGCGCAGCGCCTCGGTCGGTGCCATGCCCTTGTGATAGACGCGGTCCGACGTGATCGCGTCATAGACGTCGACGATCGCGCCCATGCGGCCATACAGGCTGATCGCGTTGCCTGCGAGCTTGTTCGGATAGCCGCTGCCGTCGAAGCGCTCGTGGTGCTGGGCGGCGACATCGAGCGCGATCGGGCTGATGCCCGGGGTGGCCTGCAGGATGATCTTGCTCTGCACGACGTGGCTCTTCATGCGGTCGAACTCGGCGTCGGTGAGCTTGCCCGGCTTGTTCAGGATCTCGTCCGGCACGCGCGCCTTGCCCACGTCGTGCAGCAGGGCGCCGACGGCGATCTCGCGGATCGTCTCGTGCGGCACCTCGAGCGTGCGCGCGAAAGCGGTCATCAGCGCGCACACCGACACCGAGTGCTGGAAGGTGTAGTTGTCGTGCTGCTTGAGGCGGGCGAGCGGCAGCAGCGCGTCCTGCTGGGTGAAGATGGAATCGACGATGCGCCCGACCAGCGGCTCGACCTTCTCCATCTCGATCTGCTTGCCGAGGCGGATGTCGCCCAGCATGTCGCGCACGATCTGGTTCGCCTCGCGATGCAGGGCGCGCGCGCGCTCGAAGCTGCTCGCCGCCTTGGCGGGGGTGTGCACCGCCGGCGCTTCGGCGGGCGCTGGCGCGGTGTGCTGCGGGCCGGGTTCGGGGGCTGACTCGGGCGCGTCTGGCGCGGGAAGCGCGTCCGGGTCCAGGCCGCGCCCGGTGTCGACATAGATCTCGGTGACGCCGATCTCGCGGACCTTGCGCACGTCATCCGCGCTGGCGACCAGGAAGCGATTGCGCACGAAGCCGTGCTGCAGCCAGCCGCAGTTGAGGTCGTGGACGTACATCCCGGCCTGCAGCCGGGTCACGGGGATGAGCTTGATCACGCGGTGGGTAGGGTCGATGCCGATGCCGCATTATCGGATCGAGGGCGGGCTTTGCGTCGTCTGGCGTGCGGGCGTGCGAGAACTTTCACACGGCAGGGTGGCGCCCCGATTTGGGGAGTGCACGGCGAGGGGCGGGCGATCGGATGTACGGACTGGCGAGGCGCGTCGGCGCGCCGTCGGGCGTTTGCCCTCGCGGCGAGGGCGTGGAAACCGTCCGCAAGGTCCCGGGCTGCTAGAATCCGGGCTTCCCCGAATCTGTCCCAGGAGCTAGCGGTGCGTATCGTCTGTCTCGACCTCGAAGGTGTGCTCGTCCCCGAAATCTGGATCGAATTCGCCGAGCGTACCGGCATCCCCGAGCTGCGCCGCACCACCCGCGACGAGCCCAACTACGACACCCTGATGAAGTACCGCCTGGACATCCTGGCGCAGAAAAAGCTCGGCCTGCCCGACATCCAGGCGGTGATCGCCAGCATGGGGCCGATGGAGGGCGCGCGCGAATTCCTCGACGCGCTGCGCGACACCTACCAGGTGGTGATCCTGTCCGACACCTTCTACGAGTTCGCCAAGCCGCTGATGAAGCAGCTCGGCCTGCCGACGCTGTTCTGCCACAGCCTCGAGGCCAACGCCGAAGGCATCCTGGTGAACTACCACCTGCGCATGCCCGACCAGAAGCGCGAGGCGGTCAAGCGCTTCAAGGAGCTCAACTTCAAGGTCGTGGCCGCGGGCGACTCCTACAACGACACCGCGATGCTCGGCGAAGCGCACGGCGGCATCCTGTTCCACCCGCCCGAGAACGTGGTGCGCGAGTTCCCGCAGTTCCCGGTGGTGCGCGACTACGACAGCCTGCGCGCCGAGATCGACAAGGCGTTCGCGCGCGCCTGACGCCCGGCTGCAGCACGTGCGCGCGGATCGGGCGCACGACTGCGCAATCGGGTTGCGGGGCGGTGCGCAGGCACTGCCGGCGCGCCGCTCCTCATTCCTTACTCCTCACGCCTGACTCGCCCCATGCACCGCGAACGCTTCTACACGCTTTCCGCCTCCTGCCCCGACCGCGTCGGCATCGTCGCCAAGGTCTCCGGCTTCATCGCCGAGCACAAGGGCTGGATCCTCGAGACCTCGCTGCACGCCGAGCCGCCGCAGGACGGTGAGGGCGTCGGCCGCTACTTCATGCGCATCGAGATCAAGGCCGACTCGCTGCCCTTCCACCTCGCCGAGTTCCGCGAGAAATTCCGTCCGCTCGCCGAAGAGCTGGAGCTGGACTGGAAGATCACCGACTCCGCGGTCAAGAAGCGCGTGGTGGTGCTGGTGAGCAAGCAGGAGCACTGCCTGTACGACCTGCTCGCGCGCTGGCAGTCGAAGGAGCTCGACATCGAGATCGCGTGCGTGATCTCCAACCACGACACCTTCCGCGGCTTCGTCGAGTGGCACGGCATCCCCTTCCACCATGTGCCGGTGAGCGCCGACAACAAGGCCGCCGCTTACGCCGAGGTGCAGCGCATCTTCGAGGAAGTGCGCGGCGACACCATGGTGCTGGCGCGCTACATGCAGATCCTGTCGCCCGCGCTGTGCGCCGCCTACCCGGGGCGCATCATCAACATCCACCACAGCTTCCTGCCCAGCTTCGTCGGCGCCAAGCCCTACCACCAGGCCTGGGCCAAGGGCGTCAAGCTGATCGGCGCCACCTGCCACTACGTGACCGCCGACCTCGACCAGGGCCCGATCATCGAGCAGGACGTGATCCGCATCGATCATTCGGATGCGGTCGAGGACATGGTGCGCTACGGCAAGGACATCGAGAAGACGGTGCTCGCCCGCGGCCTGCGCTACCACCTTGAGGACCGGGTGCTGGTGCATGGCAACAAGACGGTGGTGTTCCGCTGAGCGGGGCGAGGCGCGGGCGGCGCGGGTGCTGATTCGATGAGCGATCCTTCCGCGCGCCCTGCGCAGGGCAACCTGTTCGCCAGCCTGCCCGATGCCGGCGACGGCGAGCGCTTCGACACCCTGTTCGCCAACGCTGCCTGCCGCGTCGAGCGCATCGTGTCCTGCGGCCACGCCAGCCCGCCGGGGTTCTGGTACGAGCAGGATGAGGACGAATGGGTGGTGCTGCTGGCCGGCTCCGCCGTGCTCGCCTTCGAGGATGGGCGTGTGCTGGCGCTGTGCGCCGGCGACTGGGCGAGCCTGCCGGCGCGCTGCAGGCATCGGGTCGAATCCGTGTCGGACGATGCGGTGTGGCTGGCGGTGCACTGCCGCGCAGACAAGGCGTGAGCGCCCGCAACGCCCGCGCGCAGAATTCATCAATGCTTGCGGTATCCGCCGCCCCGGTTCGCGGCGGGTGTACCGTTTTGAAACCAAGGAACGAGCATGCCCTCAACTCCCCGTCCGCCGGCGACGCCGGTGCAGTTCGAGCCCGAATTCGTAGCCGGCGTGCGCGAGCTCTTCGAGCAACGGATCCCCTTCAATGCATTGCTCGGCCTGAAGATCGAGGACATCGGCGGTGAGCGCGTGCATGGACGCATCGACATGCGCCCCGAGCTCGTCGGCCACTTCGTGCACAACCGCATCCACGGCGGTGTGATTTCCGCCTGTCTCGATGCCATGGGCGGCCTCGCGGTGATGGCCGCGATCGGCGCCCGCCACCTCGACGAGCCGCCGTTCCAGCGCCTGCATCGCTTCGGCAAGCTCGGCACCATCGACCTGCGCATCGACTACCTGCGCCCCAGTATCGGCGAGCGCTTCGTGCTCGAGGCCGAGGTGCTGCGCCTGGGGTCGCGGGTGGCGTCGACGCGGATGAGCTTCCTGGATGCCGGAGGCAAGCTGCTGGCCAGCGGGGCGGCGGCGTACATCGTGTCCTGAAAGCGGCGGCGCGACATGCGTAAGCCGGTGCGCTGGAGATTGCACCGCCGACCTTTGCTGAAGTAGCCTCGGCCCCATGCAAGAATACAAAGTCAGTCTGATCGGGGTGCCCACCGACGTGGGCGCCGGGGTGCGCGGTGCCAGCATGGGGCCGGAGGCGCTGCGTGTCGCTGGCCTCGGGCGCGCGCTTGCGGCCTTCGGCGTGGATGTGCGCGACTGCGGCGAACTCGCCGGGCCACCCAACCCCGAACTGCCGGCGGTGGACGGCTTTCGCCACCTCGCCGAGGTCGCGGAATGGAACCGTGTCGTCCACGACGCGGTGCATGCCGAACTCGCGGGGGGCCGCCTGCCGATCGTGCTCGGCGGCGATCATTGCCTGGCCATCGGCTCGATCAGCGCGGTCGCGCGCCACTGCCGCGAGACCGGCCGCAAGCTGCGCGTGCTGTGGTTCGACGCCCACGCCGACCTCAACACCGCCACCATGACGCCGTCCGGCAACATCCACGGCATGCCGGTCGCCTGCCTGTGCGGCCACGGGCCCGACGTGCTGACCGGGATCGGTGGGCAGGTGCCGGCGATCACCCCGGACCAGATCCGCCAGATCGGCATCCGCAGCGTGGATGAGGGCGAGAAGCGCTTCCTGCACGAGCTGCGCGTCGAGGTCTTCGACATGCGCTACATCGACGAGATCGGCATGCGCGCGACCATGGAGCAGGCGCTCGCCGGGGTGGACGAGCACACCCACCTGCACGTGAGCCTGGACGTGGATTTCCTCGATCCGACGATCGCGCCCGGCGTGGGCACCACGGTGCGCGGCGGGCCGACCTACCGCGAGGCCGAGCTGTGCATGGAGATGATCGCGGACACCGGGCGACTGGCCTCGCTCGACATCGTCGAGCTCAACCCGGCGCTCGACCACTGCAACATGACCGCCGACCTGGCGGTGGATCTGGTCGAGAGCCTGTTCGGCAAGAGCACGCTGATGCGCATGCACCGCCATTACCGCTGACGCGGGGGCGAACGCCGCCGTGCGGGAATTTGCACCGAAGTCCCGGCCGACGATCGCCATCGACGTGCCAAAGACCCTAAAATGTCGGGCTTCTGTCGGTCTCCACTCCAGGCTGGAATTCAAGTCATGCAAAACTCGGGAAAGCTCAAGGTCACGGTCGAGAAGATCGGTGGCACGTCGATGTCGGCCTTCGGTGATGTGCTGCGCCACATCATGCTCCACGACAAATCGCGCATCTACGGCCGCATCTATGTAGTGTCGGCCTATTCGGGTGTGACCAACCAGTTGCTCGAGCACAAGAAGACCGGCGAGCGCGGCATCTACGCACTGTTCGCCGAAGGGGCCGACTACCACGGCGCGCTCGACGGCCTCTCCGTCAGCCTCAAGAAGCTCAACGCCGGCTTTGCCGAGCTGGGCCTGGCGCTCGATGCGGCCGACGCCTTCGTCGATGCGCGCATCGCCGAGGTCAAGAAATACCTGGATGCCATGCATCACGTGCTCGCCAGCGGCTACATCAGCCGCCAGGACGTGCTGCTCGCCGCGCGCGAGCTGCTGGCCTCGATCGGCGAGTCGCACAGCGCCTTCAACACCGTCGAAATCCTCAGGGCGAACGGCGTCAACGCGATCCTGCTCGACCTCGCCGGCTTCGACGACGACATGGCGTGGACCATCGACGAGCGCATCCACAATCGCCTCAAGGGGCTCGACCTGACCCACAACGTGGTCGTCGCCACCGGCTACACCAAGGGCACCGAAGGCATCATGCGCGAGTTCGACCGCGGCTACTCCGAGGTCACCTTCAGCAAGATCGCGGTCGAGGTGCTTCCCGCCGAGGCCGTGATCCACAAGGAGTTCCACCTCTCCTCCGCCGACCCCAACATCGTCGGGCTGGAGAACGCGGTGGTCGTCGGTGCCACCAACTACGACGTCGCCGATCAGCTCGCCGACGTCGGCATGGAGGCGATCCACCCCAAGGCGGCCAAGCCGATGGAGCTCGCCGGCATCCCGATCCGCCTCAAGAACACCTTCGAGCCCGAGCACCCCGGCACGCTGATCACCAAGGACTACGTCGGCGAGCGCGCCCGCGTCGAGATCGTCACCGGCAGCGACAAGGTCACCCTGATCGAGATCCACGATCCGAGCATGGTCGGCACCGTCGGCTTCGACCTCGGGCTGATGGAGATCTTCTGCAGGCACGACATCTCCTACATCCTCAAGGCCACCAACGCCAACTCGATCGCCCATGTGCTGTGGGAGAGCTCGGTGACGCCGGAGCTGGTCGCCGAGCTGGAGGCGCGCTTTGCGGTCGTCACCGTCAAGCCGAGCGCGATCGTGTGCGCGATCGGCTCCAACATCAGCATCCCGGGCGTGCTCGCGCGCGCCGCGCAGGCGCTGGCCGATGCGCAGGTGAACGTGAACTGCGTGTCGCAGACCCTGCGTCAGGTGAACATGCAGTTCATCATCGAGCGCAGCGACTACAAGAAGGCAATCATCGCGCTGAACCACGCGCTCTGCGTCAGCCCCGGCACGCCGGTTCCGCGCGCCTGATCGCGGCCGCCGCGCGCGGCGCGTGCACGAAAAACGGCGCCCCGCAGGGCGCCGTGAAAGTCGGGGTCCGAGGAGGAGGACCCCGGCGAGGGACGATCAGAAGCGGTAGGCGGTTTCGCCGTGCGCCGTGGTGTCGAGGCCCTGACGCTCTTCCTCTTCCGGGGCGCGCAGTCCGACCAGCAGGTCCGCAACCTTG
>QXGG01370958.1_pt1 | contig 14622 bp, 11 predicted proteins | sample 1982491 | NCBI WGS metagenome assembly QXGG01 (sample SAMN09924614, study PRJNA488089) | Wastewater metagenome, whole genome shotgun sequencing project. | isolation source: South African research farm wastewater | place: South Africa: Irene, Agricultural Research Council, Animal Production... | reverse complement strand
TGTGATCGGCATCGCCACGGTGTTCGTCCATCGACCCACATCGGGTCGATGGACAAAATCGTCGCACTGCTCATCGCACTGATCATCGCGACGGCACCGATCCTGTTCGGTGCATGCAGTCATGACGTCGACGAGCTGTCTCCCGGAGCGTCGGGTCGCGTCGTCGAGATCGTGGACGGCGACACTCTCGACATCCGATTCGGACGTCGAGTCGAACGAGTGCGACTGATCGGCATCGACACCCCTGAAACGAAGAAGCCAGGAGCGCCTGTCGAATGCTTCGGACCCGAAGCGACACAGCATCTGACCGCTTTGGCACCTGCCGGCACCGAAGTCGTCGTCCAGCGCGACATCGAACCGCGAGACGACTACGGACGACTGCTGCTGTACGTGTTCCGCTTCACCGATGGGCTGTTCATCAACGCCGACCTGGTGGAACAGGGTTTCGCACGACCTCTCGACATTCCACCGAACACGACCCACACCCGCGAGTTCCGCCGTCTCGCAGGCTCGGCATCATCCGAGAAGATCGGTCTGTGGAAAGCCTGTAGCGTGACGCCGTGATCGGTACGAGCCTCGCCGAACGACTCGGCTACTCCCCGACGGATCGACTCGTGATCCTGTCGTGCGACGACCTCGGGTCGTGTCACGGTGCCAACATGGGCGTCTACGCCGCATTGCGATCGGGTGTGGCCACATGTGCATCCGTGATGGTGCCAGCACCTTGGGCCCGACATGCAGCCCACATGTACCGAGGCGAGGACATCGGCGTCCACATCACCCTGAACGCCGAACACCCCCTGTACCGCTGGGGACCGATCACCCATGCGCCGTCATTGCTGTCGGGTGAGGGAGGCTTCCCCCGTGACGTCGACGATCTCTGGGAGCACGCCGACCCAGCCGAGGTGCTGCGCGAATGTCGAGCCCAGATCGAGCGGGCGATCTTGTGGGGCTTCGACGTCACACACCTGGCGCCGCACCTCAGCGTGATCACATTGCGACCCGAGTTCTTCGACATCTATCTCGAACTTGCTGCAGAATTTCGACTGCCGATTCGTCTCCCCTCGACAATGACTGCCGAACAGGCGGGTTTCCCGTTCCGCAAGCTCGCATCCGAGGAAGGCATCGTCTTCCCGGACCACTTCGACCACGACTGGCGTCCCGGAAGCCGCGACCGTGTCCATGCGGCATTTCGCGCGTTGCAGCCAGGAGTCACGGAAATCCATGTGCAGCCGGCGATCGACACCCCAGAAGTGCGGGCATTGTCCGAATGGGCCGATGAATGGGTCGATGACCTCCGGCTCGTGACCGAGGACGACACTCTGCGCGATCTGATCGCCGAATCGGGAGCGATCATGATCGGCTATCGCGCCTTGCGCAATGCCATGCGGTCCTGACGAACGAATAGTCCACCAGAACGTCTGGTGTGCGCCGGTCGCAGCCCTCTCAGCGACGCAACGTCATCAAGATGTTTCGGCAGATGCGCGTTGCACGAGATCGGCAATGATGCGCGCTGCCTCGCCACTCGACAGAGCATCGAAGAGCGGACCCGTCGGACCGGTGATCTTCAACTTTCCGCGCATGAACGCAACCGACGGATCGAGTTCGGCATCGGCGAGCGCGACGGTTGCAATCGTGTCCGCATCATCGGGCCCATGTGCGATCTCGTGTTTCTTTCCGACCACGAGACGGAACTGAATCGTTCGCGGGTTTTCCGTCATGTTTCGATCCTGACGGGATCGGGGTCGACGAGCCTCACGGGGCGTGTGCGACCATCCGGCCAGTGCACGACCCGGGCAATTCCTTCGAAGAGATCGACCTCGACTTCATCGGCTGCCGGCATGCCGACTGCCGACTTCGCAAGAACCCAATCTTCGTAGGGATAGGCCGCAGCGAGTTCGGCGTCGTCGAGACCGAACCACCAAGGCTCCTGAGGATCGATCTGTGTCGCATGCGCGCGCAGTGCGCCGGATCTCGCCCAGATGTAGTCCGAGATGTCGAGCCGCGTCGTGATTCGGCTGTCGTGTCCGGGACGATTCAGCCATGCCTCGTCGTAAGGAGATTCGCTGCGGTGCCGCAACATCGCCTCGTGAACCGCAAGAAGTCTCGTCCGCGACCAGATCGAGTAGTACATCTTCGACGGCTGCCAAACAGGACCAGCCCACGGGTACCACATCGGATCACCTGCGCGTTCGAAAGCTGGCACCGTGATGTCGTGCACCTTGACGTGGTCCGGATGCGGGTAGGCGCGCTGGTCGTCTCCGTAGGTGATGATGACCTGTGGACGCTCGCGCCGAATGATCGTGACCAGACGTCCGACCGCCTCGTCGAGATCCGCCTGATGGAAGCAGTCCGGATGTTCGTTGGCAGGCGAGTCGAGCATTCCCGAATCGCGGTAGCCGAGCATCACCACTTCGTCGAATCCGATGATGCGTGCGGACTCGGCCAGTTCGGATGGCCTCATGCGCGCGAGCAAGGCCTTTTCGTCGTCGCCGCCGAGTTCGTGGAACGGTCCTCCTGGGGCTCGCAAGGCGGGATTCTGCAGGTCGCCTTCTTCGCCGCCGGTGCAGCACACGAGTACGGTGCGCACACCCAGGTCGTGGTACATCGCCAGAGTCGGAGCGCCTTTCGAGGCCTCGTCGTCCGGATGAGCGTGCACGGTCAGCATGCACAGTCGTTCGGTCCCGCTGACATCGGCGGCTGAACCGGCCGATCGGGACATGTCGTGCGAAGAGGTGGAGGCCGTCATGGGTTGGATCCTGTTGTCGCTTCCCACCACGTTGCGCCACCCATGGCACTGTCCAGGGCAACGAACTGACGTCTCGAGCGACTCGGGTGCCAACGATACCCGGGGATCCACACCGTAGGGTAGGAAGCGTGATCCGGGTTGCATCACTCCTCCACACACGCCGTTTCGGCACCAGGTCTCTTCTCGGGTCTCTTCTCGGGTGCTTCATCGGGTCGATCGGCATCTTGACTGCCTGCTCATCCGATGGACGAGAGATGCGCGAACCCACCTTCGACCAGAACGAGTCGATCATCACGACGACAGCCGCCCCGGAAGAGCCTGTGGGATTCGACACCGCGGCACTTCCCGAAGACCCAGAGGGGGCGCTCGACATCAGCGCCTCGTGGTCCGAAGGAGAGCGCATTCCCGTTCAATTCACCTGTCAAGGGTCGAACATTTCCCCCTCTGTGGCATGGTTCGATGTGACGCCCGAAGCGGTCGCCATGGCAATCGTGATGTACGAAGTCGGCGATGAGCAGACAGTGCACTGGATCGTTGCCAATCTCGACCCGACTCGCGCCTTCATCGACTCGGGTGAACTCGACGGGCCGGATGTGCCAATCGATGTCGTCATCGGACTGAACGACGAGTCGGCCATCGATGGGCCGTCTCAGGGGTATCGCGGACCGTGTCCGGCGACAGGAACTGCTGCCACGTACGTCATCGAAGTTCACGCACTCGGTCAGCTCCTCGAACTGCCCACAGGGACCCCAGCCAGCGATCTGCGCAGCGCGATCGATCTCGTGTCGATCCAGCGAGCGGCGATCACGGCGTACGCAGAAGGCTGAGAGACGAATGGGAAACGATTCGGGCTCAGATCAGAACCCGAAACAGGTCGCCCGCCCCGCCGAGTTGATCGAGCTGGCCGAGATGATCTCGCGTTCCGATGACGTGTTCGTTCTCGCTGATTCGAGCGCGACAATTCTGTACGCAAATCATCCGACGCCTGATCCGAGAATCCTCGTCGAACTCACACGTCGGCAGATGCCGCGTGAGATGGTTGCGCCGTCTCGTTGGCGCGGCGAGATCGTCGTCGATCAGGAAGGAACAACGACAACGTTCGACGTGCAGGTCGTGCTCACCGAGACGACTTTGGCGATCCACGCACGTGACATCACATCCTCCACCGTGCTCCAACAGCAGCTCGCCCACCTTGCGTCGCACGATGCCCTCACGGATCTGCCGAATCGAGCACTACTTCTGCGCCGGCTCGCCGACTCGCTCGAACGAGCTCGGGCACGTCAGTCGCACATCGCGGTTCTCTACGTCGATATCGACGATCTCAAACGCATCAACGATTCGGTTGGGCACGAATGCGGCGACGAAGTGATCGCCGAGATCGCCCGCCGGCTCGTGGCGACGACTCGTCCGGGAGATCTCGTGGCGCGCATCGGCGGCGACGAGTTCGTCGTGCTGTGCGAAGGCGTCACGGACGAGACAACTGCTGCAGATCTGGCGGACAGGCTGAGAATTGCGACAACGGACCGCATCTCGATCCTCGACAAGAACATCGACACCAGTGTGAGCATCGGAGTCGTGCTCACCGCCGGATTCGACAGCCCCCAGGCCTCTGTCGACATCGCACAGTCCCTTCTGGACGAGGCCGACAAGGCGATGTACCGCGCGAAGTCGCTCGGAAAGTCCCGTAGTCACGTCTACACCGCAAGCATGCGTTCTGCGGATCGCGAACGCGCGCGTCTCGTTCGGGATCTCGAGTTCGCCGTCGAAAGAGACGAACTCGTCGTCCATTATCAATCGATCATCTCTCCGCACACTCGGCGGACCGTTGCTGCCGAAGCTCTCGTGCGCTGGAATCATCCCGAACTCGGACTTCTCTTCCCTTCTTCGTTCATCGACATCGCGCTCGACCGCTTCTCCCACGGACACGACACTCGTGATCCGAAGAGGGCGGACTCGATCGACACGTGGGTGCTGAAGCGCGCGTTGAGCGATCTCCGGAACTGGATCGACTCCGGTCGGGTCGACGGGCGTTTCGCCGTCCATGTGAACGTCTCGCGCTCTCAGATGCGCCCCGACTTCGTCGAAACCGTATTGAACGGACTCTCCGCTGCGAAGTTGAATCCTTTCAACCTCGTGGTGGAATTCAACGAACGTCTGATTCTCGACGACGACGGCCGAATCGTGCGCACGCTGCAGTCCCTGCGGCGGCATGGTGTGCGCCTGTCCCTCGACGACTTCGGGGCAGGCACGTCGTCGATCACGAGCCTTCGGACGTGTCCGGTCGACTTCGTGAAGGTCGACGGATCGTTGGTCCGCGGTCTCGCGCACGATTTCGTCCGGAGTCCAGGCGATGGGAGTGACGACGAAAGTCTCGTGCGCACGGTCATCCAGTTGGCCCACGGTGTGGATGCCTCGGCGATTGCCGAGTCCGTGACGAATGCCATGCAAGTCGACAGACTCGTGGCTCTCGGCTGCGATCTGGTGCAGGGATTTCACATCGCCGAGCCGCTTCCTGCGGCGGACTTCGCGTCGAGCACCGATACTGTTTTTCCGGCGTGACAGCGAACGAACTCCCCCCTCCGGTTCTACCGAGCTGCTACCGACATCCCGAGGTGGCAACGGGCCGTTCGTGCACACGCTGTGGACGACCAGCGTGTGGAGACTGTCTGCGTCCCGCAGCGATCGGGAGCCAGTGCCCGGATTGCCTGCGCGCATCGTTGCCGCCGCCGTCGGTGCGCGCGAAGGATTGGAACGCGCGCCAGCACGTTCTCGTCTCGCGCTCGCTCATCGTCGTGAACGTCCTTGTGTTCTTGTGGGTCGTCCTGGGCGACGTCGGTGCCGCCGGCGGATTCGCCGGTCGACTGACGTCTCGGGAAGTCGACCTGGGTCTGAACCGCGAACTCCTGGCCGTCACTCACGAGTGGTACCGCCTGGTCACAGCTGGGTTCCTGCACTTCGGAATTCTCCATCTCGGCATGAACATGTTTCTGCTCTATCAACTCGGGGACATGCTCGAGCGCCCGCTCGGCCGAGTGAGATTCGGTCTTCTGTACACAGCGTGCCTCCTCGGCGGCTCGCTCGGAGTTCTCGTGATCGAATCCGACAGCCGAGGCCTCCACGGCGGAGCGTCGGGTGCAGTCTTCGGTCTGATGGCCGCTGCCACCATTGGTCTCTACCGCCGCGGCGTGAACGTGTTTCAGACAGGCATTGGCACTCTGCTCGTGATCAACCTGATCCTGACGTTCACCATCCCCGGTATTTCGATCGGCGGCCACCTGGGCGGAGCGATCATGGGTGCGATCTGCGGTCTGGCCATGCTCGCTCCTCCGTGGAAGCGAACTGCCGAATGGACGACGTACGCGGCGCCCGCCGTTCTGTCGGTCATTGCCGTCATCGCCAGCATCCTCACGGTGAGTTGATCGTCCGCCCGACATGAGGCATGACGACACGAGGCATGACGAAATGAGGCATGACGAAATGAGACATGACGTCACGAAGACACTCCGGTCACGCTCGATCTGCTTGACTGAGACTGTGTTGTCGAAAGCCCAGTCAGATGTTGCCGTGTCACGGAGTCTCGGTGTTCTCTCCATCTCACCCGATCTCGACCGTGTCGTCGATCGGGAAGTCGACCGAGAACAGGATCTGCAGACTGGCGAACCGACATGCGCGCACATCGTCAAGACCGAACCGGGTGAAAGCGCCCAGGCCAAGGTACTGGAAGCCCGAATCTATGGCACGCCGTTGGAAGCGCTGTGTGGCCATGTCTGGGTTCCGTCTCGAGATCCGAAGTCTCTTCCTCTGTGTGAAGAGTGCAAAGCCATCTACGACATGTATCGCATGATGAACGATCGTCTCAACGAGCGACCGAGCGAATAGACGCCACCTTGAATTCGCACATGAATTCGCGCACGAAATCACGCATGAAATCATGCATGTATCCGCGTATGAACTTCTGCGAGATCCACTCGCAGAGATCGATCGACTTGCCGAAGGCCGCGAACCATGCCATCAGCTGATGCCATTGTCACCTTTGCCGTCGCATCACTCGCGTTGCTGCTCATTCCCGGTCCTGCAGTCATCTACATCTTGAACCGCAGCGTGTCCGAAGGTCGCGAAGCCGGGCTCGCTGCAGTCGCCGGGCTCGAACTCGGCAACTTCGTCCATGTGATCGCTGCTTCGGCTGGTCTGTCGGCCGTTCTGGCAACATCGGCTGCGGCCTTCAACGTCGTGAAATGGCTGGGTGCCGGTTACCTCGTTTTCGTCGGTGTGCGCACTCTGTTGACCAAGCCGGCATCGATCGACGATGTCATGTCGACCGTGTCCCGGAAGCGCTCGTTCGTCCAGGGCATCGTCGTCAACATCCTCAACCCAAAAGTCGCGTTGTTCTTCTTGTCGTATCTGCCGCAATTCATCGATCCCGACAACGGTGCCGCATGGACTCAGGCTCTCGTCCTCGGGTCGATCTTCGTTGCCATCGGATGTCTCACGGACGGTACGTACGCCCTGACTGCAAGTGCACTGCGGTCGGTTCTGCTCACCGGCCGCACGCTCCCCTTCGTACAGCGATACGTCGCAGGAACCGTGTTCATCGCACTCGGCCTGATGGCCACGACATCATCGCGCGCGACTGCGAAGTCCTGATCACGACGTGATCTAGCGGAAGTTGCGAGCAGTCATCGGGGCAGCTGTCGACAGAGGTGAAATCAGTTCGGCAACCACGTTCACCACACCTTCATGACGCTGCAGCCGACCGCGGATGAGCAGCGCCGATGCGCTGCGGGCCACCGGGCGAAAACGCTTCCAACAGCCCACGGAGACCACGATGTTGATCAATCCCGTTTCGTCTTCGAGGCTGATGAAGGTGGTGCCCTGTGCCGTCCCGGGACGCTGGCGGTGGGTGACCACTCCGGCGACCCAGACCTTCGTCTGTTCCGTGTGCAGCAAACGATCGGCGGGGACGACACCCAGCGCATCGAGTTGCTCGCGCAGGAACTGTGTCGGGTGTCCGTTCGGCGCGATACCCGTCGCCCACAGATCGGCGATCGCAACTTCAACCGGCTCCATTCCCGGCAGTGTCGGCGCAGAACTCCCAGCAACCAGACCAGGAAGACGGTCGCGGCGCGATCGGGCCGCAGCGCCGGCAGCCCACAGAGCGTCACGTCGTTCGAGCCCGAAACACTCGGCGAACACTCCGCCCGTTGCCATTGCTTCGAGCTGAGGCAACGTGATCTCGTCGACGCGGCGCACCAGATCCTCGAGGTCGATGTATGGCCCATTGTCGGTGCGCTCGTCAGCGATACGACGAGCCAGATCCGTGCCGATCCCGCGCACCGAACTCAGGCCGAGGCGAACGGCGAAGCCTCCATGACTGTGCTCGCTCACTTCGAGACTCGCCTGGGCACATGACGCCGCAAGATCAGGAGTGAGCACGACGACACCGTGCCGACGAGCATCCTGGGCCAGCGAATGCGGACTCCAGAACCCCATCGGCTGAGCATTGAGAAGGCCGGCATAGAACGCAGCCGGCTCGTGCAGCTTCAACCATGCCGATGAGTACACGAGATAGGCGAACGACACCGAGTGGCTCTCCGGAAATCCGTAATTGGCGAAAGCAGCCATCTTGTCGAAGATCTCGTCTGCAATCTCTCCGGTGATGCCGCGCTCGGCCATGCCGTCGTAGAGCCGTGTCCGCAGACGCTGCATCCGCTTCTTGCTGCGTTTGGATCCCATCGCTTGGCGCAGCTCATCTGCCTCGGCCGGAGTGAAACCGGCAACGTCGATGGCCATCTGCATCAACTGCTCCTGAAAGAGGGGCACACCCAATGTCTTGCCGAGGCTGTTCTCGAGCAATGGATGCAGATAGGTGATCGGCTCTTGGCCGTTGCGACGGCGAATGTACGGATGCACCGAGCCGCCCTGGATGGGTCCAGGTCGAATGAGGGCAACTTCGACGACCAGATCGTAGAAGCGACGCGGTTTGAGCCGCGGCAACGTCGCCATCTGGGCACGTGACTCGATCTGGAACACTCCGACCGTGTCCGCTCGGCACAACATCGCATAGACGTCGTCGTCCTGAGGAATCGTTGCGAGGTCGATGTCGATTCCCTTGGCCTCGCGTACCAGATCGACCGCCCCGTGCAACGCAGAGAGCATGCCCAGTCCGAGCAGATCGAACTTGACGAGACCCGCAGCGGCGCAGTCGTCCTTGTCCCACTGCAGGACGCTGCGATCCTTCATGCGCGCCCACTCGACGGGACACACCTCGATCACCGGTCGATCGCAGATGACCATGCCGCCCGAATGAATGCCGAGATGGCGCGGTGCATCTTCGATACGTGCTGCGAGTTCGAGAACCTGGGGTGGGATGTCGTGATCCGGTCGACCATCCGGGCCGGTCTGGGACACCACGCGATCCACACGCCGCCAAGAATCGATCTGCTTCGACCAGGCATCCTGCTGCCCCGGTGCAAAGCCGAGCGCCTTGGCCATATCACGCACTGCAGAGCGAGCACGATACGTGATCACATTCGCGACCTGGGCCGTGTGATGTCGTCCGTAGCGGCCGAACACGTACTGGATGACTTCTTCGCGTCGCCCGCTCTCGATGTCGAGATCGATGTCGGGAGGACCGTCGCGCTCGGGCGACAAGAAGCGCTCGAAGAGCAGCCCGAGTGAGACGGCATCGGCTTTGGTGATGCCGAGTGCATAGCAGGCCGCGCTGTTCGCTGCGCTGCCACGACCCTGACAGTAGATGTCGGCCCGCTCGCAGAACTGCACGATGTCCCAGACGACGAGGAAGTACCCGGCGAAGCCGAGCGTCTCGATGACCTGCAGTTCGTGATCGATCGTCTTCCAGGCTCGAGCCCGCAAGCTGAGATCTTCCCCGCCGGTGGGTCGCTCACCGTAACGCGACACGCCGCCGCGCTCGACCAGCCGACGCAGGTACTGCATTTCCGTCAGACCGTCGGGACACGGATACGGCGGCAGGCGCGGAGCGACCAGCGACAAGTCGAATGCTGCTTCGCGGCCGATGTCATGAGCGGTGCGCACGACGCCTGGATAGCGCGCGAACCGGCGTTCCTGTTCTGCACCGCTGCGCAGGTGGGCCATGGCTGCTGCCGGCAGCCATGGATCGACATCGTCGAGACTCGCCCGTCGCCGAACTGCTGCCATCGCTGTGGCGAGCCGACGATCAGCAGGAGTTGCGTAGTGCACATTGTTGGTCGCGACACATCGCACATCGACTCGGGCTGCGATCTCGACAAGGGCATCGTTGCGCGCGGAGTCGAGCGGATCGCCGTGATCCCAGAGTTCGACGACGACACGATCGCGCCCGAAGGCCGACGCGAGCATCTCCAATTCGCGTCGTGCCGCCGATGGGCCGTGATCCACGAGCGCTGCCGGCACGGTTCCCTGTCGACATCCGGTCAGTACCCACCAATGCCCTGCGCCGACGTCGGCGAGATCTGCGATGGTGCACGCCGGATGTCCTTTGGAGCCGGCGAGTTGGGCCAGGCTCAGCGCTCGCGACAACCGCGCATATCCGGCAGGTCCTTGGGCGAGAACCAGAAGGTGACGTGTCGATCCACCGTGCTGCACCGTGATCTCGGACCCGAAGATCGTGGGCAGACCGAGCGGACGAGCGGCCTCGGCGAAGCGCACGATGCCGTACAGGCCATCGTGATCGGTGAGGGCCAATGCGCTCAGACCGAGACGATCTGCCTCATGCGCGAGATCTTCGGGATGTGACGACCCGTCGAGAAACGAAAAATTCGAATGGCAATGCAGTTCCGCATAGGGAGTCGCCGGAGACGTGCGGATCGCCGGGGCTCGTTGTGGAGGCGGGGCCGGGACAAGCGCAACAGGTCGACCACCCGAGGGCTGACCAGATGGCGCATTGCCGGGGCGACGGCCCGACAAACGGGCCTCCAATTCGGCCCAAGTCGTCGGGCCCTGCATCCCCCAGGGTTTGCCCACATGCGACATGCGGGCAGACTATCGAACATATGTTCGTATGATCCAGGGGGGTCGAATCAGCCGTGTTCAGGCTTCGAGAGCTGCTGCAACATCGGCGAGAACGTCATCGACGTGCTCCAGACCACAGCTGACCCTCACCGTCCCCGGCGTGATACCCGCCGCCGCGAGCTCGTCCGGCGTCATGCCGGCATGCGTCGTCGATGCCGGATGGGTGACGAGGGTCTCCGGTCCGCCCATCGACGTCGCCGGCCGACACAGCCTCACAGCCGACACGAAACGAGCCCCGGCCTCGAGACCGCCGCGCAGATCGAAGGACAACACGCCGCCGTGCACGCGCTGCTGACGCATGGCCATGTCGTGACGAGGGTGAGATTCGAGACCTGGATAGCGCACACTCTGCACTTCTGCCCGGCCCTCGAGAAAGCGGCCGAGTGCAAGCGCTGTAGCACTCTGCTGATGAAGACGCGGTCCGAGAGTGCGCAAACCGCGCAATCCGTTCAATGCATCGAAGGGCGATGCGCACGCGCCCTGCAAGGTGGCAAAGCCCCAGAGCGCATCGATGAGATCGCGCGAACCTGCAACGACACCGAGAGTTGCATCGTTGTGTCCAGCCATTGCCTTGGTCGCCGAGTGCACGACCAACTGCACACCGAAGTCGCCCGGGCGCACGCCGAGCGGTGTGGACAGCGTCGAGTCGACCACGGTGATCGGGCCGCGGATCGCGCCGAACTCTTCCAGGTCGACGATGTCGAGTAGCGGATTCGCCGGATTCTCAGCGAAGACCAGCATCGTTCGACCGGGGCGAATTGCCGCCGCGAATGCACCCGGCTCGGTCGCGTCGACGAAGGTGACGTCGATGCCAAAACGCGGGCACACACCGGCGAGAAGTTGCATCGTCCCGCCATAGAGCTGACGCTGAGCGACGATGTGATCGCCCTGTGAGCACAAGCCGAGAACGACACCGGCGATTGCGCCCATGCCCGATGCGTACGCACGTGCAGCTTCCATGCCTTCGAGTTCGGCCACGGCATCTTCGAATGCGTTCACTGTCGGATTGCCATGTCGGCTGTAGAACTCCGCCGCCTGCGACGAATGCGCGAGTCGTCTTCCCGACTCGAGGCTGTCCATTTCGAACGTGGTCGAGGCCCACAGAATCGGCGCCATCGCCGAAATGCCGGCAGTGCGCCCACTGCGCACCGACACAGTTTCCGGCTGCAGATGTCCGGACTCGGATTCGTCTCGATGGGAAGGGGTCACGTCTCGTCAGTCCTCGCAATGTGCCCGCATCGGAGGAGTCGATTCGGGCGACTTCCCGGAACGAACTCCCCGGAAGAACTCATAGTCAAGCAGTTCGCCACGAAGTCCGAGCGGGCGAATTTCATGATCAGACTCGGTCGGACCCGGCCAGACACGGTTCCCGACCAGCCGATGGTGTTCCTATTGGTGTCGAATTGGCAGAAATTGACTCAATCTTTCCGAAATTCGTGACAAAACGACAGCTTGTGTGCCGAATTTAACACCGACGGAAATTGATCCGGGGCCACCCGGGTCGCGAACAAGGAGGTACCACAGCTATGACACTCGAATTCACACACAGTGCACGACAGACCTCGGACCCACCGAGGGCTCTCGTCACTCTCGAACACCAATCCGACCGTCGATCGATGGAGGTCGCATTCCAGCGATCCGGCTGCAACGTCCGCTGCACGACCGACGCCCGAACCGTCGACGCCTTGTTGCGATCGTTCGAACCCGATGTGCTGGTCATCGATTCCTCTCACGCCTATCCGCAGAGCAGCTCTCTGCTCCAGCAGATCCGCCGGTGTCCGGACATCTTGACGATCGCAGTCGGAGCCCACTCCGAGGAACAGCGAATCGCCATGTTGCGCAACGGCGTCGACGATGCTGTCCCGAGTGGTACATCACCCGACGAGGTCGCTGTTCGCTGCCAGGCCATCCTGCGCCGCATGCGCCATGTTCGATCGGCATCTGCGATCGAACTCGGACGCATCCTCAGTTTCGGTCCGCTGTGCGTCGATCTCGGTCGTCGCGAGATTCGCGTCGACCAGGTGGTGATCGCTGCGACTCGACTCGAGTTCGAGATCTTCGCCCAGCTGTGTCGGCGTCCATTGGAAGTGTGCAGCCGTTCCGAGTTGCTCAAGAGCGTCTGGGGTCCGCATTGGGTCGGCGACACACATGTCGTCGATGTCCACATGTCGAATTTGCGTCGCAAATTCAGCCGGCGCAATACAAGCATCCAGTTCATGCAGACGGTACGCGGCGTCGGCTTTCGCCTCTCCGACGACATCTTGAATCTGGCGTCGAAAGACGTGTTCTCGCGGCGGATGCTCGGCTCACACTTGTCCTGGATCTCGGATGCGACCGAGGACGTACACGACAATGACGTTCATGACAATGACGTTCACAAAGATGACGTCGGAAATGCACAAGATCCTGTCGATCCTGACGACAGCACACGAGGTGAGTGATCGATGTTCGATCTCTTTGCCGTATTCATGAATAGTCGGCGGTCACCCACCACTGTCCAGCAGTGACCTCGACGAGGCAGGCCCGCGGTCCGTCGTGACTCTCGACGACCAGTTGGAATCGAGCCGAGCGACGGGCTCGGGCCTCCCACCACTTCTCGTCCACCGGCCATGGTCCGGCCCATGCAGAGATGCGATGTGAGCGCGCTTTGCGAATCAGGGTTGCCGGTGCAGCACTTGCAAGACCTCGGCCGTCGACAGAGACGCTCCGGCCGTGCCCATCGAGGACACTGACGGATTCGGCTTCGTCCAGAGTCGAAGCCGGCGCAGGAGGCGGCACGGACCCCGGCCAGGGAACATGCTCCGTCACACGCGTACCGTTCGGGGCAATATCGCGATCTGGAACATCACGATCTGGAATATCACGATCTGGAAACGGCACGAATTCGTACACCTGCCGAGGGTCACGACCCCCCGTGTGGCGCGCGACGGCGACGCTGTGCGAACCCAGAAGCCCGAGCACTCGCGTCACGGCTCGCGTTGCATTCTCATCGGCTTGGGATCGACCTCCCCAAAAACCCTGTTGAACACCGCTGTCAGGCCGTACTTGGGTGGGTGTGAGCCGGATGAGCACCACACCCGCAGTCGGAGCCCGGCTCGCATTGATCCATCCGTCGAGCTGCCAGCGAACGCGATCGAGGAGTGCGCTCGCATCCATTCCTTCGGCTCGGTACCAGACTCGTTGCGAGGACTCGGCATGTTCGGTCTCGGCTTCGACGAGAATGCGCGTGCACACACTGGCTCGATCCTGCAAGGATGCGCACACATCGTCGACCAGTCTCTTCGCAGCGAAAACCAGCGGATCGAGATGCACGATCGGTTCGTCGAACGTCTGCGCTACCGACAAGTCGGCAGGAGGCGGGACGGCATGAGGAGCAGCATCATCGGTACCTGCGGCCAGACGATGCACTGCGACTCCAACCGACCCGAAACGATCGAAGAGGTGCTCTGCCGACAGAGCCGCAACGTCTCCGAGAGTGCGCAGCCCGAGTCGCTCGAGAAGATCGACGAGTTCGACCGGACATCCGCCGACAGTGGCCAGGACGCGCACCGGATGGGGTGCGAGGAACGCTGCCGTCGGCTCCGGTCCTGGGTCGACGACGATCGGTGTGCCGCGCAGCGTCGATGACCGCGCTGCGAGCGTCGCAGCCAAACGTCCATCGGCAATACCGACGCCGAAACCTCCCCCGACATCCATGACCTCTCGCGGTGTCAGCGACGGAGCCGCCCCCGTCGATGTATTCGCAATGGACGCACTCGCGATGGACGCACCCGAATCCGGCTGGGTCAGCCGGCAGATTCCGGCCACTCCCTCGGCCGCCAACTCGCCGAGGCGCACTGCCAGAG
>QXGG01102972.1_pt1 | contig 14634 bp, 11 predicted proteins | sample 1982491 | NCBI WGS metagenome assembly QXGG01 (sample SAMN09924614, study PRJNA488089) | Wastewater metagenome, whole genome shotgun sequencing project. | isolation source: South African research farm wastewater | place: South Africa: Irene, Agricultural Research Council, Animal Production... | reverse complement strand
TACCACGTAGAGGATAGTCATGCATCTTTATTTCCTCATAAAAACCTTTACTCTCAAGTTTATCATCGTGGTATTCAATAGGAGTTATATTAAGCTCTTCTAGATAAATATGCACTACTGAATCGCCAGGCTGAAAGCCTGACATCTCAAAATAATCGAATAAACCATCTGGTAAAATAAAGCGAACTAAAGGATCCCAACTCATGGCTAAAGCATTTATATATTTTACTGCAAATATATATGTTTCAATCTTTTTTTAATACTTTCCCCACAGCTTTTCGGTATGAGCCTCGATTACAAATATAGCAGCACCTAAATAGATGCTGCTATATATTTTATTTAGACAAGATAGAAAACTATCGCCTAAGCTTTAAAATCATAGTTTTTCTCAACGTAATTTATGAAGGCATCGTTCACTAATTTAACACCTCCAGGCGTAGGATAATTGCCCGAGAAATACCAATCTCCTTTATGATTAGGACAAGCCTTGTGTAAGCCTTCAATCGGCAAGTAAACAATCTGAAGCTCTGCGTTAAATTGCTCTGGTTTAACCAGCTCTGCAATCTTCTGAGAAACATCTTGATCAGTAAAAGGAGCATAGATGTCTTTCACGTAGTTTTTCATTTGCTGGCGAGGAAGATTCAGTTGAGCTTTGGATTTCTTGTAAGCTTCTTCAAGAATACCTAATTGGTTAGTATCCTTTAGTAATTCAACTGCGGCAACAAAAGCAATAAACTCTTCCATCTTAGTCATATCTATCCCGTAATAATCAGGATAACGAACTTGTGGCGATGAAGAGACCACAATTATCTTTTTAGGTTGCAAGCGATCAAGAATGCTCAGAATGCTCTGGCGCAGTGTAGTTCCTCTAACGATACTATCGTCTATAATGACAAGATTGTCTTCATTAGCATTAAGACTGCCATAGGTGACGTCATAAACGTGCGTAGCAAGATCCTTACGACTATTACACTCGGCAATGAACGTACGCAGCTTAATATCTTTAATTGCCACCTTCTCACTTCGAATGCGGTGAGCAAGAATCTCTTGCATCTTTTCGACTGTAGCATCTTTACCCAGCGCTGCAATTTGACGTGCCTTATCTTTGTTTAGATAAATATCCAAGCCTTCGAGCAAACCAAAGAAAGCTACCTCGGCAGTATTTGGAATAAAAGAGAATACAGTGTGATCTAAATCGTGATTAACAGCTTCGAGGATAGAAGGGATTAACATCTCTCCCATCATCTTACGCTCCTTGTAAATATCCATGTCACTACCACGCGATAGATAGATACGTTCGAAAGAACAGGCCTGATTTTCTTTAGCCTTTATAATATTTTGAAAGTGAACTTCTCCAGCTCGATTAATAAGCATAGCTTGACCTGGCTTTAATTCCTTTACATCTTCAGCAAGAACATTCATGGTAGTTTGAATCACGGGACGCTCAGACGCCGCAACAAGAATCTCATCATCCATATAATAAAATGCTGGTCGAATTCCCCAAGGATCACGCATCATAAACATCTCTCCACTTCCTGTAAGACCACACATCACATATCCACCATCCCAATCTTTAGATGTTGAGCGAAGCACATTAAACATATCAACATTATCTTCGATGTAATTGGTGATATCCATGCCTGTACGTCCACCAGATTCGGCAAGATTGAATACACGTTCAACCTCACGATCCAAACGGTGTCCCATCTGCTCTAAAAGAATATAAGCATCGGTATATTTACGAGGGTGTTGGCCAATAGCAGTAATTCGAGAAAATATTTCATCGAGATTAGTCATGCTAAAATTACCACAAAGTGCGAGACTTTTAGCTCTCCAGTTATTTCTTCTCAAAAAAGGGTGTACAAATTCAAGACCAACCCTACCCGAACTGTTATCGCGTAGATGGCCCATGAAAACCTCCCCAGCAAAAGGCAGGTTTTGCTCAACCCAATCAACATCGTTAAGTTGCTCGGGGGTACACGAGTTGAATTTGGAGTGAATTACAGAAAAGATATCAGTTATAGCGTTTGCCCCCATGGCACGTTCACGAAACATATATTCCTCACCCGGCTGAGTCTCAAGTTTTATGCAGGAAATACCTGCACCATCTTGGCCTCGGTTATGCTGCTTTTCCATAAGCAAGTAGAGCTTATTGATTGCATACATCCAGGTGCCATACTTTGCTTGATAATACTTTAGAGGTTTGAGCAAACGAATCATGGCTACGCCACATTCATGTCTAAGTTCTTCCATTTTTTTGGTTAGAGAATTAATCGTTTCTATAAGTTTGTGTTAGCACTGCTTCTTAAGACGACGATTTGGTTGTTGAACAATAAATTTAGGAACAATTGGCAGGCCAGTCAAATGTAGAGTATTTTAGAAAAATAACACATCTACTCCACTTTGAGTAGCACGCACGAAAGTAGTGAATTATTGTGAGTTATAAATGTAATAAACTATTTTTTATCTCCCAGAGAGATGTTCCGTGTCAAATAAAAGTTCCGCCAACTTTATGACAAGTCATAAATGTTGACGGAACAGTTTTGTTGTATATTTCCTTAATCCAAAATCCGAAATTTGCATTCGGACTATTAAAATTTGATTTTATTCCTTTTCTATATTTCCTTATAAGTCATCACATCATGATGCCGATTTCAATAATAGAGAAGGAATCTCTGACGTTGTGACATTTTTGGCTATAATAATGCCATTCTCATCTAGTAAGAAGTTCTTGAATCCTTGGTTCAATTTATATGTTTTAAACAAATTGGATTCGTCACCATCGACCACCAAATAGCAATTGGATAGGTTGATTTGATCCATACGTACAGTCTCTTTAAATATTGATGGAAATTCATCAAAAGAAATAGAGACCATTTGTACCTCTGAGCCCAGATTTTGCAGAGCGCTGTTTAGCTTTATGTTCTGCATTCTTGATGCTGCGTCATAGCTAGCCCAGAAACTGAGTAATACAGGCTTTCCCTTCATTTTAGCGAGTGAAAACTCTGCATTATTACTTTTAACTGATGTAGGTTCGATGTTAAAATCAGGGGCTACATCACCCACATTCAAACCTCCAGTAGTTGTAGATTTATCTGCAAAGGAGGTCAAGGAACTTGCAATTAATACAACAAAAATCCATTTTACATTTCTCATGTAAGTCGAATTTAGTTAGTACTATTCGGGACTGCCTCAAGCAGTAGTTTCAGCCCGAAACATAACTTTTGAATGCTTAGATAAGTCTTAATAACACTGACTATCAAGGCGTTCTATTTTGAAACCGAGTGCAAAGTTAAAGAATAAAATAGCTAACTTCCAAATAATTAATACTAATAAACACTTAGCACTACTTGTTAAATCTTAGTAAAAGCCCCTCATATCACTCTAATTTAACTATTTTTGTTGACGATAATAAACCTATTAGAATTATGACTACTCTTGACTCTTCACTGATACAAGTCCGCATCACAGGCGTCGATAGCATTGGCTTGACGCATAGTATTACACAAATTCTTGCCGCCTATAATGCGACTATTTTAGACATTGGACAAGCCGACATACACGAGTCGCTAAATTTGGGAATATTAATTCACGTTAAAAATAAAATAGTGGATGCACTACTCGATGATTTATCGCATAAATGCATCGAATTGGGAGTTGACCCTCATTTTAAAACTGTTACGCCCCAAGCATACGAAGATTGGGTCGCTCAACAAGGGAAAAACAGGTATATACTCACCATTTTGGGTAGAAGAATAACTGCACATCAAATAGCAAAAACCTCCGAGATCATATCAGCTCAAGGCCTTAATATTGACTCTATAAAGCGTCTAACAGGTAGGGTACCCTTACACAAGAGCATATCAAACCTACGAGCTTGCATTGAATTTTCACTGCGTGGGACTCCTTCGAATCAAAAGCAAATGCAAAAACAATTAATGGAGCTCTCTAGCGAACTTCAAATTGATTACAGCCTCCAAAAAGACAATATGCACAGACGTATGCGAAGATTGATCTGTTTTGATATGGACTCTACACTAATCCAAACCGAGGTTATCGACGAACTGGCCATGCGCGCAGGTGTAGGAGATCGAGTTAAAGCCATTACAGAAAGTGCTATGCACGGAGAAATTGACTTCAAGGAGAGTTTCAAAGAGCGAGTAGCCCTACTCAAAGGACTCGACGAATCGGTAATGAAAGATATTGCAGAAAAACTTCCCATCACCGAAGGGTTAGACAGGCTCATGTACGTACTCAAAAAGTATGGTTACAAAACCGCTATCCTATCAGGAGGCTTTACATACTTTGGAGCTTATCTTCAAAAGAAATACGACATCGATTATGTTTATGCCAACCAACTAGAGATTGAAGATGGCAAACTAACAGGACGATATTTAGGCGAAATAGTTGATGGTCAACGCAAGATGGAGCTATTACAAGAAATCGCAACCAAGGAAAAGGTTGATTTAGCCCAAACTATAGCTGTAGGAGACGGAGCAAACGATTTACCTATGATCAACGCTGCAGGGCTTGGAATTGCCTTCCATGCCAAACCAAAAGTACAAGCTAATGCTGATCAAGCCATAAATACGATAGGAATAGATGGAGTACTCTACTTCCTAGGCTTTAAAGATTCAAACTTGGATGAAGTGGGTAAACTCTAATTTTATTTAAGGTCATCGATGTAAATAAACAACTACATACTTTGTAGCACCGTGGATTTACTAGTATCTTTGTAGCTAATAGAGATTGATAATTATATATTTATGAAGTTTTCCGAATTAAATTTAAACGATAACGTTCTAGAAGCTCTAGACGCTATGATGTTCGATGAGTGTACGCCTATTCAGGCCGAAGCAATCCCCATAATCTTAGAAAATAAAGATTTGATTGCTGTCGCTCAAACGGGAACAGGCAAGACTGCTGCTTTTTTATTACCCGTGCTGAACAAACTTTCTGAAGGAAAACACACTCCAGATAAAATCAACACTATCATTATGTCGCCGACTAGAGAGCTTGCACAACAGATCGATAAAGAGATGGAAGGCTTCGGCTATTTTGTTTCGGTATCTAGTGTAGCAATTTATGGAGGCAACGATGGAATAGCTTTTGCACAACAGAAAAAGGGTTTAACCCTAGGTGCTGATGTTGTAATTGCTACCCCTGGTAGATTATTATCTCATTTAAACCTCGGTTATGTTGACCTCTCACACGTAGAGCACTTCATATTAGACGAAGCAGACAGAATGCTTGATATGGGATTCTTTGAAGATATAATGCAGGTGGTTAAATGCTTGCCAAAAGAGAGACAAACAATCATGTTCTCTGCAACTATGCCTTCAAAAATCCAAAAACTGGCTAGCAGCATTCTTACTAATCCTGAGGTTATCAAGCTATCGGTTTCCAAACCTGCTGAGAAGATTTTACAAGCTGCCTACGTTTGTTTCGAGAATCAAAAACTCGAAATTATTCGCACGCTATTTAATAATGAGGACGCAAAGAAATCGGTAATTTTTGCTTCTTCCAAGCTCAAAGTAAAAGAGGTTGCTAGAGAACTTGCCAAGATGAATCTACGAGTTGGTGAGATCCACTCAGACTTAGATCAAAAGAATAGAGAGCAAATGCTCCAAGACTTTAAGTCAAACAATATTGATATTCTTGTGGGTACAGATATAATCGCACGTGGAATTGATATTGACGATATAGGTCTGGTAATCAACTACGATGTACCGAACGACAGCGAGGACTACGTACACCGTATTGGTCGTACAGCACGTGCGAATCATGAAGGTATTGCCATCACATTTATCAGTGAGAAAGATCAAGAAAACTTCTACGAAATCGAACGATTCTTAGAAAAAGAGATTTTTAAAATACCTCTTCCTGCAGAATTGGGTAATGCACCAACCTACGACCCTAAAAACAACAGCCCAAGAAAACAGCAATACAACAAGAGACCTGCTAGAAATAAAAGTAAAAACTAACTATAAGCTTCTCTTTGTTTAGAGTTTCTAAGAATATTAAAGTTAACTCACTTCTTAATCAGAAGTGAGTTTTTTGTTACACCTATCTCTTAGAATATAAGAGATAGGTGTAACAAATAAAAAAGAGTACCCGTTAGCTCATTCAAGCCAAACGGATACTCTTTTAATGTATTTAGAACACTAGTTAGAAATAATGACTCATTTCTAACTAGTTATTTACTCTTTGATTATAGAGGAACGTACTCAACAAAAGCTTCCATAGCTTCGTACGAAGCAAGACCAAGCTGAGTGTATAAGTCTGCAGTACCTCTATTTCTTGCTTCACTACGCTGCCAGAACAGGCGATCGTCGTTACCCAAGAATGGAGCACTTTCCATTTGAGATTGGTGCTTCAAGATTGAGTTACGTTTAGCTCTTAGCTCTTCAGGACTAATAGGCACAACCATTTCAATGTTTTCAATTTCCCATTCAGCCCATGCACCACGGTACATCCAAATGCGACAATCTTCTAACCATTTAGCTCCAGCTTGTTTTTCTAAGTCAACTGCAGCGAAAACAGCATCTGTACACACTTTGTGAGTTCCATGAGGGTCAGCCAAGTCACCAGCAACATAAATTTGATGTGGTTGAACCTCTTGTAGCAATTTACGAACGATATCAACGTCAGCTCTGCTAATTGGGTTCTTTTGGATTTTACCTGTTTCGTAGAATGGTAAATCTAAGAAGTGACAATGATCAAGGGGAATATGGTTATATGTACAAGCTATTCTAGCTTCTCCTCTACGAATAAGACCTTTGATGGTAAGAACATCTCTTGAGTCCATATCACCATTTTTCTTATTGGCTAAGAATTCACGAATTTCTTTATACTTATCGTTGATTACCTGATCATCACCTTCGTTGAATATTTGGTTAAAGCCATTGATGAAGTGTAAGAAACGTACAGCCTCTTCGTCACCTACAGCAATATTTCCTGAAGTTTGGTAAGCTACATGTACATCATGATCTTGTTCTACAAGACGACGTAAAGTACCTCCCATTGAAATCACATCATCATCAGGGTGTGGTGAAAAAACAACTACACGTTTTGGGTATGGTGTAGCACGCTCAGGACGATAAGTATCGTCAGCATTAGGTTTTCCACCTGGCCAACCAGTAATTGTTCTTTGGAAGTCATTAAAGATCTTAATGTTTACATTATAAGCAGAGCCGTAAAGAGCTAATAGCTCACTTAGACCATTTTCATTATAATCTTTATTAGTTAATTTCAAGATTGGTTTATTAACCAACTGACATAACCAAACAATAGCACTGCGAATAAGTTTTTCATTCCAATCACATGATGTTACCAACCAAGGGTGTTTGATTCGAGTCAAACTGTCAGCACCAGCAAGGTCTGTTACAACAAATGTATTGTTATGAGTTTGAAGGAAAGTAGCAGGAGTAGTATCAGAAACTTCACCCTCAACTGTAGCCTTAATGATTGAAGCTTTTTCTTCGCCCCAAGCCATTAAGTAGATTTTGTGAGCAGCTAAAATAGTGCCCATACCCATCGTAATAGAGCTGATAGGGGTTTTCTCAACACCACCAAATATCTTTGATGCCTCTTTGTGAGAAGTCGAATCAAGCAATATTAATCTAGTAGTAGAGTTTTGACGAGAACCTGGTTCGTTAAAACCAACGTTACCAAGTCGGCCGATACCAAGTAAAACAATATCAATACCACCTACTTCTTTAATCTTTTGTTCGTATTCAGCACAATGCTCAAAGATTGAATCTTGAGGCATAGTTGTATCTGGTGAATAGATGTTTGCTGGATCAATATCCACATGATTAAGCAGCATTTCCTTTAGCTCATTCAAGTTGCTATTAATAGCATCAGCAGCCAATGGGTAGTATTCGTATAAGTTAAAAACAACTACGTTGTTGAAACTTAAACCTTCTTCTTTATGCATTCTTACTAGCTCTGAATAAACTACACGTGGTGAATCACCACCTGGCAAAGCTAATACACAGTTACGACCAGTTTGTTGTTTCTCTCTAATTGTTTTAGCTATATCGCAAGCTATTTTCTTAGAGCCTTCATCTACTGATTCAAAAATGTCTGTTGGTAATTTTTCTAATCTAGTTAGTGCAGATTTCTCAAAAGCATTCTCTGGACGATAGTATCGGGGAGATACACGATTTAGAGTGATTTGAGAAGTTAAATTAGTCTTCATAAATTCTATAATAAAGTGTTGTTAGATTTGTTATATTATATTCTTCGTGTATTGCTAAGATACAAAAGTTGTTGAGCTTAAAACTACCAATTGAGAGGTATTGTTGCATGTTTTCTTGGATTTTAACAATCTTTGTTTATTTATATTCATTCTTGATAAGCAACTAACATCAAGGCCACCAACAAACAAGATAACCAAACCAAACAGTAACTGCCAGCTCTATATGCAAAACATTAAACTTAAGCCTAAAACCGACTATCACATGGATAAAGCTTGTATTTTGGCTATCTACTCAGTAAACACAAACAAATAGGTCGCTCACAACTAAGAAGTAAGTCAGTCTAGGCAAACCAGCTAGTCGTTTTTAGTCAATGAAGCTAAAGGCCAACATTTTTTTATACCAAAAAAACTGTATACTTACGACTCTATATGTATGTGTAAAAAAAGCAGGGATGGTATCGATTGATACCATCCCTGCTTACGTTCAGAACATATAAATTATCTTTTCTACAAAGCGTCCGATATATTTTTAGGATTTTGTACTAAAGCATCATTCGATTTTAAATCTACTTCTGGAATCATCCACAAGAAATCTTTTGTAGGAATAAAGTTTAGTGGTAAGAATAAATATAACCCCTCAGACACACCTTTATCAACAAAGGCTTTAAGTCTCTTTCCTAGTCGATTTGTTCTTAACTCATCGTAATAAATTTTTGCCTCACCGATAAATTCCCAGCCTCTTTCTAGAAATATAGCCTCATCAAGATCCTGCTGATTTAAGCCTACCAAATCATCAAGTTTGGAGCGTCTTCTTACTTCATTTAACTTATCCAGTGCGTCTTGTGAACCACCTTCTAATTTATTTTTGGCCTCAGCATAGTTAAGAAGAACTTCAGCATATCTAAGCATATAAAAGTTAGCACATGGCAGAGCCAAATCTACACTGGTCTGAAAGTCGTAATATTTAGCATTACCAGGAGTTGCGGTTAACCAGTTTTCTTGGCCTGGATAATATCCCTTATCTGATGGTAGAAACTTATGTTCTTTATCATTCATCATAAAACTTGTAATAAAGGCACCCAATCGCTCATCTTTCTTATCATAACTTTCCCATGCATAGATAGATGGTCCATAACGATGATAGAATGCAAATCCCATACCTGGAATTGTTATACTATTTCCTAAGCCAAACATGGTATGATTATTATTGAATTGACCTGGCGAAGCCGTGAATTGTAGCTCGAATATTGACTCTTCGTTATTTTTAGCATTAGGATTAAAAGCATACCAAAGATCAGTAAATTTATCCATCAACTGATATTTGCCCGATGCTATAACTGCAGCATTATAATCCAATGACTTCTGATAATAGTCCATATTATCTTCCATAGATGCCATTGTCAAGTAAACACTACCCAACAAAGTTTGTACAGCTCCTTTAGAACTTCTCCAAACTTCATACCCCTCTTCACCTCGCATAGGCAATACTTCTTCGCAATGTTCTAATTCAGCTATAATATAGTCGTAAACTTCACTTACAGACACTCTAGGTATATCCAAATCTTTACTTACCCCCTCTGTAAATTTGGTGAAGATAGGTACTCCACCATAAATTCTTACGAGCACATAGTAAGAGTAAGCTCGCAAAAATCGTGCTTGAGCAAATAAGATCTCTTTTTTTGTTTCATCCATAGGCGTATTTTGACCTCTGGCTATCACCGTATTTGCTCTATTTATTACGATATAAGAATTCTTCCAAACATTAGTAAATGTATGAGTAGAAGCATTGTTTATATCATACCAACTATTAATATATTGACAATCATCCTTGGTATAACTAGGCTGGCCATAGTCTGTGCAACACTCAATTCGCATAATGTATTTATAATCTGCGTTCATTTTTCTAAACTGAGCATACACACTAGCTAATCCATCTTCTAATTGATTTTCATTCTTGTAGAATGCCTTAGGATCAATAAATGTAAATGGCTTTTCGTCTAGGTTTGTACATCCTACAACTGTGGTAAGTGCTACAACAGACAAAAGCATATATTTGAGTATATTTCTTAGATTCATAACGGTCTTTTATTAAAATTAAAATTTAGCATTAACACCAATAATAACAGATTTAGCCCAGGGATTACTAGCGTCGCCATTGATAGGGTTATACCCTCTCTGGTTAGAGAATGTTACGAAGTTTTGGAAGTTGACATTTAATACTAATTTTTTAAAGGCTTTCATCTTAATTATATTTGAGAAGTCATAACTCAACTGGATATTCTTGAGGATAAAGTATTTCCAATTCGCATTGGTTCTATCAGAAAGATAGACGTTATGTGCTCCAGCTGCTGGAAAACTTCCACCAGGATTTGACGGACTCCACATGCGTTTATAGGCATACTCGGTAGGAATATAGATGTTATTGAGCACTTGATTTTCACCATAAAGCATAAAGCCACTCAAATCAGCATACCCCATTGACCAAGAAGAGTTTAAAGCAGCCGCATTTTCAGCACCAAGAATCGAGGCATATTTAGTACCTCCTTGTCCGAAAATACTCAGGCCTAGCCCCTTGTAGTCTGCACTAAGATTTAATCCATAATAATATTTTGGTTGTACTGATCCCAAGCAGATATAATCAGCCGAACCAATCGATCCATCGCCATCTAAATCGGCATACATTTCATCACCAAGTCTGGCGCTTGCAGCAGTATTGGGTACAGTTTCTTTATACCACGCTAACTGTTCCTCTGTTTTAATGATGCCTAAAGATTTTCTAGAGTAAACCCCATCAACAGGGTTACCTACTTTAAGAATTTGTGCAATTCCTGCGGGTGAATATTTAATTGCCACCTCGTCTACATCACCATAAAGTTCTTTTATCTCATTCTTATTGTAGGTTAGGTTTACAGAAGCATCGATATTCAAATCTTTTGTTCTTACAATACTACCACCAATAGTAAGCTCCCAACCCCTATTCATAACTTTACCAACATTACTTAATACTGACTGGAATCCAGAAGTAGAAGGTATTGGAACATTATACAGCAGGTCATTAGTATTTCTGGTATAGTAGTCAAAATTAATAGTCACTCGATTAAAAAGCATCGCATCGAAACCGATATCCCATTGTGATGTCTTTTCCCATTTCAGATCATCGTTTCCGATTGTTTCATAAAAGCCATTTATAATTGAGGTACCATCTGTGTAATTCCCTGACACAAGCTTCGCAAGTGACTGATAATCTCCAATCTCTTGGTTAGCCGTAATACCGAAACTACCTCTGATTTTCAAATATCTTTCAGGAAGTCTTCTTGAGTAACTCTCCAACCAAGCCCAACTGAGGGGAAGAATCCCCATTTACTATTAGAACCAAATCGAGAAGATCCGTCCCATCTGCTGGTTGCTGTAAGAAGATATTTATCATCATAAGCATATGATGCCCTACCCGTAAACGATATTAATGAGTTATCATACTTAGTAGAGGAAACCTTTAAAGATGCATGATCGGCTAGTCCGACATCCCAAGCACCAGTTTGGTCGTTCTCATAGCCACTACCCATTACCGATTGATTATCGTAGGTGAAATTTTGCCATGAATAAACAGCAGTAGCCGAAACTCTATGCTTATCCCAAACTTGATTATAAGACAAAATATGCTCCATAATCTTACTCATTCCCTTACTCCAAAAGTTACCTCCGTCACCATTAACTTTTTTAGTTTGGTTTGAAGCATCTTGAGATGAATTATAAATGTAGTTTCTTAGATTTTTTACATCAGTACCTATAGTTACACGATAGGTCAACTGATCTAAAATTTTAAAGTCCACAAAGGCATTAGCTAAAAATCGGTTGTTCTTAGAACGATTCGTACGTTCTTTCATATCCAAGACAGGATTCCATGGATCATTAATAAATGCATTATTAGTTGAAGACACATTGTACGAACCATCTTCATTAAAAACCGGCTCGGTAGGCCAACCATATCTAAAGATATTGATTAATGCCATATTGAACTTATTCCTTGTAGAATAGGTATATTGTATATTAGCTCCAACAGTAAGCCAATTATTAAATACTTTTTGAAGATTAGATCTCAATGAGTATTTTTCAAACCCTTGTGCTTTTACGAGTCCCTCTTGATTAAAGAAGCCTCCAGAAAGCAAATAGTTTAGACCATTACTGCTCCCATCAAAAGAAACATTATAATCTTGAATCAATGCCGTTTTTTGGAGTACCTCTTTTTCCCAGTTAGTACTAGCATCATAAGTTGATGGAGCATTAGGAAAAGGTACTTTAGAGTCTTTTGAACCTTGGTTTTCATAACCTGCGTTCATGAAGTTTATAAAGTCATCTCCCGAAATTAGGTTTGTCAACCTGCCAGGAGTTTGAATACCTGTTAGAATATTAACATTAAGATTATTTGCTTCTCAAGATCCTCTCTTAGTAGTAATCATAATCACACCATTAGCCCCTCTAGAACCATAGATAGCTGTGGATGAAGCATCTTTAAGGACCTCCATCGATTCAATATCATTAGGGTTAATATCACTAATATCACTATCCATCAAAGGAAATCCATCAACTACAAATAGGGGTTCATTACTAGCCGAAATTGAACCACTACCTCTAATTCTAATTGAAGGAGAAGCACCCGGTTCATTACTGTTGAACACAGCAATACCCGCAGCCTTACCTTGCAAAGATTCGAGCGCATTACCTGATACAGTAGAGGTCAGATCCTCGGGTTTTAATTGTGCGGCAGAGCCCGTTAAGTCGGTTTTTTCACCACACCATAACCAACGACTACAACTTCATCAAGAAGTTCTGTGTCCTCTTTTAGGGTTATCTGAAACATGCGCTTGCCTGAGATAGGGATTGACTGTTTGATGTAGCCAACATAAGAGACTTCTAAAGTCCCACTAGTTGGAGCAGCATTTAGTGTAAACTTTCCATCTATATCTGTCAATGTACCTAGAGTGGTACCCTTAACAGTTACGTTGGCCCCAATAATTGTTTCACCAGATGAATCAATTACCACACCTTGAATTGTGTTTTGAGCATATAAATCTGCCCCATACACCATTAACAGACAAAAAAAGATGGCCTTTAGCCATGTCGTGTTATGGAATAAGTTAATTCTGTTTTTCATACTTTAGTATTTGTTTTAGGTTTATGTGTTGATGCTAAACTACGTTAATACATTTAATAAAACAAGAATTACAATAAAATAACTATATAGTATAAATTACTTAACACAATTGATATGTGTAACAATAATTACTAATTTTATTTAATTAGAAATTACTACTATTTACAAAACAACGCATTATTTAACAACGACTAACAGATCAGGTCATACCAACCCCAGAAGGCACACAACTGCACTTTTACTGTCATGAAATATAATGCTCGAAGAAGTTTACTATTCCGTGACACCAATACAGCACCATAACAAATATTAATATTATTAATTATACATCTGGTATATAATAATAAAACATAACAATCAAATAATTCACACCAAAGTAATATTTTACAATTATTAGCTTATCACACATAAGAAATCAGTTATTCAAAATCGTGTATTTAGTGAATTTTATACCCTAGCAAACACGAATTTATGCAGAAATTAAATTCACTAATTACCCTAATGTAGAGTAAATAGCACCATGCATAAATTTATATATTAAGCTATTCTCAGAAACTATCACGTAAGCTTCGTGATCTATTGTATTACTCTAAGTTCTCAAGTAGCTTTGCGTACTCATTGAATAACTGAACAACTCACGTTTTTGAGGTAAAAAGTATATGTAAGATATATCAGGACTTAGGAACCAAATGTGAGGTATTGAGGGGGGTGCTAATACAAAAAGCGTTGATATACTGATATATCAACGCTTTTAAATTAATTTGAATTTTATTCCAGTGGAGCTGGAGGGAATTGAACCACTCCTTTTAAACCGCTCAAATATAATCGCTTACCTTTTTTTATAAACTATGGTGTATGATTTGGGAAATATCGAAGTCGATGCAATCTTGTATGTTATGTCTACCTTTTGTCTGCATGTAACTCAGGTTCAAATATAATACTTTTTTTTGAATATACAACTATACTGTAAATCAAACATATACCTAAGGTGCAAGGTGCAAGGTCTATATATAGACACTTGCACCTTGCACCTCAGGGTATAGATTTATTGATTTAAACTTGAAGAATATATATTTGATATAAATTTCCAAATAGATCAGTTTTCTCAGTTGAAAAACAACAATAATATATCAAAGCAATTTTTGAATTAACAATAAGAAACAAACTTCAACTTTTCAGCATTTCATTTTATTTTTAACATTTAATTACTTACCTTTGGAAAGTAATTATTCAAATAGAATTCTATTGCGTATAAATTTCGAATTTAAATGTATATACG
>QXGG01082243.1_pt1 | contig 14673 bp, 16 predicted proteins | sample 1982491 | NCBI WGS metagenome assembly QXGG01 (sample SAMN09924614, study PRJNA488089) | Wastewater metagenome, whole genome shotgun sequencing project. | isolation source: South African research farm wastewater | place: South Africa: Irene, Agricultural Research Council, Animal Production... | reverse complement strand
TGCCCGCCGACCGGCCCCAGGGACTGTAACCACAGCCCCATCGCCCCCGACCTCCCGCCGAACCCCATTCGTTCTTCCGATCGTCTGGCATCGTGACAACCGGTTGGTGCCGATGCGCGGTCTTTCCGCAGCGGTTTCACCACCGCATGGCGAATCGACCGGCCACGCCCATCGCGCGTTCGTCGCCCTTGCGATTCCGTGCGCCCTGCCTGCCCTGCAGGCCTGGCGCACCGCGATGCCATGCGGCCCGATTTTCACGGGCCCGAATCCGTCCGTCCCCATTGCGTGGGCCGGACAGCAGGACACAGGAAGAACCACATGACTTTTCAAAGCCTCGGCCTCGCCGCAGAACTCCTCAAGGCCGTCGAACAGACCGGCTACACCACGCCGACCCCGGTGCAGATGCAGGCCATCCCGGCCGCGATCGCCGGTCAGGATCTGCTGGTGTCCAGCCACACCGGCAGCGGCAAGACCGCCGCGTTCACGCTGCCCGCGCTGCACAAGATCATCGACCGCCGCCCGGCGCCGGGAAGCGGCCCGCGCGTGCTGGTGCTGACCCCCACGCGTGAGCTCGCCCAGCAGGTCGAGAAGGCCGTGCAGACCTACGGCAAGGCGCTGCGCTGGCTCAACACCGCCTGCCTCGTCGGCGGTGCGCCGATGTTCGCCCAGATCAAGCAGTTGCAGCGCCAGTGCGACGTCGTCGTCGCCACCCCCGGCCGCCTGCTCGACCACCTGAATCGCCGCAAGATCAAGCTGTCGGACGTCGAGGTTCTGATCCTCGACGAGGCCGACCGCATGCTCGACATGGGCTTCGCCGAAGACATCGACGCCATCGTCGCCGCCACGCCGGCCAAGCGCCAGACCCTGCTGTTCTCGGCCACGCTCGACGGCGTGGTCGGCAACCTGGCCTCGCGCCTCACCCGCAACCCGCAGCGCATCGAGATCGAAGTCGCCCAGCAGGACCGCGGCCAGATCGAGCAGCGCCTGATGTTCGCCGACGACCTCGGCCACAAGAGCCGCCTGCTCCACGCCCTGCTCGGCGAGGACGGCATGAACCAGGCGGTGGTGTTCACCGCCACCAAGCGCAGCGCCGACGAACTGTCACTGTCGCTGCAGGAAAAGGGCATCGCCGCCGCCGCCCTGCACGGCGACATGCACCAGACCCAGCGCAACCGCACCCTCGATCGCCTGCGCCAGGGCCGCATCGGCGTGCTGGTGGCGACCGACGTCGCCGCACGCGGCATCGACGTCGCCGGCATCAGCCACGTGATCAACTTCGATCCGCCGCGCCAGGCCGAAGACTATGTGCACCGCATCGGCCGCACCGGTCGTGCCGGTCGTGACGGCATCGCGATCACGCTGTCGGGCCCGCGCGAGACCGGCCTCATCCGTGCCATCGAGCGCTACACCGGCGATCGCCTGGAAGTGCACACCATCGCCGGCATGGAGCCGTCGCCGCGCAAGCCTTCCGGCCCGCGCCCGGCTGGCAACGGCGGTCGTCGCTTCGGCAATGGCGGCGGCTATGGCCGTCCGGGCGGCGACAACCGTCGCAGCGCCGGCGGCTTCAACCGCGACGGTCACCCGTCGCGCAGCGAGCGCAGCCACGGCGACCATCGCTCGCGCGGCTGATCACGCACGAACGCCGGCCGGTCTATCCGCCGGCCTCGTAAACCGCCACGGCCCCCGGCAGCGCATTCGCTGTCGGGGGCCGTTGGCCGTCTACGGTCGCGAGCACGCTGAGCGCGAGACGCGTGGCGCTCGGCGTACATGCGCCAGGCTCAGTCCGGAATCGCCGCGGCGTCGGCCACCACCACCGCGAACAGGTCCGCCAGCGCGGTGAGCGCGGCGACCTGCAGGGCGGCCGCCTCGACCACGCTGCCGTCGGGTGCGGCCAGCGCGCGGGTCGCGGTGGCTGCAGCGGGCACGGTGACCGCGTAGCCGAGGTTGAAGGCGCCGCGTGTGGTGGAGTTGATGCACATGTGGGTCATGAAGCCGACCACGACCAGGTTCTTCACGCCGGCGGCCTTCAGGCAGGTGTCGAGGTCGGTGCCGACGAAGGAGTTGGGGTAGTGCTTGACCACCACGACCTCGCCAGCCGTCGGCGCCACCTTGTCGGCGATCGCGCCGCATTCGGCGTTGGGGTCGTAGGGCGAGCCGGGGCCGGCGTCGTGCTGGATGTGCACGACCGGGATCTTCAGCGCGCGTGCCCGCGCCAGCAGGCGGGCGCATTCGTCCAGCGCCGGTTCCACGCCTTCGAGCTGCATCACGCCGCTGCGGTAGGCGTTCTGGGCGTCGACGATGATCAGCGCCGAATCGGACAGGCGGGCCGGGGTGGCGGGCAGGCCGGAAAGTTGGCGCAGGGTGGTCGATGCGGTAGTCATGGGCAATCTCCTGAGGGGTTTTGAAGGATGACGCCGGCAGCTTAGCGGTCGCCGCGTGCCTGCGTAAATGCAGATCCATGCGCTATGCTGCTGCATATTTGCAGGGATGGGGCACATGAACTGGGACGACCTGCGCTTTCTCGTCACCCTGGGCCGGGAGGGCACACTGGCTGCGGCCGCACGCAGGCTCGGGGTGGATCAGACCACCGTCGCCCGCCGCCTGCGCGCGCTCGAGGAGCACCTGGGCACGCCGCTCTTCGAGCGCAACGACGGCCTGTGGCGGCCCACCGCGGTCGGCGCCCGCGTGCTGGAGCGGGCCGGCCGCATCGAGGAGGACGTGGCCGGCATCACCCGCCTGGCCGAGGCGGGCGCCGACGCGGTCGGCGGCGTGGTGCGGATCACCGCCGTCAGCGCGCTGATCGGCGAGTGGCTGGCGCCGCGGCTGCCCGGACTTTACGCCCGCCATCCGGAACTGTGCGTCGATCTCGTCGCCAGCAACGACAACCTCAACGTCGCCCGCCGCGAGGCCGACATCGCCATCCGCCTCGCCCGCCCGGCCAGCGGCGACTTCCTGATCCGCAAGCTGGCCGCGGTAGGCTTCGCGGTCTATGGCGCTGCACGGGGTGATCTGCGGGTCAGCGCCGGCGACTGGGTCGCCTACAACGAAGACCTGGACCACACGCCGGAGATGCGCCGCCTGCACGCGATGCTCGGGGATGGGCGCATCCGTCTGCGTTCGAACAGCCTGCGCGGGCTGACGAGGGCGGTCGCCGGCGGCATCGGCCACGGCCTGCTGCCGTGCTTCGTGGCCGATGCGGACCCTGGCCTGGTTCGCCTGTCCGGCGCGGAGCCGATCCTCAGCCGCGAGCTGTGGATGCTGATCCACCCCGATGCGCGCCCGCTCGCCCGCGTCGCGGCGGCGGCGGACTGGCTGGTTGAGCGCTTCGGCGAGGAGTCGGCGAGTTTCGCGGGAGTCGGCGCAGATCCGTGATCGGCTGCGGTTGGTGCCGGTCCCGATGCCGGCGTGGCCATGCCTGGCGTGCCCAATGCACGCGTGCCGGCGCGCGTGCCGCTCGGCGGGAGCGCGTATGCCGACTTGGGCGAGCGCTGACAGGGAGTCTTCCGCTTCTTTGCCGCGACGGCCGCCGCGCGCCCCACGCCCTACAGCATCGGCAGCCAGCGCGGCTTCGGCCCGCGCGGAAACGCTGCGTCGATGCGCTCGATCTCGTCCGCGCTCAGTGCCAGCGCGAGCGCGCCGGCGTTGTCGAGCGCATGCGCCGCGCGCGACGCCTTGGGTATGGCGAGCACGGCCGGCTTGCGGGTGAGGAAGGCGAGCGCGACCTGGCGCGGGCTGGCGCCGTGCGCGGCGGCGATGTCGGCGAGCGCGCGGCCGCCGGGGCTGTCGGGTGCCGGGAAGTCGTCGTGGCCGAAGGGGCTGTAGGCGACCAGGGCGACGCCGTGGCGCTCGCACCAGGGCAGCACGGCGTGCTCGACCGCGCGCTCCTGCAGGTGGTAGAGCACCTGGTTGCAGGCGATGCGGCCCGGCCCGGCGATGGCGAGCGCTTCCTGCAGGTCGGGGACGTCGAAGTTGCTCACGCCCCAGCGCAGGATCTTGCCCGCGCGCTGCAGTTCGTCGAAGGCGGCAAAGGTGTCTTCCAGCGCATGGTCGCCGGGCCAGTGCAGCAGGTAGGCGTCGAGGCGGTCGGTGCCGAGGCGCTCTAGTGAGCGCTCGCAGGCGGCGATCGTGCCGCGCCGGCTGGCGTTGTGGGGCAGCACCTTGGAGACGAGGAAGACCTCGTCGCGGCGGCCGGCGATGGCTTCGCCGACCAGTTCCTCGGCGGCACCGTCGCCGTACATCTCGGCGGTGTCGATGTGCGTGAGGCCATGGTCGAGGCCGGCGCGCAGCGCGGCGATCGCGTCCGCGCGGCGGGCCTCGTCGAGATACCAGGTGCCCTGGCCGATCACGCCGAGCGCGGGACCGCCGGCGCCGAAAAGATGGGTGCGCATGGGGAGCCTCCGTTGGTGAGGGGGACCAGGGTCGAGGATAGCGCTTGCGGGGTGGCGGGGCGTTTCGGAGCGGTGGGAATCGCGACTTGCGTCGCTCCTGCAGAAAACCGGGCGACGCGCTTCGGGGCGCACCTGTAGGAGCGACGCAAGTCGCGAGCCCCCCGTGTCCGGCCTCGTTGCATGTCCCCTGCCTCGGGTTTCAATCCGGCGCTGCCCGGCACGCCTTCGGCCGGGCCCCGACCCCGGGGCTCCAGCCTTTACAGCATGCTGTCGAGAAACGCCCGCGTGCGCGGATGCTCGGGATTGGCGAAGAACTCCGCGGCCGGGCGCGATTCGATGAGCTCGCCGCCGTCCATGAACACCACCCGACTGGCGACTTCGCGCGCAAAGCCCATCTCGTGCGTCACCACCAGCATGGTCATGCGTTCCTCGGCCAGTTGCCGCATGGTGCGCAGCACCTCGCCGGTCAGCTCCGGGTCGAGCGCCGACGTGGGTTCGTCGAACAGCATGATGTCGGGCTCCATCGCCAGCGCGCGCGCGATCGCCACGCGCTGCTTCTGCCCGCCCGAGAGGCGCGAGGGGTAGGCGTCGCGCTTGTCGAAGAGGCCGACCTTCTTCAGCAACTCCTCGGCCTTGGGCAGGACGGCCTCGCGCTTCAGGCCCTTCACGGTGATCGGCGCCTCGATCACGTTCTGCAGCACGGTGAGGTGCGGGAACAGGTTGAAGTGCTGGAAAACCATGCCCATGCGCGCGCAGATCCGGCGCACCTCGGTGTCTGCCACGTAGCGTGCGTGGCCGTGAGCGTCGTTTTCGGCGAGAGTGTCGCCCTCGATGACGATACGGCCGGCGTCGATGGTCTCGAGGTGGTTGAGGCAGCGCAGGAAGGTGCTCTTGCCCGAGCCCGAGGGCCCGATCACCGCCACCACCTCGCCCTTGGCCAGGGTCAGCGACACGCCTTTCAACACCTCGTTGGCGCCGAAGCGCTTGTGGATGCCGTCGGCGAGGATCATCGGACTCGCCATCGAATCCGCAGTCGGCCCGCCGGTCGGCACGGCCTCAGTCATAGACGGCATGGCGTTTCTCCAGGCGCTGGAAGAACCAGGTCAGCACCAGCGTCATCAGCAGGTAGAAGCCCGCGGCGACGATGAAGGGGGTGATCGTGAAGTCGCGCTGCACGATGCCGCGCGCGGCGCGCAGCAGGTCGTTGAGCGCGAGCACGTAGATCAGCGAGGTGTCCTTGACCAGGGTGATGGTCTCGTTGCTCATCGGCGGCAGGATGCGCTTGACCACCTGCGGCAGCACGATGCGGCGCATGGTCTGGCCGTAGGAAAACCCCAGCACCTTGGCGCCCTCGTACTGGCCGCGGTCGATCGACTGGATGCCGGCGCGGAAGATCTCGGCGAAGTAGGCCGCGTAGTTGAGCGCGAAGGCCACGACCGCCGCCGGAAAGTCAGGCAGGCGCACACCGATCACCGGCACGAAGGGCAGCGCAAAGTAGATGAACAGCAGCTGCAGCATCAGCGGCGTGCCGCGCATCAGCCAGATGTAGCCATTGACCGCCTGGCTGGCGACAGTGAAGCGCGAGATGCGGATCAGCGCCAGTGCCAGGCCGAGCGGCACCGCGAGCGCGAGCGTGATGAAGAAGAGCTTGAGTGTGACCAGCGAGCCCTCGGCGAGCGGGCCGAGGATGCTGAGGATGTAGTCCATGGCGGGACGCCGGGCGAGCGGCGGGCAGGTGGGGCGCGGTAGCGTCGAGCGGGCGCAGGCAGCGCGTTTTGCCGGCGAGGCTGCGCCTGGAGATGACAAAAAGGCTTCGCGGCTGCCGCCGCTCCTGCATTGTCTGCTGGCGTTGCAGGAATGGCGGAAGCCGCGAACAGCGCTCCCGCCTTACTTGATGATGTCCTTGCCGAACCACTCGGTGGAGATGCGCGCGGCGCTGCCGTCGGCCTTCATGTCGTCCATCGCCTTCTGCAGCCTGGCCAGCAGCGCGGTGTCGTCCTTGCGCGTGCCCACGCCGTATTCCTCGGTGCCGAAGTGGTCGTCCAGCACCACGTACTCACCCGGCTTCTTGGCGGTGTAGTAGCGGCCCACGACCTCGTCCAGCACCACTGCGTCCAGCCGCCCGGTGGTGAGGTCCATCAGCGCGGTGACGTTGTCGCCGAACTTTTTCAGTTCCTTGAACGAGGCCGCGATCGGGTCCTTCTGCACCGCGTCGATCGCGCTGCTGCCGTCCTGGATGCCGATGACCTTGTCGGCGAGGTCGGCCTTGGTCTTCACGGTCGAATTGGCCGGCACCACGATGATCTGGTGGTTTTCCATGTAGGCGGTGGTGAAGCCGATGTTCTTGCGCCGCTCCTCGGTGATGGTGAGGCCATTCCACAGCGCGTCGACGCGCTTGCCGTTGAGTTCGGCTTCCTTGGCGCTCCAGTCGATCGGCTTGAATTCCACCTCGACGCCCAGGCGCTTGGCGGCCTCACGAGCGAGGTCGATGTCGAAGCCGACGAGCTCGTTCTTCTCGTTGCGGAAGCCCATCGGCGGGAAGTTGTCGTCGAGGCCGATGACGATCCTGGTGGGCGCGGCCGGCGCGGGCGCGGCGGATTGGGCGGCGGGCGCACTGTCGTTGTTGCCACAGCCGGTGAGCAGGGCGCCGGCGGTGATGGAGAGCATCAGCAGGGAGGAGAATTTTTTCATGGTCTTGCCCGAACGAGGGTTGAAGGCGGGCCGGGTGAGCCCGCCACGGGAGCGCACGCCAGGGTGTCGGCGGCGAAGCCCTGATTTTCGCTGCGATGCGTCAAGGGGGCAACCTCGGCGGGCGAATCGGCGCGCCTGTCCGCAGCCTCAGCAGATGCGTGGCAGCTGTTCGGCCGACAGCCAGTCCACCATGCGCCGTCCGCCGAGCGGGGTGCGCAGCTGAACGAAGCCGCGTTCGTCCTCGATGACCCGGCCGATGCGGGCGGCGGCGCTGCCCAGCGGGTGCGCGCGCAGCGCGGCGAGGGCGGCGTCGGCGGCGTCTTCGGCGCAGATCACCACCAGTTTGCCTTCGTTGGCGATGTTGAGCGGATCGAGCCCGAGCAGCTCGCAGGCCGCGCGCACCGGGGGCGTGACCGGAATGCTCGCCTCGTCGAGCTCGAAGCCGACGCCCGCCTGGCTGGCGATCTCGTTGACCGTGCTCGCCAGCCCGCCGCGGGTGGGGTCGCGCAGCACATGGATGGACTCGGCAGGCACCGCGGCGTAGAGCGCCTCGACCAGGCCATTGAGCGCGGCGCTGTCGGAGACGATCTGCGACTCGAAGGCGAGCGACTCGCGCTGCGCCAGGATCGCCATCCCGTGATCGCCCAGCGTGCCCGACACCAGCACGGCGTCGCCCGGCCGCGCGCGCGTGCCGCCCGGGTTGCGCCCGGCGGGCAGGGCGCCCACGCCGGTGGTGGTGATGAACACGCCGTCGCCCTTGCCCTGTTCGACGACCTTGGTGTCGCCGGTGACGACCTGCACGCCGGCGGCGCGCGCGGCTGCGGCCATCGAGCTGACGATGCGCGCCAGCTCGGCGAGCGGGAAGCCTTCCTCGAGGATGAAGCCGGCCGCCAGCCACAGCGGACGCGCACCCATCACCGCGAGATCGTTCACCGTGCCATGCACCGCCAGGCTGCCGATGTCGCCGCCCGGGAAGAACAGCGGGCTCACCACATGACCGTCGGTCGCCATCACCAGGCGCTCGCCCTCGGCCGGGGCGGGCAGCACCGCGCCGTCGTCGCCGCAGGCGAGCGCCGGGTTGTCGAAGGCGCGCACGAACAGCTCGCCGATCAGCTGACTCATTGCGCGGCCACCGGCGCCATGGCCAAGATCGACGCGACCGTGGCGAAGGTCGAGCGGGCGGGTGTAGGTGCTTGGGGTGCGGGGCATGGTGGGCTCAGGTTCCGGGAAGGGGGGGCGTCTGGGGGCTTGCGCCTACGGGGCGGCCTTGGCGGTAGCGATCGGCGCGGGCATGGGGGCGGCTGCGGGGGCGACCACCGGGTCGCGGAAGCGGCCGTAGTTGTAGTGCGCGGCGCAGGCGCCCTCCGAAGAAACCATGCACGCGCCCAGCGGGGTTTCGGGCGTGCACACGGTGCCGAACAGCTTGCAGTCGGTCGGGCCCTTGGCGCCGCACAGGATCGCGGCGCATTCGCAGGCCTTGTGGTCGGGCACCGGGCGATCCTCGAGCGCGAACTTTGCTTCCGCGTCCCAGGCTGCGAAGGCGGGACGGATGCGCAGCGCGGAGGCGGAGAGCTCGCCCAGGCCGCGCCAGGCGAAGCGCGCGCGCCGCTCGAACACGGCGTCCATCAGCGCCTGCGCCTTGCGATTGCCTTCGGCGGTGACGGCGCGGGTGTATTCGTTCTCGACCTCGGCGCGGCCCGCGTTGACCTGACCCACCAGCATGCGCACCGCCTGCAGCACGTCGAGCGGCTCGAAGCCGGTGATCACCACCGGGGTGTGGTGGCGACGGGCGGCGAACTCATAGGGGGCGCTGCCGATGACCACCGACACATGCGCCGGGCCGAGGATGCCGTCCAGGCGCGGGCGCCGCGTTTCGCCTGCGGGGGCGGCCGACAGCAGCGCGTCGATCGCCGGCGGGGTCAGCACGTGGTTGCAGATCACGCTGAAGTTGCGCAGCTGCTCGGTGGCCGCCTGGCGGATCACCAGCGCGGTGGGCGGCGTGGTGGTCTCGAAGCCGATCGCGAAGAACACCACCTCGCGCGTCGGCTCGCGCCGTGCCAGCGCGAGCGCGTCGGCGGCGGAATACACCATGCGCACGTCGGCGCCGCGTGCCTTGGCCTTGAGCAGCGACAGGCCGTCCGAGGCCGGGACGCGCAGGCAGTCGGCGTAGGTGCACAGGATCAGCTCGGGGCGGGCGAGCGCGAGCCGGATCGCCATGTCCACGCGGCCCACCGGCAGCACGCACACCGGGCAGCCGGGGCCGTGGATCAGGCGCACGCGCGCAGGCAGCAGGTCGGCCACGCCGTAGCGCGAGATGGCGTGGGTGTGACCGCCGCAGAACTCCATGAAGGCGTAGTCGCGGCCGGGTTCGACCTCGCGTGCGATGGCCTCGGCGAGGCCGGCGGCGAGGGCGCCGTCACGGAACTCGGAGATGTATTTCATCGGGCGTTCCCCAGGTGGCGCGCTTGAGCGCAGCTGTCCGGTCGGCGGGCGGCGTGCGCACATGCGGGGCGGGGCGCGGCGCGGCGCAGCCGGAGGGGGCGAGCAGGGCCGGGCTCATGCCGCCGCCGCCGGATCGGCGCCGGTCTGGGCGAACAGCGCTAGGGTCTGTTCGGCTTCTTCCGGGTCGAGCCGGCTGAGCGCGAAGCCGACATGCACGATCACGTAGTCGCCGACGGCGACGTCGTCGACCAGGGCGAGCGAGATCGTCTTGCGCACGCCCTCGAGCTCGACGACGGCGTCGTCGCCGGCGAGTCGTTCGACCACGCGGGCGGGGATGGCGAGGCACATGGGGTCAGGATTCCTTGTCGTTGAGTCGGTGCAGGGCCACCCAGGCCTGGCCTAGGGCGAGGCCTGCGTCGCCCGGGGACAGGCGCAGGGCGCCCAGGGTGTCGAGGCCGCGCGCGGGCAGGCGGGCGTGCAGCGCGTCGGCGAGCAGGCGATTGTGCAGGCAGCCGCCGCCCAGCACCACCGTCATGCACCCGGTGAGGCTGGCCGCACGCGCCACCCAGTCTTCCAGCGCGGCGGCGAGTGTGGCCTGGAAGCGCGCGGCGCCGCGCCCGGCGTCGGGCTCGTCGGCCAGGCGCAGCAGCAGCGGGTGGAGGTCGAGCTCGAGTGCGACCGGGGCCGCCTCATCCGCGCCGGCGGCGACGATCCGCCAGTCCGCTGGCTCCACCGCGGGGGTGGCTTGCTGCGCGGCGAGTCTTTCCAGCGCGATCGCCGCCTCGGCTTCGAACTGCATCAGCTCGCAGATCCCGAGCAGCCCGGCGGCGGCGTCGAAGTGACGGCCGAGGCTGGTGCTCGGCGGGCTGAGCGCCGGGCGTTCGAGGACCTGCGCCAGCATCGCCGCGGCCGCATGCCGGCTGAAGCGGGTGGCGATCTCGTCACCGCGTCCGCCGGCGTGCAGCAGCGTCGCCGCCATCCGCCAGGGTTCGCGCGCGGCGCGGTCGCCACCGGGCAGGCGCAGCGGGCGCAGGCGACCCAGGCGCTGGAAGCGCCCGCCGGTCACGAGCAGCAGCTCGCCCCCCCAGGCCTGGCCGTCGGTGCCGAGACCCACGCCGTCGAGCGCGAGGCCGAGCACCGGGCCGGCGTCGAAGCGGCCGTGCTCGGCCAGCACCGCGCCGACATGGGCATGGTGATGCTGCACGCCGATCGCCGGCACACCGAGGCGGTGGGCGGTGGCGAGCGCGACCCGGGTGGAGTGGAAATCCGGATGCAGGTCGTGAGCGATCGCGCGCGGCGGACGCCGCGCCGCCGTGAGCAGGGCCGCCGCCACCGGCTCGACGCTGGCGCAGGCCTCTGCACTGTCGAGATCGCCGAGGTTGGGGCCGAAGGTCCAGCCCTCCGCGTCGAGCAGGCAGGCCGCGTGCTTGAACCAGGCGCCGAGAGCGAGCAGGGGCAGGCTGCCCGCTTGCGTGGCGGGCGACGGAAGACGCCGGTTCATGCGCTGACCCTGCGGACAGCGGCGTGCCGGGACTCGAGCCAGGCGAGCCATTCATCGATGCCTTCGCCGCGGGTAGCCGAGGTCTGGATCACCTGCAGGCGCGGATTCACGCGCTGCGCATAGCCGATCGCACGTGCCACGTCGAAGTGCAGGTAGGGGAGCAGGTCCACCTTGTTGAGCAGCATCAGGTCGGCGGCGGCGAACATGTCGGGGTACTTCAGCGGCTTGTCCTCGCCTTCGGTGACCGACAGGATCACCACCTTGTGCGCCTCGCCGAGATCGAACGCGGCCGGGCACACCAGGTTGCCGACGTTCTCGATGAACAGCAGCCCGCCGTCGGCGAGCGCGAGCCGGGGCAGGGCGCGCGCGACCATGTCGGCGTCGAGGTGGCAGCCCTTGCCGGTGTTGATCTGCAGCGCGCTGACGCCAGTCGCGCGGATGCGCTCGGCGTCGAACTCGGTCTGCTGGTCGCCCTCGATCACCGCGGCCGGGACGCGCCCGCCGAGGGTCTGCAGCGTGCGCACCAGCAGCGAGGTCTTGCCCGAGCCCGGGCTGGAGACGAGGTTCAGCGCGAGGATGCCGCGTGCGGCGAGGCGGGCGCGGTTGGCCATGGCCAGGCGGTCGTTCTTGCCGAGGATGTCGCGCTCGATGCGCAGCATCTCGGCCTGGCTCATGCCCGGCACATGAGCGCGCGCGGGGCCTGCGCCAAAGTGCAGGTGATGAGGGTCGGCAGCCGGCGAGGTGCCGGCCTCGGGACCGCATGCAGCCTCTGCGTGCGAGCTGGTCTCGGCGTCCTCTGCCTTGGCGAGCGCCCGCCAGCGCTGGGGTGCCCCGGCGGTCTCGCGTGCCGCGACCACTGCCGCGCGCTTTCGCCGCATGCCCCCATAGGCCAGTCCGACCTTCGCTTCACCCCCGCAACCGCAAACCGTGCACATCGTTTTCCGTCCTCTGCTGTCGCACCGTCAGTCGACCTCGAGCGCGCTCACCCGCATCTGCGCCCCGGCGCGCACCTCCAGCCCGTAGCTGCCGCAATGAGGGCAGGGGTCGTAGCGTTCGTGCAGCGCCACCGTCTGCGCGCAGCGCGTGCACCAGCCTTCGCCGGGCGTGACGACGAAGTCCAGCGCTGCACCCTCGGCGACCGAGCCTTCGAGCACGACATCCAGGCAGAACTGCAGCGCGTCGGCCTCGACCGCCGCCAGTTCGCCGATCTCGAGCACGATCCGGCGCACATGGCGGAACCCCTGTGCGCCGGCCGCGTCTTCGACGATCTCGCGCACATTCTCGGCGAGTGACATTTCGTGCATTCGGGTGCTCGGGCGTGCGTGCTAGAGTCGGCGCCGCTGGACCACGGCGCGCGCGGGCCGTTTTGCCCGCCGTCATTCGATACAGACCGGAGTTTACTCCATGGCGCTTCATCCGCTTTTTCTTGTTCCGCTTGCCGTGGTGCTGGGCGGCTGTTCGCTGTTTGGCGATCGCGCGCCGTCTGCGGCAAGCTCACCCGCCAGTTCGCCGGGGCAAGCTTCGACGGCCGCGTCGCCCACGCCGCCGGCAGGCACCGACGGGGTACCAGGCCGTGCGGTCGCACTGCCGCTAGATCCCCAGCCGCCGGTGCAGTTCCGTTGTGGCGAGCAGACCGTCATGCTGCGCCATTTTGGCGAGCTGTCGACTCTGGAGGTGTCCGTGCGCACCTACACCCTGCATCCGGTGCGCACCGCCTCCGGCACAAGGCAGGTGTCGGTCGATGACGAGCGTACCTCGATCTGGACCCGGGGCGATGCAGCGCTGCTCGAGCTTGCGGGTGTCGTCCAGCCCGAATGCCGGCGGGTGGGTGCGCGGCCGCTGTTTCGCGCAGTGGGCAGGGCGCCGGACTGGCGGCTGGATGTGCGCGCGGACGGCCTGTCGCTGCTGCTGGACTACGGCGACACGCAGGTGTTCGCCCCCAGCCCGCTGATCATCGATGGCGGCGGCCTGCGCAGCTACGAGGCCGTCTCCGCCGGCGGGCCGCTGACGGCGCTGGTGTTCGAGCGCTATTGCACCGACAGCCTGAGCGGCATGCCGCATCCACAGATGGTCGAGGTGCGCTGGCAGGATCGCATCCTCAGGGGCTGCGGTGGCGATCCGGCCGAACTGCTGCAGGGCGGACCTTGGGAGGTGGTGGAGATCGAGGGCGAGGCGGTGGCCGACCCGGCCCGCGTCACGGTGGACTTCACGTCTGCAGGGCAACTCGCCGGCAGCGCCGCGTGCAACCGCTATTTCGGTCGCTATGCGCTGTCGGACGAAGGCCTGCGCCTGTCGCCGCTGGGGGCGACGAAGAGGGCCTGCGAGCCGGGCGCGATGGACGTGGAGCGGCGTTTCATGGAGGCCGCCGGCCGCGTCACCGGTTTCGTGATCGCCGCCGACGGCCGGCTGGCGCTGCGCGCCGGTGACGCCGTGCTGATGCGCGCCCGCCGCGCGGGCGGACGCTGAGGCTCGGGCAATCAGCCGCGCGCGGCGCGGGCGGCCTCGACTTCTTGCGGACGGATGCGGGCGGCGAGCTTGTCGAGCACGCCGTTGACGAACTTGTGGCCGTCGGTGCCGCCGTAGCCCTTGGCGAGCTCGATCGCCTCGTTGATCACCACGCGGTAGGGCGTGTCGATGTTCTGGCGCAGCTCGTAGGCGCCGAGCAGCAGGATCGCGTGCTCGATCGGCGACAGCTCGGCCAGGGGACGCGACAGCAGTGGCTCGAAGTGGCCGCGCAGCTCGTCGGCGCCGCCGATGGCGCCGCGCAGCAGGCTGACGAAGAGCTCGCGGTCGATCTTGTCGAGGTTCTCGGTCTCGGATTCCAGGTGGCGCTGCACGGTGGCCATCGTGTTGGCCGACAGCAGCCATTGATACACGCCCTGCAGGGCGAGCTCGCGCGCGCGGCGGCGGGCCATCTTGCTGGTCGGGTTGGGGGTGCCGGCGCCCTCGGGGCGGGTGTTGTCCATGTCGCTCATCGCACCGCCTTCAGCAGGTTGGCCATCTCGACCGCCGCGCGGGCGCAGTCGGCGCCCTTTTCGCGCATGCGGGCGATGGCCTGGTCGTCGTTCTCGGTCGTCAGCACGCCGTTGGCGATCGGCAGGCCGGTGTCGAGGCCGACGCGGGTCACGCCCGCGCCCATCTCGTTCGACACCAGCTCGAAGTGATAGGTCTCGCCACGGACCACCGCGCCGAGCGCCACCAGCGCGTCGTAGTGGCCGCTCTTCGCCATGGTTTGCAGCACGAGCGGGATCTCGAGCGCGCCGGGCACGGTGACGATGCGGATGTCGCCGCGCGCCACGCCCAGCTGCAGCAGCTCGTCGGTGCAGGCCGACAGCAGGCCCTCGCAGATGTCGAGGTTGAAGCGCGCCATGACGATGCCCACGCGCACGCCGGCGCCATTGAAGTCGGGGTCGATCTCGTCGATGCCGTCGTAGCGGGCGCCCTGGCGGGCGTTTTCGGGTTGGGTGCGTTGCATGGGGTTCCCTGTGATTCGATCAGTTCTTGTCGACGAAGCCGGTGATCTCGAGCCCGAAGCCGGTCATGCTCGGGATCATGCGCGGGCTGGCGAGCAGCCGCATCTTGCCGACCTTGAGCGTGCGCAGGATCTGCGCACCGACGCCGAACAGGCGCGCGTCCCACTTCACCGGGCGG
>QXGG01110763.1_pt1 | contig 14677 bp, 10 predicted proteins | sample 1982491 | NCBI WGS metagenome assembly QXGG01 (sample SAMN09924614, study PRJNA488089) | Wastewater metagenome, whole genome shotgun sequencing project. | isolation source: South African research farm wastewater | place: South Africa: Irene, Agricultural Research Council, Animal Production... | reverse complement strand
TGGAACTGGAAGCACAGCTCGGGCGTGATGTAGGGGTTGGGCGCCTCCTCGAAGGGCAGGAAGATGCTCATCCCCATGCTGCGCCCGCCGGCGTCGAAGGCGCCGCGGTTGCCCGCCTCCATGATCCCCGGCCCGCCGCCGGTGGCGACGATCACCGGCTCACCGAGCGCGTCGGCCTCGCGCGTCACCAGCTCGCCGAAGCGGCGCGCCTCGTCGTACCAGCGCGCGTTCTTCACCATCTGCCGGGCGCGCGCGATCGCCGCCTCGTCGCCGCTCGCCGTCGCATCTTCCAGCATCTGCGCGGCCACCTCCGGTGCCTTGAAGCGCGCGCTGCCGAACACCACCACGGTCGATTCCACCCCCTGCTCCTGCTGCACCAGCTCGGCCTTGAGCAGCTCGAGCTGCAGCCGCACCGGGCGCAACTCCTCGCGCAGCAGGAACTCGGTGTCGGTGAAGGCCATGCGGAAGGAACTGCCGGGGCCGTCGTAGCGGCCGTGGGGCTGGGCGGCCTTGGCCTCGTCCTCGGCGGAGGGGAAGTTGCGGGCGCGCAGGGGGGTGTTCTTGCTCATCGGAAGATCCATCCGGTTCGGGGACCCGCATCATCGCATCCGTGCGTGACAGGACGCGAGCCCCCGCCGCCCCGCGCGCACGATCAGTCCCCGCCCGCCACCTCCCCGCCGAAGGCGCGCGCGCAGTCGAGGAAGCGCACCAGGCAGGGATTGGCATTGTTCGCGGCCCAGATCACGCCCTGCTCGATCACGCGTGGCGACGAGATCGGCCGGAACACCGCGCCCGGCAGTTGCATCCGGCTCATCGAGCGCGGCACCAGCGACACGCCGAGGCCCTCGGCCACCAGGTTGACGATAGTCTGCTGGAGGTGGGTCTCGAGGCGGATGCGCGGTTCGAAACCGTGCTCGCGGCAGCACCCGGCCACCAGCGCATGCAGCGCCGGCGCGGTGGCGGCGGGAAAGGTGATGAAGGGTTCGTCGGCCAGCTCGCCCACCGCGACCACCGCAGCGGCCGCGAGCGGGTGGCCGGCAGGAAGCACCGCCCACAGCGGTTCCGCATGCACCCTCAGGTACTCCAGCCCGTCGGGGCGCTGCCACGGGAAGGCAATACCCACATCGGCGCGGCCGGAGAGCAGGGCCTCGTCGAGTTCGCGCGGCACCACCTCGCTCAACTGGATCTCGGCGGCGGGATACGCGTCGCCATAGCGCCGGATCAGCGCCGGCAGCACGTTCCACGCCGCGCTCATGGTGAAGCCGACGCGCAGCACGCCACGCTCGCCGCGCGCGGTAGCCTGGGTGCTGCGCACCGCGCCATCGAGCGCAGCGAGGACACGCACCGCGTGCCCGTGAAAATGCCGCCCGGCCGCGGTCAGCTCGACCTGGCGCGAGCTGCGCACGAACAGCGCGACACCGAGCGTGTCCTCGAGCGCGGCGATCTGCCGGCTGAGCGGCGGCTGAGTGATGTGCAGCTGGGTGGCGGCACGGCCGAAATGCAGCGTGTCGGCCAGCGTCACGAAGTAGCGCAACTGGCGAAGCTCGATCGTCATCGATACGCCTTGAGTATCAATTAAAGCAACATATGGAATTGGACGGTATCGATCGACACCCTTACGCTTGACTCAACACCTCGGGAGTCACGCGCATGTCCGCCATCGTCAACGTTGTCCTGCCCATCTTCGGCCTCATCCTGGCCGGCTACGTCTGTCGCCGCAGCGGCCGCCTGGGCGAGACGGCGTCGAACGAGCTCAGCCGTTTCGTGGTCTGGCTGGCGCTGCCGGCACTGCTATTCAATGTAACCGCCACCGCGAGCTGGGAACAGCTCTGGCAGCCGGGCTTCATCGCGTCGGTGTGCGCCGGCTGCGCGCTGGTGTTCGCGGCCACGGTCGCGTTGCGCGTGCGCAGGTCGGGCCGTCTGGTCGACGCCAGCATCGACGGCCTGAGCGCGGCCTACGCCAACACCGGCTTTCTCGGCATCCCGCTGTGCGCACTGGTATTCGGCGACGCCGGGTTGATGCCGGCGATCGTCGCCACCCTGATCGTGGCCTGCCTGCTGTTCGCGGTCGGCATCGTGCTGGTCGAGATCGGCCTGCAGAAGGAGAAGCATCCCCTGCGCGCGCTGCTGAAGGTGGGGCGTGCGCTCGCCGGCAACCCGCTGCTGGTCGCCCCGGTGCTCGGCGGTCTGTGGGCGGCGGGCGGCGCGGAACTGCCGGCGGCGGCGGCCCGCTTCCTGTCGCTGCTCGGCATGGCCGCGACGCCGTGCGCGCTGGTGTCGATCGGCCTCTTCCTCGCCCACAAGCACGAGGGCCGGCAGGACGGCGCGACCGGGCTGGTGCTCGCCAAGCTGCTGCTGCAGCCGGCGATCACCGCCTTCCTCGCCTTCGGCGTGTTCGAGCTGCCGACGCTGTGGGCAAGCGCCGCCCTGCTGCTGAGCGCGCTGCCGACCGGCACCGGCCCGTTCATGCTGGCGAGCTATTACGGCCGCGACGCCGCCCTCGTCGCACGCGTGATCCTGCTCACCACGGTGGGGTCGGTGGTCACGGTGTCGATCTGCCTCAACCTGCTCGCCAGCCTGGCACCGGTGTGAGCGCACGGCGCCAACCCGCTTACCCCAGCAGCGCCACCGACTTGATCTGCGCCCACATCCGCCGCCCCGGACGCAGCACCAGTTGCTCGGCGGCGCGGCGGGTGATGCGGGCGATCAGCGCGGTGCCGCCGGCGTCCAGTCCCACCAGCACGTGGGCAGGCGAGTCGGCGCCGACCACCTCGGTCACCGTCGCCGGCAGCAGGTTCTGGATGCTGGTGCCCTCGACCTGGTGGTCGGCGAGGCTGACGTCGCGCGCGTGGATGCGAAAGCGCAGGCGGCGGCCGAGGGCCACCGGCTGGCGCTGCACCCACACCGCGCCGCCGGCAAAGTCGAGCCGGGTGAGGTGGTAGTGGTCGTCGTGCGCGGCCACCGTGCCGTCGATGACCACGCCCGCGTCTTCGGTGAAGGCGGTGGGCAGGTCGAGCCGCGCCATGGTCGCGTGCAGCTCGCCGGCGGCCATCACCCTGCCGTCGCCGAGCATGACCACGTGATCGGCCAGGCGCACGACCTCGTCGGGCGAGTGGCTGACGTAGAGCACCGGGATGTCGAGCTCGTCGTGCAGGCGCTCGAGGTAGGGCAGGATCTCCTGCTTGCGCTTGTGATCGAGTGCGGCGAGCGGCTCGTCCATGAGCAGGATGCGCGGGCTGGTGAGCAGCGCGCGCGCCATGCCGACGCGCTGGCGCTCGCCACCGGAGAGGCGATCGGGCATGCGTTCGAGCAGCGCCTCGATGCCGAGCAGCGCCACCGCGTGCTCGAGCTGCACCCGACGCGCCGCCGCCGGGATGCGGCGCAGGCCGAATTCCAGGTTGCGACGCACCGACAGGTGCGGGAACAGGCTCGCCTCCTGGAACACGTAGCCGAGCGCGCGACGGTGAGTGGGCACCTGGATGCCGCGCGCGTCGTCCTGCCAGCATTCGCCATTGACCACCAGGCGCCCGCGCGCCGCCGGCTCGAGCCCGGCGACGCAGCGCAGCAGCGTGGTCTTGCCCGAGCCGGAGTGGCCGAACAGCGCGGTGACGCCGCGCCCGGGCAGGCGCAGGTCGACGTCGAGGCGAAAGCCGGCGTAGGCCACCTCGAAACATGCCTCGATGCCGGCGGCCGGCGGGGTGGAGCCCGGAGTGGAGCCGATCGCCGTGCCTGCGAGGCTTGCCTGCGCAAGATCGGCCATCAGCCCACCCCTCCGCCGACATTGCCGCGCCGGCCGTAGAGCGCGAGCAGCACCACGAAGCTGAACGCGAGCATGCCGGCCGACAGCCAGTGCGCCTGGGCGTACTCCAGCGCCTCGACATGGTCGTAGATCGCCACCGAGACCACGCGCGTCTTGTCGGGGATGTTGCCGCCGATCATCAGCACCACGCCGAACTCGCCCACGGTGTGGGCGAAGCCGAGGATGGTGGCGGTGACGAAGCCCGGCCGCGCCAGCGGCAGCGCGACGTTGAAGAAGCTGTCCCAGGGCCCGGCGCGCAGCGTGGCGGCGACCTCGAGCGGGCGGCGGCCGATGGCCTCGAAGGCGTTGTGCACCGGCTGCACGACGAAGGGCAGCGAGTAGATGACCGAGCCGACCACCAGGCCGGCGAAGGAAAACGGCAGCAGGCCGAGGCCGAGCGCCTCGGTGAGCCGGCCGACTGGCCCCGCCGGCCCCATCGCCACCAGCAGGTAGAAGCCGATCACCGTCGGCGGCAGCACCAGCGGCAAGGCCACCACCGCGCCGACCACGCCCTTCCACTTCGAGCGCGTGCGCGCCAGCCACCAAGCGATCGGCGTGCCGACCAGCAGCAGGATCACGGTGCTGACCGTGGCGAGCTGGAAGGTGAGCCAGACGGCGGACCAGTCGGCGCTAGTCAGGGACGGCATGCTTATGGGAGGTCATCGGCGAGGGGAAATCATCAACGGAGCTACATCGGCGAGGCACCATCGGCACAACGCCACCGGCGGCGACACAGCCGACATTGTGCCGCGCCCACTTCGCTGCGCACACTCCGCGGCGCCTACTTCGCGCCCGGTGTCGCTTCTGGCTTCTCCGCCGGCAGCTCGAAGCCGTAGCGCACCAGCACCGCGCGCGCCGCCGCGCTGCCGATGTAGTCGGCGAAGGCCGTGGCCAGCGCCTTGCCTGCGGCCTGGCGGGTGAGGATGAAGCCTTGTTCCAGCGGCGCGTGCAGCGCGGCGTCGATCAGGTGATGGCCGCCCTGCGCGGCCAGCGCCGGGTTGAGCGCCAGCGACAGCGCGATGATGCCGACGGTGGCATTGCCGGTCTGCACGAACTGCGCGGTCTGGGCGATGTTCTCGCCCTGCACCAGACGCGGCTGCACGGCGTCCCACACGCCGGCGGCGCGCAAGGCCTCTTCGGCGCGCTTGCCGTAGGGCGCGTGGCGCGGATTGGCGATGGCGATGCGCCCGAGCGCCGGATCGGCGAGGTCCTGCAGGCGCAGCGCGCGGGCGTCGCGGCTGCGGCTCCACAGCACGATGCGCCCCACCGCATAGGCGCGCGTGGGCCCGAGCGCCAGGCCGTCGGCCTCGAGCGCACGCGGGTAGGCGATGTCGGCGGAGAAATACAGGTCGAAGGGCGCGCCCTGGCGGATCTGGGCGGCGAACTTGCCCGAGGAGCCATAGACCACCTCGACCGTATCGTCTGGGTGCGCGCGGCCGAAGTCGGCCACGATTTCGTCCAGCGCGAACTTGAGGTCGGCCGCCGCCGCCACCGTGATGCGCTCGCCCGCCTGGGCCGCGGGCAACAGCAACTGCGCCGCCAGCAGCAGGAGAAGGCCAGTCATGCGCAGCATCGCGCGCAGCCAAGCAGTCTTGCCCCGATCAACCGTGTTCACGTTATCGCGTCCTCGCAGCGTGCCGCGTGCGGGCGCCAGCCCTTCGTCGTTCGACATCCCACTCGTCCCGCTCATCGCCGCACCGTCGCCGCCGCGGTCGCCTTGGGCAACTGCGCCGCGACGAAGCGCCAGATCAGGCTGGACGCATCCGGCCCCTTGTCGTCGCTGAACAACTGTCCGGCCGCGCCGCCGCTCCAGGCATGGCCCAGGCCGTCAACCTCGCACAGGCGCACGCACACCCGCCGGCTGCGGCGAAAGTCGGTGACCGTCATCGGCTTGCGACTGCCGCGCTGCACTATGCGCGCCTCGCCCGCCACGGCACCCAGCGCCGCCGACCACTGCGCGGCAGCGGCCTGCGCGTTGCGCGGCGACACCACGACGTCGTCGCGGCCGTGGATCACCAGCAGCGGCGGGCGCGTGTCTTCCTCGTCCACCGCCGCCGGAATCCGCCGCCCATGCATCGCTGCCAGCGCGCCGGCGGCCGAGCGCGCACTGCCGGGCGGCACGCCGGCGTGCATCGCCACCGCCCGGAAACGCTGCGGATAACTCACCGCCAGCAAGGCCGCCATGCTCGCCCCCGCCGACAGCCCGGCCACCGCCACCGCATCGCGGTCCACCGGATACAGCAGGCAGGCCTGGTCAATCGCCGCCATCAGCGTCGCCGCCTCGGCGTCGGCGTGGTAGTTGCGCGTGTCGTACCAGTTCCAGCACCCCTGCGGGTTGTGGGTGACGTCCTGCTCGGGATAGAGCACCAGGAAGCGCTCGCGCGTGGCGAGCCGGTTCATGCGCGTGCTGCGCGCGAACACCGCCGCGGTCTGGCCGCAGCCGTGCAGCATCACCACCAGCGGCAGGCGCTCGTCGTTGCGCACGCCCAGCGGGCGGAACAGGAAGAAGCGGCGCACCCCCGCCGGCCCCATCGCCTGGCCGGCGATCCAGTCGCCGCTGCCGGGCGGTGGCCGGTACTGCGCCGCCACCGCGTCCACCGTGCGCGCCACCGCCTTGCCCGCCGCCTTGGCGCCGGCCTTGAAGGCGGTGCGCGCCATCGAGGTGGCTGCACGCTGCAGCGCGCGCGCCAGCGGGGAGGCGCGAAGGCGGCGACTCATGGGCGGGCGGCGCGGGGGAAGACGTCGGCGTGCCCGGCGCGCACCGCCACGGGTGAACGCGAGGTCCGCGTCGCAATCCGCACCGACAGCCTGCGCGTCATCGCTCGCCGCGCTCCTCGCGCGCGACGGCCGAGAGGTCGCGCAGATACCATGCGGCATAGCCATAGCCGACCACGGCGATCAGCGCGGTGAAGATGAGGCTGCCCTCGAAGGGTACGCCCGCCAGCACGTTGCTGACCACGACGAAGCTCAGGTAGAGGGCGGCGACCATGCCGCCGAAGATGCGGATGAGGGCGAAAGTCTTGCGTTGCTTGAGGGTGGGCTGGGCCATGGGCGCAGGCGCGGGACGGCGCGGGTAATGGGAACAGGCCGCAGGGTAACGGATTCGCGCGTCGCTGGCATCGACCGGCGCGCGCCGGGATAATCGCGGCCACATTCAAGGCGCCCCATGGGCAGGAAGGCTGCGATGCAAGACCCGGCCCCTTCAGGCTCCAGCCCTGGCGCCCGCCAGGACCGCCTCCCCTCCGCCGCACATGCCATCGCCCGCGCCAACGCGGCGCCCGATCCGGTCGCGGACGGCGGCGCCAACCGGCCTCCCCCGCCCGCAGCGCGCGCCGCCCGCGCACTGCCCGCTGCGCTGCTGTTCGCGCTCGTCTTCGTGGAGGGCTTCGTCTCGCTCGGCGCCGAGATCGTCGCCCTGCGCCGGCTGGTGCCGCACGTCGGCAGCGCGATCACCGTCACCGCGCCGACCATCGGCTTCTTCCTGCTCGCGCTCGCGCTCGGCTACCAGGCCGGCGGCCGGGTGGCGACGGACTACCTGGCGCGCGTGCGGCGCAACTTCCTGATCGCCGCCGGCTTGATCGCGGTCGGCCTCGCCGGCCCGGTGGTGGACGTGCTGTTCGCCCACCTGCAGCCGGCGCCGGTGGCGTGGCTGGTGCTGGTCGGCGGCGTGCTGTGCCCGGTGGCGTGGCTGCTCGGGCAGACCGTGCCGATCCTCACCAACCTGCTGCGCCACGAACGCGCCGGCGCGCGCAGCGGGGCGGCGCTGTACTGGTCGACGCTCGGCTCCTTCCTCGGCGCGCTGACGCTGTCGATGGTGGTGATGCAGTGGCTGGGGGTGGGCGCCGCGGTGCTGATCTGCGCCGGGCTGCTGCTGGCGCTGGTGCCCGCGCTCGCCACCGCCAGCGGGCGACAGGCGCGCGCCAACGCCACGGCGGCGCTGCTCGGCGCCGCCGCCATCGGCTTCAACCTCGTCCTGCCGCAGCAGCTCGAGACCGCCTACGCCACCTACCGCATCGCCCCGGTCACCCTCGCCGGCTTCGACGCCCCGCGCGTGTTCTGGATCAACAACTCGGTGGCGTCGATAATCGACGCCGGCGAGCCGCCGCGTTACGCGCGCTACATCGAGCGCCTGCGCACGCTGCTGCTGGAAGAACTCGCCCTGCGCGAGCGCCGCGTACTGGTGCTGGGCGCCGGCGGCTTCACGCTGTCGCACCGCGAGCCGCTGAACCACTACACCTATGTCGACATCGACCCCGCGGTGAAGGAGATCGCCGAGCGCGACTTCCTGCGCGAGCCGATCCGCGGCGAGTTCGTGGTCGCCGACGCGCGCGCCTACGTGCGCGACACCGCCCTGCGCTACGACGTCGTCGTGGTCGATGTGTACAGCGCGCTCACCAGCATCCCCGCCCACCTCGTCACCCGCGAGTTCTGGCGCACGACGCGGCGCGCGCTGGCCGCAGACGGCGTGATGGTGGCCAACCTGCTGCTCGACCCGCAGCTCGCCACGCCCTACGCGCGCGGGTTGCTGGCGACCATCCAGGCGGAATACGGGATGTGCGCGGTCGAGGTGCTGTTCCGCGACCGGCCGCTGAGCAATGTGCTGGTGACGTGCTCGGCGGCGGCCATGCCTGAGGCTACCGCCGAGCCCTACACCGACGAACGCAACCGCGCCGACATCGACCTGCTGCGCAGCCGGTAGTTACGCTCAGCCCGGCTCCGCCGCCTCGCGCATCCGGTCGCGCAGGCCGGAGGCGCGCAGCGTGCGTGCCGCGCAGCCGGCGACGAACACCTCGCCCGCGCCCGCCACCGTCACCTTCTGCGCCGCCCGGGTGACGCCGGTGTAGATGAGCTCGCGCGTCAGCACGCGCACCGGATGCGCCGGCAGCACCAGCAGCACCTCGTCGAACTCCGAGCCCTGGCTCTTGTGCACCGTCAGCGCAAAGGCGGTGTCGTGCGCCGGCAGGCGCAGCGGCGCGATCGCGCGGAAACCGCCGTCGGCGGCGGGGAAGAACACCCGCAGCGCGCCGGTTTCGTCGGGCAGGCACAGGCCGATGTCGCCGTTGAAGAGGCCGAGCAGATAGTCGTTGGCGAGCACGATCACCGGCCGCCCTGCATACCAGCGCCCCGCGGCGCTGCGGTCGGGCGCCAGGCCGAGCACCGCGCGCAGGCGCGCTTCCACCCAGGCATTGAGCGCCCCCAGCCCGCGCCCACCCTCGCGCACCGCGACCAGCACGCGGAAGCGCTCGAAGGCGCGCATGGCGACGGCGACATCGACACCGGGCATGCTGCCCATTGCGTTGCCTTGTTCGCCGCCCTTCGCGACATCGAATCGGCGCGCATTGGCCTGTACTGCCCGCGCACCGACGACACCACCGAGTCCGGCACGCAGCAGGTCGAAATACGCCGCGTAGCCGGCCTCGATGCAGCCGAGCGTCGCCACCGACGGGCGCGCGTCACCATCCTCGATCCAGTGCGCCGACGCATCCTGCCCCGCCGCCAGCCAGGCCAGCGCGGCCTCGCCCTGCCCCGCGCGGATGTCGGTCGCCAGCCGGCCGATGCCGGAGTCGGCGCGGAAGCGATGGCTCTCGGTGAGCCAGATCACGCTGTCCGCCAGCACGCCAGTCGATGCCGACCCGCTGCCGGGGCTCAAACCGAGGCGCGCGCGCATCGGCGCGCTGAACACGCACTCCGCCGACAACTCCGCAAACACCGCGCCGGCCTCGACCGCGGCGAGCTGGTCCTTGTCGCCGAGCAGCACCAGGCGCGCGCTGGGCGGCAGCGCGTCGACCAGGCGGGTGGCGAGCGCGAGGTCGAGCATAGACGCTTCATCCACCACCAGCACATCCACCGCCAGCGGATTGCCGGCGTGGTGACGGAAGCGGCCGGGCTCGGGGGTGACGCCGAGCAGGCGATGCACGGTGAAGGCCTCGGCAGGCAGGCGGGCGGCGAGCTCGGCCGGCAGCGTCTGCGCGCGCTGGCGCAGGGCCTCGAGCATGCGCGCGGCGGCCTTGCCGGTGGGCGCGGCGAGCGCGATGCGCAGCTCGGGCCGGGCCTCGAGCAGACAGGCCAGCAGCGCGGCGACGGTGGTGGTCTTGCCGGTGCCGGGCCCGCCGCTGATGACGGTGAGCAGGCCCTGCAGCGCGAGCAACACGGCGCACTTCTGCCAGTCCGGCGCTGGCCCGGGGCGCGGGGGGAAAAGGGTGTCGAGCAAGGCCGGGCGTGGTGCCGGGACGTCCCCGACGGCAGCGTCCCGGGCTCCCGTCTGGCCGTCGACACCGACAGCTCGCCCCGCGTGGCCCGCTACGAAGTCTGCGCCCCGCGCACGCGCCACCAGCGCCACCGCCAGCGCGCGCTCCTGGTCGAAATGCCGGCGCAGGTAGAGTCGGTCGCCCGCGTCCACGACCAGCGGATGCGCCGAGTGCCCGGCCACGGCCTGCGCCGCGTCGATCACCACGCCGCTGACCAGCAGCCGCTCGCGCACTCGCGCCACGCCGGATTGCATGTCCGATGCGTCCGGCGCGCTCGCCACAGGCCACACATCGACTGCCGCGGCCTCCACGTCCTGCTCGACCTCACCGGATGGCATAACTCCGTACTCGAGCTCTTCCTGCCAGGCGTCGCCTTCGGCAAAAGACGCGACCGGCGCTGGATCATCGCCCCCAGAGGCGCTCAACCCCGCGGCCCCAGCCTCATCGGGCCAGGCCTCATCGTCCCGCAGCGACGGGGCATCGCCCTCCCGGGCCGCGCGCGTCCGCACAAACGCCTCGAGCGGCACGCACACATGACCCGCGCTGGTCGCGATCGCCAGCCGGCGGGCGATGGTGTCGAGCAGCGCGAGGCTGTCGGCCGACGCCCCGAGGCTGGCCGCCCAGGCGGCGAGGTGGCGGGCGAAGCCGTCGGCGAGGTCGTTCATGCGGCCTCCTCGGCGACCAGGTCTTCCCGGCCGGAAAGCAGGGCGTCGAGTGCGTTCAGGGTGGCGACGGGACAGCGGTGATGGAACACGCCGGCGGGCCGGCCGTCGAGCTGCCAGCCCGGACGCACGCCGCGCACGAAGAGGTAGAGCACGCCGCCGAAGTGCGTCTCGTAGTCGTAGCCCGGCAGGCTGCGGCCGAGGTGACGGTGCAGGGCGACGGTGTAGAGCAGGTGCTGCAGATGGTAGCCGTGGGCCTGCATCGCCGCCTCCAGCCGCGCCGGGGCATAGTCCGCCGGCTGGTCGCCGAGGTGGTTGGACTTCCAGTCCAGGATCCAGAAGCGGCCGTCGTGCTCGAACACCAGGTCGATGAAGCCCTTGAGGTAGCCGTCGAGGTCGGCGAAGGCCAGGCGCGGCACGCCGTAGCCCTGCGCCGCCAGCCAGGCGTTGAGCTGCGCCGCCGTCAGCCGCGGCGCGGGGAGGTGGAAACCGAGCTCGACCAGGCGGCGGCTTCGCGGAACGCTGTCCAGGCGCAGCGGGGCGGCGGTGCCGTCGCCGGCCGGCAGCAAGGGCGTGGCGAGCACGTCCGCGAGCAGGCCGCGCAGCATGCGCGCGAGTCGAACCGGCGCGGACTCCTCGTCCTCTCGCCCGACCACCGCGCGCCGCCCCCGTCGCCCCTCGTCCGCCAGCCGCTGCGGGTGGGCGGCGAGCGCGCCGTCGATCGCGGCGTCCCAGCTTGTCGGTTCGGTGAAGCCGGCAGCCTCGAACATCGCGTGCATGCAGTCACCCGCTGAAGGCCCGCGCGGGAAGCGCAGGATGTCGTCCGCCGCCACCGGCTGCGGCAAAGGCGTCTGAGCCGCTTCGGCCAGCATCCTAATCTCCGCCACCGGCAGCGCGCTCGCGTCGTGGTCCTGCGCAGCGCGCTCATGGACTGCCCCCGAGATCAACGCGCTGAAGCTGCCGACGCGCCAGCCCGCCGGCACCTGTGGCGGGCGCAGGGCGCGCGGGCGCTGGCTGGCGGTGTCGGGCGCGGGGAGCGCGGCGCCGTGGCCGTCGGGCAGGTCGGCGAGCGCCATCACCGGCTGGCCATCGAGCGTGCTCGCCGCCACCAGCGCACGCCAGTGGGCGTCGATGTCGGCGGGCGTGGGCTTGTGCGCCGCCCAGGCCTCGGCGTCCATGCCGGCGCCGGCCACCATCCAGTTGAGCAGGCTGCGGCCGGCCTCGGTGTGGTTGGTCTTGCCGAAGCTGTTGCTGGCGTAGCTGCCCACGACCAGGTAGCAGCGCTGCACCGCGCGCGTCAGCGCGACGTAGATCAGGCGCAGGTCCTCGGCCTGCTGCTCGTGCTTGATGCGCGCCTTGACCGCCTTGTCCTCCGAGGCGCCGGCACGGTAGTCGAGCACCAGCGCGCCGTCGTCGTCGTGCCAGGCGCGCATCGGCCCCTCGCTGCCGCCGCGGCTGTAGCCGTCGAACAGGAAGGGGCAGAACACGACGCCGTATTCCAGGCCCTTGGCGCGGTGGATGGTGACGATCTGCACCAGGTTGCGGTCGGATTCCAGCCGCAACTGGGTGGCCTCGCCGCCGCGGGCGTCGGCGCGCCGGCTGGCGAGGGTGCGCAGCAGCACCTCGGGCGCGGCACTGCCGGCGTCCTGCTGCAGCAGCTCGGCGAGGTGCATCAGGTTGGTGAGCCGGCGCTCGCCGTCGGGGCGGGCGAGCAGGCGGGTGGCGACGCCCTCGTCGCTCATCCACTGCCGCAGCATCACGCCGAAGCCGCGCGTCAGCCACAGCTCGCGCCAGCGCGCGAAGGCATCGAGCGTGGCCAGCAGCGCGGCCTCGTCGGCCGCCAGGCGGGCGAGCGCGGCGGCGTCGCGGCCCATCGCGGTGGTGGCGAGCGCGGCCTTGACGCGGCGCTCGCGCAGCGGCTCGGCGATCGCCAGCAGCACGCGTTCCAGTTCCTCGGCATCGTCGGTGTGATACACGCTGGCCTGCGACAACTCCACGCTGCCGACCCCGAAGGCCGCCAGCGCGCGACGCATGCGCGCGCCCTGGCCGTGGCTGCGCACCAGCACCGCGATGTCGGCCGGAGCGAGCGGGTCGTCGCCGATGCGGATGCGGTCCTCGCCGCCGGCGGCGAGCAGGCGCGCGATCTCGGCGGCGGTAGCGTGGGCGGCGCGCTGCATGGCCACGGCGCGCGGCAGCCGGGTGCCGCCGGCGGCCCCGGCCTCCGTCTGCCCCTTGGCCACACCGGGCCCACTGTCAACGTCATGCGCCTCGTCCGCATGATGCCTCGTCTCCGCGTCGCCCCCCTGACTCACCCTGCCACCATCGCCCGCCCCGCCGCCCTCTTCCAGCGTCTCGTCGCGCGGTATGCGCCACAGTTGCAACGGCGGCAGCTGAGCGGGCGCGGTGTCATCAACCAGCGGCGGGCGCGGTCGACTGCCGGCGCCCACCTGCACGTACTCCAGCCCCGGCATCATGAACACCGCCGGATTGGCGCCGAACAGGCGGTTGCAGGCTTCGATCAGCGCCGGCGCCGAGCGCTGGTTGTGGCGCAGCGTGTAGCGGGCGTCGGTGCGATCGCGCGCGGCGAGGTAGGTGAACAGGTCGGCGCTGCGGAAGCTGTAGATCGCCTGCTTGGGGTCGCCGACCAGGAACAGCGTGCCATGGCGATCCTCGGCGCGGTAGATGCGGTCGAAGATGCCGAACTGCAGCGGGTCGGTGTCCTGGAACTCGTCGATCAGCGCCACCGGGTAGCGCGCATGCAGCGCCGCGGCGAGCCAGGGCTGCTCGCCCGAATGCAGCGCCTGGTGCGCGTTCCACAGGATGTCGTCGAAGGCGATCTGGCGCTGCTCGCCCTTGCGCCGGCGCAGTTCGGCAGTGGTGTGCTCGACGAAGCGGCGCAGCAGGTGCAGGCGGGCGCTGGCACAGCCGGCATCGACTGCGCCGCGCGCGGCGAGCAGCTCGGCGGCGAGCTCGAAGAAGGCGTGCTGCGGTGGCGCGATGCCGCTCTTGCGGCCGGCAGCCGTGGTGCGCTTCGCGAGCGTGTCGGCAGTCAGCAGCGCGAGCTTGCTGTCCTTGTCGCCGGGCAGCGCCTGCAGGGGGTCGCCCGCCGCCAGCCAGTCGGCCCACTGGCGCGCCGCTTTGGCGACCGACTCGGGCGAGTAGCTGTTGGCGTTGAGTCCGCCGAGCGCAGCCTCCACCGCGGCGACCGCCTCAGAGAGCGTGGCAGCGGCGGCGGCGCGCGCTGCGGCGTACGCCGACTGCAGGCGCGCTTCGTCCGCGCGCAGGCGGGCACCGACGCCGGCTTCGGGCGGCACGCCGCCGGACACACCGGTCTCGTCCGCTGCGCCATCCACGCCCTCCGCGCCCAGCGCATCCGGCGTTGCTGCGTCCCCGACGGCGGGCTCTTCGGTCTCGGCATCCCACAACGACCGCGCGCACGGCCGCGCCATGTGGCGCTTCAGGATCTCGGCCCACCCCTCCGGGCTGTCGCCGGATTGCAGCAGATGCGTCGCCAGCACCGGCGGCAAGTCGCCGCCGGCGACCTCGCGCCGCCAGAAATCCTGCGTGGCCTCGAGCCGCAGCGCACTGTCGTCCTCGACCAGCTCGAGCTCGTAGGGCAGGCCGGCGGCGAAGGGGGTGTCGGCGAGCGCGCGCTGGCAGAAGCCGTGGATGGTGAAGATCGCCGCCTCGTCGAAGGTCTGCAGCGCCAGACGCAGGCGGGTGGCGAGCTGTTCCTGCGCGTGGCCGGCGGCGGCCAGGTGTGCCAGCAGTTGCGGGACGAAGGGATCGGGGCCGGGCGTGCCGCCCTCCAAGATCTGAAGCGTCTCCACGATGCGCTCGCGGATGCGCCCCGACAGCTCGGCGGTCGCCGCCTTGGTGAAGGTGACCACCAGCAGCGACTCGACCGGCAGTTCGCGCTCGAGCAGCAGGCGCAGGTAGAGGCCGCAGATGTTCCAGGTCTTGCCGGT
>QXGG01124915.1_pt1 | contig 14698 bp, 14 predicted proteins | sample 1982491 | NCBI WGS metagenome assembly QXGG01 (sample SAMN09924614, study PRJNA488089) | Wastewater metagenome, whole genome shotgun sequencing project. | isolation source: South African research farm wastewater | place: South Africa: Irene, Agricultural Research Council, Animal Production... | reverse complement strand
GAATACTGGCAGTGGTGGGGTTCGATCTTCTCGTCGCTCGAGCCGATCCCGTTCTTCGCCATGACCGTGTTCGCCTTCAACATGGTGAACCGTCGCCGTCGCGAGCATCCGAACAAGGCTGCCGTGCTGTGGGCGCTTGGCACCGGTGTGATGGCCTTCCTGGGCGCTGGCGTGTGGGGCTTCCTGCACACCCTGGCTCCGGTGAACTACTACACCCACGGCTCGCAGATCACCGCGGCGCACGGCCACATGGCCTTCTACGGTGCCTACGTGATGGTGGTCATCACCATCATCAGCTACGCCATGCCGATCCTGCGCGGCCGTGCTGCCAACAGCACCAAGGCCCAGGTCGTCGAGATGTGGTCGTTCTGGCTGATGACGATCGCCATGGTCTTCATCACCCTGTTCCTGACCGCCGCCGGCATCCTGCAAGTCTGGCTGCAGCGCGTGTCCGACACCCCGATGTCGTTCATGGCGACCCAGGACCAGCTCACGCTGTTCTACTGGATGCGTGAATGGGCGGGTGTGATGTTCTTCATCGGCCTGCTGACCTACCTCGCCAGCTTCTTCATCAAGGGCGATGCGAAGGACGTCAAGGCCTGATATCTAGCAGGTGTTTGGGAAGCAACTCCTGGGCGATCCAGGGGAAGGGGTTGGGGCGGCGATAGCCGCCCCTTTTTTTGGTTCTTGGCGGCGCGTGCGATGAGCACGCCGCGGAAGCTTTTTTGCGCGCGCGGACGGCAGGCGAGCAGCCGCCCGCTAGAATGTCGGCCTGCCGCGGTCCGAAGGGACCGCTTCCCGCCGAATGTTCCGAGTACGCCGTGCTGCCCGTTGCCCCCCCGCTCGCCCCCACCGTATCCCGTCCTGCGTTTCGCATCGCCATCAACGGCTATGGCCGCATCGGCCGCTGCTACCTGCGCGCCCTGCACGAGGCCGGGCTGGGCGAGCGATTCCGCGTGGTCGCGATCAACGAGCCGGCCGACCTCGCCAGCATCGCCTACCTGACCCGCTTCGACTCCACCCACGGACGCTTTCATGGCGCAGTGGACTGCACCGAAGACGCGCTGATCGTCGACGACCAGGCGATCATCGTGTCCCACGCTCACACGCCCGAAGAGGTCGACTGGGACGCGCTCGGCATCGACCTGCTCGTCGAATGTTCCGGGCAGTACGGCAGCCGCGGCGAGCTCGCGCGCTTCCTCACCGCCGGCTGCCCGCGGCTGCTGCTCTCCCATCCCGGCAACGGTGCCGAGGACGTCGATGCCACCGTGGTCTTCGGCGTCAACCACGCCCAGCTCGACGGCCGCGAAGGCCTGGTGTCGAACGCCTCGTGCACCACCAACGCGGTGGTGCCGGTGCTCGACCTGCTGCACCGCGAGATCGGCATCGGGCAGGCGCTGCTCACCACGCTGCACTCGGCCATGAACGACCAGCCCCTGATCGACGGCTACCATCACACCGACCTGCGCCGCACGCGCTCGGCGATGCAGTCGATCATCCCGGTGTCGACCGGGCTGGCGCGCGGCGTGGAACGTCTGCTGCCCAGCCTCGCCGGGCGAGTCAAGGCCAAGGCGATCCGCGTGCCGACGCACAACGTGTCGGCGATCGACATGGTGCTCACGCTCAGCCGCGACATCGAACCGGGCGAGGTCAACCGCCTGCTGCGCGACGCCGCCCAGGGCTGTTACCGCGGCCTCATCGCCTACTCCGACGAAGCCCACGCCTCGATCGACTTCAACCACGACCCGCACTCGGCCATCGTCGATGGTGGCCAGACCCACAGCATCGGACCACGCATGGTGAATCTGCTGGTGTGGTTCGACAACGAGTGGGGCTTTGCCAGCCGCATGGTGGATGTGACGCGGCACTGGCTCGGCATTGCGGCCGGGGCCTCGGCTGCGACCGGGTCCAATTAACCACGATCAAGTTAAAAACGGGCGCGCTTGCCTAGACTGCGGCGCATGGAAACGACAAGCACTACCCTTTCCGCGCCCGCCGCAGCGGCGCCGGCACACGGGCCGCGTCTCGCCGGCGACCTGGCGATCTGGTTCTTCATCCTCGCCGAGCTGCTCGCCTTCGGCGTGTTCTTCGCCGCCTATGCCTTCACGCGTGCGAACAACATCGAGCTGTTCAACGCCGAGCAGGCGGGGCTGAATCGCAACGCGGGCGCGCTCAACACCATCCTGCTGCTCACCGCGAGCTACTTCGTAGTGCGCGCGGTGCAGGCTGCCGAGCGCGAGGCCTCCCGCCAGGCCGCCAACTGGCTACTGGGCGCCATCGTCACCGGCTTCGGCTTCATCGTCGTCAAGCTCACCGAATACGCGGCCGCCTTCGCCCACGACATCAGCCTGTCGAGCAGCCCGTTCCACATGTTCTACCTGTCGCTCACCTTCTTCCACTTCATGCACGTGATCCTCGGCCTGGTGATCCTGATCGCGATGTGGAACGGCGCGCGCCAGGGCCGCTACCGCCCCGGCGACATGAACGGCCTCGAGACCGGCGCGGCCTACTGGCACATGGTCGATCTGGTGTGGCTGATCCTGTTCCCGCTGGTCTATGTCATTCACTGAGGAGCCCACCATGAGCACCCACATGCACGGCACCCCGAGAGGGTCCACGATCCTGTGGGCCACGCTGATCATTGCCACGATCCTGACCTGGAGCATGGGCGCCCTGGGCGAAACCGGGCGCTGGGGCGTAGCCGCCCTGGCCGTCATCTCGTTCTGGAAGGGTGCGGTCGTCATTCTCGATTTCATGGCGCTGCGTCGCGCGCCGCTGCTGTGGCGCGCCCTCACCATGGGCTGGATGATCGTGGTCTGGGCCGTCATCGCCATCGCCTACATCAAGGGACTCGCACAATGAAGCCGGACACCCCCAACCTCGACATCCCCTTCTACCAGCCTGCGGGCGACGAGGTGGGCGTCTTCGAACATGCCTGGAAAAACCGCCTGCCGCTGCTGATCAAGGGCCCGACCGGTTGCGGCAAGACCCGTTTCGTCGCCCACATGGCGGCCCGCCTCGGCCTGCCGCTGTACACCGTGGCCTGCCACGACGACCTCACCGCCGCCGACCTCGTCGGCCGCCACCTGATCGGCGACGGCAAGACGGTGTGGTGCGACGGCCCGCTCACGCGCGCGGTGCGCGAAGGCGGCATCTGCTACCTGGACGAGGTGGTCGAGGCGCGCAAGGACACCACCGTGGTGCTGCACCCGCTCGCCGACGACCGCCGCATCCTGCCGATCGACCGCACCGGCGAGCTGCTTTCGGCCCCGCCCAGCTTCATGCTGGTGGTGTCCTACAACCCCGGCTATCAGAACCTGTTGAAGGGCATGAAGCCCTCGACCCGGCAGCGCTTCGTCAGCATGCGCTTCGACTTCCCCCGCCCCGAGCAGGAAGAAGCCGTGCTGATCGGCGAGACCGCCTGCCCGCCCGACCTCGCCAAGCGCCTGGTGGCCATCGCCGGCGCGCTGCGCTCGCTCAAGGACCGCGACCTGGAGGAATCCGCCAGCACCCGCCTGCTCGTCTATGCCGCGCTGCTGATCAAGGACGGCATGGACCCGGTCGCGGCCTGCCGCTACGGCATCGTCGAGAGCCTGACCGACGACCCCGAGGTCGCCGAGGGCCTGATGGAAGTCGTCGCCGCCACCTTCGGCCGCTGACCGCCCGCAGCCGGAGCCTGAGCACATGCACATCGACCGTCCCGACCCCCTCAGGCACGTCATGCCCGGCCCCCGCCTGGCGGTCGTGGCCGAGGCGCTGTTCCTGATCAACCTGATGCTGCTGCCCGGGCTGGCCTTTCTCGCGCTGATGGTGCTGTGGGCGATGAACCGCGAGCACCCCGACCCGCTGGTGCGCAACCACCTGCGCCAGACCGGCTGGACCTGCATCTGGGGCGGCCTGCTGCTGGTGGTGATCAGCGTCGCCATCTTCCTGCTCGGCGGCTTCGACAATCCGTGGACCTGGGTCATCGGCATCCTGTACTTCACCTTCGTGCATTCGAGCCTGATCCTGCTCGGCGTGGCCGGGCTGTCGCGTGCGATCAACGGGCGCACCTGGCGCTTTCCGATCTTCGGGCCGCGCGAGCAGGCTTGAGCTGCGTCAGCACCATGGCCACCCCGCCCGCCACCCCAGCGTCGCGCCGCGTGATTCCGATCGCAGTGGCGGCGCAAGGCGCCCCCGCCAGGACGCAGCGCCTGCGCTGGGTGCTGCAGGGCGGTTTTTTCGTGCTGTTCATCCTGGCGCCGGTCTTCGACCTGTTCCGCTACGACCTCAATGCCGACCACGCCTGGCTGCTCGGCATGGAATGGCGGCTCGGCCTGGACCCCTTCCTCGCCGGCGAAGCGAGCGCCCTCGAGGCCGCGGGCAGCATCATCGTCAATCTGTTCGTGCCCCTGCTCGGGCTAGCCGCGCTGGTCATCGGCGTCGCCTGGCGCTGGGGGCGCCTGTACTGTGGCTGGCTGTGCCCGCACTTCTCGGTGGTGGAAACCATCAACCGTCTGATGGCGCGCGCCTCGGGCAAGCCGACGGTGTGGGAACACCACCGCCTACCGGCCTGGAAGCCGGACGGCACGCCCGCCAAGGTGGATGCACGCTGGTGGGGCATCGTGGTGCCGGCCGCGGTCGCCTTTGCCTTCCTGTGGGCCGTGGTACTGCTGACCTACCTGCTGCCGCCCGCGGAGGTCTACGGCAACCTCTTCCGCGGTGAGCTCACCCGCAACCAGTTCACCTTCATCACCGCGGCCACCGTGGTGCTGAGCCTGGAGTTCCTGTTCGCCCGCCATCTGTTCTGCCGCTTCGTGTGCGCGGTCGGCCTGTTCCAGAGCCTGGCGTGGATGGGCAACAAGGACGCCATGGTCGTCGGCTTCAAGCGCGACCGCGCCACCGACTGTTCCACCTGCCTGCCCGACCGCCAGAGTGCCTGCGATGCGGTGTGCCCGATGCGGCTGCGCCCGCGCAACATCAAGCGCCACATGTTCACCTGCACCCAGTGCCGCCAGTGCATCGGCGCCTGTGCGCAGACGCAGGCCGGCAACCCCGACGGCCCGCTGCTCACCTGGGTGGCCGACGAGGCCGCACGCCAGAACGAAGCGGGCTTTCGCGCGCTGAAGGATCACTAGCACCATGGAAGAAACCGTAGGCCTGCTCTGGCACCGCCTGATCACCCGCGCCGCCGGCGGACACTTCCCCAAGGCCGCCGTCAAGCTCAAGGAGATCGAGAAGGTGGCCGGCGTGTTCTTCCGCGCGCTCGGCGGCGACCCCGGCCTGCGCGTCGCGGCCGCAACCGCCGACGGCCACGGCGCCCGGCGCAGCCTGTTGCAGCGCATCGCCGGCGCCGACGAGCGCATCTCCCGCGGTCGCATGGACATCGCCACGCTGCGCCTGCCGCCCGAGATCGACGCCCTGCCCGAACGCGGCCTCAACCGCGACCTCTACCTGTGGCTCGCCGCGCTCGCCGCCGGCCATGGCGCCGGCGCCCCCGAGGCCGACGCGGCCGCGGATGCGGCCATGGCGCCACTGCCAGATGGCGAACTCGACCGCGCCGCGACCCGGGAGCTGCGCGAGAACCAGCGCGCAACGCTGCGGGCCCTGCAGCGCTGGCCCGGCATCGAGACCCGCTACCGCCGCCTGGTGGACGCCGCGATCGCCCAGCGGCCGAAGCTCGAAAAGCTCCCACCTGCCGAAGCCGCCCGCGAACGGCTGCTGCGCCAGGCCCTGCATGCGCCCGGCAGCGTGGCTGCGCTTCCCCCGCTGCCACCGAAGGCCAAGACCACCCAGCCCGTGCTGCTGTGGCTCAGCAACTTCCGTGGCGCACAGCAGGGTGGGCTGACCGGCATGGGCAGCGGCGCCGAGGCCGCCGAGGCCGGCCAGAGCAAGCCCGGTCGCGACAGCAGCGAACAGGCGCACCGCGTCGATCGCCAGGAAGACGCGCCCGAAAAGCACGGCATGATCATCCCCTTCCGCGCCGAGAGCCTGCTGTCGGTGGCGGAATTCATCAAGGTCAAGCGCAGCACCGACGACGAGCCCGACGACAACGCCGCCGACGCCGCGGCGAACCTCGACAAGCTGTCGATCACCCGCGACGGCGAACGCGTCGCCTCCAAGGTGCGCTTCGACCTCGACCTGCCTTCGGCGGCCGAGGACGACGTCGTGCTCGGCGACGGCATCCCGCTGCCGGAGTGGGATTACCGCAAGAGCCTGCTGCGCGAGGACCACGTCCGCCTGCTCGAACTGACCCCGTCGGTGCATGACCCACGCGCCGCGCCCTGCCCGCTGCCCGAGCACCTGCGCCGCACCGCGCGCCGGCTGCACCGCCAGTTCGCGGCGCTCACGCCTGGCAGGCGCTGGCTCAAGGCCCAGACCGATGGCAGCGAGCTCGACATCGATGCCGTGGTGCGCGCCGCCACCGACCGCGCCATCGGCCATCACCCCTCCGACCAGCTCTACCTGTCGCTGGAAAAGCGCGAGCGCGACCTCGCCTGCCTGGCGCTCGCCGACCTGTCGCTGTCCACCGACACCTGGATCTCGTCCGAAGCCCGCGTCATCGACGTCATCCGCGACTCGCTGCTGCTGTTCGGCGAGGCGCTGCTGGCCACCGGCGACCGTTTCGCGCTGTGCGGCTTCTCCTCGGTCAAGCGCAGCAACGTGCGCTTCCACCGCCTCAAGGACTTCGACCAGCGCTTCGACGACCGCGCGCGCGGACGCATCATGGCGATCAAGCCGGGCTACTACACCCGGCTCGGCGCGGCGATCCGCCACGCCACCCAGGTGCTCGAGAAGGAGTCCGCCGCGCGCCGCATCCTGCTCATCCTGTCCGACGGCAAGCCCAACGACCTCGACCTGTACGACGGCCGCTACGGCATCGAGGACACCCGCGTCGCCGTGGTCGAGGCGCGCAATCGCGGCGTGGTGCCCTTCTGCGTCACCATCGACCGCGAGGGCGCCAGCTACCTGCCCCATCTGTTCGGCCCGGCGGGCTTCGCGGTCATCCGTCAGCCGGACGAGTTGCCCGCCCGCCTGCCGATGTTCTATGCCCAGCTCACGCGTTGACGCCATGAACCACTGCGACACCTTCTGCCGCGAGGCGCTCCACAATGCCTCGCCTGCCGATCCCCCCACGCCCGAGGTCGAGCGCCTGTGCAGCCTGCTTGGCCAGGCCTCGCTGTTCAACGGCCTCGCCTGCACCGACATCGCGCGCTTTGCGCGCGGCGTGCGCGAGCTCAAGGTGGCCAAGGGCGACATCCTTTTTCACCGCGGCGACCCGTGCACCGGCTTTCACCTGATCCTCAGCGGCCAGGTCAAGCTCGCCTTCACCTCGGCCGACGGCAACGAGAAGGTCGTCGACATCCTCTACCCGGGCAAGAGCTTCGGCGAGGCCGTGATGTTCATGGACAAGCCCTACGTAGTGATGGCCCAGGCGCTGAGCGACGCCACGCTGCTGCACATCGGCAAGCAGGTGTTCTTCGAGGAGATGGCGGGCGACCCGCTGTTCTGCCGCAAGATCATCGCCGGCCTCGCCCAGCGCCTGCATCACCTGATGGCGGACGTCGAGAGCTACTCGCTGCGTTCGGGCCGCGAACGGGTGATCGGCTACCTGCTGCGCGAGGAAGAGCGCGATGGCGAAGGCGTCGCCGAAGGCCAGGTGGCGCTGCGGCTGCCGACCAGCAAGGGCACGATCGCCTCCCGCCTCAACCTCACGCAGGAGCATTTCTCGAGGATCCTGCACGAGCTGACCAATAGCGGACTGATTCAGGTCGAGGGCCGCACCATCCATATCCCCGACATTGGCAAGCTGAGGAAGAGCCTGGGCTGAGCGCCTCGCCGACCCGCCGCCCCGCGAGATCGGGCGCCGGCGGGCATGGAATGCAAAAGGGGCCGGATCGGCCCCTTTTGCATTTGCGTTTTCCCCCGCTATCAGCCGGGCTTGCCGTCCACCCGTGCCCGCATCAGGAACGGGCTGTAGCGCCACAGGTAGAGGACGAAGGCGAGCGACCACAGCGTCGCCGCGGCATGCACCCCACCGAATTGCGCCGCCGGGATCACCGCGACCGTCACCACGCGCACCAGCGCCGCGATCAGCACCAGCGCGTAGGCGGCGGTCTCGATTCGCCCCGCGACCAGCATGCGCCCGGTGTGGCCGAGCGCGGTGCGCGTGATCATGCCGATGATCAGGCCGCCGGTGGCGCCGATCGCCAGCGCATGGATGCCGGCCGAGCGCGGCACCACACCGAACTGGGTGAGCGCGACCAGCGCCAGGCCGAGGGCAATCCACAGGTAGGCCAGATGCAGCACCCACAGGATCGGCTGGCCGCGGGTGGCCAGGGGATTCCAGCCCCCGAGCCGCACCGCCTGCAACACCGCCGCCAGCAGCGAGATCACGCCCGCCCACGCCCCGGCACCGAGCGCCCACAGCAGCAGCGCGATGCCGGTGGCGATCGCGGCCGCCCAGTCGAGCTTGACGTTGCGCCACTGCTTGACGCCGCGCACGGCGTTGAAGGTGAACATCGGGATCACCCGCCCGCCGACGATGGTCTCGAGCAACACCACCAGGCCAAGCGCCAGGTGCATCGCGGTCAGCGGATCGGCGTCGATCACGCCGAGCACGGCGAGGTGGAAGAACAGGTTGGCGAGCGCCAGCATGGCGGGCAGCGCGCCGACGAAGTAGTTGCGCTTGCTCTTGGCCTTGATCAGCACCCGCAGCAGCATGCCCGCGGCCACCGGCAGGAAGGCCAGGTCGATGATCGCCACCCACACCCCGCTGCCGAAGGCCATCGCCAGCCGGCCGGCGAGCCACACCGCGGCCAGCACCATCAGCGGCTTGCCCTCGGGCGTGTCGAGTCCGGTCCAGTTGCGGCCCGCGGTAAACAGGAAGCCGATGATGACCGCGATGGCAAAGCCGAAGATCATCTCGTGCGCATGCCACCAGATGCCGGGCATCGGCAACTCGATCGCACCCGAATAGGCGACGGCCCACACCGGCACGGCGATCGCGGCAAACAGCGCCGCCAGCAGGTAGAAGGGCCGGAAGCCCAGGGCCCACAGCGAAAAGGTGTCAGGGGGAATGCGTTTGCTTGTCGGTTCGTCGAGGCGAATCAGCGCCATTTTTTTCTCGGTCGTGCAATCGGGGTTGATGAAGCGGTGTCGGAATCAGCGCCGGCCACCCGCGGGTAGCCGGCACGCGCAAGGGGTGACCGGACTCAGTGACTGGTTCCTTCCTCGCGGCTGATCTTGTTCCACACGTTGTACTTGCCGACGGGTTTGCGCATCGGCAGGCGCTTGATTTCCTGCAGGGTCTGGGCGTCGAACACGATCACCGCGCCCTCGTCCTCCCACAGGCTGGCCAGCGCGTAACGGCCGTCGCGGGTGAATTCGACGTGGGCGAGCGTCTTGCCCGGCTCGCCGGTGATCTCCTTGACCACCTCGAGCGTATGTTTGTCGATGACCTGCAGGATGTGCTTGGCCTCCGGGCTCATCATCGAGTCGACGAAGGCGTAGCGGCTGTTGCTGTGGCTGCGCAGGAAGAAACCCGGGCCGCGGGTCGGGATGCGCTTGAGCACCTCCCAGGTCTTCATGTCGATGACCGTGACCTCGCCCGCCTTGAGGTTGGTGCTCGCCATCACCGTGCGCGGCTTGGCGTCCGGGCCGGCGGCGGGGTCCTTCCATTCCCAGGTGATGCCCGAGCCCAGGTGCGGCATGCCGTCGAGCGGCAGGTTGGCGATCTTCTTGCGGACGTCGAGGTTCACCACCTGGCCGACGCCCTCGCGCGAGGCGCCCATCAGCTCGGAGTAGTCCTGGGTGAAGAAGAAGTCGTCGAGCACTTCGGCGAGGATGGTGCGGCGCGGGTTCAGGTAACCCGGGATGAAGGTTCCCTCGCGCTGGGTGTAGTCGTGGATGTAGCTGATCGGGATGTCCTCGACCGCCTTGGTGTAGCTGATCTCCCACACCTCGGGCACGTCCTTCAGTGCAGCGATGAAGGACTGGCGCGGGGTGGCGTCGTACACCGCGGACACGCGCGAGCTGGTCTTGCCGTCGCGATCCTTGGCCTCGATCGACTTGATCAGGTTCAACTCACCATCGAGCAGCACGAGGTTGTTCGGCAGGTAGTTGGCCACCGCGACGTGCTTGCCGTCGGGCGACACCGCGACGTTGCGGGTGTTGATGCCGGCACGGATCTCCGCCACCACCTTGAGGTTCCACATGTCGAACTTAGTGATCCAGCCGTCGCGCGAACCGAAGAAGACGTAGCGCCCCTCGGCGGCGAACTTCGGCCCGCCGTGCAGCGCGAAGCGCGACTGGAAGCGGTGGATCGGCTCGAGCTTGTCGCCGTCGAGCACGCTGACGTGATGATCGCCCGCCTCCACCACCAAGAAGAGGTTGAGCGGGTCGGCGTCGAACACCGGCTTGTCCGACAGCGTCGCCGGATCGACATGCTGGATACGCGAGGCCTTGACGTCATCCTCGGTCCAGCGCGGCGCGGGCACCACCGGCGTGTAGATCCAGTCGGCGATCGCGGCAATCTCTTCCTTGCTCAGTTGCGCGGCGAAGCCGGCCATCTGCGTGGCGGTGCGGCCCTCGGCGATCACCTTGACCGCTTCGGTCTTGCGCAGACGGCCGAGGTTGTCGGGGAGCAGCGCGGGGCCCATCGCGCCGAGGCGATTGGGCGCATGGCAGGCGGCGCAGTGTTGCTCGTAAAGCTTGGGCACATCGATGCCGGCAGCGGTGGTTTCAGCCGTCGCCGGCTGCGCGTCGGCCTTGCCCGGCGATGCAGCGGCGGGCAAGGCCGCCAGACCACTGCCGAGCGCGAGCAGGCAGGCCAGGGTGGAGACACGCAAGCTCATGCCGACACCTTGTTGATGCGGGTCCACGGCGTGGTGACCACGCGCTCGGCGCCGTAGTCCGCGGCGCTGACGCCGATCTCGTCGTCGTCCAGATAGCAGGCGGGGTCCTCCGCCCACGGGTTGCCGGTGACCTGCTCGGCGCGTACGCGCGAGCTGCCGTTGCAGATATCCAGATACGTGCACGCGCCGCAGCGCCCTTCGAGCTTGCGCGGATGCTGGTTGAGCCCGGCGAGCAGCGGGTTCGACAGGTCGTTCCAGATCTCTCCGAAGGCGCGCTGGCGCACATTACCGAGCGGCACATGCCACCACATGGTGTCAGGGTGCACGATGCCGAGATTGTCGATGTTGGAGACATTGACGCCGCTGGCGTTGCCGCCCCACTGGCGCAGCTTGGCTTCGATGTGCGCGGCCTTGTCGGGGAAGCGGCGCTGCACCCAGTGCAGCAGGAAGGGGCCGTCGGCGTCGTTGTTGCCGGTGACGAAGTCCTTGTCGATGCCGCGCCGGTGCAGCTCGAGACAGGTCTCGAACAGCAGCTCCATGGCCTCGCGGGTGGTGCGGTGGTGCGCGTCGCCAGCACGGTTCTTGTTGCCGCGGCCGGCGTAGTTGAGGTGCGAGAAGTAGAACTTGTCGATGTGCTCGTCCTCGACCAGCTTCAGCAGCGCGGGCAGGTCGTGGGCATTGCCCTCGGTCATGGTGTAGCGCACGCCGACCTTTATGCCGCGCTCGCGGCACAGGCGGATGCCGTGCATCGAGGCCTCGAAGGCGCCCTGCTTGCGACGGAAGTGGTCGTGCGTGGCGCCGATACCGTCGAGGCTCACGCCCACGTAGTCGAAGCCGATGTCGTCGATCGCGTCGATGTTGGATTCGTCGATCAACGTGCCGTTGGACGACAGGCCGACGTAGAAGCCCATGCCCTTGGCACGGCGGGCGATATCGAAGATGTCGGGGCGCAGCAGCGGCTCGCCGCCGGACAGGATCAGCACCGGCACGCGCGCGACCTTGAGATCGTCCATGACCTTGAACACCTCCTGGGTGTTCAGCTCGCCGGGGAAGTCCTTGTCGGCCGAGATCGAGTAGCAGTGCTCGCAGGTGAGGTTGCAGCGCCGGATCAGGTTCCAGATCACCACCGGGCCCGGCGGGTTGCGGCGCGGGCCGGCGGGCGTCGGGTGGTCGAGCTCGCGGATGAATTGGGAGATACGGAACATGGGAGCCTCCTGAATGGAGGCCATTTCACCCGAGGCGCCCGCAAATGAAAATGATGCGCGTCAAGGGTGCCCGGGGCGGGCGGGGCGCGTGGCCGTGCGCAGGCGGCGGGGGCCGTGAGCAGGCGGCCGGGGAACGTGAGCCCCATGAGGGCTCGCGGCTTGCGCCGCTCCTACAGGTGGCTGCAACCGCGACGGTCTTTTGTAGGAGCGGCGCAAGCCGCGAGCCTTTCCCGCCGATCAGGCACGGAGAACGCCATCGCTGGCGACCGCCCCGCCCTCACCCGCCGATCCGCAGCCCCGTCTTCTTCAGGATCCCCGCCGAGAACAGCACGTCGCGGCTGCGGCAGACCCCGGGAAACTCGGCTGCGATCAGCGCGGCGATCTCCTCGACACGCTCGAGCGCCGCCTCGCGGCTGGCGGCATGCACCATCGCGAACAGGTTGTACGGCCAGTCGGGCAGATGGCGCGGGCGGCGGTAGCAGTGGGTGACGAACTCGAGCGCGCCGACGCGCTCGCCCACCGCATCGATCACCGCGTCGTCGACGTCCCACACGCTCATGCCGTTGGCGGTGTAGCCGATCGCGTAGTGGTTGGGTACCGCGCCGATGCGGCGGATGCGGCCATCGGCGAGCATCGCCGCAAGGCGCTCGCGCACCAGCGCTTCATCCACGCCGAGTCCGTCCGCGACCGCGGCGTAAGGCCGCGGCACCAGCGGCAGCCCGCCCTGGGTGGCGAGCACCAGGCGGCGATCGAGCTCAAAGAAGTCGTCCGCGTGTGCCACCTGAGCGCCGGACTGTGCGAGATCCGCTGCCTGCGCCGCTCTACCCTGCTCCATCACGCCTCCAGCCTCATCTCGACGAAATACTCGCGCTCCTTGGGGAACAGGTGCACCGCGAGCCCGGTTGCGGCCCCGATGCGACGCCCGCAGTCGGCGATGCCATCGCGGGTCTCGGTGGCGAGCACGAACCACATGTTGAGCGCATGCTCGCGGCGATAGTTGTGCGCGACCTCGGGGAAGGCATTGACCGCCTCCACCACTTCAGCCCAGCGCGCCTCCGGCACCGCGATCGCCGCCAGGCAGAACGCGCCACCCATGCGCTCGATCTGGAACATCGGGCCGAAGCGCGTGAGCACGCGATCGTCGAGGAGCGACTGCAGGCGGGCGATGACCTCCGCCTCGGCGAGGCCGAGCACGGCGCCGATATCGGCGAACGGCGTCTCGGTGAGCGGAAATTCGCCCTGCAGCGCGTTGATCAGGCGGCGATCGATGTCGTCGGGCGCGCGTTTCGCGGCCACACCGCGCCGGCCCGAAGACTTGGCTGCCGTGATGCCGGACTCAGACATTGGCCAGATCCTTTGCGCCCAGGTAGCGCGCACCGGTCTGCTTGAAACGCTTGCAACTGAACAGCACCGCATGCGGATGACGGTCGAGCCCGAGGCGCGCGGCAAGCGCCTCGCGTGCGGCGAGCACTTCTTCGCGGGCACTGCCGTGGATCATGCAGAACAGGTTGTACGGCCAGTCCGGCTGCACCCGGCTGCGCCGGTAGCACAGCGTGACCGCCGCCTCGCGCGCGAGCTGGCGACCGAGCACCGACACCTGGTCGTCGGGCACGTCCCAGACACACATGGCGTTGGCCTCCAGACCCAGCTCGTGGTGGCGCACCACCACGCCGAAACGGCGGATCAGGCCATCGTCGAGCCAGCCTTCGATGCGGGCGATCACCGCCGCCTCGTCCAGCCCCACCGTCGCCGCCAGGCGTTCGAACGGACGCGGCTCGAGCACGAGCCCACCCTGCAGCGCGGTGATCAACTGGCGCTCCACCGCCGGCAGCTTGCAGCCGTCGTCGCCGTTGGCGAGCGCGATCGGCTCGCCGCTGGAGGTCGCCCCGTGCGCCCTGCGCCGCTGCGCCCCGGCCTTGAGGTCGAAGCCGAGGTCGATGTGGAACTCCTCTTCCAGCGGCAGCACGATCACCGCGCACCCGGTGTCGCGCTCGATGCCGGCCACCACCTCGTCCAGATGCGCGCGCGAGGCCGCCGTGACCACGAACCAGAGGTTGTAACGGTGCTCGCGCTGATAGTTGTGGTTGATCGAGGGGTCGCGGCTGACGCGCGCGGCCACCTCCTCCAGGCGCTCGGGCGGCGCCGCCAGCGCGGCGAGCGCGCTCGCCCCCAGCCGGCGCGGCGCGAACACCGCACCCACGCGGCTTACCAGCCCCTGCGCCATCATCTGCCGGTAAGCCGCGAGCACCGCCTCCTCGCTGGCGCCAACCTCCTCCGCGATTCGCGCGAAGGGCCTCGAGACGAGCGGAAAGTCGCGCTGCCATTCGTTGAGCAGGCGAAAGGCGGTCGCGTCGAGCGCCTCCGGCAGGACGAGCTGGCGCGGCATCAGAAGCCCGTGCGCGCGGCGCGCGTGGTGAAGAAGATGCCGCTCGGGCTGGCCGAATCGAAGCCGCCGATCTGCTTCTTGGTCGCGGTGTCGAAAATCACGACCTTGTTGTCGTCGCGTGCCGACAGCCACACCTCGTGCCCCTTGGACAGGAACTCCATGTGCAGGATGCCGCGCCCGGGCTGCAGCGTATCGGTGACCTTGCCGGTGACGGTGTCGATCACCTGCACCCAGCCGTTGTCCGGGAAGGCGAAATTCACCCAGATCTCGCG
>QXGG01200902.1_pt1 | contig 14709 bp, 15 predicted proteins | sample 1982491 | NCBI WGS metagenome assembly QXGG01 (sample SAMN09924614, study PRJNA488089) | Wastewater metagenome, whole genome shotgun sequencing project. | isolation source: South African research farm wastewater | place: South Africa: Irene, Agricultural Research Council, Animal Production... | reverse complement strand
GTGCACGATATTGGTAAAAATATCGTCGCCGTGGTGCTCGGTTGCAACGGCTATGACATTGTTGATTTAGGCGTAATGGTGCCAGCGGATAAAATCTTGAAAACCGCCATTGCCGAAAAATGCGACATTATTGGTTTATCCGGTTTGATCACCCCGTCATTGGATGAAATGGTCAACGTCGCCAAAGAAATGCAGCGTCAAAACTTTTACCTACCGCTGCTTATTGGTGGTGCGACCACCTCTAAAGCGCACACGGCAGTAAAAATCGATCCGCATTACAGCAATGATGCCGTAGTCTATGTCACCGATGCTTCACGTGCAGTGGGGGTGGCAACCACCCTGCTCTCTCCGGAATTAAAACCTGAGTACACCCGCAAAATCCGTGAAGAATACGCCGAGATCCGCGAGCGCATTGCTGCACGTACGGTACGGACAAAATACCTCAGCTATGAGCAAGCTTTAGCCAATAAACCGCAATACGATTGGAGTAACTACCAAGCGCCGAAACCTAAAGTCAGCGGCACCCAGCGCCTGCTGAATATTGATCTCGCGGTACTCGCGCAATATATCGACTGGACGCCTTTCTTTATCTCGTGGAACTTAGTGGGTAAATACCCGCGTATTTTCAAAGACGAAGTGGTCGGCGAAGCGGCACAAACGCTGTTTGATGAAGCCCAAGTGCTGCTCAAGAAAATGATCGATGAAAACCTGATTGAAGCGCGTGCCACCTTTGCCTTTTGGCCTGCCAATCAAGTTCAAGATGACGATATTGAGTTGTACAATGATGCCGGCGAACCTATCGCTATGCTGCATCATTTACGTCAGCAGATTGAAACCGCTAATGACAAACCCAATATGTCGTTGGCCGACTTTGTTGCACCTAAAGACAGTGGCGTGACCGACTATATCGGTGGTTTTATTGTGACCGCTGGTGTGGGTGTAGATGAGTTGGCCAAGTCCTATCAAGCCGCCGGTGATGACTACAATGCCATTATGGTGCAAGCACTGGCTGACCGTTTAGCTGAAGCCTGCGCTGAATGGTTGCACCAGCAAGTACGTACCAACTACTGGGGTTACGATAGCGATGAAGCGCTGAGCAATGATGAGTTGATCCGTGAGAAGTACAAAGGCATTCGCCCCGCGCCAGGCTATCCAGCCTGTCCGGATCACACGGAAAAAGATACTTTGTTCAAACTGCTCGACCCCAACCAAGACTTTGGTGTGACCATGACTGAGCACTTCGCGATGTTCCCAACCGCAGCCGTCAGCGGCTGGTACTTCGCCAATCCCAATGCGCATTATTTTGCTGTGGGGAAAATCGAAAAAGATCAGGTGCAAAGCTACGCCCAGCGTCGCCAGCAAGACCTTGAGTACACTGAACGCTGGCTGAGCCCAGCTTTGGCTTACGACAACTAAAAACAACGGCTGAGCAACAACTCTGTTGCTCAGCCGCCTGTTCTTCTCGCTCCAAGCAATTGAGCAAACAACCCTGCTTATATCAAAAAAGCATCATCTTATGATAAACAATTACTTTATCGCATAAGAAATAATTGCTACTGTAGCCGCTATTCTGCACACCGTGCCACACGCTTAGCGCGCCTGATACAGGGATACCCATGTATATTTACGACACATACGATCAACACATCGTTGAAGATCGCGTACGACAATTTCGTGATCAAACCCGCCGTTATTTTGCTGGCGAACTCTCTGAAGATGAATACCTGCCCTTGCGCCTGCAAAACGGCCTCTACGTACAGCGCCACGCACCGATGCTGCGCATTGCCGTGCCTTACGGCTTGATGTCCAGCGCACAAGTACGCATGCTGGCGCATATCACGCGTAAGTACGATAAGAGTTACGCACACATCACCACGCGCACTAACGTGCAACTCAACTGGCCGAAGCTGGAAGATGTGCCTGATATTTTGGCTGATTTAGCTAGTGTACAAATGCACGCTATTCAAACCAGCGGTAACTGCATCCGTAACACCACCACCGACCAATTTGCTGGCGTGGCGCGTGATGAGCGCATTGATCCGCGCCCTTGGTGTGAAATCATTCGTCAATGGTCAACGTTTCACCCTGAGTTTGCGCGCTTACCGCGCAAGTTTAAAATTGCTGTCAATGGCTGCGCTTTAGACCGTGCCGCCATCGAGGTACACGATATTGGCCTCGAAGCCGTGCACAGCGCCGACGGAGACATGGGTTTTCGAGTATTAGTAGGTGGCGGACTCGGACGCACACCTATGGTCGGCAGTTGCATCAATGAATTTTTACCTTGGCAGCATTTGCTCAGCTATTTAGAAGCCATTTTGCGTGTCTACAACCGCTTTGGTCGCCGTGATAATAAATATAAAGCGCGGATTAAAATACTGGTCAAAGCACTCTCACCCGAGGTCTTTGCCGAGCGCGTCGCGCAAGAGTGGGCGCATCTAAAAAACGGGCCTATTACTCTGACTGAAGAAGAAGTGCACCGCGTTGCTCAGCACTTTACCGATCCTGCTTATCTTGATCTGCAGGACCAAGATGCTGAGCTGGCCGCTTTAGATACGCAGCACCCAGGCTTTGCCCGCTGGCGCAGCCGTAACGTTGTTGCCCATAAAAAACCGGGCTACGCCGCTGTGACCTTATCTCTGAAAAAAACAGGCATAGCCCCCGGCGATGTCACCGACCAGCAGCTTGATAAGATGGCTGACTTGGCTGATCGCTACAGCTTTTCTGAAGTGCGCAACACCCATGAACAAAACGTGGTGCTGGCTGATGTTGAGCAACGCAAACTCTTTGAACTTTGGGAGCTGCTACGTGAAAACGGCTTTGCCACACCTAATATCGGCTTACTCAGCGATATTATTTGCTGCCCAGGCGGTGATTTTTGTAACTTAGCCAACGCCAAGTCCATTCCCATCGCTGAAGCTATTCAAGAGCGCTTTGAGAACCTAGATTACTTGTTTGATATTGGCGATCTAGATTTGAATATCTCTGGCTGCATGAACGCCTGTGGTCATCACCATGTCGGTCATATCGGTATTTTGGGTGTGGATAAAAAAGGCGAAGAGTTTTATCAAGTCTCGCTCGGTGGTAACAGTGGTCGCGAAGCAAGCCTTGGCAAAATCTTAGGCCCCTCGTTTGCACAAGACGTGATGCCTGACGTGATCAGCAAACTCATTGATGTGTATATCGAAAATCGTACAGCAGAAGAGCATTTTATCGATACCTTCAAACGTATCGGTATCAATCAGTTTAAGGAGCGGGTCTATGCCAGCAATCATTAAGAACAATCAAGTTATTGCTGATCAGTGGACATTACTCAGCGCTGAAGCTGAACTGGATGAGGCTTTGCGCACGCCTCAAGCCATTATCCCCTTGATCCTTTGGCAGCAACATAAAGAGCAGCTGCAGCATAGTGAGCAACTGGGTGTTTGGTTGGAAGCTGATCAAGCGATTGAAGATCTGATTGACGATCTGTCACACTTTGCCGTGATCGCCTTAAACTTCCCCGCCTTCACTGATGGTCGACATTTCAGTAGTGCTCGTTTGCTGCGCGAGCGCTATGCTTACAGCGGTGAAATACGCGCGATTGGCGATGTGCTCCGCGATCAGCTGTTTTTTATGCAACGCTGCGGTTTTGATGCTTATGCCATTCGTGCCGACCGCTGCCCGACTGATGCGTTAAACAGCCTGACAGAACTCTCAGTCACTTACCAAGCGGCCTCAGACCAGCAGCTGCCACTGTACCGCCGCCGCGCTTAAGCTGTATCGCGCTGAAATCCTGTTATTCAGACACAAAAAACCCCAGTCATGCTGGGGTTTTTTGTTACAGCAACTGATTACTCAGGCTGTGCTTCTACTGCAGCTTCTACACGACGGTTAATCGCGCGACCTTCGCGTGTTGCGTTGTCAGCAGCTGGACGGTCTTTACCGTAACCCACTGCGTTGACACGATCAGCTTCTACGCCGTACTGATTCACCAGTACATCACGTACCGCGCCAGCGCGACGCTCTGAAAGCTTCTGGTTGTAAGCTGGGTTACCGACTGAGTCAGTGTAACCTTCAACAGTTGTAGCTGTTTGTGGGAACTGCTTCATGAACTCAGCTAAGTTTTCGATATCGCTGTAGCTGTCTTGCTTAACAACAGCTTTGTCAAAGTCAAACTTAACGTCTAACTCAACACGTACTGGCTCAGCAACTTCAACCACTTCTTCGTAAACAACTTCAGCAACTGGCTCAGCAACAACTGGAGCCGGCGCTTTAGCACCGCCACCGAAGTTCACACCAACACCAACGCCCGCCATCCACTCAGACTGGTGGTTGTCAAAACCGTGTACGCCGTCAACGCTTGCTTTAGCAAAAACGTTTTCAGAGAAGTAGTACTTAGCACCTGCACCAATGTTGGCGAAAGTCGTACGGTCACGGCCAGTGCGTGGCTGTAAATTGCTCAGGCTCTGGTGACCCATACCTGCAGAAACGTAAGGACGTAAGCCTACACCTGGAGTACCAAAGTGGTAAGCCGCATCAAGAGAAGTCAAGCTACCCTTAACGTTTTTACGGCCGCGTAAACCTTGACGGTCATCAGAACGGATATCGTGGTACTCACCGTATGACAAACCTAATGAAACATCATCAGTTAAGAAATAACCAACAGAGCCACCAAATAAGTTGCCATCTTCCATGTTGCGGCTGCTGTCAGTGAAGTAACGCTTAGCGAATACTTCTGCTTCAACAGCACCTTGGCCTTGAGCGAATACGCCGAAGGAAGATGCAGCAAGCAGAGAACCAATGGCTAAACCTAAGGTGCTTTTTAATTTCATGTTATATGTTCCTCATCATTTTTGATTTTGCAGCCAATACGCCAAGTCGTTACGTGGCATACCTTAATACAGTTAGTGTTCTATTGTAGTCGAAAAGTTCTCTCGCAGTCGATCTATTGCACGTTTATAACGCATTTTTGTTGCACTTAAGCCCAGATGCATAATGCTGGCGATGTCCTGAAATTCAAGTTCTGCGACAAATCTTAAAATAATAATTTCACGATCAATGGCGTTCACCCCCACCAACCAGCGATCTAAATCATTGCTTTTCACGTCAATAGGCTCTGGCTCAACCTCTTCATCTAGCGGATTTAAACTTAGAGCATCAAACAGACGACGCTTGCGCCTATCTTTGCGGTACTGCGTGGTGCATTCGTTATAGGTAATACTGTACAGCCAGGTTTTAAATTTAGATTTCCCTTCAAATTTCTTCAACCCGTACAACACCTTCAGCATGATTTCCTGGCAGACATCATCGGCATCACGATCATTACCCAAATAACGCACACAGACATTAAATAAAGTACGTTGATAGCGGCGCATCAGCTCTTCGTAAGCACGCGTCACATTGAATAATTCATGTTTAGCATGCTCGACAAGCTCCTCATCACTGAGTTCCTGCGGGTCATAACGCTTGTAAAGCACTTTAAGGTCTGTCAAAACAAATTAAACCAGTTATCAAATAAATGCTGCGCGCAGCGATATAGGCGAAGGCCTCGTTAATACTCGAGAGCCTCTGTTTAACGACTGGTCACTTTTTGCTCAAGCAAGACACGGTTAGCAATATAAAACCACTCTCCGTCATCGTTAACGATAATAGTTTTCACCGTACCCATTTCTTCGATACAGCCCTGCACATCTCCCACTTGTACGTTCTGCCCTATTTCATACAGTTCACGCACATAGATACCTGCAATAATTTGCCCAGCGATATCTTTACTGGCCAAGCCCAGCGCTAGCGCACCCGCCAAACCAATGCTTAATAAAACAATCGCCACAACATAGTTGAGCAACTCAGCTTTAATCTCTAACTGGCCGATGGCAACCGACACGCTGATAATAATCACCATCACTTGGACGATGCGCCCTAAGCCCGCACCGTACTCAAGGCGCACACCTTCAGCCGCGCCTTTGACCATGGTATTGAGCAATTGCGCCAGCAAAATACCACCCACCAGCACCAGCGCGGCGGCAAACATTTTTGGCACATACAACGCCAGCACATCTAAGGTGGCTGAAACACGCTCCAAGCCCAGTGATTCAGCCGCTGAAATCAAGAAAATCAGCAAGATAAACCAATACACAATCTTACCAATCAAAGTAGAAACCGGCGCTTTAATACCAATACGTGCAATCAGCTTCGTCAGCCCTGTACCACCCATCAGGCGATCCAAACCCAGCTTAGCCAGCAGCTTAGATAATAAGGTGTCCAAGAGTTTGGCGACTAAAAAGCCTAAGATCACCAAGACTAAAGCGCCAAATAAATTGGGAATAAAGTTGGCTATTTTTACCCACAAACCACTCATAGCGCCGACTAGGTTTTGTGTCCAAGAATCAAGTTGCATCGTTAATCAGCCTTATGTTCATGAGTATTATCAGATAAGCGCGATACCGGTTGCAGATGCGCCGAACCTTTAGTTAAGCCAATCATAACGGACTCGAGCGCCCGTCCAAATAAAGAAAAAATAGCGCCTGCACCCAGTTGTCGATTGGCTTTTTTGAGTACTTTACCCAGCGACGCATCATCACCGCTCGGCGCTTGCTCTGAAGCTTTCAGCATATCGCGTAGCGATTGCTCAAATGGATCTGGCGTCATAAATATTACTCATCCTGCATGCATAATAAGTGGAAAAAAACATGTGCTTTATTATACCCAGCGCAGCCAACGGAAGAACGCCCACTGCCCCAACGACAACACACCCAACAACACACAGGCTATAAAAAAGCCAAATGAATGTTCAGCACCCGGAATACCACCCACATTAATGCCAAGCAAACCGGTAAAAAAAGTCAGGGGTAAGAAAAACCCCGTCACTATCGCCAGCATATACATGGTGTGTCCCATGCGCTCATTGCGGCGGCGCTGCTCAGTTTCAAGCACTAAACCAATGCGCTCACGGGTTAACTCCAACTCTTCAAGATGCAGCACCAAACGGTTATTGAGCTCGTTCCAATACAGCGCATCATCGTGCATAAACCATTGTTCTTGAGTCAGCGTCAGCATCGCAAACACATCACGCTGCGGTGCTAAAAAGCGGCGTAAATTTGCTGCCGTACGGCGCGCTTGCAGCAGCGGTAACACATCAGGGTAATGTTTGGCGTCGTTATCCGTCTTTGCCTCTTCCTGATCGACCGTATCCGCCAACTCACTGACGGTGTGCTCAATACAATCCGTTAAACTTTGCGCAAAAAACAATAGCAACTCAGATATGTTTTTTGGGCCAAAGCCCTTAGCAAACGCCTTAATCAGCTCATCTACCACTTGTACCGGACGCTGGCGTAAAGAATACAACTGCTGTGCGTTTGCAAAAATACGCAACGAAATCATATCTTCAGGATCAGCCTGAGGATTCAGGTTGATCGCACGTAAAAAAACCAATAATGCTTGCTGCTCAAGGCGCACCACGCGTGGGCGCGTGCTTTCTTCGAGCAACAAATCACACGCAAATTCATTTAAACCACTACTCTCACGCAGCCAATGTTCAGCATAGCTGTGACTGCGTTCCCAGTGTAGCCAAAGGCTTTCATGGGTACTGAGCTGTAAAGCTGACAATTGCGCAAAACAGATGGCGCGCGCTGAGCCCGCACCATCTAAAACAAAAGCATGCAACAAGCCATGACGCATGCGATCAGACTGCTGCACGCTGAGGCTCACAGTGATAGCCCCGTCATTACGCCATGCTCAACTCAGTGGGCGAGACGATAATGCCATTATTATCAGCATACACATACTCGCCAGGACGGAAAGTCACACCACCAAACGTCACCTCAACATTTAAATCACCAATATCACGCTTATCGGTTTTCATCGGATGACTGGCTAATGCTTGAATACCTAAATCAGTTTGCGCCAACACATCAACGTCACGTACACAACCATAAACAATGATGCCAGCCCAGCCATTTTGTGCGGCTTTTTCTGCCAGCATATCGCCCAATAAAGCACGACGCATTGAACCACCGCCATCCACGACCATCACTTTACCTTGGCCGGGCTCAGCGACTTGCGCTTTGACCACAGAATTATCTTCGTGGCACTTCACCGTTACAATCTGTCCACCAAAAGAATCACGTCCACCAAAGTTGGCAAACATCGGCTCGACAACATGTACATCAGGGTATTTGTCACATAAATCAGGCGTTACATACTGCATTGCGGTGTCCTTTTGAAGTATTTAAGTCTTAAAACCTGCGCTAGTTTAGCGCAAATTGTCGGTGACGATAAGCCAACAGCCCATCACAGCCAATGCAGCACGCTAAAGCAGCACTGCATTGGCTAACAGGGGTTTACAGATTAAATAATAAATCACTCGATAAGCCATTCGCTTCTAAAATCTGCCGCAAGCGAGCCAGTCCTTCCACTTGGATTTGGCGTACACGTTCGCGGGTTAACCCCATCACATCGCCAATTTCCTGCAGCGTTTGACAGTCATAACCATGCAAACCAAAACGCCGCAACAACACCTCACGCTGGCGTTTATTGAGTGACAAAATCCATTCATTGATACTCACAGCAAGATCTTCACGCTGAATAAAACGACAAGGGTCACTGTGATCTTCAGCAATTAAGGTGTCGAGCAAACTCAGCCCAGACTCATGCGTGGTATTGGCATCTAAGGATAAAGCGCGCTCATTGAACTCCTGCATGCGCTGTGCATAAGCGACGGACACGCCCAGATGTTCAGCGATGGCTTCTAAGCTCGGCGTACCACCTTGCTGCTGGGTAAACTCACGCACGGCTCTCAAGTACACATTGAGCTCTTTCGAGACATGCACCGGCAAGCGCACAACACGGGAAGTATTCATGATCCCCCGCTCAACCGCTTGGCGAATCCACCAAGTCGCATAGGTTGAAAAGCGAAAACCACGCTCCGGATCAAACTTACCCACCGCATGGATCAAGCCTAAATTGCCGTCCTCGATCAAATCAAGCAGCGCGACACCACGGTTTTGGTAGCGTTTAGCGATACTCACCACTAAGCGCAAGTTGCATTCAATCATCCGTTGCCGAGCCTGATCATCACCTTGTGCGGCACTGCGCGCATAAGTCACTTCCTGCTCGGCCGTCAATAAAGGCGACAGGCCTATGGCATCCAGATAGATCTGCGTTGCATCAAGGCTGCCAGTACTTTTAACTGCAGCCTGCTTGCGTTCTGCTGTGCCATGAGTTGACTCAGCAGATTGCGAACGCGCTGACCTAGCATAGGCGCCTGACAACTCGTTGGTGGCTTCTGCATCCAGCAGAGTACCGCACACTAATTCCTTTAGTTTCATCTATTCCCACCCTATTTTGCATCACAGAGCGGCGTGCAGCGGCATACAATTGACCGCCGCATATTTCTGCTGTTGCTATAGGATCTGCGCGTTATCGCTTGGGTAAATATTGCAGCGGGTCAACCGGCTTACCTTGCCTGCGGATTTCAAAATGCACCTTGACTCGGTCCGTCCCTGTAGAGCCCATTTCTGCTATTTGCTGCCCAGCTTTAACTGCCTGTCCTTCCTTGACCAGCAGACGCCGATTATGTCCATAGGCACTGATGAAGGTGTCATTGTGTTTAATAATCACCAACTCACCGTACCCTCTTAAGCCACTGCCAGCATAAACAACACTGCCGCCAGCCGTAGCGACAATAGGTTCGCCAAGCTTGCCAGCAATATCAATCCCTTTATTCAAACTGGTGTTTGAAGAAAACTGCCCAACCAGCGCGCCGGCCGCTGGCCATAGCCATGTGCCCGATTTTGCCACTGCAACAGGCGGCGGTTTTTTTGGCTGAGATGTGACAGGGGTCACAGGCTTAGAAACCGGAACGGGCTTAGCGGGCGTACGAGTCACAGCTGTGCTGATAGGCTTTGAAGCCACAACGGGAGCAACTGGCGTGCGCTGCGCCACAGATGTTGGCGCATTAGAAAACTGAATCACCTGCCCCGGCCGAATTAAATAAGGTGCACCGATACCATTACGGGCAGCCAAGGCTTTCCAGTCCCAGCCAAAACGAAAGGCTATGGAATACAAGGTATCACCACGAGTTACCACATATTGTCCACGCGTCACTGGATTGTACTGACGCTGCTGTACACCATGCGCACGATCAACAACCGGCGCCTTGCTACTATTGCCAGCGCAACCTAACAGCAAGCCACTCAGCAGCAGTATGCTCAGCCATTTAATCGGCATTTTTCCTTTCTGCAGCGGTATAAATTGTACGGGCTTCACGCCTGACTCCTTGAAATATTAACCATGCTCAGTGTCATATTTATTGACCAGCATAACGCTCAATAGCGATGACTAAAACAATGCCCAACAGCATTAACACTAGCGCTGGCATCAACTGCGCATCAACCTGAAACTGCTCAGCAAACTGCCAAGGCAAAATATTTTCTTGTAAAAACGGCACCTGCTGCCCGTGGCTATCAGCACGCCAAGCTAGGGTCTTCTTCCAAGGCCATACTTTGTTTAACGAACCCAGCATGACACCGACCAGAAGCGCTAAAGTCACATCTCTAAAGCGCTCTAACGCCATGCGCAGCACATGAGCAAAGGCCAGCAAACCAAATAAACACCCTACTGCAAAAACCGCTAACACACTGAAATCAAGCTGTTTCACCGCTAATAATACGGTGGGGTACAAGCCCATAAGCAGCAAAATAAAACTACCAGAAATACCCGGCAATATCATCGCGCAAATAGCAATCGCACCCGCAGCAAACAGACTTAAGGGATCCTGCCCCCAAGTCACAGGTGCCGCCACTGTAATCCACCATGCAAAAGCAACACCGCAGGCCAGTGCCAACCAACGACTGAAACGCCAGTGTTGGACATCGCGCGCCACTAAAAAACAGGACACCACAATCAGGCCAAAGAAAAACGACCACAGGGCGATTGGCTGCGTATCCAGCAACCAAGTAATCAGCCGCGCAAAAGTTAAAATACTGCAGGCAATGCCAGCAAATAGGATCAATAAGAAATTAGCATCCGCCAGCTGCCAAGCTCGTTTAAACTGCCCTTGCAGCAGTAGCCAAGCCGCCTGCGGTATGCGTGATAAAGCACCCAGCAACTGATCATAAATACCGGTAATAAAAGCGATTGTGCCACCCGACACGCCGGGTACTACATCCGTTGCACCCATCGCCATACCTTTTAAAAATAATAAAACGCGATCCTTCACGCCAAAGCTCCACTTAACAAAGGTACAAAACGTACCGCTTCTAAGCGCTGATGCACAAAGCGATCTTTATCACGGGTAATGAGCAATAGCTGCTGATCATCCTCGCCCACAGGAATCACCAAACGCCCACCGTCCGCCAACTGATCAAGCAGCGCTTGCGGAATTTCTTTCGCACCTGCGGTAACGATAATGCCATTGTAGGGTGCTAACGCATTCCAGCCGTCCCAGCCATCGCCCCAGCGATAGACCACGTTACGCAAATTCAGCTGCGCTAAACGCTCCTTCGCCCGCTCTTGTAAAGACTGAATACGCTCTACGGAAAAAATGCGCTCAACCAACTGCGCCAGCACTGCGGTTTGATAGCCACAACCGGTGCCGATTTCCAGCACTTTATCTAAGGGTCCGTTGGCTAATAACAACTCAGTCATGCGTCCAACAATATAAGGCTGAGAAATGGTTTGATTATTGCCAATGGGCAGTGCTGTATCTTCGTACGCGCGATGCGACAAGGCCTCATCAACAAACAAATGCCGCGGAGTACGCAAAATCACATCCAGCACCTGCGGGTTACTCAAACCTTCATCACGCAGGCGCTGCACCAACCTTTCACGCGTGCGCTGTGAGGTCATACCAATCCCACGGCGTTGCAAATCATCCTGTTGTGCGCTCACAACACATCCTCCAACCAGTGTTTAACCTCATCCATCTGCGGATGAAAAGTGCGATCCAATTGCAAAGGAGTAATGGACACATAACCTTGAGCAACCGCGTGAAAATCTGTGCCCTCCTCACCGTCTTCAACCTCACCCACAGCCGCCAGCCAATAGCATTTCTTACCGCGCGGATTGACTGTTAACACCGGTGCCGCCGCGCGTGCACGATGCCCAAGGCGAGTCAGCTTAATGCCCTTGATGTGCGCTAAAGGCAAATCCGGCACATTAACATTAAACACCGTGCGCGGCGCGACCTTCAGCTCGGCGTGCGCTTCAATCAAACGCCGTGCAAACCATGCTGCACTGTCTAAATGATCAAGTTTGCGTGACATCAATGAAAATGCAAAAGAAGGCTTCTGTAAAAACCGTCCCTCTAACGCCGCCGCCACTGTACCTGAATAGAGCACATCATCACCCAGATTAGCTCCTAAGTTGATGCCTGACACCACCATATCAACCGGCTCATCTAATAAACCATTTAAGCCTAAGTGCACACAATCTGTGGGCGTACCGTTGATGCTGATATAGCCATTACTCAAGGTTTGCGGATGCAAAGGCCGGTCCAATGTCATGGAGCTGCTGGTGCCACTGCAATCATTTTCTGGTGCGATAATTGAACAAGGGGCATAGTCACGCAACGCGGCATGTAATGCAGATAAACCCGGTGCAGTCACACCATCATCATTGGCTATTAAAATTCGCATGCATGCACCGCCTCAGTGACTGATAAAAGCTCGACTAACTCACGTAACACCACAGTAGCAAAACACCCTGGGGGTAAAACAAAGTGCAGCTGCAGGCAATCTTCGGCCGGAAAACTCCAACTTAAATCGCGCACCGGCAAGCGTAAAATACGTCGCTCTTGCTGCAAATTAGCACGTACTAACCAGGTGCAAAGCTCTGGTAAAGTAGCCGCTACATGCTGTTCATCCTGCAAGGTTTGCCCTTGACTGGCTAACTCACCATCGCCCCATAACGGACCTGTGGGATGCACGTCCAATTCAGCTAAGCGCGGATCATGACAATCATCAGCGCCCGCCACAAAAAAGCTACGGCTACCAGTAAAAGCTAAAACATCACCCACTTGCGCCACATTCCATGTTTTATTTTGCACGCGTTGAGCTAAGACTCGATTGAACAGAGCGCTGCGCCCAGTGGATAACAAGCGCGAACGTAAATTGCGTTGTACCGGCAATTCATTGCGTTGCGCATACTCAAGCGCACCGAGTACATTATTGCCGTTCTCACCAAAGCGCTGTAAACCAAAATAATTGGGCACACCTTGCGCCGCAATGCTCTGCAGGCGCTGCTCTAAACAGGCACGATCAGCTTTCAGCTCAGTTAAACGAATGGTAAAACCATTGGCCGCATGAGCTCCGCGCTGCAGCTTACGGCTGTGACGCTGCTGTTGTAAAATATGCAGGTCTTCACCTTCAGCTGCACTGAGCTGTGGATCATCTTTACCCGGCAGATGAATGCTAAACCATTGGCGCGTTAAGGCTTGGCGATCTTTGAGACCGGCATAGCTGATATTGCGCAAAGATACTCCAGCCGCTTTGGCTAAACGCCGCGTCGCTTCTTCGGTGTTGAGCATGCGTTTTTCCACCCACAACCACAGGTGCTCACCGCTGCCCGTCAAAGGAATATCCAGCACTTCATCCACTTGAAAATCTTCTGCACAGGCTTTCAGCTGTGCGCTACCGCAAGGCTCACCAAAAACACGTGGGCCTAATAACTCTAAGTCATTCATGCTTTAACCAACATCGCCACAGCATGCGCGGCAATGCCTTCTTCACGCCCGACAAAACCTAAGCTTTCAGTGGTGGTGGCTTTGACGTTGACTTGATCGATAGCAACCTGCAGATCAGCAGCAATATGCTCGCGCATGGCGATAATATGCGGCGCCATTTTGGGTGCTTGCGCTAAGATCGTACTGTCCACATTCGCAATTGCCCAACCGGCTTGCGCCAGTAAAGCCACGACGTTACGCAGCAGTTGGCGGCTGTCCGCACCTTGATAGGCAGGATCAGTATCCGGAAAATGCTGACCAATATCGCCCAATGCCGCCGCACCCAATAACGCATCAGTGATTGCATGCAGCAACACATCACCATCAGAGTGCGCGACAAAACTTTTATTGTGAGCAATACGTACACCGCCCAAGGTAATAAAATCACCTGTTTGGAAGCGGTGTACATCATAGCCATGACCTATACGCATGCTGTTATCCGACTCTGCAAAATAGGCGTCATTCTACACAGTTTTAACAGCGCGCACCTGAACAGTGGGCAAATCAGTTACACCTGCTTATGCCAGCAAAGCCTGCGCGTGAAAGCGTAAGTGCTCTTCAATAAAACTGGCAATAAAATAGTAGCTGTGGTCGTAGCCTGGTTGCATTCTCAGCGTCAGTGGATAACCTGCGCGCTCGGCGGCATCCTGTAAGGCGGCAGGCTTGAGCTGTTCAACTAAAAAACTATCAGCCTCACCTTGATCAATGAGCATCGGCAACTGTTGAGTCGCTTGCGCCATTAACGCACTGGCATCCCACTCCATCCAGGTTTCACGCTGCGTACCTAAGTAATGAGAGAACGCTTTCTCACCCCAAGGGCACTGAGTAGGCTGACAAATGGGCGCAAAAGCTGAAACTGACTGATAACGCTCAGGCTCACGCAACGCAGCAATTAATGCGCCATGCCCGCCCATCGAGTGACCACTGATACTGCGCTTATCCGACACCGGCAAATGCTTCTCAATCAATGCTGGCAGCTCATGCACAACATAATCGTACATTTTATAATG